>Ga0137380_10003742_pt1 | contig 13249 bp, 10 predicted proteins | sample SagtaG_17_FD_104809 | JGI IMG/M metagenome (GOLD analysis project Ga0137380, IMG submission 104809) | Vadose zone soil microbial communities from Sagehorn Ranch, Mendocino, California, USA - Sage2_L_100_16 metaG | ecosystem: Environmental > Terrestrial > Soil > Vadose zone | place: USA... | reverse complement strand
CGCCGTATGGCCAGGTGATCAAGGAGTAGGAACCGTCAGGCCAAACCGAACCGGATCGCGTCACCGGCCGTCAGAACACTCAGATCCCTCGGGGTGTGGGGAAGCGCGAGGAGTCACTCAGTACCCGGTCCTGCTCAGTTCAGCGCGTCGGCTCGGGTAATCTCTCCGACCTCCTTGAACCGGTCGCCCTCGACGCTGTTGAGGAAGATCACGGCGGCCATGTTGTCTCCCTTCGCGTCCCATTCTGGGGCGCGGGGCGCCGCCGAGCGGCCACCTGTCGCGGATCGGCGACTCCGCCCCTGAACGGGATGCTATAGACCGGGGTCGCGTGGTCCGCGGGGGATGCCCCCGGCTCCACCCGCCGCATTGCCGGCACGCTCGCGCGCGAGAAGGATGAGCGCCGCGAGGAGGAGGGCGGCGCCGGCCCAGCCCCAGGCGCCCAGGCGCTCCCCGAAGGCAAGCACGCCGAGGGCCGAGGCGGTCAGCGGCTCGAGCAGCGTGGCGATGCCCGCCGCCGTCGCGGGCACCCGCTTGAGTCCCGCGCTGAAGAGGAGGTAGGCGACGGCGGTGGGGACCAGGCCGAGGTAGAGCAGGAGGGGCCAGCCCGCGGCGAGCGGGCGCATGATCTCGCGCTCCAAGAGCAAGACGGGGGTGAGCAGCGCCGCGGCCAGCGTGAAGGTGGCGGCGGCGAGAGGCAGCGGCGCCGCGCGCGCCAGAAGGCCCTTGGCGGTCAACGTGTACACGGCGTAAGATAGCCCCGCGCCGAGCGCGGAAATCACGCCGGGGACGAAGCCCTCGGGCAGGCGATCGAGGCTGCGCGGGCCGGCCAGGAGCATCGCCGTGCCCGTGACGGCGAGAAGGAGCGCCACGCGCGCGGGAGCGCGTGGCCGTTCGTGGAGGAAGATCACGGCGCCGAAGGTGATCATGATCGGCGCCGAGCAGATCGCCAGCAACGCGGTGAGCGCGACGCCCGTGCGAGGCACGGCCCAGAAATAACAGACCTGATACGCGGCCATGGCCGCGCCGAGAGCGGCGGTGAGCGCGACGTCCCGCAGACTCCAGTGTCTTTCGACGGGCGCCGCCGGTCGGAGAACGGCGGTGGCGAGAAGGAGGCACGGGGCCGCGCCCGCCATGCGCGCCCAGCCGACGAGAAACGGGCTCGAGGTGCCCTCACGCGCCAGGAGCGTCATCGCCGAGCCGGTCGTGCCCCACGAGCACGCGGCCAGAGCGACGAGGACGAGTCCCAGCAGCATCTCGCCGGTAGTATAGGCGGAGGCCCGCGCATGGCGACCAGCGGATTCCGCGAATGCGCAGTCGTCGAAGCGGCGCCGCGGGGGGCTGGGGGAGGAGCGGGGCTCGCTCCCCCCAGAGCCTAATCGAAATCACGGTTAACGTGGGGGAGTCCAGATGACGCGCATTGGCTTCATCGGCGTGGGGACCATGGGCTTGCCCATGGCCAAGAATCTCGTCAAGAAGGGCTTTGCCGTCACCGCGTACGATCTCAATCCGGAAGCCGTCCGCGCCGCCGCGGCCGCCGGCATGACGGCCGCGGCCTCCGCCGCCGAGGCCGTGGCCGGCATGGATCTCGTCATCACCATGCTGCCCTCGTCTCCCCACGTGGAGGCGGTCTATACGGGCGACGGCGGCGTGCTCGCCGCGGCCCGGCGGGGCACGCTCTGCGTGGACATGTCGACCATCGATCCCGCCGCGTCGCGACGCGTGGCGGGGGCGGCGGCCGAGCGCGGGCTGCGCTTCATGGACGCGCCCGTGTCGGGCGGAACCCCGCGCGCCACCGACGGGACGCTCGCCATCATGGTCGGCGGCGCGCCCGAGGATTTCCAGGCCGCCCTGCCTGCCCTCCAGGCCATGGGCGCCAACGTGATTCACGTGGGGCCCGTGGGCAGCGGCGAAGTTGCCAAGCTCTGCAACAATCTCATCGCCGGCGTGGCCGCGGTGGCGGTGAGCGAGGCCTTCAGGATCGCCGAGGGGTTCGGGGTCGACCTCAAGGTCGTCACCGACGTCATTTCCAAGTCCTCGGGCCATACGTGGCTGATGGAGCAGATGCATCCGGTCCCGGGGATCGTGGCCCGCGCCGCCTCGAGCAACGGCTATGCTCCCGGCTTCATGACCGATCTGATGTGCAAGGACGTGGGCCTGGCCGTGGACGCCGCGCGCGCTCTGCGCATCCCGCTCTTCGTGGCGCCCGCCGCCCAGCAGGTCTATCGACTCGCCTCCTCGCACGGCCTCGGGCGCAAGGACTTCACGAGCGTCTTCACCTTTCTCAAGCCGTCCTCGGACCAGGCACCCGTGTAGGATCATGCGATGAGTCGACGTCGGACGATCTGGCTGGCCGTCCTCGTGCTGCTCGTGCTCCTGGGGGGTGCCTTTCTCTGGGCGCTGCCCGAGCTGATCCGCCGCCAGGCGGTGACCCGGATCCCCAGCATCACCGGCCGCGCCGTCGGCATCGGGGACATCGACCTCAACCTGTTCACCGGCCGGCTCGTCATCAAGAATTTCAGGCTGGCCGAGCGCGATCCTCGCCAGGCGTTCGTGGAGTTCGAGCGTCTGGAGGCGCGCTGGTCGTGGCCATCGCTTCTCGGAGCCCACATCCGCCTCAAAGACGTCCGGCTCGTCGCCCCCACGGTGCAGCTTGCCCGGACGGGTCCGACGGAGTTCAACTTCTCCGACCTGCTCGGCCTGATCCCGCCCGCCGATCCCAAGGCCAAGCCGTCGCGCTGGAAGTTCACGATGGAGCGGCTTGGTCTGGTGCTGGGCAACATCGTGCTTCGCGATGACGCAGTCTCACCGCCGGCGAAGTGGCGCATCCAGGGGCTGACCATCGAGGCGGGCGATCTGACGACTCGCGCCGGGCAGCCCGCGGGCCGCCTGGCCATACAGTCCAAGGTCGGGGACTCGCCCTTCGAGCTCAGCTCGAACGAGATCCGTCTGGCCCCGGGCGCGGTGTCGCTGGGTCTGTCGATCAAGGACTTCGACCTGACCCAGATCTTGCCGTATGTGCCGCCCACCGCGCCGGCGGGACCCTATGCCGGGCGCCTCGGCTTCAATCTCCGGATCTCGTTCGAGCGCGGGAACGAGGGCGTCACCCGCGCCGTGGTGACGGGCGAAGCCGGACTCGATGCGCTGCAGCTGATCCGTCGCGATGGTCCGGCGCCGTTCATGACGGTGCCGCGCCTGCGCGTGAAGATCAAGGAGGCCGATCTCCTCTCCCGCCTCATCGTGATCTCCGCGGTGGAGATCGAAGGGTTGCAGGCCCAGGCCTTGCGGGACAAGAACGGCGTCATCGATCTGGTCCAGGCCTTCACGGGCCAGCCCGCCCCGCCGGTCAAACCGGGCGCGAGGGCGCCGGCGGCCCCGCCACCTGCGCCGGCAAAGCCGGCCGCGACCTCGCCGGTGGTGGAGGCGCAGCCCGGCCCTGCCTTCAAGTTCTTGCTCGAGCGGCTGGCCCTTACCAAGGGGACGGCCAGCTTCGTGGATGAATCGGTCTCGCCGCGGACGACGCTCACGCTGGCTGACCTGAGCCTGACCCTCGAGAGTCTGGCCTGGCCGGCCGTCGGACCCGCGCGGGTCACCGCGGGGATGAAGCTGCCCAGCGGGGGCCGTCTGGAGATGACCAACGGCTCACTGATTCCCCAGCCGCTCGACTTCACCTGGACCATGAAGATGCGCGATGCGCCGATCGAGCCCTACCAGGCGTACATCCCGGTTCCCGGTCGCTTCTCCGGACGCTACAACGGCGACAGCAAGAACCGCGTCGCGGTGAAGGATGGGAAGACCATCATCACGTCCACGGGCACGAGCTGGGCGGAGAAGTTCGAGGCGCGCTGGCCGGACGCCCAGCGGCCCTCCTTGAGTATCGAGCGCATGGAGTTGGCCGGCATCGATCTCGACTGGCCGAAGCGCGCGGCCGTGGCCAAGGCAGGATTTCGAAAGCTCGCCGCGGAGATCGAGCGTGGCAAGGACGGCAGCCTCGACATCTCGAAGCTCTTCGGCGGCCCTGCTCAGCCCGCCGCGGACGCGGCCGCGGCGCCGCCCCCTCCGGCAACCACGCCGCCTCCCGCGGGGGCGAGCAAGTCCAAGGGGCTGCTCGAGACCATGAGCCTCCAGGTCGGCGAAGTCCATCTCGAGGACGGCTCCATCCGCTTCATCGACCGGACGACCGAGCCCGCCTTCTCCGAGGATCTCTCGAAGATGGATCTCCTCGTCACCGGGCTCGGAAACAAGCCGGAGCAGCGCGCCAAGCTCGTGTTCACGAGCGTGGTGGGAGGTGAAGGCGCGCTCGACATCCGGGGCGATATCGGCGCGGTGGGGGCGCCCCTGTATCTCGATCTCGTGGGGGAGATCCGCGACCTCAAGCTGCCCGTGGTCAACCCGTACTCCGATCAGATGACGGCCTGGCTGATCCAGCGCGGCAACCTCAAGTACAAGTTCAATCTCAAGGTCGAGAACGATCAGGTCGTGGCGATGAACGAGGTGCTCGTCGAGAAGCTGCGGGTGACCAAGTCCAGTCGGCCGGACGACGAGGCCAAGAAGCGCCTCGGGCTGCCCCTCGGCCTCATCGTCGCCCTCATCAAGGACGGCAACGGAAATATCGTGGTCAACGTTCCCGTCGCGGGCTCCCTCAAGGACCCCCGGTTCGACTGGTCCGAGACCATCTGGTCCGCCGTCAGGAACGTTCTGAAGAACGTCCTCGCCTCGCCCTTCCGGCTCATCGGGAGCCTCTTCTCGAGCGAGGAGAAGATGGAAGAGCCCAAGGTCAATCCCGTGACCTTTGCGGCGGGCAGCGCGGTGCTCGCGCCGGCCGCGGGGCAGCAGCTCCTTCGCGTCGCCGACTTCATGCGGCAGACGCCCTACGTGTCCCTGACCCTCAATCCCGTGGTCGCTCCCGCTGACCTCGACACGCTCAAGGCCGAGGCCGTGGCGGCCAAGGTCCAGCAATTCGCCAAGGAGCGGGGCATCAGCGAGCAGGTCATGGCCATTCGCGGCTACTTCGCGGTGCGGCTGCCCAGCGAGAAGCTGCCCCCGACACCTGACGATCAGCTCAAGCTCCTGCGCGACCGCGAGCCCGTGCCCGAGCCCAAGGTCAAGGAGCTCGTGGAAGCGCGGCTGGCCGCCACCAGAGAGCGAATAGTGAAAACCGAGGGGATCCAGGAGAAGCGCTTGCCCGTCGGCGAAACGAAACGGGCCACCACCGGCGAGGGCAGGGTCGAGTTCGCCATCGGAGAGCACGAGGCCGACTAGCCCCGGGCTGGCGCGCCGGCGCCGCTCTGCTATACTCCGGCCCCATGAGAGTCCTCGCGCTCCACCCCGACAGGTGCACCGGCTGCCTCCGGTGCGAGCTGGCCTGCTCCTACATGCAGACGGGCACCTACCAGCCGTCCAAGTCCGTCATCCGCGTGTCACCCTTCGAGGGCTACACGTCGTATGCGCCCTACACGTGCACGCAGTGCGCGGAGGGGTGGTGCATGACGGCCTGTCCGGTGGGGGCGATCACCATCAACGCGGTGGGCGCCAAGGACGTGCTGGATGACAAGTGCGTGGGCTGCAAGCTCTGCACCATCGCGTGTCCCTACGGGACGATGTTTTATGACGCGGACACCACCAAGGCCTACAAGTGCAACCTCTGCGACGGCGCGCCCGCCTGCGCGGAGGCCTGCCCGACCCAGGCCATCACGTTCGAGGAAGGCGAGTCCGCCGACTGGATCGGCGACTTCGCTGCCTCCCGCACGAGCCGCGTCCTGGCCAGGGAGCATGCCTGATGGCCACCCGGCACCTGATCATCGGTGGGGGCACCGCGGGGCTCAATGCCATCCGGACGCTCAGGGAAGAAGACGGCGCCTCGGAGATCACCCTGGTCTCGCGCGAGCGCCCGTATTCGCGCATGGTTCTGCCCTATTACCTCGGCGCAACGATCGCGGAGTCCCACGTCTACACGGCCACCCCCGCCTCGCTGCACGCCTGGGGCGTCAAGACCATGCTCGGCCGCCGGGCCGCCTCGCTCGACACGGCCGAGCATCGGCTGACCCTCGATGACGGCTCGACGGTCGCCTACGACGATTGCCTGATCGCCACGGGCTCGCGCGCGGCGCGGCCGCCCATTCCTGGCGCGGAGGGACCGGGCGTCCACTCCTTCTGGACGCTCGACGAGGCGCGGGCCGTCATCGCGGACGTGCAGCCGGGCACCAAGGTCGTCATGGTGGGCGCGGGCTTCATCTCCTTCACCATCCTGAACGCCATCCTCTCGCGGGGCGCCGCCCTCACCATCGTCGAGGTCGCCCCACGCATCCTGCCGCGCATGGTGGACGAGGCCTGCGCGACCATCGTCGCCCGCTGGCTGGAAGACCACGGCGTCACCATCCGCGCGGGGGCGACCCTGACCAAGATCGAGGAGTGGAAGGGCAAGCGAAAGCTCACCTTCAAGAAAGGCGCGCCCATCTTCGCCGACGTCGTCATCATGGCCACGGGCATCCGCACCAATCTCGAGTGGCTCGACGGCTCCGGCATCGAGGTGTCGGCGGAGCCCGGCGGCGGCATCCTCGTCGATGATCACCTCCGCTCGAGCGTGAAGACGGTCTACGCGGCGGGCGATGTCGCCCGCGGCCCCAACCTTCTCACGGGGACGCTCGAGGTCCACGCCATCGAGCCCACCGCCCAGGAGCACGGGCGCGTGGTCGGCGCCAACATGGCGGGCCGGGATCTCGCGTATCGCGGCAGCCTCATCATGAACATCGTGGAAGTCTGCCATCTCGACATCGCCTCCTTCGGCCAGTGGGACGACGCCAACGCCGACGTCTTCACGGCCACGCGGGCCGATCGCTCACAGTACCGGAAGCTCCTCTTCCGCGGCGGCAAGCTCACGGGCGCCATGATCTGCGGTCCCGCCGAGGACATCTGGACGACGAACGACGTCGGCATGCTCAAGGGTCTCGTCTACTCGGGCGCGGATCTCTCGGCCTGGAAGACGCACCTGAAGAGGAATCCCTTCGACGTCAAGCCCGCGTACCTGGCCACGCACACGACCGGCAAGCTCCTGCCCCAGACTATCCTGGGACGGGCCTCCCATTCACCTCAGCTACCCCAATCGGTGATGGTCCAATGAGCCCGACCGCGACCGCCTCGCGCCCCACGACCAAGACCTCTGCCGCTCCCGCCACCGTGCCCGGCTATGCCGGCAAGCTCCTGCGCGTGAATCTGTCCACGGGGAAGATCTGGACCCAGCCGTGGGCCGAGCACATGCGCGAGTACGTGGGCGGTGTCGGTCTCGGCGCCAAGATTCTGTACGAGGAGGTCGGGCCCAAGGTTCACTGGGACCATCCCGACAACCGGCTCATCCTGGCCACGGGCCCGCTGGCCGGGTTGCCCGTGTGGGGCACGGGCGGCCTCAGCGTCATCACGCGAGGCGCCCAGACCAACGGCGCCACCTCGACCCAGGCCAACGGTTTCTTCGGGGCGGCCCTCAAGTACTCGGGCTACGACGCCATCATCGTCCAGGGGCAGGCCAAGAAGCTCTCCTACCTGTACATCAACGACGACGTCGTCGAGGTCCGCGACGCCGCGCATCTGAAGGGCAAGGACACCTGGGAGACCCAGGAGGCCCTCGAGCTCGAGCACGGTCTCTCCGGGCATCGCCTGTCCGTCTACTCCATCGGCCCCGCTGGGGAGAGCCTCGTGCGCTTCGCCGCCATCCAGGGCGACTATGGCCACGTCGCCTCGAAGAACGGCTGCGGCGCCGTGATGGGGAAGAAGAAGCTGAAAGCCGTGTGCATTGTCCGCGGCACCAAGGCCCTCACGCCGCATGATCCGCGCGGGCTCGTGCAGGCCGCCGACGACATCGCCCACGACCTCAAGACCGATCCTGCGGCCTCCACGCTCTACCGCTGGGGGACGCTGCCCGGCGTCACCAACCTCTACAAGCTCGGCGCCTTGCCCATCAAGAACTACACGACGAACCTGACCACGGTGGACATGTCGACGTGGGAGCCCGCCAAGCTTCGCAACGGCTTCGACCACCGCGGGCATCAGTGCAATGCCTGCGGCATGCACCACTGCCACATCCAGGTCATACGGAATGGACCCAAGGCCGGCGAGCTCGTCGACGAGCCCGAGTACGAAGGGTGGTCGGGCGCGGGCTGGACGATCGGGGCCACGGACCAGCAAGGCATCAGCTGGCTCAACACGCGCCTCGACCGCGCCTGCCTGGACGTCAACGAGTTCGGCTGGGTGTGCGGCTGGGTCATGGAATGCATGGAGAAGGGCTATCTGACGGAGAAGCAGGTCGGCTTCAAGCTCGGGTGGGGCGACATCGAAGGCGCGAACCGGCTCATCCAGATGATCAGCCACCGGCAAGGCTTCGGCGACCTCCTGGCCGAGGGTGTCAAGCGCGCCTCCGAGAAGATCGGGGGGGAGGCGGCCAAGTGCGCCGTGTACACGATGAAGGGCGCCTCGCCGCGCGGCCACGACCATCGCGGACGCTGGGAGGAGATGCTCGATACCTGCACCTCCTCCAACGGCACCATGGAGAGCGCGAATCCCACCCACCAGACGGAGTTCGGACAGCCCGGACGCATCAATCCCTTCAACGGCGAGGAAGTGGCCAAGCTCGTGGGAGGCATCCTCGGGCGGAAGCATTTCGAGGACTCCCTGGGCGGCTGCATCTTCACCTTCCGCTCGCGGATCGAGATGCTGGCCCGCGCCCTCTCCGCGGCCACGGGCTGGACCTACACGATGCCGGAGGCCCTCCGCCTGGGCCGACGGACGGCGGCCATCCTGCGCGCCTTCAATCTCCGCTGCGGCATCGGCACCGACCTGGAGTATCCCTCGGCGCGGTACGGATCGAGGCCCGTGGACGGGCCCGCCAAGGATCACAACATCATGGACCAGTGGGAGCACATGGTGGACACGTGGTACGAGGCGGTCGGCTATGACCGCAAGACGGGCAAGCCCACGCGCGAGACGCTCAAGAAGCTCGGCCTGGACTGGCTCGCGCGAGACCTGTGGCGCAAGTAGCCCGCGATTCGCTCGCCGCGCAGATCGAGGTGACCACGTGGGTGACCAAGCACGTGGGCGGCGACGGCTCGGGCAGCAAGCTCTTCACCGAGCCCTTCGCGCCGGGGGAGACGGTGCGCCAGGTGCTGCGGCGCTTCACGGCCCGGCACCCCGAGTTGGACGCGGCGCTGTGGAGCCCTGATCACACCGAGCTGGGCGAGCACATCGAGGTGATCGTCAACGACGCCGTGCTCGGTGTCACTCATGAGCTCGATTCGCCCCTCGAGGACGGTGATCGCATCACGCTGCTGGGCCAGTTCATGGGGGGGTAGTGCCCGATCACGAGCCGGGAGGGGCAGACGCTTCGCGACCCCTCCCGCCGCCCCGCCGGTCGCATCGCTCGCTCTGGATCGCAGTCCTGACGGCCGTCGCCTTGCTCTCCGTCTGGTTCTACGTCGTCGGCACGCCCACCTACTCGCTGTATCGCTTCGCCAGCGCTCTTCAGTCCCGCGATGCGGCGCGCGCCCTCGCCTATGTCGACGTGGACCGCGTGGCCGAGGCCGCCGCCGACATACTGGTCGCCGACGCCTTCGCCCGCCAGCGGCCGCCGCGCAATGTGTTCGAGGCCATGGGGCAGGGGATCGCGCGATCCACCGCGCAGCAGAGCGTGAAGTTTCAGGCGGCCGCGCGCGTGCGCGCCGAGGTGCAGCGGATGGCGGAGATGGCGGGCCAGGGCAGCGCCATGCCCGTCGGCCTGCTCGCCGTCATCCAGGGCGCGGACATGGTCCGGCAGGGAGACGAGGTCTGGGTCACCTACACCGACCCGAGCCAGGGCATCACCCGCTTCAAGATGAGCCGCCAGCCCGACCGGTTCTGGAAGATCACTGCCTTCGACCAGGACTGGGTTCTCCGCCAGGCGCGCCAGCCTCCCCCACGTTAACTGATCTTCCTCGCTAGGGGCGCGCTGACGAAGTCTCTTTGTGGCACATTAGGGACGGGAGGGCATCTCGATGACGACACGGTCACGCCGCTCGCGCGTCCGCAGTGCCGCTCGGCCCGGAGGGCCGACATGATTACCGACATGGCCTCCTATCTGCGGTTCTTCGACAGCGTGCGGCGGCGCACGGAGCGGGACGTGGCGGCGCTGCCCTCGGCGGCAGCGGGGTGGCGGCCGCCCGCCATCGGGGGCGAGACGGGCTGGAGCATCGGCCAGATCGTCCTTCACATCGGCGGCTCGCGACTCTACTTCGCCAGCGCCTACCGCGGCGAAGGGTGGCTCTGGGCGAAGGCGGAGGCGGAGGCGAATCCCGACGACCAGCGGACGTGGCTGCCCTGGCTGCAGGCCTCGGCAAAGCGCTTCGCGGCGCTGGTGAGCGAGACGCCGGCCGACTGGCTCACGCGCCGCATCGAGATGATCGACACGCCCGGCCAGTCGCTGGCCGGCTGGCGGCTCCTCATGATGATGCTCGAGCACGAGGTGCACCATCGCTCGCAGATCGATGCCTACGCGGGCTTGCAAGGCTGGCCCGTGCCCGACATCTTCGGCCGCTCCGCGGAGTCCATCGACGCCCTCCAGGCGGCCGAGCGCGCCAAGCACGCGCGCTGACGCTTCCCCGCTCATCGAAGGAGAACCGGCATGATTGTCCCGCTCACCTTGGGAGATTTCTTGGAGCGCGCGGAGCTCGTGTATGGCCACCGCGAGGCCGTGGCCGACGAGCCCAACCCGCCGGGCGGCGGCCTGGGTCGCGTCACCTATTCGCAGTTCGCCGACATGGCGCGGAGCCTCGCCGTGGCCCTGGACGAGCTCGGGGTCGCCGAGCACGATCGCGTGGCCATCGTCTCCCCCAACGCGGCGCGCTTCCTGGTCAGCCTGTTCGGGGTCAGCGTGTTCGGGCGCGTCCTCGTGCCCATCAACTTCCGGCTGAATGCCGAGGAGATCCGCTACATCATCGAGCACTCCGGCTCCTCGGTGCTGCTCGTCGATCCCGAGCTCGACGAATCCTTGCGGCACATCCCGGTGAAGCACCGGTTCGTGCTGGGCACCGGCACCGACCCTCAGCTCTTCCTTCGCACGGGGGCGGCGCCGCGGCTCCAGGTCACCGACGAGAACGCCACCGTGTCCATCAACTACACGTCGGGGACGACGGCCCGCCCGAAGGGCGTGCAGCTCACCCATCGCAACTTCTGGCTGAATGCCGTCACCTTCGGCTGGCACCTCGCCATGACCGATCGGGACGTCTACCTGCACACGCTGCCCACCTTTCACTGTAATGGCTGGGGCATGCCGTACGCGGTCACCGGCATGGGGGTGCGTCAGGTCATCATCCGCAAGATCGACGGCGAGGAGATCCTGCGTCGAGTGGAGTCGGAGGGCGTCACCCTGTTCAATTGCGCGCCCGCGGTCATTGCCGCCGTGCTCGACGCCGCGGCTGCCCGCCGCCAGACGGGCGTGGCCGTGCCGGGCCGCGGGCGCGTGCGCGTGGTCGTCGCGGGAGCGCCGCCGCCGTCGAAGACCATCGAGCGCGTCGAGACCGAGCTCGGGTGGGAGTTCATCCAGATCTACGGGCTCACGGAGACCGCGCCCTTGCTGACGTTCAACCGGGCGCCCGCGGAATGGGACGGCCTCGACCCGGCGGAGCGGTCACGCCGGCTCTCCCGCGCGGGCGTTCCCGCGGTGGGCGTGCGCATGCGCGTGGACGAGGAGGGCGAGCTGCTCGCGCGCTCCAACCACGTGTTCGAGGGCTACTGGAACCAGCCAGAGGAGACGGCCAAGGCGATCGCCGACGGCTGGTTCCACACCGGCGACGGGGGCGCTCGCGACGGGGCCTACATCGCCATCACCGACCGCAAGAAGGACGTGATCATCAGCGGCGGCGAGAATGTCTCGTCCATCGAGGTGGAGGACTGCCTCTTCCAGCATCCCGCGGTGGCCGAGGTCGCGGTGATCGGCGTGCCCGACGAGAAGTGGGGCGAGACCATCAAGGCCCTCGTCGTGCTGCGCCCGGGCTCCGCCTGCGCCGAGCGTGAGCTCATCGAGCACTGCCGGTCCCGGATGGCGCACTACAAGTGCCCGACGACGATCGAGATTCGGGATGCCCTCGTCCGCACCGCGACGGGCAAGCTCCAGAAGTTCAAGCTGCGCGAGCCGTACTGGACGGGTCGTGAGCGCCGCGTGAACTGAGCCGGTAGCTCTGCCTCCGACCGCCACCGTGAGGCTCTAGGGCCGCGTTTTCGCGGGTTTCTGCGAGTTCTGGCTTGACTCGTCGCGGCGGCATGTGTTACTTCACGCCTTGCGGGCTCGACGTCGTCCCCCCAATCTCTCTGTCCCCCGCGAGGTCGTCATGGCGCAAACCATTGGATTTATTGGGCTTGGAATCATGGGCCGACCCATGGCCAAGAACCTCCTCAAGGCCGGTCATCCCGTGGTGGTTCATAGCCGGAGCCAGGGACCCGTAGACGAGCTGGTCGGCGCGGGCGCCAAGCGGGCGTCGTCGGCCAAGGAAGTAGCCGGGCAGGTGGACGTCCTCATCACCATGCTGCCCAATTCGCCCGAGGTGGAGCTGGTCGCCCTCGGCTCGGACGGCATCATCGAAGGCGCGAAGAAGGGCCTGCTCTTTCTCGACATGTCCACGATCTCGCCGCTCGTCTCGCAGAAGGTCGGCAAGGCCCTGGGCGCCAAGGGCGTGCGGATGCTGGACGCGCCCGTCTCGGGAGGAGAGAAGGGCGCCATCGACGCCGCGCTGAGCATCATGGTCGGGGGGGAGAAGGCCGATTTCGACGCGGCCCTGCCCATCTTCCAGGCGCTCGGCAAGACGATCACGCACCTGGGTCCGCTGGGCGCAGGCGGCTTCACCAAGCTCGCCAACCAGATCATCGTGGCCGTCAACCTGACCGCCCTCGGCGAGGCCCTCACCCTCGCGCGCAAGGCGGGCCTCGATCGCGCGCTGACCCTCAAGGCCCTCGGGGGCGGGCTCGCGGGCTCCAAGTGTCTCGAGCAGAAGACGCCGAACTACGTCGCGGGCACGTACAACCCGGGTTTCAAGATCGATCTCCACTTCAAGGACCTGGGACTGATCATGGAGTCCTCGCGCGCCCTCGGCGTCCCGCTGCCGTGCACGGCCGTGGTCCAGGAGCTTTTCAACGCGCTCCGGGTCAAGGGCAAGGGTGGGCTCGATCACTCCGGCGTGATCACGCTGCTCGAGGAGCTGGCGGGGATGCCGAACCCCTCATGAGAGCCACCGTGGAT
>Ga0137380_10003741_pt1 | contig 13249 bp, 11 predicted proteins | sample SagtaG_17_FD_104809 | JGI IMG/M metagenome (GOLD analysis project Ga0137380, IMG submission 104809) | Vadose zone soil microbial communities from Sagehorn Ranch, Mendocino, California, USA - Sage2_L_100_16 metaG | ecosystem: Environmental > Terrestrial > Soil > Vadose zone | place: USA... | reverse complement strand
TGAAGGACCTCACGTACGAGTGCGGGGAGGTCCCGGAGGGCGAGGCCATGATCCAGTTCCACTTCCAGTACTACGTGTTCGCGATCATCTTCGTCGTCTTCGACGTGGCGGCGGTCTTCCTCCTCCTCTGGGCGCTGTCCTCCGGGGCGACGTGGGGGTCCTCCGTCGCATTCGCTTCCATCGTCCTGTTCGTCGCCATCATGTTCATCGCCACGAATTACGCGTTGAAGAAGGAGGAAGTCCTCTACATATGAGAGAGTGGGGGAGCCTCGATGGCGGTTGAGGGCGAGGTGCTAGCGCGCCTGAAGGAGCGGTTCGGGGACGCGACGTTCCGGTCCCTCGGCATCGTGCGCGATCGCGTCGTGAAAGTCGTGATTGACCGGAAGGACTTGCGCGCGGTGTGTGCGTTCTTGAAAGAGCAACTCGACATGGAGCACATCTCGTGCATCACCGCGGTCGATTGGCGGGACCACTACGAGTCCGTCTACCACGTCACGTCCTGGAAGCGGAACTGCATGGTCCAGATCAACGCGTGGATCCCGCACGACGACCCGCACATCGACTCCGTCGTCCCGCTGTGGAACGGCGCGAACGTGCACGAGCGCGAGGCGTACGACCTCATGGGGATCGTGTACGACGGCCACCCGAACCTCACGCGGATCCTGCTTCCGAAGGACTTCGAGTACTTCCCGCTCCGGAAGGACTTCCCGCAGGAGGTGGACCGCCAGTACGTGTCCCGTCGGAAGATCGGGGGCGCGTGAATGGCGGAGATGTGGATCAACATGGGGCCGCAACACCCCATGACCCACGGCCTATGGAACCTCCGGATCAAGGTCGACGGGGAGACGATTGTCGACGCGGAGCCCGAGATCGGGTATCTCCATCGCGGGTACGAGAAGATCATGGAGGTGCGCGAGTTCCAGAAGAACGTCGTCCTCACGGACCGTCTGTGCTATGTGGCCTCGATCACGTGGTCCCACTGCTATTGCCTCGCGTGCGAGGCGGCGATGGACATCGATGTGCCGGAGCGCGCGAAGTACCTCCGGGTGGTCTCCAACGAGCTGCAGCGCATCGCGTCCCACCTGATGTGGCTCGCGGCGTACGGGCCCGACTTGGGCCTCCTGACCGCGCTGCTGTGGGCGCTCCGCGAGCGCGAGCTGTTCCTCGACCTCCTGCAGCTCATCACGGGCGCGCGAATGAACCAGAACTACCCGCGCATTGGCGGCGTCCGGAACGACGCGCCGCCCGACTTCGACAAGTACTGTTCGAAGGTGATCGCCCACTTCCGCAACAAGCTCAAGGAGCACGAGGCGGTCTTCGAGCAAAGCAAGCTGTTCCAGGCGCGGACCGTCGGGGTCGGCCGCCTCACGCGCGCCCAGGCGCTCGACTGGGGCGTGACGGGCCCGAACCTGCGCGCGTGCGGCGCCTCGATCGACCTTCGGAAGCTGGACCCGTACGATGCGTACCCGGCGCTCTCGTTCGCGCCGGCGGTCGAGAAGGAGGGCGACTCGTACGCCCGGTACAAGGTCCGCGTCGAGGAGATGAAGACGAGCTGCGACCTGATCCTGGAGGCGCTCAAGAAGTTGCCCGCCGGCCCGTACCGGTCGAAGCCGCCGCGGCGTTGCGAGGGCGAGGGCTTCCGTCGCACGGAGGACTCTCGTGGCGAGGCCCTCTTCTACGTCATCGGCGACGGGGATGACCGGCCCTACCGGGTGAAGATCCGCAGCCCGGTCTTCTCGAACATCGCGGCCGCGCCGATCATGATGCGGGGGAACAAGGTCGCCGACGTCGTCGCGATCATGGGGTCCATCGACGTGTGCGTCGGGGAGATGGACAAGTGAGCGGTGCGTTGATCGACCTGTGGGGCTGGTCGCACGCCCTGGCGCAATTCAGCCTATGGTTGGGGAGCCTCCCGCTCGAGGCGGGCAACTGGGTCGCGCTCCAGACGGGCGCGGCCGCGCCAGGACCCCTTACGGGGCTGATCGGGTTCATCACCGGAGAGGGCCTCACGAACTTCGTAGCGGTCATCGTCGCGATCAACATTCTCCTCCTGTGGGCCACCCTCCTCCACCTCCTCATCGTCATGTGGATTGAGCGGAAGATGTACTCCCGCCTGCAGGACCGTCGCGGGATCATGCTGGGCCTCGGGAGCTCGGACTTCTTGCGCAGAATCCTCGGACCGATCCCCCTCATCGGCCGGCCGTTCCGGAGGCCGAGCCACCTCGGGACCGGGTTCCTGCAGACGGTCGCGGACGGCGTGAAGCTCTTCCAGAAGGAGGTGATCACGCCGACGAACGCGGACAAGTGGATGTTCCACGTCGCGCCCGTGATGATCGCGTCGTCCACGCTCTTCCTCTTCGTCGCGATCCCCTGGTCCGATGGCTTCTGGCTCATGGGGTCCATGGACAAGGGCGTCCCCGTGAACCCGTGGGGGATCCTCGTGATCCTCGGGGCGTTCTCGATCGCACCGCTCGGAATCCTGATCGCGGGCTGGGCCTCGAACAACAAGTACACGCTCCTGGGGGGAATGCGCGCGGCCGCGCAGCTGATGAGCTACGAGATTCCCCTCGTCCTTTCGATCATCGCGCTCGTCGTCCTCTCCGGGAGCCTGGATCCGTTCGAGCTCGTGCGGCAGCAGTCCGTGCCCCTCACGTACGCGCTCGGACCCTTCGGCCGCGTGACCGTGCCGTTCCTCCCGAACTGGTACATCTTCAACCCGGTCCTGTGGATTGCGTTCGTCGTCCTGTTCATCACCGTGATCGCCGAGGCGGAGCGGATCCCGTTCGACATCCCCGAGGCGGAGGCGGAGCTCGTCGAGGGCTGGACCACGGAATACAGCGGGATGCGGTTCGGCCTCGTGTTCGGATTCAAGTGGCTTCGCGCGATCGCCGGGGCGGCCCTGATCGCGATTCTATTTTTGGGCGGTTGGTCCGGCCCCGTGTTCGCAACGGTCTGGGCCCCGAACTTGGCGGCGCCTGGCACGCTGTACGGGATCCCGCTCCTGCCGCAGGAGTTCTGGTTCACGTTGAAGATCTACGTGATCTTCGTCGTGTTCGTCTGGATCGGCTGGTCCGTCCCCCGGATTCGGATCGACCAGATCCTGAACCTGGGATGGAAGCAATTGATTCCGCTCTCGATTTTCAACATCCTTCTGGCGACGCTCGCACGCGGGTTCGGGTGGTTCTGATGCGGTCAACCGGGCGCGCATCCCCGGAAGCCTCGGGGGTGTGACCGTGGACTTCGCGCTGGTCGCGTTCGTCGTCCTTTCGGCGATTGAGGTGGGGGCCGCCGCCATGACGGTCTCCGCGAAGAAGCTCGTTCATAATGTGTTCTGGCTCGCGATCACCTTGATCACGATCGCGGGCATCTACATTCTGTTCCTCGCGGAGTTCATCGCCTGGATCCAGATCATCGTGTACGCGGGCGCGGTGCCCGTTCTTTTCCTGTTCGGGATCATGCTCACGCGGCGAAAGATCATGGAGGAGCCCCATGAGTCCGAGTGACCGTCTCCGGAGCGTGGGACGGACGCTCGTCGGCCCCCGCGTCCTCATGGCGTTCGCGGTCGCGTCCCTCTTCCTCCTCATGTCGTTCGCGTTCCTCGTCGCGCCATGGGATCTGCCGGGATGTGGCGGGGACCTGTGCAACATCCCGATCACGGACCCGACGAACCAGACCGGTTCCGTGACCGGCGCCCTGTTTGGCGGCTATGCGATCCTCGTCCTCGTGATCGGGCTCGTGCTCGCCGCGTGCATGATCGGCGGCGTGTACCTGGCGAAGATGGAAGGAGGGCCGCGACCGTGATCATTCCGGTCGCCTGGGAGCTCATCCTTTCCGCGCTCCTCTTCATCATCGGATTGTACGGGGTGCTCGTCCGGACGAACGCGATCGTCGTCCTGATGTCCGTCGAGATCATGTTCAACGCGCCGATCCTGAACCTCGTCGCGTTCTCCGCGTACCTCGGCAATCCCGCCGGGCAGGTGTTCGCCCTCGTCGCAATCGCTTTGGCGGCGGGCGAGGCCGCGGTCGGGCTCGCGATCTTCCTGGTGTTGTACGAGTCCCACGGGACCGTCGACCTCTCGAAGGCGAGGCTGCTGAGGTGGTGAGGTGTTCGAGTATGCATGGCTCATCATCGTCCTGCCGCTCCTCGGCTTTCTGATCTCAGGGCTGCTCGGGAGGTACCTCGGCCGCCACGTCGGGTGGGTCGCGGTCGGGACGATCGGGGCCGCGTTCGGCATCGCCTTGTTCCTCCTCGTCCAGGTCCTGCAGGGCGGCGCGATCGGCGCGCAGCCCGGTCCAATCCCAGCCACCGCGGCGGGCTTCGAGTGGGTCCCGAACGTGCGGTTCGACCTCCTGATCGACAACCTGTCCGCGTTCATGCTCGCGCTCGTCTCCCTTCTGAGCACGCTGATTGCGCTGTACTCGATCGGCTACATGGCCGAGGAGGAGGGCAAGCCCCGGTACTTCGCGGAGATCTGCCTCTTCGTCGCAGGCATGCTCGGGACCGTGAGCGCGGACAATTTCCTCCAGCTCCTTGTGTTCTGGGAGATCATGGGGCTGTGTTCGTACCTGCTCATCGGGTTCTGGTACCACAAGCCCGAGGCCGCGAGCGCCGCCAAGAAGGCGTTCCTCGTCACGCGCATCGGGGACGTCCTGTTCCTGTTCGGCGTCGTCGCGATCTACATCGTCTTCGGGTCGATGAAGTTCACGGACATCCAGGCGGGGATCGCCGCCAAGATTGGGACGCCGACGTTCGATGTGAGGATGATGACGGTGATCCCGCTCCTCCTCTTTGGCGGCGCGGTCGGGAAGAGCGCGCAGTTCCCGCTGCACCTGTGGCTCCCGGATGCGATGGAGGGTCCCACGCCGGTGAGCGCGCTGATCCACGCCGCAACGATGGTGAAGGCCGGCGTCTACCTCGTCGCCCGGTCGTTCATCTTCCTCGTCCCCGTGGATCCCGCGACGGGTCTGGTGATCCCGGGCGCGGTCCCTTGGAATGCGATCCTCGTGATCGGCGTCATTGGCGGCTTCACCGCGTTCTTCGCCGCCACGATGGCGGTCGCGAACTATGACATCAAGCGCGTCCTTGCGTTTTCGACGATCTCGCAGCTTGCGTACATGTTCCTCGGTTTGGCGGCGGGGGCGTGGCTCATGGCGTCCGCGGGGCCGGAGGAGACGGGCGGCTACAGCGCCGCCCTGTTCCACCTCACGAATCACGCGTTCTTCAAGGCCCTCCTGTTCCTCGCCGCCGGTTCCGTGATCCACGCGGTCCATACGAACGACATGCGCGAGATGGGCGGCCTGCGAAAGCACATGCCGATCACCGCGTTGACGATGCTCCTGGGATGCCTCGCGTTGTCGGGCATCCCCCCCTTCTCCGGCTTCTGGTCCAAGGACGAGATCCTCGGCGTTACGTTCGCCATGGGCGCGACCCAGTCCCTGTTCTACGCGCTGTACGCGCTCGGCATCTTGACCGCGTTCCTCACCGCGTTCTACACGTTCCGCCTCTGGTTCCTGACGTTCTCCGGTACCTTCCGCGGGCACCACGAGGAGCATCTCCACGAGAGCCCCGGCGTGATGACGGGCCCGCTCGCGTTCTTGGCGGTGTTCACGATCGGCAGCGGGCTGTTCGCGTTTCTGGTGCCCGGCGGGTGGAGCAACCTGATCTTCTATCACGTGCCGCTCGCGGAGTCTCCGCTGGCGGGCTTCACGCGTATGCCGGATGTGGCGCTCGCGGGGCTCTCCGTGGCGGTTGCGCTCGGAGGCCTCGGGCTCGCGTTCCTCGTGTACTACCGCCGCACGATTCCTGCAGAGCGGTTCACGCGGGGTCCGGCGGGCGCGCGGATTGACCGCCTCCTCTTGAACCGCTATGGGATGGACGCGGCGTACAACAAGCTCGCGCAGTACGGGGTCATGGGCGTCGCCGGGGCCGTCGACTGGTTCGACCGGCACGTGATCGACGGTGCCGTGAACGGGGCGGCGCGCGCGGTCGTCACCCTCGGGAACCTGAGCGACCGGTTCGACCGGACCGTGATCGACGGCGCGGTGAACGCGTTCTCCTTGTCGACCGTACGCTCGTCGCTGACCCTCCGCCAACGGCAGACGGGGCGCGTGCAGAACTACGCGGCGGTCGTCGTCCTGGGGCTGTCCCTAGTGATCCTGGTCGTCTTCATCTGGCGGTTCGTGCTGCCGGCGTTGGGGGTGAAGTGAGTCGTGTTCCCCCTCCTCACGATCCTCCTCTGGCTTCCGTTCTTCGGGTTCTTGGCGGTGATCGGCCTCGGCGCGACCCAGAAACGCGCGCGGTCGATCGCGTTGGCGGTCTCCCTCGCGGACCTCGCGTTGGCGGTGGTCCTCGCCGTCACGTTCCTGTGGGGCGTGCTCAATCCGTGGTTGCCCGTCGCCGAGACGGGGGGGACCGGCCTCAAGCAATTCTCGTTTCAGTACGTGGAGCGGTACAGCTGGGTCCCCACGCTCGGCATCTCGTACCTCCTCGGCGTCGACGGTCTCTCGCTCGCCCTCGTCCTCCTCACGCCCCTGCTCACGACGCTCGCGATCGGGTTCAGCTGGGACAAGGACGTCCGCCCGAAGGCGTTCTTCGGCCTCCTCCTGCTGATCGAATGGGCCCTCCTCGGGGTGTTCCTCACCCTCGACTTTTTCTTGTTTTTCATCTTCTGGGAACTCGTCCTGATCCCGATGTTCTTCCTGATCGGGATTTGGGGCGGGCCGAATCGCGGCTACGCATCGATCAAATTCCTGATTTACACGCACGTCGGCTCCGTCGTCATGTTGCTCAGCATCTTCGCGATGTACCTGGGGTTCACGTCGAATCCGACGCTGTTCCCTGCCCGCACGTTCGACATGATCGCGATCCTGCGCGCGATCGCGACGACCCCGGCGCCGGCGCTGGCGGCCCTCGGGTTCGGCCTTCCGTTCCAAGTCCCGGTGTTCCTCGCGTTCTTCTTCGGATTCATCGTGAAGCTACCCAGCGTGCCGTTCCACACGTGGCTCCCGGACGCGCACGTCGAGGCGCCGACGGCGGGTTCCGTGATCCTGGCGGGCCTCCTGTTGAAGATGGGGGGATACGGTATCTTCCGCGTCGTCCTGCCGATGCTGCCGGACGCCGCCCGATACCTGTGGTGGGTCATGGCAATCTTCGGCGTCGTCTCCATGATCTACGCGTCGTTGGTGTGCCTCGCCCAGGTGGACCTCAAGAAGCTGATTGCGTACTCCTCGATCGGCCACATGGGTTTCGTGTTGCTCGGCGCCTCGAGTCTGAGCGCGATCGGGATCGCGGGCGGCATCTTCCAGCTGTTCAACCATGGGATCATCACGGCGGCCCTGTTCATGCTCGCCGGGACGGTGAAGCATAGCGCGGGGACACGGGACATCCCGAAGCTCCGCGGCCTCGGCCAGGCGATGCCGATGTTCTCGCTCGTCTTGATGGTCAGCTTCTTCGCCTCGCTCGGGCTGCCCGGTTTGAACAGTTTCGTGAGCGAGTTCATGGTCTTCAGCGGTGCGTACGGGAGCCAGCCGTTCGCCGCGTACCGCGCGCTGATTCTGATCCCGCTCCTGGCGATCGTCCTGACGGGCGCGTACTATGTGTGGACGATGCACAAGATCGTGTTCGGAGACCTGAACGAGGCCCTAGGCAAGCTTCACGACCTGAAGCGGAACGAGGTCGCGGTCTACGGCGTCCTCATCGTTCTCATGTTCGCCGTCGGGTTCTTCCCGGCGCTTTGGCTCGGGGTCCTCGGGACCCCCGCGGGATACCTCCAGGCGATCTTGGGAGGTCGGTAGATGGCGGTCCCGTACCTCCTGTCGATCCTGCTGTTCTTCCCCGCCATCTCCGCGCTCGTCACGTACGTCGGCGGCAGGAAGGACCGCGTCGCGCGGTGGCTCGGGCTCGGTCTGTCGTTCGTGCCTCTCGCGCTGAGCACCTATCTCGTGTACGCCTTCCTGTTCTCACCCGCCGACCTCGCGCAGTACACGGTCTCCGGGCGGACCTACTACGCGTGGGAGAAGGCGCCGTGGATCCCGCAGCTCGACGTGAACTACACGCTCGGGGTCGACACGCTCTCGATCTTCCTCGTCTTCCTCACGACGCTGCTCACGACGCTGTCCCTCGCGTTCAGCTGGGACGAGCACCACCGCGTGCGGGAGTTCTACGCGATGTTCCTGTTCATGGAGACGACGATCCTGGGCGTCTTCCTCTCCCTCGACTTCTTCCTGTTCTTTATCTTCTGGGAGGCGGGCCTCGTCCCGATGTACTTCATCATCGCGGCGTGGGGCGGACCCCGGAAGCGGTACGCGGCGATCAAGTTCTTCCTGTACACGCAGGCCGCGTCGTTGCTCGTCCTTCTCGGGATCTTCGCGATGCGGTACTATGGCGGCACGTTCGACATGACGCAATTGATCGCGCAGCAGCCCCTTGCGCTGCTCGCCGGGACCGCGATCCCCGGCCTCGTCTTCGTCGGGTTCCTGATCGGTTTCGGGACGAAGCTCCCGACGTGGCCCCTCCACACGTGGCTTCCGGACGCGCACGTCGAGGCGCCGACCGGCGGCTCCGTCATGTTGGCGGGCATTCTCCTCAAGCTCGGCGGCTACGGCCTCGTCCGCGTGAACGCGCAGATGATGTGGGCCGCCGCCAAAGAGTGGTGGTGGCTCCTCGCCCTGCTCGGGATCGTCTCGATCGTGTACGGCGCCTTCATCTGCCTCGCCCAGGACGACCTGAAGCGCCTCGTCGCGTACTCCTCCGTGAGCCACATGGGGTTCGTGACCCTCGGACTGGCGGCAGGGATCTACGCCATCGGGGGACCGAACACCGCCGGGGCCCAGCTCGGGTTCTCGGGCGCCGTGTTCCAGATGTTCGCGCACGGCCTCGTCAGCCCCGCCCTGTTCATGGTCGCCGGCGCGCTCGGGCACAAACTGGGGACGCGGAACATCTCCGAGCTCGGCGGGATCGCGAAGAAGATGCCACGGATGTCCGCGTTCATCATGATCGCGTTCATGGCATCCCTCGGCCTCCCCGGGCTCGTCGGCTTCGCCGCGGAGTTCCCCGTGTTCGTCGGCGTGTACGCCGCCTGGGGACTGGCCCTCGCGATCCCGATCATGACGGTCGTGATCACCGCGGCGTACTACATCTACGCCATGCAACGCTCGATCTTCGGGCCGCTGGATCCTCGATGGGAGAACGCGGAGGACGCGCACGGTTACGAGATCGCGCCCCTGGCGGTGCTCACGGTCCTTCTCGCCATCTTCGGGATTCTCCCGTTCCTGTTCTTCAACTCGATCTACGCGTGGGTCGGCGGATTCCCGGGGGTGCCGTGACGTGATCCCGGAACTCGTCCTCCTCCCGGTGATCATCCTCGTCGTCTTCGCCCTCCTCCTGGTCGTCCTCGGATTCTCCGTGAAGGATCCCCGCGTCCTCTGGGGCATCGCGCTCGCCGGACTGCTCGCCTCCCTCCTGGTCAACCTCGATCTCATGGGTCTCTCCTGGTCCCGCGTTCTGGGGCTGAGGCTGTGGCCCGTCCCCGCCCTGCTTTCCGGGAGCACGCCGCAGGAGTCCGGCGCCCTCCCGGCGCTGAGCTTGAACGTGAGCTTGTTCGCCCTGTTCTTCAACCTCGTCTTCCTGATGGTCGCACTGCTCACCGTGATCGCCTCCCGCTCCTACCTGAAGAAGGAGGAGCCGCACCAAGCGGAGTACTACTGCCTGCTGTTCCTCGCCCTGACGGGGATGATGCTCGTGGCGGCGGCCACGGACCTGTTCGTCCTGTACCTGTCCTTCGAGCTGTCGTCCCTGAGCACGTTCGCCCTCGTCGCGTTTCGGAAGCGGGACAAGCGGGCGACGGAAGCCTCCTTGAAGTTCTTCATCATCGGTGCCGTAAGCAGCGCGCTGATCCTATTCGGCATCTCCGTCGTGTACCTCGTCGCGGGCGCCCTGAATCCGGCGGGTGCGACGACCTCACTCGCGGGCCTGAAGGCGGTCCTGACGACCGGCGGGCTCCAGGCGAAGGGCCTCGAAGCCCCGTTCATCATCGCGGTGGTCTTCCTGCTCGCGGGGTTCGGGTTCAAGGTCGCCACGGTCCCGTTCCACATGTGGGCACCGGACGTGTACGAGGGTTCGCCGACCACGATCTCCGTCTTCCTGGCGGCCGGGTCGAAGAAGGTGGGCGTGGCGGCGATGTTCCAGGTGTTCCTCGTCGCGTTGTTGGCGGCACAGGTGGACTGGCAGCTCGCGGTCGCCGGGCTGGCGATCGCGACGATGACCGTGGGGAACGTGCTCGCGATCCCGCAGACGAACATCAAACGGATGCTCGCGTACTCGAGCATCGCGCAAGCGGGCTACATCTTGATCTCGATCGTCGTCGCCGCCGCGGCGGTGCAGGGGACGCCGCAGTCCCTCGAGGTCGCCTCGTACGGGCTCGCGGGCGGGTTCTTCCATGTGTTCACGCACGCGCTCATGAAGGGCGGCGCGTTCCTCGTCGTCGCGGCGGCCTCCGTCCTGTTCATCGGCGAGGACCTCGACGGGTGGAAAGGCCTCGGGAAGCGCAGCCCGTTCCTCGCCTTCGCGATGGCGGTGTTCCTGCTCTCCCTCGCGGGCATCCCGCCGTTCGGCGGGTTCTTCAGCAAGTTCGTCCTGTTCTCGGGCGCCGTCTTCGCCTCCGGGTCCAGTGCCGGCTACGCGGGCAACCCATGGCTCCTGTGGCTCGCAGTCGCCGGCGTGTTGAACAGTGCGCTCTCCCTGTACTACTACGCCCGCGTGATCCGATACATGTACATCCTCGAGCCGACGGACGAGCGGAAGGTCGTCGCGCCGAGGTCGATGAACGTGGCGATCGGGATCGCCCTCGTCGGGATCATCGTGACCGGCATCTTCGCGAACCCGCTCATCGGGTACATGCAGAGCGCGGCGCGCGGGTTCCTCTTCCCGTGAGGGCCGATTCGGGGCGCCCACCGCCACCCTTTTCTCCTCCCGCCATCATGAGAGCGTGAATGGCGGCGCCGCGCATCGTCTTCCACATCGACATGGACGCCTTCTATGCGTCGTGCGAACTGAAGGACCACCCGGAATGGCGCGGCAAGCCGCTCGTCGTCGGGGCCGATCCGCGGCAAGGACGTGGCCGCGGCGTCGTGCTCACCGCCAGCTACGAGGCGCGGAAGTTCGGCGTTCGGAGCGCGATGCCGGTCTCCCAGGCGTTCCGGCTGTGCAAGGACGCGATCTTCACGCCGCCGAACTTCGACCTGTACGTGCGCACGTCCCGCGAAGTGTTCGCGACGATTCGCCCGTACGGCGACGCGTTCGAGAGTTGGGGGATCGACGAGGGTTTCCTGGACGTCACCGCCAAAGCTCGGGACTGGGCTCGCGCGCGGGAATTGGCGGCGGAGGTGAAGGCTGCGGTCCGCGAGCGCAACGGATTGCCGTGCACGGTCGGGGTCGCGCCGAACAAGGCGGTCGCGAAGATCGCGTCGGATCTCGGGAAGCCGGACGGCATCCTGGTCGTCGAACCCGACGCGATCGAGGACTTCCTCGCGCCGATCCCCGTGAATCGGATCCAGGGCGTCGGGCGGAAGACCGGCGCGCGGCTCGAGGTTCTCGGCATCCGAACGATCGGCGACCTGGCGGCGTATCCGAGGGACAAGCTCCAGGAGTTGTTCGGCTCGTGGGCCGAGTACATGGGGAACGTCGCACGCGGCGTCGACGAATCGCCTGTGCAAGCGTGGTCGGGACCGCCGAAGAGCATTGGGAGCGAAACGACGTTCGATGAAGACACGCGGGACGCGGAGGTCGTCGAGGCGGTCGTGCGCGACCTCGTGGACGGCGTGCACGCCCAGCTCGAGCCGGAGGGCCTCGTGTACCGGACGGTCGGCATCAAGGTGCGGTTCGAGGACTTCGAGACCCACACCGCCGCCAAAAGCCTCCGGGTGCACACGCGGGACAAGGAACCGATCGCGGAACAGGCGCTCGCCCTCCTCCGACCCTTTCTAGAAGACGGTCGGAAGATCCGCCTGCTCGGGGTCCGGCTTTCGAACCTGAAAAACGAGAAACCGAAGGCGGTCTCCCTGTCGCGATTTTCGTGAGCGAACCCTTAAGCGGAACCCGTGCGGTCGCGGCCGCGTTTGTGACCGGTCCCACGCGACCTCACTCATCTTACCGATCAGTTGCCGTCCGCTGGCGGGTGTGAGTATGCCGGCGACGACCCCATCGGAACGCGGGCGCGTGCCCCCCGGTCGTTCGCTCCGCAATGGCGGCCGCGCGCTGTCCGATAGCCTCGCCCCGTTGAAGAATCGGAACATCCGCATCTACCTCGGAGGCCAGGCCGTCTCCCTGATCGGCGTATGGATGCAGCAGACCGCGCAGGCGTGGGTCGCGTGGGAGCTCAGCCATTCCGGCACGGCCCTCGGCGTGGCCGCGATGCTCGCGGCGCTTCCCCTGCTCCTGCTCGGCCCCTGGGTCGGCGTGTACGCGGACCGATGGGACCGGCGGAAGGTCCTGATCGCCACGCAGACGGGCGCGATGATCCTCGCGTTCGCCTTCGCCGTGCTCGTCCAGACGAACCTGATCCAGCTGTGGCACGTGTTCGTCCTGGCGGCGCTCCTCGGGATCGTGAGCGCCCTCGACTTCCCGGCGACCCAGGCGTTCATCGGGGACCTCGCCGGCATGAAAAGCGTCCGGCAGGCGATCATCCTGAACGCCTCGATTTTCCAGGTGAGCCGGATGGTCGGCCCCGCGCTCGCGGGCTGGGCGATCGGGGCCCTGAGCGTCGCGTCTGCGTTCTGGATCAACGGGGCGACCTTCTTGGCGGTGATCGGAAGCCTGGTCGTGATCCGGGGGAACCAGGTGCGTCGGGCGTCGACGGGCCGCCCGCTCACGGAATTCCGCGAGGGCCTCGCGTTCCTGCGTCGCGAAGCGAGGGCGCAGGACCTCCTCGCCTTCACCATGATTGTCACGTTCTTCGGGATCTCGAGCATCATCATCCTGCCCGCGGTCGTGGGCACCGTGTTCCCTTCCGACCCGGCGACCAGGGCGGTGAACCTCGGCTATCTGCTCGCCTCGTCCGGGGCGGGCGCGCTCGTCGGGACGATCCTCGTCACGCCCCTCGCCCAGCGCGCGCGACGGACCGGCCGCATGCTGGCGGCGTGCGCGGTCTTCAGCGGCGTCTGGCTCGTCGTCCTGTCGTTCTCCCATGTGCTCCCCGTATCGGCGGCCGCGATCTTCCTGGTGTCGCTCACGATCCCGATCGTCCTCACGACC
>Ga0137380_10003740_pt1 | contig 13253 bp, 11 predicted proteins | sample SagtaG_17_FD_104809 | JGI IMG/M metagenome (GOLD analysis project Ga0137380, IMG submission 104809) | Vadose zone soil microbial communities from Sagehorn Ranch, Mendocino, California, USA - Sage2_L_100_16 metaG | ecosystem: Environmental > Terrestrial > Soil > Vadose zone | place: USA... | reverse complement strand
GTCGAGCAGTGCACGCAGCATCAGCTCGTCGCCGACATCGAGGGCGTGAGGCGAGCCCTCGGGGTCGATACCGTCCACGTCCTCGGCATCAGCTGGGGCGGTTTCCTCGGCCTCATGTATGCGGCGCGCTATCCTCGCTCGCTCCGCACCCTGATCGTGGTGGGTGCCTCCGCCAGGGGGGCCTTCATGGCCCGCGCCGAGGACAACGCTCGGCGCGAGGCGACGCCCGCGCAGTGGGCCGCCTATCGTTCCCTCTGGGACGGCTCGCTTTCCGACGACGACAGCTTTCGGCGCGCGTTCGAAACCATCCGCCCTCTCTACTTCTTCGACAAGCGGCTCGCGGCCGAGAGCCTCATGGCGCGGGCAGACACGCGTCACCGCATCGCCGTGCGTAATTTCATCATCCGTCACGAGTACCCGGCGTACGACTGCTGCCGGGAGCTGTCACGCATCGCCTGCCCGACTCTCGTCGCCGTCGGACGACATGACTGGATCTGTCCCATCGACCAGGCCGAGGAGATTCACGCGCTCGTGCCTCAGTCCGAGCTCGCGGTCTTCGAGCGCAGTGGGCACTCGCCTCACGTCGAGGAACGCGAAGCGTTCATCGAACGCGTCGGGAGCTTCCTCGGATGCGCGCGAGCAACGGTGTAGTTAGCCGGGAAGGCTCCAGACCCGGCCGATGGGCGGCTCGTCGGTCAGGGTGAACTGGGGCAGCGCGAAGTCCTCCGAGAGATCCTGGAAGACGACGCGCACGCGCTTGCCGATGGCGACCTTGCTCTCCGCCTCCGCCTTGCCGTCCGGCGTCACCAGGTTTCCGATCATCCGGAGCGCTTCATCATCGGTGGGCTTGCCGCGCTGCTCGTCGAGCTCGACGAGGATCACCGCGTAAGGCGTCCACTCCTTGAACCCGGGCTGGATGGCGTGGTGGACGACCTCGTATGAATAGATGTGACCCTTGCCGCTCACCTCTTTCCAGGCCCACTCCAGGGCCATGCACCACGGGCACGCGTGGGTGGGCGGATAGCGCATGAGGCCGCAGGCCCGGCAGGCCCGGAGCATCAGCTTGTGTCCGCGCGCCAGCTTGAAGTGCTCGCGCCACTCGGAATCGTTCTCCGGGATCATCAGGTTCATGCCGCGGTACTCGACGTTGGGCATCTCGGCTCCCTCGCGATAGAGGCCGCGGTTAGTTGTGCATGATGAGGGCGGAGCCGGTTGGCGGCATCGCCCAGCCGAGGTTCATGGTGATCCGGCAGTCCTTGACCTGGCGGCACTTGCCCGGCGAGTAGTCGTAGCTGTGCTTGCCCTCGGCCCAGCCCGGGCAATAGTCGTCGGCGAGGCCACGGAGCTGGCGCACGTTCTCGATGACCATGCTCATGCCGTGCGTGTAGCCCTCGCAGAGGTGGCTGCCCGACGTGTTGTTGGGCCGCCGGCCGCCGAGCTCGATGATCCCGCTCGAGACGTACTGGCCGCCCTCGCCCTTCTTGCAGAAGCCGTACTCCTCGAGCTGGAGCATGGTGGTGAAGGTGAAGGCGTCGTAGGAGCCGGTGACGCTCACGTCCTCGGGCGTGATCCCCGCCTGCCCGAAGACGATGTCCTTGGCATAGTAGCCGGCCACCCGTGTGATGGGACCGGTGGCCCAGTGGAAGTCCGTGCGCGGCTTGTTGACCCGTCCCGCCACGCCCATGATGTAGGCGGGCTTCTGCTTGAGGTCGCGCGCGCGCTCGGCCGAGGTGACGATGACGCAGGTGGCGTTGTCCGTCTCCACGCAGCAGTCGAGCAGGTGGAGCGGCTTGCAGATCCATCGAGAGCCGAGCACGTCCTGGACGGTGACGCGCTCCTTCAGCAGCGCCTTGGGGTTCTGGGACGCGTGCTTGCTGTGGGCGACCCGCACGCGGGCGACCTGCTCGGAGGTCGTGCCGTACTCGTACATGTGGCGCATGAAGGTGGGAGCGAAGGCCTGCCCCGCGCTGCGCATACCGAAGGGCACCTGCGCGAGGTCGAGCCCGCGGACGGGCTGGGCGGCGCGCGCGCCCGTGCCTCCGATGCGGAAGTCGGAGTAGCCGTTCATGGAGCGAAAGATCGCCACCGTCTTGCACATGCCGGCCTCGATGACGCCCATGGCGAGCCCGACGAGGGCCTCCGTGGACGAGCCGCCGCCCACCACGTCCATGTAGAAGTTGAGCCGGATGCCGAGATCGGGCGCCACCCAGTTGGCAGGAGTCGAGTCGCCGCCCTGGTAGGACATCATCCCGTCCACATCCTTCGCCGCCAGCCCGGCATCGACCATGGCCTTCCGCGCCGCCTCCACGGCCATGGCCCGCGTGCTCCGTCCCGAGTGCTTGCTGTACTCGGTCTCTCCCACGCCGACGATGCAGTACTTGTCCTTGAGCGATGCCATCACGCCTCCTTGAGCACAGGTTCCGAGCTGGTGAGCGGCGAGCGCCGAGGCGACTTCACCGGGGCGGGAGAGGGGGAGAAGCGGGAGGTCCGGTCTTTTCTGGCTCGCTCGAGCGAACCGTGTCCAGGATGGGGGCGAGCGAGCCGGACGACTCGGCGCTGGTGACCCGGACGAGGCTCGAAAGGCGCGCGACGGCGTCGCGGATGCGCTCGCCGGCCTTGACGGCGGCGGCCGTCCACTTCTGCTCCTGGCTGCCCTCGGGAAACCGCTCGAGCATGAGCTGGAGCGAGCCCATCACGATCGAGAGCGGGTTGTTGATCTCGTGCGCCGCCGCCCCCACCGTCAGGTGGGCCGCCCGCAGCTCGGCCGCCTCGCGCAGCGCCGACTCCGCCTGGAGCCGGGGCCGCGCGTCGGTCAGGAGCGCGATGATGAAGCGCCGGCCGTGATAGTCGACGAAGCGGTAGGTGATGTCGACAGGGACGACGCTTCCCGCTCGCGTGCGATAGCCGAGACCCATGGCCTGCATGTGGCCGGTCCTGAGGGCCTCGGCGAGCATGGCCTCTCGCTCCGGCCGCCCGGCGGGGCCGTCCGGCCAGAACTCCCTGATGTTCCTGCCGATGATCTCCTCGCGCGAGTAGCCGGAGAGCTCGACCTCGGCGCGGTTGGTCTCGAGGATCGTCAGGGTCTCCGCGTCGACGATGCGCACCACCGCCGCCGCCTCGTCGATGATGGCCCGGAAGCGCTCCTGATCCGCCATCAGGCGCTGCTGCTCCCGCACGGCGTGGAAGAGCCTGGCCATGAGTCCCACGCTCAGCAAGATGAGGATCGCGTAGCCCGCCCAGAGGCGCGTGAAGAGCTGGAAGCCGCGCGCGCCCAGCATGGCCAGGGCGGGCAGCAGGGCCAGCGCGGCGAGGGCGGCCAGGGAGAGCGCATGCTTGGGCGCCACCCCGCCGTCGCGGCGCGCCCAGCCATGGACGAGGCCGGCCGACACGGCCACGAGGACGACGCTCACCACGCCGGCCCAGGCGCCCGCGCCACCGATCCAGAGACGCGAGACGGCCGTGATGGCGGCGGCGATGACGACGGCCGTCCAGCCTTCGAAGAGGCCGATCAGCGCGATGGGGGCGTTGCGCGCGTCGATGAAGACGCCGTTATCGAGCTGAATCCCCGCGCGCATGAGGATCACGGAGAGCATCCCGAACCCCAGCCCCAGCACGACGGGTTGCCAGCGTCGCTTCGAGTGGGGCTGCCCCTGGAACAGCCCGCGGACATAGGAATAGAAGAGGAGGCCGATGACGAGGAGACCGATGGCCTCGAGGATGTCGTGGACGTTCATGCCCCGCGAGCCACCCCCGGCTTTCCCGTGCGCCTCCCGGTGTGCTTGCCGTCGAAGCGCGGGAGGAGCTCACGCAGGAACTTGCCCGTATAGGACCCGTCCGTCTGGGCGACTTGCTCCGGCGTGCCCTCGGCCACGATCTCGCCACCTGCGGCGCCGCCGTCGGGACCCAGGTCGATGACCCAGTCCGCCGTCTTGATCACGTCGAGGTGGTGCTCGACCACGAGCACCGTGCTGCCGGAATCCACGAGACGGTTCAGGACCACGAGCAGCTTCTTGACGTCGTCGAGGTGCAGGCCCGTGGTCGGCTCGTCGAGGATGTAGAGAAAGTCCGAGGCCAGGCGCGTCGACAGCTCGGCGGCGATCTTGAGCCGCTGGGCTTCGCCGCCGGACAGCGTGGTGGCGGGCTGGCCCAGGCGCAGGTATCCCAGCCCCACCTCCTGCAAGACCTTGAGCCGACGGGCGAGCACGGGCTGCCCGGCGAAGAACTCGACGGCCTCGTCGATGGTCTGCTGCAGGACCTGGCTGATATTCCGGCCCTTGTAGGTGACCTGCAGGACCTCCGGACGATAGCGGCGCCCCTCGCAGTCCTGGCACGTGACGTAGACATCCTCGAAGAAGTACATCTCGAGCTTCTGGAAGCCGTCGCCCTGACAGGTCTCGCAGCGACCCCCCGGCACGTTGAAAGAAAAGGCGCCGGGCGACAGGCTCGAGGACTTCGCCCGCGGCAGACCGGCAAAGAGCTTGCGGATCTCGTCGAAGGCCTTGACGTACGTGACAGGGTTGGAGCGAGGCGTCCGCCCGATGGGCTCCTGGTCGATGAGGCGCACACCCTTCAGGAACTCGATGCCCGCGATCTCGTCGTAGGAGCCGGCGCGGGCCAGCTCGACCTTGAAATGGCGGGCGAGGGCGCGGTAGAGCGTGTCGTGGACGAGGGTGGACTTGCCCGAGCCCGACACTCCCGTGATGCAGGTGAGGGTGTGCAGGGGCAGCCGTACCGTCAGGTTTCTCAGATTATGCTGGCGCGCCCCCCGGATGACGAGGGCACGGCGCCCTTCGCGGCGCGCGAGAGGCAGCGGGATGCCGTCGCGCCCCGTCATGTAGCGCGCGGTGAGCGAGCGCGGATCCTTGGCGAACTCGGCCTGGGTGCCCGCGAAGACCACGGCGCCGCCGCGCTCCCCCGAGCCCGGTCCCATTTCCACGAGATAGTCGGCGCCCTCGATGAAGGTGCGGTCGTGCTCGACGATGATCACGGTGTTGCCGACCTGGGCGAGCTCCCGGCACAGCTCGGCGAGACGCTCGGTGTCGCGCGCGTGGAGCCCGATCGAGGGCTCGTCCAGGACGTAGAGCGTCCCCACGAGCTGGGCCCCGAGCTGGTTGGCGAGATTGATGCGCTGGGCTTCCCCCCCGGAGAGGGTGCGCGTCTGCCTGCCCAGGGTGAGATAGCCCAGGCCGACGCGCTGCAGGAAGGACAGCTTGGCGCGCAGGAGCTTGAGGGCCTCGCGCCCCACGGCCTCCTCCCACGCCGAGAAGCCGAGGCCGGAGAGGAAGGCGTAAAGCTCCTCGACCGTCTTGCCGTTCCACTCGGCGATGGTGGCGCCGCCCACGCGCACGGTCAGCGCCTCGGGCTTGAGGCGGGCGCCCGCGCAGCGCGGGCAAGGCGACTGGCTGCGGTAGCGGGAGAGGAAGACCCGCACGTGCAGCTTGTACCGGTAGGACTCGACCTCCTCGAAGAATCCCTGGATGCCCGTGAGGCCCTCCCCGCCCGCGTAGATCCACTCTCGGTCGGCCTCGGCGAGGTCGGCATACGGTCGCGTCACGTCGACGCCGCGCTTCTTGGCATGCTTGAGGAGCTGCTTCTGGTACCAGCGGCCCGAGGGATGTGACCAGGGCTCGACGGCGCCGTCGGCGATGCTCACGGTGGGATCGGGCACGACCAGGGCCTCGTCGTAGCGCAGGATGTTTCCGAAGCCCTTGCACTCCGGACAGGCTCCCAGCGGGTGGTTGAACGAGAAGCGCAGTGGCTGGGGCCGGGCGAGGGCGACCTCGCAGCGCGGGCAGCGGAACTCCCGGCTCACCGAGAGCGGCCCGTGCCCCACGACGTCCACCACGGCGCGGCCGTCGCCCTCGGCGAGGGCGGTCTCCAGCGACTCCGTCAACCGCCGTCGCGCTTCCGGACCCACGACCACGCGGTCGAGCACGACCTGCACGGGCTGGCCGTCGAGGGCGGGGGCGGCCTCGCCCTGAGACTCCGCCAGGTCCACCAGGGTCTCGCCGATCTTGATGCGGGCGAAGCCGCGCTGCAGGAGGGCGGCCATGAAGGCGCGCGGGTCCGGGCGGGGCTGCGGGGGGAGGGGGAAGCACACCATGGCGCGCGCGCCCGCGTGGTCGCGCACGAGCTCGTCGGCCACGCGCTCCGCCGAATCGCTACGGGCCTCGCTGTCGCAGCAGGGACAGTGCACGCGGCCGACCTTGGCGAAGAGGAGACGGAGGTAGTCGTGGAGCTGGGTGGCCGTGCCCACCGTGGAGCGGGCGGTCGGCCCGGGGTTTTTCAGTCCGAGGGGGTGGGCGGGGGGGTGTTGTTGGACCGGTCCACGTCGGGCCGGTCGGGCCGCTCGAGGAACATGCGCGCGTAGGCGGAGAGAGACTCGATGTAGCGCCACTGACCCTCGGCGAAGACCGTGTCGAAGGCGAGGGAGGACTTGCCCGAGCCCGAGACGCCCGTGATGACGGTGACGCGGTCGTGGGGGATGGCCAGGGAAACGTTCTTCAGGTTGTTCTGCCTGGCTCCCTCGATCCGGAGCCAGAGGGGCTGCGCCATTCGGTCCGTCCTCCTGAGATGGAAAGTCTACCTGAGCATGCACCATCCCGGCAACCGGACCGGTGAAGTACGAGACCCAACACGGCAACCGGACCGCTTGACAGGCCGGGGGAGGGCATGTAGGCTCCACATCGTAATGAGAACCATTCCTAAAAACTCCGACGCGGCCCTCCGCGCCCGGGGCCTGCGCCTGACCGGGCCCCGCCGCGTCGTCCTCGAGGTCCTGCGGGGCAGTGACGCGCACCCCACCGCGGAGTCCGTCCACCGCCTCGTGCGCCGCCGACTGCCCCGCGTGAGCCTGGGCACGGTGTACCGCAACCTCCGGCTCCTCGTCGCCGAGGGTCTGGCCGCCGAGATCCCGGGCCCCCACGCCCGCTTCGACGCCAACATGGATGCCCACCATCACTTCACGTGCGTGCGGTGCGGCCGGATCGTGGACGTGGACGGGCCTCTGGCCGAGCCCCACGCCGAAGCGCTCCGCGTGCGGATCGCCGCGCGCACCGGGCTTGCCATCACGCATCACCGCATCGAGTTCTTCGGCCGCTGTTCGCAGTGCCGGGCCCCCGGGCCCGCCTGCATCGGCCGCGCCGCTCACCCTGAGTCCGACGGGCACCGACCCCCCCGCCGGGCACCGACCCCAAGGAGGAGAGACCATGGCAGGCAAGAGCATCAAGGGCAGCAAGAGCCACGAGAACCTCAAGGAAGCCTTCGCGGGCGAATCCCAGGCGAACCGCCGCTACCTCTATTTCGCCCGCGTGGCGGACATCGAGGGCTTCCCGGACGTGGCCGGGCTGTTCAAGGACACAGCGGATGCGGAGACCGGCCACGCCTTCGGCCACCTGGACTTCCTGAAGGACGTTGGCGATCCTGCCACCGGCGAGCCCATCGGCAAGACGGAGACGAACCTCAAGTCGGCCATCGCGGGCGAGACGTACGAGTACACGCAGATGTACCCGGGCATGGCCAAGACGGCGCGTGACGAGGCCTTCCCCGAGCTGGCGGAATGGCTGGAGACCCTGGCCAAGGCCGAGAAGTCCCACGCCGGCCGCTTCACCAAGGGGCTCAAGCAGATCGCCGGCAAGGACCCCGCCGAAGCCATCTGATACCTCCGACGCGCGGGGCGGTCGAATCGGGACCGCCCCGCCGCGCATGAAAGGCCGCTCTGGCATGACCCTCGACATCAGGAAGCCGGAGTTCTGGAAGCTCGACGCCGTCGATCAGGAGCTGCGTCGGGTCTACGACATCTGCAGCGGCTGTCGGCGCTGCCTGCCCCTCTGCCCGTCGTTCAAGGTCCTCTTCGACCGGCTCGACACCGACACGGTGGACGGGGACGTCGAGAAGCTGCCCGCCCCGGACGTCAAGGAAGTCGTGGACCTTTGTTACCAGTGCAAGCTCTGCTACAACCACTGCCCGTATACGCCGCCCCATCGCTGGCAGGTCGATTTTCCGCGGCTCATGCTGCGCGCCCGCTCCGCCGAGGCCAAGCAGAAGGGCGTGACCCTCCAGGACCGCTTCCTCGGCAACACCGAACTCGTGGGCAGGCTCGGCAGCCTCACCGCGCCCCTGTCCAACTGGGCCGCCTCGCTGCCCCCGCATCGCGCGCTCATGCAGGCGGTGGTCGGTATTCACAAGGACAGGCAGCTACCCGCCTTCCACCGGGAGACGTTCTCGACCTGGTTCGATCGCCGAAAGCCGGCGCGCTTCGAGCCGCAGGCGCGGGTGGCCCTCTTCGCCACGTGCTCTGTCGAGTTCAACGATCCCGCCACGGGCCGGGCCGCCGTCGGCGTGCTCGAGCGGAACCGCGTGAATGTCTCGCTGCCCGCCCAGCGCTGCTGCGGCATGCCCTATCTGGACGGAGGAGCGGTGAAGGAGGCCAAGGCACTCATCGCCGACAACGTGAGGACGCTCGCCGAAGAGGTTCGGCAGGGACGAGACATCGTGGTGCCGGGCCCCACCTGCTCCTACATGCTCAAGCAGGAGTACCCGTGGCTCGACGGCTCCGAGGACGCCAATCTGGTGGCGAGCCACACGCGCGATCTCTTCGAGTACCTTGCGGGCCTGCATGCCGCCGGGAAGCTCGACACGCGCTTCCCGAATCCGCCCGCCACCGTCGCCTACCAGCTTCCCTGCCATCTCAAGGCGCAGAACCTGGGCACCAAGTCCGCCGACGTCCTACGCTTGACGGGCGCCGCCGTGGAGACCATCGAGAAATGCTCGGCGGTGGACGGAACGTGGGGAATGAAGAAGGAGTACTTCGAGCTGTCCATGAAGCTGGCAGAGCCGTTGTTCAGGACCGTGCGCGAGTCGCGCGCCGACCGGGTGGCCACCGATTGCCCGCTCGCCGCTCTGCAGATCCGGCAGGGCACGGGCATGGCGGCCCGCCATCCCATCCAGATCGTCGCCGAGGCCTACGGCATAGAAGACACGGACGAATGATGGCCAACGAGAAGATCGAGCTGAGGGACGTCGTGAATTTCTTCGAGTACGAGAAGGTGCGCGAGGCCATGCGCGCACGGATCATCGAGCTCAAGCGCCGCCGGCGCCTCTCCGTGGGCCGCCACCTGTCCTTCGTCTTCGAGAACCGCGACACCGTGCTCTTCCAGATCCAGGAGATGTGCCGCGTGGAGCGGATCACCGACGACGCCCGCGTGCAGGACGAGCTCGACGTCTACAACGCGCTCCTGCCCAGGCCCGGAGAGCTCAGCGCCACCCTCTTCATCGAGATCACCGAGAAGGACGAGATCCAGCTCGTCCTCGACCGCTTCATGGGCATCGACGTGGGGCCCACCGTGTGGCTCCAGGTCGGCCGGGAGTTCGCCGTTCCCGGCGAGTTCGAGGCCGGCCATTCCGACGAGGAGAAGGGCAAGCTCTCCGCCGTGCACTTCGTCCGCTTCGCCTTCCCGCCCGAGGCCGTCCGCGCCTTTGCGGAGGCCCCCGTCCACCTCGTGGTCGACCATCCGGCCGAGCGCGCCCGGGTGGAGCTGCCCGCCGACACGAAGGCCGAGCTGCTCCGCGATCTCCGCGGCTGAGACACGAAGGCCGGATGGGATTCGATCCCATCCGGCCGGTTGGTACGCGTGGAGGCCGTTACCGGCCCAGCACCATGAAGACGAGATAGAAGACGACGGTGAGGATGAAGCCAAACCACAGGGTGCCCTTGACGGTGGCGAGGGGCTTGGCCGCGCCCTTGCCCGGGGTGCCCGTCAGGGCGTTGATCTCGACGAGGGCCATAATGATGAGCATCAGCGCCCAGAACACGGGCGCGGAGCTCGGCATGGGCATGGGGAAATGGCTGGCCGAGCCCATGAAGAGGAGCATGGGGATGGAGAAGACCACGTTGGTGCGAGAGGTGAGCCCGCCCCGCGCCCCCGCGGCCGCCGCGGCAGGATTGGCCGGCTTGCCCGCGGCCACATCCACCGCGTTCTGAATGACGACCTTGTTCTTGGGCCAGATCACGAACCACACGTTGGCCCACATGATGGTGCCGAGAATACCGCCCACGAGGATGACCAGGGTTTGCGGGTCGGTGAGGCCGCGCTTGCCCAGCCAGTAGTGCAGGAGATAGATCCAGCCGCTCAGGAATGTGAACATGGCGCCCCAGCGGAACCACCAGAGGGCGCGGGGCAGCAGCTTTTGCTGCGCGCCGCTGCGCACGGGCGCTTCCGTCTCGGCGAAGAAGGGCACCTGGACGAAATTGAAGTAATAGAGGAGGCCGATCCAGGTGATGCCCGAGAGGAAGTGGATCCACCGCAGCAGGAATAGCCAGCCAGATTCGCTCAGCAATGACATCGTGCCCTCCTTTGGGGGGAACGAACTGCGGGGCGGGCGCTACGGTTACTTGTGGTCCTCGTCGTCTACCTCCTCCTCCTCCCCATCATCGACCTCGTCGTCATCGTCGAGGTCGTCATCGTCTTCGAGCTCGTCGTCTTCCACCTCGTCCTCGTCGTCCTCGAGGTCATCGAAGTCTTCATCGAAGTCATCGTCGTCCTCGTCGTCGTCGTCCTCCTCGGTCTCCGATTCCTCCGCCTCCTCGTCCTCCCGCGCGTAGATGAGATTTTCCTCGTCGTCGATCCATGGCCGATTGCCGAGCCACGCCATGATGAAGCTCCTCCGGGCGGCTCCCGCCTTGACTTGCGAGAAGGGAGTCGTTACTGTTGGACGTCGTTCGGCGGGATTATACATAGCAAAATGCTTTCGGTGTCAACGCGATTTTCGGCGGCGTAGCTCAGGTGGCAGAGCAGGGGTCTCATAAGCCCCGTGTCGGAGGTTCGAGTCCTCCCGCCGCCACCACTCACCCAGTCTTTCGCGATGGTCTTCCCGGATTCCCAGGCCATGGTCATGGTGACCGTAACTCCGGATATCACACCCCGACGATCAGGAGGCACGCGATGGCACGCACGGCGATCCAGCCCGCCGACATGGCGGATCCTCGACCCCGCTACACGCACGGATGGCGCGTCGGCAATACGGTCTACGTGGCGGGCCAGCTCGCCCTCGACAAGGACGGCAAGCTCGTGGGACCGAACGACATCGGTGCGCAGACCCGGCGCGTCCTCGAGAACATGCGGCGCATCCTCGAGACCGGGGGCGCCACCCTCCGGGACGTCGTGAAGGTCACCGTCTTCGTCACGGACATCCGCTACCGGGAAGGCTACGGCGAGGTGCGCCAGGAGTTCTTCGGCGCCACGCCGCCCGCCAGCACCTTGGTGCAGGTCGCCGGCCTCGCCATCCCCGGGGCCCTGATCGAGATCGAGGCGGTGGCCGTCATCGACTGAGCCTGGGGTGGATGCTCGCGGGTCCTCCGGCCGCCCGTGCGCGCGTTGAAGTTTGCCGACGCCTCCGCTAGACTGGCGTCCTGTGATGAGCGTCGGCTTCGGACACGATACCGTCACCCTCGGCGCGCTCCTCGTCCGGGGTGTCATCGCGAATCGAAAGGGAGGAACGGGGTGAGCGACGAGATCCTGGTGGAGCGTGATGGCGGCATCGCCACCGTGGTGTTCAACCGACCCAAGGTGCGCAACGCGGTCAGCCTCGCCATGTGGGGCGAGATCGCCAACGTGACGGAATCGCTGGCCAAGGACGACTCCGTGCGCGCCGTCGTGTACCGGGGAGCGGGACGCGATGCCTTTGCCTCCGGCGCCGACATCTCCGAGTTCCAGGAGAACCGAAAGGACACGGAGACCGCCCTCGCCTACAACAAGAAGACGGAAGCCGCCTACTCGTCGATCCGCCTCTGCCCCAAACCGACGGTGGCCATGGTCTTCGGCTACTGCATGGGAGGGGCGATGGCGCTGGCCATGGCCTGCGATCTGCGCTTCGCCGCGGAAGGCTCGAAGTTCGGTATCCCCGCGGCGCGGCTCAGCATCATCTACGGCCTCGATCCCGTGCATCAGCTCGTGGATCTGGTCGGCCCCGCCTACGCCAAGGACATCCTGTACTCCGCGCGCACCCTCGAGGCGGGGGAGGCCTTCCGCATCGGCTTCATCCAGCGTCTCGTGCCCGCCGACGATCTCGAGACGAGCACGTACGACTACCTGCGCACGGTGGCGGAGAACGCGCCGCTGTCCATCCGCGGAACCAAGACCCAGGCGCAGGCCATTTTCGAGGGCGTGGGCGATGCCCATCGCAAGAAGCTCTTCGAGATGGGCATCGAGACGTTCAACAGTCATGACTACGCGGAAGGCACGCGGGCGTTCCTGGAAAAGCGGAAGCCGAAGTTCACCGGTACGTAACGTCTGCGCATCGCCGCCCTCACCTCCACGCCTCCCAATCCGCTGGAGGGGAGTGGGACCTTCGTCGGCACCGACGGTCTCCGTCGGGGCCTCATGCGGCTCGGTCATACCCTCGAGCTCCGCCCTCTTCGCCTCCGCACCGGCTTCCACACCCTGGACCGCTGGCTCTACAACGCCGGCGTCGCCCTCCGTCCGCCCGTGGGCGCTGACCTCGTGTACGGCGTCGACCTCGATGGCTTCCTCTGGGCCCGGCGCCGGAAGCTGCCCTTCGTGGTCAGCCTCAAGGGCGTCATCGCCGACGAGCTCAAGAACGAGCGCGGCTGGGTGCGCGTCCTCCTCTCCGTCCAGGCGCGCTGGGAGCGGCGCAACGCGCGGCGCGCGGACCTCGTTCTCGTCCCCACGCGCTACTCCGAGGGAGTGGCCCGCCGGCTGTACGACCTCGAGCCGTCGAAGCTGGCCGTGCTGCCCGAGCCCATCGACCTCGACGGCTGGACCGCGCGCTTCGTCGCCGCGCAGGCCCGCCCGCGAACGGGAGCGACTGTCCTGTGCGTCGCCCGCATGTACCCGCGCAAGCGCATCGTCGATCTGCTCGAGGCGGCCGCCCTCCTTCGCGGGCGAGTGCCCGCCCTCGTCGTGCGCATCGTGGGTAAGGGACCGGAGTGGGAGACGGTGCGCCGGCGGCACCAGGCCCTCGACCTCGGCGAGACGGTGACGCTGCTGGGGGACGTCTCGCCGGGGCAGCTCGCCGAGGAATACGTCAGCGCCGATCTCTTCTGCTTGCCCTCGGTGCAGGAAAGCTTCGGCATCGTGTTCCTCGAGGCCATGGCGGCGGGGCTGGCCGTGGTCACCTGTGGGGCCGCCGCCATGCCCGAGGTCGTCGAGGACGGCGTCACGGGCGTGCTCGTCCCTCCGCGCGATCCGGCGGCGCTCGCGAACGCGCTCGAGGCGCTCCTCGGAGACCCCGCG
>Ga0137380_10003738_pt1 | contig 13258 bp, 11 predicted proteins | sample SagtaG_17_FD_104809 | JGI IMG/M metagenome (GOLD analysis project Ga0137380, IMG submission 104809) | Vadose zone soil microbial communities from Sagehorn Ranch, Mendocino, California, USA - Sage2_L_100_16 metaG | ecosystem: Environmental > Terrestrial > Soil > Vadose zone | place: USA... | reverse complement strand
GAGGTCGGCGTACAGCACATGGTCTTTGAACTCTCTACGCAGTCGTTCCAGAGTAGCGCGCGGACGATGGAGACGTTCATGAGCAAGATCAAACCGAGGTTGAACGGGAACAGATAGAAATAAGGAGCGCCGGCTGCTAGTCAGCAAGATGCCGGCGCTACCCTCACTCACTTCTGCCACTGCTTGTCAAAAAACAGCCGCCCATCTACCACGATACGGCCAGAGAGGGTCATGCCGGTCTGCGTCACCCAACTGTGAGTCTCGACCACCACAGTGCTGCCACCGGGAGTCTGGAGAGTGATCCTCGTCTCTCCTTCTACTCTGGCGGCATCCGGCCGTGCAGCCGCCACACTGACCCTGGCGGTGTGGTCCATCTCGAGTCTGCCGTCGCGGTTGGGGGTGAGCAGCACGGGCCGCTCACCGGTAGTCACGGTTACCGTACCGGTAGCCAAGTCGCGCTCAATCTTCCACCTGGGGGTGAACTCAATAGCCAGGGGGGCACGGTTCACGGCCGGATCCGGGAGCCGGACTTCCGGGCCTGAGACCGTCGCTGGCGGCACGATCGGCAGGCGAATCGCTGAAGCCCGGCTGCCACCAAAGCAGAGTCGAATCTGGGGGTTGGTCGGCGTGGGCCAGAGGCGGGGAAAATCCGCACACGAAACGCTCACCCGCAGGCGGTGGCCCTGTGGCACCTGATACGAGGTGGCCCACAGGGGCACGCGCAACTCAGAGACCTCCCCTTTTGGCAGCGGCTCTGATCGGTTATGTGAGGCCCGGTGACTACCTTTTAACCAGCCGCTGGTAATGAGCGCAGAGCGGCCGTCTGGGGCCACATCGCCCAGCTTCACGACCACGTTGACATCCTCTCCCTCTTCGAGAGCGGCATACAGGGTTGTCTCAGGTGAACCAGAAATCTCGATGTCTTGCGGCAAGGGTTCGCTCGTATAGGTCAGGGAGCGGATGTCGTCTGCTCCCTGGTCAAGCGGCAAGCCCAAGCCGGTCGCCGTAGGGTCCCACAGCCCAGCCATCACACCAACTGTGGGGTCGGCCCGATAGACCAGGTCTTCTTCATAGCGCGGCGGTTTTTCGGCAAGCCCACCGCCGCTAGAGAAAAATAGGGTACGCTCCTGGCTGCGGGCGATGGGCCATTCGCGCTCGTGCTTCCATACATTACTACCTTGGACGAAGAGAGTCACTGATGGTTCTTCCAGGATGCCGTTCCGCTCGCCTTTCAGCCAATAGTCCCACCAGCGGACCATTTCAGCGAGATAATCGACCGCGAAAAACGGCGACACATCCGGCAGGGAGTGCATCCATGGCCCCATCAGCAGTTTGCGCGGCGCCGTAATCCGTTCATACGCCCGGACCATGCCTTCCGGGAAAATGTCGCGCCAGCCGCCGATGAGAAAAGTGGGCACCTGAATGCGTTCTGCCTGAATGGCCTTACTCTGCCAGAACTCGTCGTAGGTGGGATGATCCTGCCAGGGCAAAATGTAGGGCTGGCTCTTCTCCAGCCGTTCCTGCCAGACGTGATACCAGCGCCCTGCGGCGTCCTGGTACATAGGCGGCATGAGGTTCATAGCGATCATGAATGAGCCCCAGGCACCAAACGCGCCCAGGCAGTTGAGGCAGCCGCCGGGGTAGAGGAAGTCGTGATAGATGTCCAGGCTCCCCATAATCGGCACGATGGCTTTGAGATGCGGGGGTTGCACAGCGGCAGCCTTAAAAGCAGTGATCCCGCCGTAGGACATACCCCACATCCCTACGTTGCCATCACACCAGGGCTGGTGCGCGGTCCACTCCACCATCTCTGCGCCATCGGTGGCCTCTCGCGGGTCCATTGCGTCCCACACTACGCCGCCAGAGTTGCCCAAGCCGCGGAAGTCAACCAGAAGGTTGGCATAGCCCCGCTCAGCAAAATAGCGGCGCGGATGCTCAAAGAACGCACCAATGAGATCGTCCTTGTGATAGGGGTAGTAGCTCACCAAGGCAGGGAAACGACCTGGGGTGTCTGGCCTATACAGATCAGCGGCCAGGGACACTCCATCGCGCAGCGGAATAAGGAGGTTGCGTTCAACTCGCACGTCATAACGTTTTGCCTGGGGCATAGGGCACCTCCCTTGCCATCGCCAGCCCGGGTAGATGGTGGACGGCAGCAAGACAGAGAGGCGAGACAGAGACAGAGCCCGCTCCACCCCTCTCTATCTCTGCCTCACCTCTGGCTATACCTATACCCGCAGTGCTGCTGTGCCCGCCGTTGCCGTTACCGGCACTGCCTGAGGCTCCTCGCGTTGAAGCTTGGGCATGACCTCAGCAGCGAACAGCCGCATGTTTCTCTGCACTAGCTCAGCTGGCATACCACCATAGCTGAACACCGCGATGAAGTGATCGAACCCTACTTTGTCCCTCATGCTGTAGATTTGCTCCAGACACTGGTCCGGGGTGCCGGCCACCTGGAGGCTGACGAAGCCATCGACGCCTTGCTCTGGGGTCGCGGTCTTGGCATTGTCGGCGATCACGCCGTAGTGCTCATAGCCCTTGACGTTCTTGAGGTGGCCATCGGAGAAATGGTAGTGCGCATCAGCCGCGCCCCAGTACCCGCCCATGTGTTGACGTGCGCCTTCGCGTGCCTCTTTCTCCGTCTCAGCACAATAGACGAAACTTGATACGATCGGCGGCACCGGTTCACGGCCCATCCGGCGCATGATCTCGTTGTGGCGTTGCACGTCTTTGGCCTGGGCGTCCCAGCCGTACAGCGGAATGGCCACCAGCACGCCCAGTCCTAGCTTGGCCATGCGTTCCGCCGTATCCGGGCTCACGGCCGCGCCGTAGAGCCGGCGCTCAGGATGCGAGAACGGCCGTGGTCGGATGCTCGTCTCGGGGATCTGGAAGAACCGGCCCTGATGCTCAAAGCGCTCGTTGGTCAGTGCCTTCACCACGACTTCGGCGGCCTCGACAAAGCGCTCGCGCGACTCTTCCATAGGCACGCGAAAGCCGTTGTACTCGACCGTGGCCGCGCCGCGACCGAAGCCGATGATGATGCGGCCATTGGACAGCAGGTCGAGCATGGCAATCTGCTCAGCCACCCGCACCGGGTCATGCCAGGGCAGCACGATGACCATGGTACCCAGCTCGATCTTCGTGGTGCGGCCGGCCATGAAGGTGAGAAATTGCACCACGTCCGGCACCATGGTGTAAGGTGTAAAGTGGTGCTCCACGCTCCAGATCGAGTCGAACCCTAACGGTTCGGCCTGGTCGGCGAGCCTGAGGTCATTGCGGTAGACCTCATAGTCAGACCACTTGTTGTTAGCGTTTTGCATGAAAACAGACATGCCAACTTTCATAACTGTCCTCCTTGAGGGTCAGAGTGATCCCCTGTCATAAGGGTGGATCCTATTGCTCCCTCCTTCTGTCCTGTTTCGCGGCAAAAAGCAAGAAGAAAGCCACTGTGGAGAGGAGATCACATTCATCGCAGCCCCCTCTCCCGCTATGCGGGAGAGGGTCGGGGTGAGGGCAGCGCGACCTATGTCTCCAGCCCCTGCGTGCTGTCTCGTTTCTTGAGGCGCTCAATCCACGCCCGCACGTTAGTATAGGACGGGGGCAGCGGCGTGCCGAGTTGGTCCAGCATGACGATGCGTGGGGCAAAGCAGACGTCAGCCAGGGTGAACGTATCGCGCACGAGAAACTTTTTCCCCGCCAGCTGCTTCTCTAGACGGGCGAGCACGTCTTGGACTTGCTGGCGCATGTGCTGCAAGTGCTCAGGCTCGAATGTCCGCCAGCCCTTGTCATGGATGAAGATGCCCTCGGCCGGCCCCAGGAAGGCAATGTCGCCGTAGTCCTCCCACAGCCGCACCTCGGCCCGGCCCAGCGGGTCGCGCGGCATCAACGGAGGCTCAGGGAAGCGGTCCTCCAAGTACTCATTCACTATCGTGGACTCATAAATAACCGCCCCCTCATCGAGCAGCACGGGAACCTTACCATAAGGGTTGAGCGCCAGAAATTCGGGGGTTTTGTGCTCGTCCGCACGCAGGTTGACGAGAATAGGCTCCCAGGGGATACGCTTTTCCGCAAGTGCGATCCGCACTTTTTGACAGTAGGGTCACGTGGGCCAGTGGTACATTTTCAACATGATTTTTCCTCCTCAAGGCGTAAAGCGTAAAACGTAAGGGGAATATTAGGGCTCCCTCTTTTTTTACGTTTCACGTTTTACGTTTTATTCTTCATTACGTTTTATTTGCCTTGAAACCGCGGCTTCCGTTTCCCCATAAATGCCGCGACCCCTTCTTTGTAATCGTCGCTGTTGAAGCAGCGGGCTGTCAGGGCGCGGACCTTTTCCAGGTCGCGCAAGGTCGCCGCCTTGCTGCTCTCGCGCACGAAGAACTTATGGGCGGCCACGCTGAGCGGCGCGTTCTCAGCCAGCTTGAGGGCATAGACCTGGGTGTACGCCTCAAGTTCGGCTTTGGGCAGGATCCGGTTCACCAGGCCCATGTGATACGCCTCTTCAGCGTTGTAGACACGGGCAGTGAGTAGGATCTCAGTGGCATTGGCCGCGCCGACCACGTGGACTAAGCGCTCGACCCCGCGCTCGATCGGGTAGGCGATCCCCAACCGGGCCGCTGGAATGCTGAAGCGCGCGTCGTCCGCGCACAGGCGCAGATCGCACATGACGGCCACCGAACAGCCGCCGCCAAAACAGAATCCATGGATCATGGCGACGACCGGCTTCTCCAGGGTGGCGAGTGAGGCCAGGGCAGCCCCAGAGGCCCGGTCGTACTCGACCGTGGACGCGGCGTCAGAGCGCACCTGGCCAAATTGCGAAATGTCAGCGCCAGAGATGAATGCCTCTTCGCCAGCGCCGCGGATCAAGAGCACGCGCAGGTCGTTGTCCTCTGCCACCTGCGCGACTAAGCCAGGCAGGGCCTGCCACATCTCCATACTGACGGCGTTGCGCCGCTCAGGCCGGTTAAAGGTGATCCAAGCCAGGGGTGGCTCTTTATGCAACAACAAGGACTGGTCAGGCATGGGGTGCTCCTCTCTACCGAAATGCCGGGATGACTTCGTTGGCGAGCAAGCGCAGGTTCTCGCTGACGTACTCGGGCCGACAGGCGAGCGGAAAGATGACCGTCTGGGCGCCGGCATCAAGATATTCCTTGAGCCGTTTCTGACATTCCTCCGGCGTACCGGCCAGGGCGTAGCGATTGACGAGCTTAGAAAAGTCCTGGGCGTAGTTCCTCCCTAGCCGCTCAGCCGCCATCTGGCGTGCCTCGTCGCTGTTCGCATGCACTGCGGAGAAGATGAACAGGCCCGGGATGAAGGTGCTCATGTCCCGGCCATATTCCTTGCCCAGACGGGCGATAGTATCGAGGCTCTCCTTGAGCTGCTGCGGGGTATACATGTAGGGGATCCAGCCGTTGGCATACCTGGCTGCGCGCTTCATCGCCGGTTCCTTGCGCCCCGCCACCCAAATCGGCGGGTGTGGCTTCTGCACAGGCGGCGGCTCGATCGTCACCCCGCTAAACCTGGTGAACTTACCCGCGAAGGCGACGTTCTTCTCGGTCCACAGCTTGGTGATCACCTCCAACGCCTCGTTGGTCCGAGCGCCGCGCTGGTTCACCGGCACCCCACAGGCCTCGAACTCTTTGGGAAACTCACCACCGATACCGACACCAAAGTTATAGCGTCCGCCCGACGCCACGTCGAGCGTCGCCCCCATCTTGGCTACAATCACAGGCTGGTAGAGTGGCAGCAACACCACCGAGCTGAGCAGCTTGATGCGCCGGGTCGCCCCGGCCGCCACCGATAGTGAGATGAAGGTGTTCGCTACCGGCCCGTGGAACATCACATGCTCCCCGCAGGCGAGAAAATCGAAGCCCAGCTCTTCAGCCTGCTGGGCAAACTCGGCAATGCCGGTCACTGCCGGCAGCGCTACGCCAAATTGCAGGTTTCCCATGCTCCCTCCTTGCTGATGCTTTGTCCTTTCTCATAGCCCCGGATCGGCCACAGAATCAACCCGTGTTGACAGAAAAACGCCGCCACCATTATGGTGGACAAGAAAGGAGGGCGACATGGCGCTGTCATACTTTGCCCGCATCGTTGAGGAACGCATCCGCGAGGCCCAACAGGCAGGGGCCTTTGACAACCTGCCGGGCAAAGGCAAGCCGCTCGTGCTGGAGGACCTGAGCGCGGTGCCAGAAGACCTGCGCATGGCCTACCACCTGCTCAAGAACGCCCACGTTCTGCCTCCCGAGGCTGAGCTGCAGAAAGAAATCCACACCTTGCAAGATCTGCTCAAGTACATCGAAGACGATGGCGAGCGCAAAGCCCTGGCTAAAGAGATTGAGTGGAAGGTGATCCGGCTCGACCTGCTACGCCGCCGCTCTTTCTCGCTGCAGACCACCCGCTTTTACGGGAAGAAGCTGGTGCGCAGGTTCTTATACAAGTAGCAGCGACCCCTTGTGGCATCAGTCGCCACTTAGAGCGGTTTACAATTGCCCGTGTCCCTTGTGTAGGGGCGATCCTTGTGATCGCCCTTGGGTGACGAGGGCAGGGCTCCTACCATAAGCCATGAGCCATTAGCCTTCAGTCCTTCGGCCGTTCCCCCAGGTTTCGCCAGGTTCCTCTCTCCCGTAGACGCTTTACATCCTGTGCACTCTGCCGCGTGTTCACCCCCATGGCGCTGAGCAATTCAGTGCTCACGTCGGCAAGGATGCGATCCTTGACGCTCCCTTCGCCACGCGGGTCAGCGGCCAGGAACGCCTCAATCTTTTCACGGGGCAGCCCAGTCTCAATGAACAGGTCGAGGAACTGCAGCAACCCAACCTGGCCCTTATGGGCTTCATAAATGGCGAGCAGGCGGCGGCAGTCTGCACACACCCTAGAAAACCACCCCGCCCGTTCCTGGCAATAGCCACACTGCATGTCAGGCAGCCTACCGCTTCGCGAGCTGACGGACAACCTTTCCCCGTTTCCCCGATTCCCCGTTTCCCCGATTCCTGCTAAAGCTGAGGCAACACTGTAAAGGAGGGAGATTCCCATGAGCGTCATGCGACTCGGATTTGTCCAGGCACGCGAGACCGACCTCGACAAGGCCACCGCCTATTACACCAACGTCCTGGGCTTGCAAGAGGTCGCGCGCAAAGATGGGAAACGCTACTTCAAGTGCTGGGATGAATACGACCACCATAGCGTCGTGATCGAAAACGGCGGCCTAGGGCTGGTCAAGATGGGCTACAAGGTCGAGACGCCGGAGGAGCTGACCCGGTTGGAGAAAGCCATCGAGGCCTTTGGTCTCCCGGTCAGGCGCGTCTCGACCGGCGAGAACCTAGCCCTCGGGCAGGCGATCCGCTGCACCCTGCCTTCGGAGCACGTGCTCGAACTCTACGCCGAGGCTGAGCAGAGCGGCACGCGCGTGGGGACGCTTAACCCCGACCCCTGGCCGACCGAGCAGACTGGTATCGCGCCGGCGCGATTGGATCATCTCCTTGTGACCGCCGAGGACGTGCCGACCAACGCCGACTTTTTTACACGGGTGCTCGGCTTCCGCATGAGCGAGCGTATCATCACTGATCCTCAGAGCGAGGAACTGCTCGCTGCGTTTCTCTTCTGCTCTAACAAAGCCCACGATATCGCCTTTGTGAAAGGACCCAACGGGAAGCTCCACCACTTCGCCTTCTGGCTCGATAGTTGGCATGACATCCTGCGCGCCGGGGACATCCTGGCTCGGAACAAGGTAAAGATCGATATTGGCCCTACCCGCCACGGCATTACCCGTGGGACCACAATCTACTTCTTTGGTCCCAACGGCAACCGCAACGAAGTGTTCTCGGGGGGATACATGACCTATGCGGACTTCCCCTGCATCACCTGGACGGCGGATCAGATCGGCAAGGCGATCTTCTATATCCAACAGGAAGTGAACGACCGGTTCAGCACGTATCTGACGTAGAGGGTCTCCAGGTTCTCCCTGTAGAAGAGGGTAAGGATGCGGAGCTGCGCGCGTGGGCAAGCGGCGTGCTCTCCGCTCCCTGCCCGCTCCCTCACGGTTGCGGCTCGGATACCCACCGTCATGGCAGAGGGGCTGCGGATAACCCTCGCCCCAGACTAATTTGTGAAAACATAACCATTCTTTCCCGTCCTGCAAGGCAAGGTGTTCTCCTGCGTGCTGACCTCACTCCAGGTTGGTCTCTCCCTTGACATTGCCCGGTGGCGACTTACCTTTCCACCATCCAGATCACAGGAGGTCCATATATGCAACGCTATTATTGGAATCCGATGCGCGAGCTGGCAGAAGCCCAGCGGCAGTTGTCTGCGTTCCTTGGCGAGACCCTGCGCCAAGAACCGCACCCGTATAATGGTCACCTCACCTGGACCCCAGCCGTAGACGTCAGCGAAACCGCAGACGCGTACGTGTTCACCGTCGAGCTGCCGGGGATGAACCCGCAGGCGGTCGAGGTCGAGGTGAAGGACGATACCCTGACGATCAAGGGTGAGCGCGCGAGCGCCAGCCTGAAAGAGGGCGAGCGTTACCATCATCGTGAGCGGCCAGTTGGCCGCTTCGCACGCGTCTTCCGTCTGTCCAAGCCGGTCGATGCCAATGGGGTAACGGCAACGTACCGCGATGGCATTCTGTCTGTGACAGTGCCGCTGCGGACCGAGGCCAAGCCCCGCAAGATCCCCGTGCAGGGATAAACACACGCCAACCGGGTGGGGATTGTACCCCCACCCAAAGAAAGCCTGACCATATAGGAAATCTTTTTTGCTAGGAGCACCCACCCATGGATCTCAATCGCTTCACAGAAAAATCCCAGGAAGCCCTGCGGGGCGCGCAAGCACTGGCCACTCGCCGTAACCACCAAGGGGTCGATGTCGAGCACCTGCTGGCGGCGTTGCTCGAGCAGCCCGAGGGGCTGGCCGCTGCGCTCCTGGCTGGCGCCGGGATTGCGCCCAGCGCCGTGCGCGAGCGGGTCGAGCAGGAGCTGAACCGCATCCCCCAGGTCTCGGGTCCGGGCGTTGGCGCGCAGCAGGTCTATATCACCCAGCGTCTAGCCCGCCTGCTGACGCAGGCCGAAGACGAAGCTCGGGGGCTCAAGGATGAGTACGTAAGCGTCGAGCACTTGCTGCTGGCGATGTTGGAAGATACAAGCGGCGCGGCTGGCCGGCTCCTGCGGTCGCTGGGCGTGACGCGTGAGCGTCTGATGGCCGCCTTGCAGAAGGTGCGGGGACACCAACGAGTGACGAGCCCCAACCCAGAGACGACCTATCAAGCCCTGGAGCGCTACGGTCGCGACCTCACCAAACTCGCCACCCAGGGCAAGCTCGACCCGGTCATCGGTCGCGATGACGAGATCCGGCGCGTGATCCAGGTGCTCTCGCGCCGCACCAAAAACAACCCGGTCTTGATCGGAGACCCGGGCGTAGGCAAGACCGCAATCGTCGAAGGGCTCGCCCAACGCATCGTGCGTGGGGACGTGCCTGAGAGTCTGAAGAACAAACGGCTCATTGTGCTCGACATGGGCGCGCTGATTGCCGGCGCCAAGTTCCGGGGTGAGTTCGAAGAGCGGCTCAAGGCGGTGCTCAAAGAGGTCCAGGAGTCCGAGGGTGAGGTCATCCTGTTCATCGATGAACTCCACACCGTGGTCGGTGCGGGCGCGGCCGAGGGCGCCATGGATGCGTCTAACCTGCTCAAGCCTCTGCTTGCCCGCGGCGAGCTGCACTGCATCGGCGCCACCACGCTCGATGAGTACCGCAAGTATGTCGAGAAAGACCGCGCCCTGGAGCGCCGCTTCCAGCCGGTCCTCGTCGATCAGCCCAGCGTAGAAGAGACGATCTCGATCTTGCGCGGCCTGCGCGAGCGCTACGAGGTCCACCACGGTGTGCGGATCAAAGACGCCGCCCTGGTGACCGCAGCCGTGCTGTCGCATCGTTATATCAGCGACCGCTTCCTGCCCGACAAGGCGATCGATCTGGTCGATGAGGCGGCCGCGAAACTGCGGACCGAGATTGACTCGATGCCCACCGAACTCGACGAAGTATCACGCAGAGTGCTGCAGCTTGAGATCGAGCGGGAAGCCCTGCGCAAAGAGACGGATCAGGCCTCCCGCGTGCGCCTGGAGAGGCTGGAGAAAGAGCTGGCGGACCTGAAAGCCGAGGCCGCGCAACTCAAGGCGCGCTGGGAGGTGGAGAAGACCGCCATCGGCCAACTGCGCAGGCTGAAAGAAGAGATCGAGAAAACCAAGGTCGCCATGGAGCAGGCCCAGCGGGAGTACGACCTCAACCGCGTAGCCGAACTCAAATATGGCAAGTTGGCCCAGCTCGAGCGTGAGCTGGCGGCCGAAGAAGCGCGGCTCCAGGGCGAGCAGGGGCAAGCCCGCCTGCTCAAGGAAGAGGTGGATGAGGACGACATCGCCGCGGTGGTGTCTCGGTGGACCGGCATTCCGGTGGCGAGGCTGCTCGAAGGGGAGAAGGAAAAACTCTTGCATCTCGGCGAGCATCTGCACAAGCGCCTCGTCGGGCAAGACGAAGCTGTGCAGGCGGTGGCCGACGCGGTGATCCGTGCCCGGTCAGGGCTCAAAGACCCCAACCGACCGATCGGCTCATTTATCTTCCTGGGCCCCACCGGGGTGGGCAAGACCGAGCTGGCCCGGGCGCTGGCCGAGTTTCTGTTCGACGACGAGAGCAACCTGGTGCGCCTGGACATGTCCGAGTATATGGAGAAGCACACCGTGGCGCGTTTGATTGGCGCTCCCCCGGGCTATGTGGGGTACGACGAGGGTGGCCAGCTCACCGAGGCGGTGCGGCGACGGCCCTATTCGGTGATCCTCTTTGACGAGATCGAGAAGGCGCACTCCGACGTGTTTAACGTGTTGCTCCAGATCCTCGACGATGGCCGGCTCACCGACGGGCACGGGCGCACAGTAGACTTTAAGAACACGGTCGTGATTATGACGTCCAACGTGGGCAGCCACCTGATCTTGAACTACCGCGGTGGCGATGACCCTGCGGCCTATGAGCACATGAAACACGAAGTGATGGAGGCGTTGCGGCAGCAGTTCCGACCGGAGTTCCTCAACCGAGTCGATGAGATCGTGGTCTTCCACAGCCTCTCGCGCGCAGACCTCAAAGCGATTGTGGACATTCAACTCGGGCACCTGCGCGCCCGGTTAGCCGAGCGCCATATTACCCTCGAGCTGACCGAACGAGCGCGGGACTACCTGGCAGCCACCGGCTATGACCCGAGCTATGGCGCGCGGCCGCTCAAGCGCCTCTTACAGCGGGAGATCGAGACCACCCTGGGCCGCAAGCTGCTCGCCGGTGAGATCAAAGAGCACTCGCGCGTGGTGATCGACCGGGACGGCACCACCCTGACGTTCACCCCTTACCCAGCAGCCGCAGCCGCCTGAGGGGGAGCAGCAGGGTGCGCGGCCGCCGGGGCCAGTTTGCGCGAGACGTACTGGGAGTAGAGGGCATACCGTTTGCGCACCGCGTTCACGTAGCGCACCGCCTCACTGCCCTGGGCAAACCCGTACAGCGTCTGACGATGGTAAGCCGGGTCTTCCAGCAGCGGTAGGACCCGTTCCATCGACTCCGCCCAGCAGTGCGGATCGTAGCCTAGGGCACGAGCCAGTCGCTGGGCATCCTCGACATGTCCCTGCCCGAGGAAGTAGCTTGCCAGCACCAGAGCCAGCCGGTCATTCCGACGGCCGTGCGGGAATTGCCGGGCCAGGGTCCGCAGATATTTCACGCCCGTCTCGATGTTGCCCTGCGGGGCCGTCGAGTTCTTGACGCCCATTTCCTGGGCCACGATCGGGGTGATCTGCATCAGCCCATACGCGCCGGCCTCGCTCACGCGCTCATGATCGAAGCGTGACTCTTCAAAGATCAGCGCCGCCACCAGCCGCCAGTCAAACCCCGCTTCCTCGGAGTAGCGGGCGATCAAGTGGTCGTAGCGCGACAGCCGCTTGGAGATCAAGGTGAACTCGGGTATGCGGGCGGGGTCGCGCAGGTGGTCGGCCGCAATAAAATATTTCTCGAACAGGATCTTCTTGAGCCCGGAGCGGTTCGCGCGTTCCAGGTAGGCGTTAATGGCACGAAGCAGCTCGGCGTGCTCTGGCCGGACTGCCCAGACCAGCCGGACCGCGCCAGGCAGAGTCCACGCTGTGCGCAGCTTGCCTGGGTACAAGGTGTGCGCGAGCCCGGCGAGCGGCGCGGTCATGACCGTAGCGGCGGCCTTGCCCTGCGTCACCGCGCGCACTCCCTCGCCAATCGCGTCGTTGCTCCGGACTCGGGTGAACACTGGGGGGACCGGCAGCACGCTTACAGGGGCAAGCAACTGAGAGGTATCGAGGGCATCCGGCTGGACAGTCACGACCTTGCCAGCCAGGTCGGCAACGGCATGAGGAGCAGGTTCTTCACTACGGGTTACTATCTCCGCTGTGGTTTCGAGATAGGGAACTGACACCTGCAGCACGTCTGGGTCACTCTCGTCCGTCGTTACGAGCCCGGCGGCCACCTCCCCTTTGCCGTCGCGCAGCTCCGCCGCGAGCGCGCTGCCAGGAGGCAGGGCCAGCACTTCTAGTTCGACGCCCAGTTCCCGGGCAAACCCCTGGGCGAGTTCATATTCAAAGCCCATCTGCTCGCCGCGGGAGAGGAAGTACGACGTATCGCTGTGGTGCATGAGGAAGGTAATGGTCCCACGACGCTGGAGGTCCGCCACACTGGGCTGAGGGTCTGCGACACGCGGACGGGGCGTCGGTGGCGGAGGGGCCACAGGCAGTGAAAACACTCCCGGTCGGGGGCGAGAGAGGCCACTCCACATACTGGCCACCACCAGACAGATGACCCCGACGCGCAGACAGATGGTGGTCATGAAAGCTCCCTTACCTGACCCGCCGCTACTTAGCAAGCCCCTGTGCGCAGGGCAAACGCACGTTAATTTTCTGGGAAGAGCACTGTGGTGAGATAGGTGTCATCCCAGCCCGCTTTGAGCCGTTTGACTTTGATGCCCCCACGGGCAGTCTTTTCTTGGCGCAGCAGACTCAAGGCCAGATGGCGCAGCACGGCAAAGTTCTGCGCGCCGTGTTCGCGGCGCAAGCGACTCTCGTCTTCGCCAAAAGCGACATCCAACACCCAAGGCAGGCCATTCTCAATCCCCCAGTGACTGCGCACGGCATGAGCAAACTGCTGGACATCCCCGGCAAGACTCGTCAGGTAGTACCGCCGCTCGACGGTGGTCGTCTCCCCAACCGTGCGCTGCGCTTCG
>Ga0137380_10003737_pt1 | contig 13261 bp, 14 predicted proteins | sample SagtaG_17_FD_104809 | JGI IMG/M metagenome (GOLD analysis project Ga0137380, IMG submission 104809) | Vadose zone soil microbial communities from Sagehorn Ranch, Mendocino, California, USA - Sage2_L_100_16 metaG | ecosystem: Environmental > Terrestrial > Soil > Vadose zone | place: USA... | reverse complement strand
TGACGGGAAGCTCAAGTGAAATCGCGAGTTTCTAGAGTAGGACATAGTATCGGAAAGGCTTACAGTCTGCTTGTAGCCCTGATCTTACTGGATGAGCACTCTCATGACACTCGCTAGGCCAATCCTTCTCTACGACAATGACTGTGGAATATGCTCCCGGTTCGCCCACATCGCTGAAAGAACCTCCAAAGGTTGGATTGACACCGTAGGCCTGTTCACCAAGCGCGGAACGAGAATCAAGTCTGACTTCTTCAATTCGAAGGATCGTCCTGATGATAATTTCTGGCTCCTAGTCGGAGACGTCGGCTATGGGGGAAGAAGCGGTCTACTACCGCTGGCACGAGAGATTGTTAGAGGTCTAGTCATATGACCGAGAGAGAGGGAGAATCGTGCACTCGACCCAAGAACGCTGTAAGCCGAATACTCGGCACTCTTCGTCGGGGCCGAGTTGTTAGGCGAAAGCCACGAGGGGTCGCCGTTCAGCCATCTCAACAATAACCTTCTCCACCTTCATATGATGAATACGACGATGAACAGTCAACAACGTAAGACAATCCACACAGACATGAACAGTATGATGATTCGCTTCTAATTCGACAATCTCATCCTCAGGCCGAACCTCAAACCTAAAACCACAAGTTACAGCCATAAGCAGATGTTTCTCACTTCTGCTACTTCGCGCGCCTCGCCCTTAAGGTTGACCAAACTCTCATAGATTGACCGGCTAGGAATAATCTGCAAGGCACTTAGGAACGAGCTGAATACAAACTCTATTCCGCTCGTCGACCCGGCGCATCGTGTCTTTCACGCCGTCGCCAGGCGCGTTCGCGTGTATCCCACACCACATCCTTCTCCGTAAGATTCCTGAAGGCTTGCAGTACCTTGCGCTCGATCGCGAGATTTCCGTTTTCGTTGAAATAAACGAATTTCTCGCCAAATTTCCGTTCAATTTCAGAGGCAGCCCACTCCTGCTCCAAATAATTGGAGCTTAGGAACTCAGATAGCATCCATTGGGCTACATCTTCGATCGACGGACCGGGTGTCGTTATTTTTCAGCTTGCGCCGGCTTAAGTGCTAGCTCGGGAAAATGACCCGTCTCATTCTTCTTTCCAGCAAACCATGTACAATCGTAACGAACTGGCCAATTCCGTTCGGGGTCTTCTTCCCTCACATCAGTGACAGTCATCGTTGGACCGCCTGATCTCAATTCCACCAAGTCCCCCACTTTGAACTGCGGCTTTACAACCATATGATAGTACGCGACTCCCGCGATATATATCCGCTTGGATAAATTCGTGCTATGTCCTGCCAAACAAATCATCCCTTTGTATGAAATTGTCTGAAGAGAGGTCTCTCCGATTTTCTGAAAGACTTACCGCTTTCAATCTTAGAAACCCTATAGGGGATCAAAGTGTTGGAATGCCGTCGCTTTTTAGATTCTTTGGAAAACAACAGCAGTAGCGATCCATCTTGGGTTAAACTAGGATATGGGTGCGGAAACGCCAAGAAAAAACTGATTCACCTCACAGTAAGAAGAGGTTCGAGCTAGTCAAGACCACGGCAGAAAAGTGACCGAACATCTTCTAAGATCGCAAAATTGTGGAACCTGAAATGCGTCGGGCGAGGATCAAACGTAGATTAGTCCGAAAAACCTGCTCAGGTCCGACCCGCTAATTCTTCTTTGATCTTGATTGTGCTACATCTGCCGGCCACAGAAGCGCGAAGAAGAGCACCCATCTCGCGTTCCTTTGTATAGTCTGGCGCGTGGGCGCCAACGACTCGTCGGGGAATAAGGTATTCTTGAAGCGCTTGTTTCGCCGAACGATCTTTTGAGGGATCGAAAACCGCAAACGCAAGACCGCCTCCCTCGGGGTCTCCTGCACCACCCATAACAAGCGAAAAACACGGTATGTCTGTCAGACCGTCGCCAACGTAAATCATGTCGGGGAACCGAATTCGACGTTCTGGGTGGGGTTTGCTCCTATTGACAAGATAAGGTGTCTTGAGCACATCCGCAGCAGGAATGCCTTTGTTGATTTCGAAGACGTACCGGGTCTTCTCCGTAAACGTAATCGCCCTTTTTATGTATCGAAGTGGACCATCAGAAGTATCGCCTGCTAGCTGACATCCATAAACACCATCAAACTGATCATTGACGATTTGGCTGCCTCGAATAATTGACTCGAGACCTCCTGAAACAATGTAAAATTCGACCTTCATGTCACGGAATTTGCTGACTATGTCTCTTAGATCCTCAAAGACCTGGGGAATGCCATGAAAGAATTTTGAATCGAGAGTAGATCCAAAATCAGAGAGTGCCTTGTTGGTCAACTGACCTAGAGGCTTGCCATCACCAGAATTGTCGAATATTCTCTTCAGATATGCGAGGGTTGGATCATATCCGTCGTCGACGAGAGCCTTGACCTCCGTTAGCCAAAAATGCTCTGGGTCGATTCCATGTGCCTTCAGAAATTCACTGGTGGAATCAGGCACCAAAGTGTCGTCGAAGTCAAAAATGACCGCCAGCGTTGTTGATGAAACCAAGGCAAAGGGACTCTCGTACTAAGCACGCCGAGTATGCCCATGGAGAAAAAAGGTTTATTCTATTCTTAGCAAGTCATGGTTTGGCGGACTTTGTTAGAATCGTCCGCTGGCTCGCCGTCCTCTCAATTTGAGAGGATAGTTGTATCAGTGTTTCGGTTGTTGTATTCCATTCCTTGGGAGTCAAACGGTGCTTCTCTTGTTCCACTTGTTCCACGAGACTCACAATACTTAGTGGGAACGGATGTAATTAAGCCTGGTGATTTTTGTTGACAGATGGCTGAAAGTACTGGTCATGACATCTAATTACGAATCCCCGCTAGACTTGGCGATTAGTAGTTTCGTTCTCGTGTCCGAGCAATAGCCGAAAGATAGCTCAACCCTACAGATGTCGAGTCAGCGGAGCAACTGGCGCGAACGCCTACATGCCAACCCCTCACGAATGGAACAAGAACTAGCAATCAAACTACAACACAACGGAATACACTACCAAACACAAGTCGAGATACCAGTAACCACAGCCGACTTCTACTTCCCACTAGAGACTCGACCGCTCATCGTGTTTGTCGACGGCTCGGTCCACCTTGGAAAGACCCAGATGTTCAAAGACGAAGAACTACGAACCCTGCTAAGGAAGAAAGGATACCGAATTCTGGAGTTGTTCTACAATAGTTACTCTATCAAGAAGAGGGATGAGCTGTATCTCCAAATCCTTGAGAACGTGGGCAAGTCAAGATCTGAAGCTTGACTTCGACCTCTGGGACTAGATACCAAAAGTTTAGCACGTTCCGTGAACAACACGACATTATGCTGGGTTCAAAACCCTGCGAAGTTTGTCAAACCCTTACAGCCAGGGGTCCTTTAGCCAGACTCTGCCAACGATGCGACCGAATCGCCAAACGGGTTGACCCTCGGCATACAGGCAACAGGAACGCACGAATTAGAGCACTGAAGAATAGTTGGGACGGTCAGGTCTTCAGGTGCTTTTACAGCGGGGTTACTCTCGTCGAAAATGACTCTGGGCATCCCCGGTACATCACCTTGGATCACCGGACTCCTCGGAACGAGGAAGACATTGTAATCTCATCGTCCTTGATTAACGACATGAAAACGTACATGAACGAGGAGGCATTCAAGGAGATCGTCATTGCCCTCGCAAGACATTTCGAAGGTGGCCCCGCTCTTGGAGACGAAATTCTCGATACAGTCCCCGTCCGAAAACGATAGGAACCCGCCGATTGTAGGAAGTTAAGCTAGTTGGCTACTTTCGGAGTGTCCGGCCTATCTTCTACTGCAACAGATGGATTCCTTCGATCACTTGCGGACTCCTCGATCATCGCCTTTGAGGCCGGGTTCAGTTCCGCCTTACCTGAATCATTTCCTTCGACGATAAAGTCGCTATGCAAGGAGCTATCTATTCATCTCAATTTGCATCTGCCATTTTTTTTCAGCTGGTCAGATCAGCTTAGGATCAACCAATCAAAGCGCATTCTAGCAGAAGGGGCGCGACTCGCTGCCGAGGTGAATGGAGTAGCGGTTTTCCATTTGGGATACGCAGGCAATCTTGGCTTTGAAGGCGTTCGTTCAGTCATAACCTCAGCCATTCGAGAAACGGCAGAGCACGTAGCATCAATGAATCCTAGCTCTCAATTCTTCCTGGGAATAGAAACGAGCGGGAAAATCTCCGAATTGGGATCTCTCGAGGAGATAATCGATCTTGTTGGTGACATATCATCTATGCGGGTGATCCCTGTCATAGATTGGTCACATCTGTATGCGAGAGCTAACGGTCGGTTTCCCAGGAGCATTCCGGATTATCGACAAGTCATGGCCAAGCTAGAATCTGTATCCTCTCAAGATTTTTACTTCCATGGCTCCGGAATTGAATTCAAGAATTCTCAGGAGAAGAGACATCTTAGCGCTAAGACATGTCTTCCTCCTTTGCCTCATTTGCTAAGAGTCCTGGAAGAAGGTGGCTATCGATATACTCTAATCGTTGAGTCTCCAACAGCCATCGAAGACGTATTGTGGCTCAAGGATGTTTGCAAGGACCCATCCGCCTGGATTGAGTTTGCTGAGAGGAAGATGCGAGAAGTAGCGCAGCAAGCGACTCTCGACTAGCCTTGTTCTCCTTGACCGGCTCTATTGCCGATTACCGGTTTATCTGTGCCTCATGACGAACTCGCGAGCTGTTGCAACATTCTCTTTGATAGACCCTGTTCCATCCAGTTCAAGCGTATTGTGCTTTCCTCGATTGCGAGATTGAATCTGTCTGTATAGACGCTGTTCTTTCTTGAGAGCAAGAGGCGAAAGGAAAACGTGACTGGACCGGAATCTACCTGTCTTCCTCAGACGACTAACGCGGACCTGGTAAGGTGCGCTCAGATAGATTGTAACCTTCGGTCGCGGAACGAAGAAATTTATTCGATTGATCACATTCTTGGACAATCCATCTATCCTCTGATAGACAAGTGATGAGTCCATGTAGCGGTCGGAAACTACAGTTTCCTTGATTCTTAACCATCGTCTTATGTTGCGCAAATGCAACTGTCGATCCACTGCAATCAGATATGCCAACGCAAGGGGATCACGCCCGTGCTTCGATGCTAGTTCATCTATCGCATTACGCAAGATTGGAGAGTATGGCTCCTTGGTGTATCTCGTCCGTAGTCCTGCTTTGTTGAGGGTTCTCACTAGGGCTTTCGCAAATGTCGTCTTTCCTGATCCATGTGAACCCTCGACAACGATGAGGCGTGTAAGAATTTCCATATCTTCCATTGACTCAGTGCTTTGATAATTTACTGGTCCAGAGAGAACCGAACAAGTATGATACCATTGCTCCCCAAAATGGCTGCAACGTAGATGATCTTTTACTCTCAAATTCTCTCAAAGTCCCACCTAGTTGAAGGTCTGCTGTTGCCCTTCTTATCGAAATATCAAATTCTGGATAAGAGTTAAGCCGATGCAGACCGTCATAAAGGAACACTCTTGATGTCCAGGGACCGATCCACTTGTACTCGCTAAGAATGCTCACTACCTCCTCATCTGGAAGCTGCCGAAGCTGCTCGAAATCCAGGTTTCCTTCGACCACATCTCGAGAGATTTCTCGAATTACGTTCCATTTGTAACCTATCCGGCAATCCAAGAGATCCCTCTTGTGGGCGGTTGCAAGAGTTTCTGGAGTCGGAAATGAGAAATAAATGTCTTCATCATCTCGAACGGAGTTCCCGAACTTTCGTACCAAATTGTCGATTAATTTCTGTGCTGTTGTAGCCCGTACGACCTGTCTAACAATCACTTTGATCAACGACTCGAATGGGTCCAAAGAAAGGTGAGGTCGGAGTCCTTTCAATTCATTTGTCAGATGCCTAAGACTGGGATGCGACGAGGCTCTATCGTAGAAGGGTCTTAGGTCCAGATCCGTACAGAAAGACGCTGCGACCTTGTTTTTCAGGATTTTCATAGAGGAGGTAGACACGTCCGTCATTGACCAAAGACAAAGCTTCGGGTCCGGGCCGCACTTGCAGGTGACTATTGTCGGGACAAAATCGTCCTCAAGTTCAACTAGCCTACTCCACCGAGCTGGGGAATATAGGAACGGGAGGAAGGCACACTCTTGGTGAACAAACAGTTTTGGGTATAAGCCAAAATCGTAGGGCGAAGAAACACCAATGGTGGCAACCACTTTCCCACCTCGCGAATCATTCAGGATCTGCGGCAATAGTGGTGGGACCTAGCACACGTAGAGAGTTTCTTCTAGATATTTCTTCAGGTGATTCTCAACATATTGGTAGCGATTCCAAACCTCCGACATCTCTTCTCTCATCAAGTTGCCGAACGGCTTGATACATGCAGGTTCCGACGGGACGGGGGATGCAACTACTTCTCCGTTCGGATGAATTAGGACTGCGTGGCCCTCGTTAACGCGACCCCAATCTGTTAAAGTAATTCTGACATTCCATGAATTCGTTTCCTTAGCCTCACGGAGCCGTTCAAACACGGTTTCCAACTCCCGTGATGAAAGTCCTCTTTCGACTACATCTGCACCTCGACCCTTTCGGATCGGGGTTAGGACCTTTAGTTTCTTGGCACCAAGCTCATTTGCTACCCTACAAACGTCCAGCACATAGTCGGCGTTCTGATCAAACATGACGGTAACGAGCGACAGTTCTACTCCTGCGTCGATAAGATTTCTTATGCCGGCGAGAACACGATCATATTGCCCGCGAATCTGATTATGAATTTCCCGTGTTCCATCGAGCGTCACGTCAATGTATGAAAGGCGCTTTGCCAATTCATTTGCCAAAGATCTGTCGATCATAGTTGCGTTTGATGACATTGCTACGATCTCATGATTTTCTTTGAGGAGGTCCAAGATCTGAGGTAGATCCTTCCTCAAGGTTGGCTCTCCTCCTGAGACTATTACTCGAGGAATCCCAGTCAGTTTCCGGATGACTAGCGATAGCGCATCAAAGGTTGGCTCTTTGATCATGGCATCTTCACTACAGTATACGCATAGCAAGTTGCAACGTCGCGTGATCTGTAGCGTAACAGACAACGGTAGGTCCAATTGCCTAGTGGAGCTAGGCTGATCCCCAAGTTCGAAATGCTGCTCTTCCCTGTTGAATCGAATAGCTTGAGACTCGAATGTTGACGGTTTCTGTGTGTTGCCATGTACGATTGAAAACGCCGGTCTCCTCTGGACAAAACTTCTTGGTGTTATGATTTATTTCTTTTGGAACCTGCTCATGATTTCCTCAAGAAGTAGCGCGGAGGCCTCACTCTTTCCTGGAAATACCAAATTGAGATCCTCCAACATCAAAGATTTTAGATCCTTGTTCTTGAAAGTGAGATAATTCGCAAGTTTTATCGCAGTTCCCCGACCCATGTGATGAAAACCCATTGCCATAAGACCGATAGCAATCGCGTCGCTGGTCCCGTACTTGCAGAACATGGCTATCCGCTCAATTCGACTTCTTTGTTCTGCGTTCGTCTTCAGTATTGCGCCAGGCATCTCGAGCAAGGAGCTAAGAACCCAACTTGCATCATTAGGTAGAGTACCCTCGAGTAGAGACGCGTCAACGCTCGGGTCTAGACCGCACCTCTCGAGAATCTCATCAACAGGTTTCCCTCCAACCCAGAGCTTTAGGAGCGCGGCATATCGAGGGCATCCTGCAACTCTTTGATATTTCTCGCGCAATTGTGGATCCTCGACGATCACCTTCGAGATGAACTCGAGATCTAACGGTATAGGAACGTCTTTCAGGTATTCATCATATTCTTCTGACTCAAAGGGCAACCCTACCAGTCCCATGATGAGGGAATCAAATTGGCTTCCCTTGTAACCCGAGTTAAGGATTCGACTCAAATTGTCCAAGAGTAGTTTGGTGCTAAACGGGGAGAGAGTTGAATGGGCGGCAGCTTTCCCAGATGGTGTGACCTTGAATTCATTGGGCGAGACTTGTTGTAAGAAACCATATTTGCAGAGTTTGCCTGTCTCTACACTTACTCCGTCTAAGAAGAGTTCTCTCGTTTCTCCAAGAGCGTTGTTCCAGAACCACGTGTTGGTCATCAGGGAGGAAATATCTTCTCTTTCTACAGTTCCGTCTTCTTGGGCAACTGAAAGGATCTGACTTTGGATCGAATATCTAGCGGGTGGCCGCTTCGCTAGAAAGTATTGCACAGCAGAGTCAAGTTTCTCGGGCTCGCTCTCAAAGTATTTAGCCCGAACTCGTTTCGACTCATCTTCGCTCAAGGTAATGATCACTGCTTGACCTTGGGTATCGAATCCGGGTCTTCCTGCCCTAGCGGCGAGGTTTCGATACGTTGCAATCTTCATCGGGAACCCGGCTCCTCCGGAGGCAAATGGAAAGATGATGTGGCTTACCGGCAAGTTGACCCCTGCTTCTAGAGTTGTAGTCGTTACGAGAGCTCGAATTCCTTTTTCCCTAACACCTCTTTCGACGATCTCTCTAAGTGCTGACGGCATTCCTCCGTGATGATATGCAACACCCCACTTCAGGAGATCAGCCAATCTGGCATATCCAGTGGAGAGTTCTGGCTCGATCGACCTAATCTCCTCTGATAGTTTCGCTGTTATTGATCGCGATTGTTCGATTACGCTATGAAGGTCAGGGTCAATCTCAGCAGTACTGAAGAAGTCCCTCAAGAGGCGGGCCACATTCTCCACCGCTCTTCTGGATTCAATCGCAATGATGCACTGACCCCCCTGCACGACTCCTCGTCTTGCAAGTTGGGTAGCTATCTGAATACGTTGAACTCTGGACCCAGATGATTTGTTGGACCCGATGAGGGTCGATTCTACGTTACCGTCCTTATGGTATAACTTGCCTTCGCAAAATATTGCCTCATCAAGGTCAACCGGTTTCCATTCGCTAGAGACTAGAGTACTGTTGAGCCAATTCGAAAACACATTTGCATCTTCCTTTCTAATAATGCCCGAAATCGCAATAATCTGCGGATCTTCAGCCCCGACAAGTGTCTTGTACTTTGTCAAAATAAATTCAAGAAGAATGCCGCGACCCTCGTCTGACAGCTTTTGAACTTCGTCTATCAATAGTCGATTGATATTCGATCCCGATAGTTTTCCTCTTTTCTGAAGTGGACCCAGTTTTTCGTAGGTCGTCACCAGGATACTAGTCTGATCCAAGATATCGTCGTACTCTACGTGATCTCTGGTCGAAATTGCCACTTGAACAGATTCGGATTCAACCGTTTCCTTTAGCTGATGATATGCCTCTTCTGCTAGAGTTCTCGTCGGAACCGCGTAAACTGTCTTCTTCTCGGGTGATGAATTGGCGGCGGCAAGCAACGCCAACATAGTTTTTCCGCTTCCAGGCGGGGTAGCGTACACCAGGTTTTTGTAAGCGAACAACCCCTTCTCGACGGCTTCAAGTTGAGGAGGCCAAAGGTCTGTTTTGGTCTGTGTTATGAGTCTCCTCTTCAGATAATCAGCTACTGGCAACGTGAGGATGCTTCTTCTAACAGAAGATCCCAGGGTACGAGCGAATAGGACCAACAAGGGCGAAAGCCAAGCTGAGACATCCATATCAACGACTGAATCGCTCAGGGTCTGTGCCTCTGATGCTAGTTTCTCAAGGCCGGTGAAAGCCGTCTGTACTACACAGTAACTATTCATCAGAGATATCATGGACAAGAGGACCAGCAGATCGTCGGATGGAGACACAGATTTTCTTTCACTTCTTTCTTTCTTGCAGAAGTTCAGAACTGTTTCCAAACCCGAACGAAGATCGGCAACCCTCCTCAATCCAAAGTCTGCAATACACTTCGTAAGTATCCTAGACGCTTCGGGAGATCCATACAGCACTTCACTGACAGGAAGTCCCATCGCCGCGTCGGTTAGCTTCAAGTAAAGTCTACGAGCGCGATTATTCTCGCCCACAGAGTCATAGCTAAGCCCAGCGATTGACGCAACTAACGGCTCCCATTTTCGCGCCACGAGACCGTCGTCCAATACTTTCTCCAATACACGGGCACCTGCTTTGAGTTCTTCATCCCTCTGTCTGTGTAGCCCTCGCTCAAGAATTGAAAGTCCAAGGCCCAGAGACAGCCCCTCGTCCATAGCATCAGATGATTTCATCGGTGACCTCCTCCAACAAATCGCAAGCTATGACCGTGAGGTTCATTGTGTGAGTTCCAACGGAGCTTGGTAACTGAAGATCCTTGATACTCCGTGAAAGGGTAGAACTCATACAATACTTCGAGTCAATGGAAGCGACGATTTCTGACGAGTAGTCGTTCTGAGCTAGCTTGGAATTGATGAAGTCATGTGATTGTTCAAGCCTGTCCACATTCGCCCCGCCTGCCTTGCCGCGACGAATAGTCAAGCTCATCTGAATGAGTACTCCTGTCAGATTGAGTCTCGTTTTTATCTGATCAAATTCTTCTAGCCCATTCTTCAGTTTGTCTTTGATCGATAGGCAACAAGCTTCGTGTTGTTTCCCCCTCGTTTCCTCGTGTAGATGCTTGCTTTCAAACAGTCTCATGCTCCATTCGGAACTCCTACGAATTTTGGTTACCAGATCGATTCCGGGTGACTTGCTTGTGCCTCCAACTTTCCATTTCGGCCACAACACTTCGAGTTTCCGAGATTCAACGAAGTGCTCGACGGTGATTTCGCCGATAACCCCAACTGTGTCGTCTTTGTCATCTATTCTCGCCTGGGATTGATCTCCGAGGCCGCCCGATTCGATGATCTTTAGGAGCCCCTTCCTAGTCTTGGTTGCGTGGCGTTCATGATAAATTTGGGCGGCCTCGGCCATCGAATTCTTGAGAATAGTCCGAAATTCCTTCGTGAACGTTATTCTGAAGTACTTTGCCTTGCCAAGACCCGCCCAGAGATTCTCTGAAGCAAGTTCTGTGGGAGGAATTGGCTGGCTCATTCTTGGAATCTTTTCTCTGGCGCTTCTAGCTGGGGGTTACTTTGGGATCGTGATGCTTCCCAGTTTTGATACCTTGACTTGTCGAAGTATTGTCTCTTGGTTGACGCAAGCTTAAGCCAGAACGGTACAAAAGAGAGCACGGTCACGCCCCAAATTATGTAATGAGGCCAGCCAAACGGAGGAAGGAACAGCGCACCGATTGATCCACCGGCAAGTATCGGGAATAACGCGAGGACCATGCCTCGTAGTCTTTGAGCACTTTTTCTAAGATTCTCTTGGCGTTCAGAGAATAGTTCCAAGGTTGCGCTCGCGCTTTCGAGCGAACCAACGCGTTGATTGGATACAAACTTATCGAAGTCCTCAACTATATCTGGCTCTTCTGCCCCGATCACGGACAAAATCAGTTCTTGGACGGTCGAGGGCAACCGGGTGAAATTCTGTTTTTCTTGCAGTCGCCTTATCCTCTTGTCGCGCCACCAGTATGAAGGCCCTCCATCATCATCCATGTACTTACTCTGAAGCTCTCGTTCGCCATACGGCCTTTCGGCCTCGCTGCTCAGTTGTTGGATTAACAGCTGACATATTGGGATGTAAGGAAAGATCCTTACTGAAGTGTTGCCGTAATTCACCAACTGAAGAGGCATATGCCCCCTCCAGCCGGGATTCACGAAATTCCCACCAATCTGAACTCCAAGTCCCATCCTTGCAAAACTGCTTCTTGGCTCTAGGTTTCCAGCGCAATCCCTTGGCATGGTGAATTTCTCGTACACTCGCCCGAGGACCAACTTCCCTGGCTGCAAGGTTATGGCTTCACCCTCTGACAATGTCCTCTGTTTCCAGTAACGCCGAGGGGAGAGTTCAAGCAGGACTGACCTTCGAAGGTCAATCGAACCTGTACGAGATTTCCGCGGTAACCAGAAGGTAGCGTCTAGTCGAAGATCGATTGAACTAGGTTGAATCTGTTCTTCGGGCCGAAACGGTTCAGTCAGATTATCGCATTCAAAGCGGAAATCATCTAGCCTTTGCTTAATCTCCTGGTCGGACAACAAATCGCTCCACCACCGGCAGTACCTACGCTTTTGAGCAGTTATCTCAATATGTCTCTATGAGGAGCAAAGCTGATCCCACCACCAGGGCATCTCCTATCATGACGAACGCGCCTAGGCCAAGATAGAAGATCGGACTGGTCAATCGGACCAAGAGTAGTAGGAGGGCGCGTAGCCTTTGCGCCACTCTGAGACTCTGCCTAGAGGCGACAAGAGTCACCGGGTCCTGAACCGAGGTTTTCTCCCTTGCTTTGTTACCATTTACGGTTACCGGACCCGTTACCAATCGAATAATGTCAATTGCAGTTGAGTTTCGCGACGCAAACCGCGTGTTTGAGAAAGCTCTCAGCAAGAGAGGCGTTTACATCCTTCAATCTATGTCCCATGATCGCAGATAGTGTAGCTCAACGACCTGATTGTCCCTAGGAATCGCCTTGGAAACGGCTTGGGGTCTATTACGATGTTAATGTCATTGGAGACCTGTGGTCTGTGATAGGGGGAATGTTGGTGGGTCCGTGTTAGGATCCGGTTAGCCGGCGACAGTCGAGAAAAATAAGGTATGCGTGCCAGTCTCGCGACGCAGAACCGCCTTCTCTGCATCTGGCTGAACGCTTGGCCGAAGGTTCTATCTGGATTAGCCTGGACACGCCTACGCTCGGTGACTGCGCAATTTAGGGGAGGGTTTCTTGACCCGATCGTCCCGTTTGCGCTTATTCCGAATCTCTTCTGGTGGTTCTCTTAGGTCTAGTAGCCACATTGCTTGTAGGCTTGTCAACAGTCTTGGCACGCTATCCCGGACCCGACCGGTTCGAGGATTGTCTCGCCACAGTGCCGGCAGACTAGCAGTCTACCAACGAACTGGAAGTCGGAGCGGTATCGGATCTCGCGATACGTTAGTTCACGGCAGGTTTGACAGAAGACCCGGTAATCTAGGCTCTGCATGGTACCCGGTAGAGGTTCTCGAAGTACAAACGTGAGAGAGGGAGAGAAACTATTGCAAAGGAGACCTCCCTGACTTCAACGGTGAGCCCCTACTATGCGTGTTAAATACGAGTTCCAGCGCGGAACGGTAGGAAGATGACCTATTCCCAAAATACTACCCGCATCCGCATCGTCATGATAACCGTCGCTGCTCTGACACTCGTCTTGGCGGCTGCTCCCCTTGCCCAGGCGGACACTACGGTATTGCCGACGGTATTGGGGGGACAAGTGGCGAGGGAGTTGCTCTGGGCGAACGGAGTCCAGTTCACG
>Ga0137380_10003735_pt1 | contig 13263 bp, 10 predicted proteins | sample SagtaG_17_FD_104809 | JGI IMG/M metagenome (GOLD analysis project Ga0137380, IMG submission 104809) | Vadose zone soil microbial communities from Sagehorn Ranch, Mendocino, California, USA - Sage2_L_100_16 metaG | ecosystem: Environmental > Terrestrial > Soil > Vadose zone | place: USA... | reverse complement strand
TTGAGCATAATCTAATGGCCGCGTTGCGCCTTGAGACTCTTGGATAAATAATGTACCCAGCACTTCAGCACGAGCTCGAACTCTTCCAGCGCCGCACGCCAAAATCGGCTGAGGCGCACAAGCGCAATCTCAAACGTATCCCTCTCGGGGTAGCGAGCAACTACCGCGCTTATGATCCCTATCCGATCTTTGTGAAGGACGCACAGGGCAGCCGGTTTCGCGACCTCGACGGAAACGAATACATCGATCACAACCTGTGCTTCGGGGCTCTCATGGCCGGGCATTGCCATCCTGCCGTGATGAAAGCAGTCGAGAAGCGTCTTACGACTGGCACCATGTTTGGCATGCCGCACAACATGGAGTGGGAGCTGGCCGAAGAAATCTGTGAGCGTTTTCCGGTTGAGATGCTTCGTTTTGGCAACAGTGGCACCGAAGCAACCATGCATGCCGTGCGCCTGGCCCGCGCCGCCACCGGACGCGACAAGATCCTGAAGTTTGAAGGCGGATATCACGGGCTGCATGATTCCGCATTGGTCAGCGTGAAGCCCCATGCGCCGGAATTCGGCGATGTCAATGCCCCCAACTCGGTCCCGGGTGGGCTCGGTGTCCCTAAGGCGTCGATTGCTAACGTGCCCGTAGCGACGTTCAACGATATCGCTAGCGTTGAGCTTCGCTTCAAGCAGAATGTCGGCGAGATCGCCGCGATCATTCTCGAACCGATTCTCATGAATGTCGGCTTGTGCCTGCCGCAGCCAGGCTTTCTGGAAGCGCTACGCGATATTGCGACAAAGAATGGAGCGTTGCTGATCTACGACGAAGTAAAGACCGGCGCGAAACTTGGTTGGGGCGGAGCCGCAGAGTATTTCGGGGTTCAACCCGACATGATCTGCCTGGCGAAATCCATCGGCGGTGGGTTGCCCTTGGCGGCCTTCGGTGCACACAAGTCGGTGATGGATCTCATCTCTCAGCACAAGGTGTTTCACGGTGGCACGTACAACACCAATCCGGTTTCGATGGCTGCGGGCTTGGCAACTTTCAAAGAAGTGCTCACTCGCGAAAACTATACGCACGTCGATAAACTCAGCCAGAAATTGAGCGATGGATATCGAAAGATCGTGAACAAATCCGGATTGCAGGCCTACATCGCGAGCGCTGGTGCCAATGGGGCTCTGATGCTGTATCCGCAAGAGATCCGCAATTATCGAGATTGGCTAACCATCGATATTGATCTCTGGCGTCACTATTGGTTTGGCATGGTCAACCGCGGCGTGATGGCACAGCCTTACTGGTGGGACGAGCAGTGGACGATTTCTGTGCAACACACCGAAGCCGATATCGACAAGCACTTGGCGGCCTTCGAAGATGTGGCGCCGGCTCTGGCGAAAGCTCAGCAGGAGCGTACGGCAGCAGTGGCGGTTCACTAAAGAGGCCAAGAAGTGGGGTTGTCAGAACGTGAGCCACGAGATCAGGTTTCGCCCGTTCATGATCGTGAGGTCGAAAAGCCTCATCTGAAGCGGGTTTTGGGCCGCTTGGATCTGGTGCTGCTGTTCGTGGTGGCAGTGTTCAACCTTAATGTGGTGCCGTCGATCGCAGCCAATGGCGGAGTGACGGTGTGGTTGTGGATCATCTCCCTCGCGCTTTTCTTCTGGCCACAAGCCATCGCTGTAATCGAACTGGCTCACCGCTATCCCGGAGAAGGTGGAGTTTACCTTTGGGCCAAGGAAGTCTTCGGCGATTTCCACGGATTTCTTTCTGGTTGGTGCTATTGGACCAATAACATGCTCTATGTACCGACGGTGATGCTGTACTTCGTGGGCGTCTCAGTCTTTGTGCTCGGGCCAGCTCATCACGCAATGGCGGACAATAAGACTTTTGCCCTGGCCGCCTCGGTTTCACTCCTGATCGTGTTGGTGGTCTTGAATATTGTTGGTCTCGGAGTCGGAAAGTGGATTAATAATCTGGGCGGTTTCGGAACTGGAATTGCCGCCGCCGGGTTAATTGGTTTGGGAGGGGTGGTTTGGGTGCGATTTGGGACGACTGTGACTGCGGCCGATTTCCAAATTCCTGCGAATCCGCGCTTCGTGCTCAACTCTTTCGGTGTGATCTGCTTTGGATTGGTAGGGCTGGAATTAGCCTCCGTCATGGGCGACGAAATTCGAGATCCACAACGAACCTTGCCAAACGCGGTCGCTTGGGGCGGCGTACTTTCCGGTCTGCTTTACATCGGAGCAACCCTTACTTTGTTAGTAGCGATACCGAAAAACGATATCAGCGTGCTGCAAGGCATCGTGCAAGCCGTAAGCCAAATGGCTGTCAGGGTTGGCATGGCATGGATCATCGTGCCTTTCGCATTTATGCTCAGCATCTCCATCGCCGGCATTGGCTCGGCCTGGCTGGCAGGATCGGCGCGTATACCGTTCGTCGCGGGACTGGACTCCTACATGCCATCATGGATGGCGAAGGTTCATCCTCGATACGCGACTCCGTATGCCGCCCTCATTGTGCATGCGGCGGTTTCAATGTTTCTGGTGATAATGAATTTTGCTCGTGGCGGTGTGCAGGAAACCTTTCAGAAGCTTTTATCATTGGCTGTTGTCTTGCAGTTGGTTCCGTTTCTTTACATGTTCGCCGCGCTGCTCAAACTTGCGATGGGCAAGGGTTTCGTGAGGGGACGTTATCGTAAAGTCACGTTGATCTTTGCGGGCGTGAGTGGACTGCTAACCACGATCCTGGGAATTGTGCTGGTGTTTTTCCCTGCCCAACAGATTAGCTCGCTTTGGTCTTATGAAATTTGGATGTTCGGAGGCACAATGTTTTTCGTTGGCGTGGCCGCGTTCTTCTTTTTTGTATACGGCCGTCGCAAAAACCAACAAATGGCAGCTCACGCGGAGTTGGAAGCATAGCCGGAGGTACTTATGCCAGGCGGAGTGAAAACTGAAGTCCGCACTTATCAGATGTATATCAATGGCGAATGGGTCGCCAGCAAGTCGAACAAGACATTTCCGGTATACGATCCCGCCAGCGAAGAAATTATTGCGCAAGTTCCGGATTCCAATGCTGAAGATGTGAACCGCGCCGTGGCCGCAGCCAAGGCTGCTTTTGAGGAAGGTCCCTGGGCACAGACCACTGCACAAGAGCGGGGCCGAGTCTTATTCCGCCTGGCTGAGAAGATTCGTCAAAACGCCACTCTGCTGGCCGAAATCGAGGCTCGCAACTGTGGCAAACCCATTGTCGAAGCGGAATTCGATATCGCCGACGTTGCTACCTGCTTCGAGTATTACGGGGGACTGGCGACCAAAATTCTCGGATACGTCAACCCGGTTCCGGACAATGCTGTGAGTCTTACATTGAAAGAACCGATCGGCGTCGCCGGACAAATCATTCCTTGGAACTATCCTCTCTTGATGGCCGCTTGGAAGCTCGCGCCGGCGCTCGCTGCAGGCTGCACTTGCGTGCTCAAGCCCGCAGAGCAGACGCCCCTCACTGCTTTGGAGATGGCGAACTGGCTGGCGGACGTCGGTTTGCCTGCGGGCGTGGTGAATGTGATCACGGGTTTCGGCGAAAGCTGCGGCGCACCGCTGGTTCAGCATCCCGATGTCAACAAGGTCGCATTCACAGGGAGCGCTGCCGTTGGCAAGATGATCGTAAAAATGGCGGCGGATACAGTGAAGCGAGTCACACTCGAACTGGGTGGCAAGTCACCCAATATTTTCTTTGCTGACGCGGATTTCGAGGCTGCCATAGACGGTGCGCTTTTTGGGGTCTTCATCAATCAGGGTGAAGTCTGCTCCGCCGGAAGCCGAATCCTGGTACAGAAACCGATTTACAAGAAATTTGTCGATGCTATGACAGAAAAGGCGAAGAAGATCAAGCTGGGCGCGCCTTTGGACCGCGATACGAAAATGGGTCCGCTCGTGAGTAAAGAGCAATATGACCGGGTGCGATCCTATCAGGAAGTCGGCAAGAAGGAAGCCAAGCTAGCCAGCGGCGGCGGTCGTGCGGAGAAGTTTGCGAAAGGCTACTACGTCGAACCGACAATCTTTTATGACGTCGATAATAATGCGCGAATTGCGCGAGAAGAGATCTTCGGTCCCGTCGCAACTGTGATTCCTTTTGAAGATGAGAAGGATGCGGTCAGGATTGCGAACGATTCGCCTTACGGCCTGGCCGCAGCTGTGTGGACTCGAGACATTTTCAAAGCTTTCCGGGCTGTGAAATCGCTGCGCGCCGGCGTCGTATGGGTGAATCACATGCAGCCCACCTATGTGGAAGCACCATGGGGAGGCTACAAGCAGTCCGGCTTCGGAAGAGAACTGGGGCCGTGGGGAATAGAAGAGTATCTGGAAACCAAGCAAGTCCATATCAATCTGAACGAACAGCCCATCGGATGGTACTGAGATGGCGACTATTCAATTACGTACTAGTATTCCAGGCCCCAAGTCGACAACACTGGCGGATCGCCGCCTGCGAGCGGTGCCACGTGGGCTGGCTCATGCCACGCCTGTGTATGTGGCGAAGGCCGAAGATGCGGTCCTGGAGGATGTGGACGGGAACCGCTATATAGATTTTGCTGGCGGCATCGGTTGCAACAATGTAGGGCATCGACGGCCTTCGGTTCTGTCTGCTATCCGCGAACAACTGGATCGCTTTCTTCACGCTTGCGTGCAGGTCACGCCTTACGAGAGCTATGTTCGCCTTGCCGAGCGGATGAATGAACTTACGCCCGGAAAATTTCCCAAGAAAACTCTGTTTGTGAACAGCGGCGCCGAAGCAATCGAGAACGCGGTGAAGATCGCCCGTGCCCATACCGGACGCTCCGGGATCATCGCCTTCGAAGATGCCTTCCACGGTCGCACTATGATGACTTTGGCGCTGACCAGCAAGACTCATCCCTACAAAGCCGGATTCGCGCCCTTCCCGGGCGATGTTTATCGCATTCCATACGCGTACTGCTATCGCTGCTCGTATTCACTCACGTATCCATCCTGCGATTTGTTTTGCGCGCGCCATCTCGAAGATACCTTTAAACGAGTAGTTGCTTCGGAAGATGTTGCCGCCGTGATCGCGGAACCGGTGCTGGGAGAGGGCGGCTTCGTGGCGCCGCCTCCAGATTATTTCCGGGTTCTGATTGATATTTGCCACAAGCATGGCGTGTTATTCATCGCGGATGAAGTGCAGACGGGTTTCGGCCGCACGGGCGCTCTGTTTGCCAGCGAGCACTACGGAATTGAGCCGGATATCTTTGTGACCGCCAAGTCGCTCGGTGGAGGACTGCCGCTCGCGGCTATAACTGGCCGGGCAGAGATCATGGATGCTCCTCAAGCAGGTGGTCTCGGCGGCACTTTCGGAGGTAATCCATTATCCTGTGCAGCGGCGTTAGCGGTGCTCGATGCCTTTGAAAATGAAAACGAAAGCCTCTCAGCCCGCGCAAATGAACTAGGAAACCGGTTTCAACGACGAGCACTGGACTGGCAACGGCGATGGCCGGTGATTGGTGATGTGCGGGGCCTGGGCGCGATGCAGGCGATGGAGCTGGTGCAATCCGCAGACACGCGGCTGCCGGCTGCGGATGAGACTAAACAAATTGTGCAAGATTGTTACGAGCATGGTCTGATAATTTTGTCGGCTGGATCGTACTCCAACGTAATCCGCGCACTGATGCCACTGGTGATCACGGACGCTCAAATGGATGAAGCACTGGTGGTGCTGGAGTCGGCATTGCAAACAGTCTGCGAAAGAAAGGAAGCTGCAGCTCAGCCGGTCTAGAACCTGACACTTATGACGGTTGCTACTCCAACTCTGACCAAGCTGCCCAACTACATCAATGGTCGTTGGCAACAAGCCACCACGACCGAGTGGCTGGATGTCAGCAATCCTGCTACTGGTGAACTGATCGCCCAGGTTCCCATCTCCACTGACGCCGACGTGACCGCTGCAGTGGATGCTGCGGCTGCTGCCTACCCGGAATGGCGTCGTACACCGCCAGAAGACCGCATTCAGCCGTTATTCAAACTGAAGCAACTTTTGGAAGAGCACATTGATGAACTGGGACGCATCATCACCCAGGAAAACGGCAAGACTCTTTCTGAAGCTAAGGGAGAACTGCGCCGCGCCATCGAAAACGTTGAGGTTGCCTGCGGCATTCCGATGATGATGCAGGGCTATAACCTGGAAGATGTGGCTCGCGGCATCGACGAAATGATGATCCGCCAGCCGCTTGGGGTTGTGGCAGCGATCACGCCATTCAATTTCCCGGCAATGATCCCGTTCTGGTTTCTGCCGTATGCAATCGCTTGCGGCAATACCTTTATCCTGAAGCCGTCGGAACGTGTGCCGCTCACCATGCGGCGGGCCTTTGAGTTGCTCGATCAAATCGGCCTCCCTCCTGGCGTCGTCAACCTTCTGAATGGCGGGAAAGCGGCTGTGGACGCCCTTCTCGACCATCCCAAAGTGCGCGCTCTCAGCTTTGTCGGCTCGACCCCGGTAGCGAAATATGTCTATGCGCGAGCAGGCGCGAACGGCAAACGGGCGCAATGCCAGGGCGGCGCCAAAAACCATGTGATCGTCCTTCCCGACGCCGATATGGCTATGGCCACACAGATTATCGGTGATAGCGCTTTTGGCTGTGCAGGACAACGCTGTCTCGCAGTATCGGTGGCGGTCACAGTCGGCGAGGCGCAAACCAGCTTTCGGGATGCCATCACAAATGCCGCAACTTCCTTGCGGGTGGGCAATGGTTTGGATGAAGGCGTTCAAATGGGGCCTGTCATCACGGCGCAGAGCAAATCACGTGTGGAGTCTCTGATCGCGATGGGTGAGAAACAGGGAGCCAAAGTTCTGCTGGACGGTCGCAATTCGAAAATCCCGAAATATGAAGCTGGAAACTTTGTCAATCCGACAATCCTCGATGACCTACCGGTCACAAGCGACCTGGCGGATACTGAAATTTTCGGTCCGGTCCTAAGCCTGGTCCACGCCGACAGCCTGGATGAAGCGCTTACCTTCCTTGAACGCAGCCCCTATGGAAACCAGGCTTCGCTATTTACCTCCAGCGGGTCGGCGGCGCGACGGTTCCGTTACGAAGCGCCTGCCGGCAACATCGGCATCAACATCGGGGTTGCGGCCCCGATGGCGTATTTCCCTTTCAGCGGATGGAAAGATAGTTTCTTTGGAGTGCTGCACGGGCAGGGTCGCGATGCGGTCGAGTTCTACACTGAGAAGAAAGTCGTGATTGAGCGCTGGGCAAAGGATCACTCGCGAAAGTTTTGAGGGAATTTTATGTCCGACACAATCCAGAAATACAAAGATTATGTGATGACCGGCTTTATGAAGTCGGTTGTGCCCATTGTGATCGATAAAGCCAGCGGCTCGATCGTCACCGATGTCAACGGCCGGGAATACCTAGACTGCTTCGCGGGTATTTCCGTGGTCAGCGCGGGCCACAATAATCCTCAAGTCCTCGCCGCGGCCAAGGCGCAAATGGAAAAGGTGGTGCACTGCGCTTCTTATATTTACCACGTGGCGCCGGTGGCGGACCTCGCCGAAAAGATTGCTCATATCGCACCGCGCGGACTAACCAAGACTTTCTTTGGCAACGGTGGAGCGGAAGCCGTCGAAGGAGCCATGAAGCTGGCTCGCCTCTACACGGGCAAACATGAATTCATCTCTCTACATGCCAGTTTTCATGGGCGCAGCTGGGGGACGCTCAGCGTCACCGGCAACGTGGGACGCAAAAGGCGGGGCGGCCCTTACGCTCCGGGTGTCACCTTTGCTCCCGCTCCGTATGCCTACCGTTCGCAGTGGCCGAACGATCCCGAAGAATGTGGCCGGCAGTGTGCCCGGGCCATCGAAGACGTGATCCGCTTCACTACTTCGGACGACGTCGCCGCGTTCATCGTCGAACCGGTCATGGGCGAGGGCGGCATCATCGTCCCTCCGCGAAACTATTTCAAAGAAGTAAAGAAGGTTCTCGATCACCATGGAATTCTTTTTATCGCCGATGAAGTCCAGTCCGGATTTGCTCGCACCGGAAAGATGTTTGCCATCGAGCACTACGGTGTCGAGCCCGACATTCTAGTAACCGCGAAGGGCATTGCCGACGGTTTTCCGCTGAGTGCGTTTACCACACGACCGGAGATTGCAGCCGCATTCAAGCCCGGGGATCATCTCTCCACCTTTGGCGGCAATCCAGTTTCCTGCGCTGCCGCACTCGCCAACATCGAATTCATGGAGAAAGAAAATCTTCCGGCTCGCGCTACTGAGATCGGCGATTACGCCATGTCGAAGCTCAGGGGACTGCACAAACAGAATTCGCTGATCGGGGAAGTGCGGGGACTGGGGCTGATGATTGGAGTGGAGCTGGTGAAAGACGAAAAACTTACTCCGGCTACAACAGAAGCCGAAGCCTTGCGCGAGGCGTTATTGCGTCAGGGGGTTCTCGTGGGGGTAGGAGGAGTTTATGGAAACGTGATCCGCTTCCAGCCGCCTCTGGTCATCACGCGGCAGCAGATTGATCGAGCCTTGAAAGCCTTCGAGGCGGCATTACAGGAAGTGGCGCCGCTGGCAACGGTATAGAAGGTGTCTCAGTGCGCGGCGATATTGTTTAGATCTGGTTGTCGTCATCCTCGTCCCGGTCGCTATCCGAGCCACGATTGAAATCCTTCACTGGGCTAAGCGTACGGTTATCGCTGGCATGATGAATCTCAATCGTGCCATTCACATTGGAGAGTTTGATCCGAGCTCCTCCGCCAGCCAGCTCTCCGTGCAGATCATGTCCCACAATGCGATGGTTGCGCACGCGTAAGCCAAAGTCATTGCTGATACCGCCGTGTACGGTGGAAGCTTCAAGTTCCGCTTTGGAGTCCGAGGGCATGGTCAGCAACACGCTGCCGTTGACAGAAGCAAGCTCAACAGAAGAGGCGCCTAAACGATCGAACTGTGCCTCCACACGATTATTGATGGTGGAGAGCTTAACTGGCCCGCCCAGACCACTTGCCTTTAAATGGCCGTTAATACAAGAGGCCCGCACTTCGCCGGCGATCCCCTGGACATCCAGCGCACCATTAATAAGCTTTATGCCGTCCAGCCGGGCGTTTCGCGGGACAGATAATGTGTATTCAACGCTGGCGGGATTGTCCCGATCATCGTCGCTGAAAGTAAGGTTGTGGTCTGGATACTCGGTGCGGATTGAGACGCTGTCCGTCGAAGCATCGACCACAATCTTGGCTTCATCCAGCCGGTCCTTGCTGCGTGCATACTTGACTGCGTCCACCTTAACCTCGTTGCGATCCCATCCGGAGATATGAACGCTGCCGTTGATGTTGGCAAGCGCCACCCGCCCACCTGCGGCGAGCGCATAGGTTTGATGGAACTCTTGGGTGAATTGTCCCCTGTTTTCAGCAGCATGGCTTTGCGCCACGGCAAATAGAAGGGCACAAAGGCTGCCTAGAATTGCACCCACCCAAGTAGCAAGTTCGCGTTGACGCTTCATAGCCTTTCCCTCTCGACTCAGCTTAGACGGGGCAAGTGTGAAATCGTGAGTGACGAAACATTAGGAAATAGTTGAATGCGAGCCGCCTTGCTCTTACGAGGGTATCGACCCGAGACGAGGTTGTTTTCGTTCCGCTTCAGAAATCACGTAGAGCAGTAGGATCAGGAGCTCTGGTTCAGTGGGATGGCGGTATCGGGGATGAGGGAAAACGAAGTAATAGACTGCGGGATAACAAAGGAACAGCCCAAAAAAAAGCCACGCCCCCGGTCGATGTTTTCGCAGCGCACGTGCTAGCCCCCAGAACGCAAGTGCCGAGGAAAGCAAAAAGATCGCATTTTTCATCGGCGCGAGCCAGGCAATTTTTTCCTGACGAGGCACGCCGCCCCAGTAATATATGAAGCGCTTTAGACTAAGGCCTAGAAAACGCCCATAGTCCTGGCGAATGAAATCGATTGCCTCCTGTTTGCGCTCCTTCACGTAAGCCATCTCCCCAAGGCGGCGATAACGTTCCATCTCAAAAACGTTCTGCGTGGGGTGGAGATATTCCATCCACGTTCCATTCGCTCCCGGTCCATTACCAATGCGGAGTTCAGCACCAAAATTCGAACGCAGAAAAACAGGCTGTCCGAAGGTTCGGTAATTGCGAATCAGCCACGGGGCAATGCAACCCAGGAATACAGCGGACGCCAGAACGACTCCAGCCAGAGAGCGTTTGCCGAGCTTCCAGCGGTGATACCAAATCCACAATCCTGAAGCGGGCAGAAAGGCCAGTAATGACGGATTGGTGAGCGCCGCAATGCCCCAGATCAGTGAGAACGTCAGCCACGGCTTTAGACCCTCTCTTTCTTCCATCACCAGCGTCAGCCAGAAAAGCACCGCAAGCAGGAGAGCGGCGAGGCTGGTCTCCCACACCCACCGCGTGGACCAATACATTACCGACGGAAGAAGGGCCCATGCCCAGGCACTCCAGACCGCTACTCGTTCGCTGAAACATCGTTTCGCAATCAAAAAAATCAGAATGCAGGTGAGTGCGGAAAAAATGCTGTTAAGGGTCAATAAAATGAAGGCGGACGCCTGGCTATAAATCCCGAACAGCTGGAACACGCCGGCGATGAGCAACGGATATAGTGGCGGCTCCCAGGCTGTCGGTCCGGTGTATCCGTTAAAGGGATTGCCAAATCCTCCGCCCGTGGCGAGAGAGCGCCCGATGCGTCCCATCTCGAAACCAAAGCTGAAATTATCCCCGATGGCTTTGAACCTATAGCTGTGAGCGATCATCATGTATCCCAATCGCAGCGCAAAGGAGATGACCACCATCCAAAAAAAAGATGTTCGAATTTGCGCCCAATAGCGACGATAAACATTGACAGCCCGGATTTTCGAGAGGGGAGTCGTACTGGCAACACCAGCCATAGCAATCAGATTAGCGCGGGATGAGCTCATTTGTAGCTTCAAAATTGGGTTCTATCGGCGCCGCGCCGCCCGCTTCTTCTCGGACTCAGCGCTGAAAATAAAGCGTTTAGCAGAGCTGTTGAATGTTACCCCTCAATTTATCGCCGAGTTCGGCCAACTAGGGCGGGGTTAATGTCGTCTCAAACATGGGCCAAAAGTAATAGAAACGAGTAAGTCCAGCCGCTTGGTCTGGTTTGTCCATTTCCTCCAGGAGGTCATTTTCAATGAAAAAGTTTCTTGCAACACTGACGTTGCTGTTTGCATTTATGCTGCCCGGCTTTGCCCAAGGACAAGTCCGGCTTTCAGCGGAGGATCAGAAAAAATTTGATAAACACTACTCAAAGTGGGTGAACGATACCCGCAAGAACGACCGGGACGACATCGCCAAAGATGTGCACGAGATGCAGGAGATCATGGCCAAGTACAACATTCCGGCGAATGTGCCCTACGACCAGATTGCCAGCACCGGAAGCGGGGTTCGCGTATATCAGAGCCGGCTTTCGGCGGATGACCAGCGCGAGTTCGATAAGTACTACACCAAATGGGTGAATGACACGCGCAAGAATGACCGCGATGACGTCGCTAAAGATGTCGGACGCATGCAGGAGATCATGGCGCGCAACAACATTCCTGCGAACGTGCCGTTCGAGCAGATTGCCAGCACCGGCTATCCCGGGAATGGTTATCCCGCAACCGCCTATCCGGCAAACAGCCAATGGCAAAGCCGGCTTTCTCCCGACGACCAGCGCGACTTTGACCGCTACTATTCAAAGTGGGTAGACGACACGCGCCAGAACGACCGGGACGCCGTCAGCAGGGATGCGGGATACATGCAGGAGGTCATGGCGCGCAACAACATCCCTGCCAGCGTTCCCTTTGACCAAATTGCGAGCTCGGCCGGGTACTCCAGTGGCTCTTCCCCGGCCTATGTTCAGCGACTCTCAGTCAATGACCAGCGAGAGTTCGACCACTACTACGCCGAGTGGCTGGAACACACGCGCAAGAACGATCAGGATGATGTTGCCAAGGACGTGGCCCGCATGCAGGAAATCATGGCGCGAAACAACATTCCTTGGAATGTTCCTTTCGATCGCATCGCCTCCCCCGATGCCGCCTCGCGACACTAATTAATCACGATAGAAACGGAGGTGCAGAAGCCTGCACCTCCTTATTTCTCACAGTTTGCACTCTTAATTTAGTTCTGCGCACGGCGCGTTGTTGTCAGCAAATCAACCGGTGCGACGAAGAATTGTCATCACTAACCCGATAGCAGTCAGCAGCAAGAGACAAGCCGAAAAGATGTAATACGGAATCCGTATCTTAGGCCAAAGCCATTGTGGTAGCTTGTCGACAAACTTGTCGCTCCAGGTTTCTCCTAAGCGTGGTGGGGAGACTTGCTTCTTCTGCGTCGGGTTTCCAATGTGACGCAATCCAAGTCGCTCGAAAGTTGGAGAGCAAAAGCGCCCCAACAAACACCCTAATGACACTTAGACCGGAAACAAATAGGTCTGCCACAAATAGAATCAGGATGACAGTCGCCGCGTAACGGCTACGTTCCCGTACGCCGACACCACCCAGATAGTAAAAGAGCAGAGTAAATAGTCCGAGCATCACGCTGCCCATGAGGGCGCTAACGATGAACGAGAGAACAGCTACCACTGTGCAAACCCAATAACCCTGCGCTCCCAGATAATCGACGTCGCTGCCCGTCTGGATGGAAGGCCAAAACAGGCTTTTGAGGCGGCCTTCAGTTCTCGGAGTTGAATCCGATAAACCGAGAGTTTCCACGGCAACATTAGAACGCAGCTTGCTCCGCGAATCTAGTTCGGAGTCCGGTACCGCACTTGGCGCTCTTAAGTCAAAAGACGTAGACAAAACTACGAGCCCTGTCGCATTGATTTGATCCTTTCTTCGCCCCACTCTTGTATATGGAGAAGTTCCGAGGTGCCACCACGATCAACGGCTGGCACTAATGAGCTTCTTCAGCAGTCATGAATTCATGGGAGATGAAGGAGGAACAATGACTCATTACGGCACTCTGGAGACTCAACGGGTAGAAAACGTTCGTGACATTCGCGGCACCACTGTTCGCGGATCTGAGGGCGAGAAACTCGGCACAGTAGAGGACGTGATCTTTGACCACGACACCATGGAGATTCGCTACCTCGTAGTCGATAGCGGTGGCTGGTTGGAAGCTGGAACCTTCCTGCTCCCCGCCGACCTAGTTTCCGCCGACGAAAACCATGAGGAGGGTCTGGCGACCGAAGTCACGAAGGAGCAGATCGAGAATTCTCCCGAATATGACAAGAAGTCGTTGCGCT
>Ga0137380_10003724_pt1 | contig 13284 bp, 9 predicted proteins | sample SagtaG_17_FD_104809 | JGI IMG/M metagenome (GOLD analysis project Ga0137380, IMG submission 104809) | Vadose zone soil microbial communities from Sagehorn Ranch, Mendocino, California, USA - Sage2_L_100_16 metaG | ecosystem: Environmental > Terrestrial > Soil > Vadose zone | place: USA... | reverse complement strand
GTCTCTTCTCGATGAAGCCACCGCCGCCGCCGAAGCAATGGCGCTTTGTCATGCGGTCGTTCCAAATCGGCAGGTTTTCTTTGTCGCGGACGATTGTCATCCGCAAACCATTGAAGTCGTTCGCACCCGCGCGAAGCCGCTCAGCATCGAGATCAAGATCGACAATTTTTCGCAGTTCAAATTCGACAAAACCGTTTTTGGCGCGCTTATCCACTATCCCGCCACAGACGGCGCGATTTACGATTACACTGAGTTTGTCAGGCAAGCGCATGAGGCGAGCGCGCTCGCCGTGGTCGCAGCGGATATCCTGGCGTTAACATTATTAAAACCGCCGGGCGAATTTGGCGCCGACGTCGCGATCGGGAACACGCAGCGCTTCGGTGTGCCCCTCGGATTTGGCGGACCACACGCCGCGTACTTTGCCACCCGTAACGAATATAAACGTCACATGCCTGGGCGGCTGGTCGGTGTCTCGCACGATGCTGAAGGCCGGTCAGCTTACCGCCTCGCATTGCAAACGCGGGAGCAACATATTCGACGCGATAAAGCTACCAGCAATATTTGCACGGCGCAGGTGCTACTCGCGGTCATCGCTTCGATGTACGCGGTTTATCATGGACCGCACGGTCTTCGCGCAATCGCCGAACGCGTTCATCGCCTGACCAGCCAGCTCGCACAAGGTCTGCGTGCTCTTGGTCTTACCGTTATGCATGAGAACTTTTTCGACACGATCGGCGTCGAGGTCGAATCGAGCAGCACGATCATTGAGCATGCGGAAAAAGCGGGCTGCAATTTGCGGACGTTCGGGCCACGCGCCGTCGGCATCTCATTCGATGAAACGACAACCAGTCATGACATCGAGTTGTTAATGTCGATCTTCCGTGGCACTCACGTCCGCGATTTTGCTGATGATGATCTCGGCGAACCGCCAATTCGCATTCCGCAATCCGCAATCCGCAATTCCGATTTCCTGACGCATCCTATCTTCAACACGCACGATACCGAGACAGAAATGCTGCGTTATCTTAAAAAACTCGAATCGCGCGATCTGTCCCTAACCACTTCAATGATTCCGCTCGGCTCGTGCACGATGAAATTGAATGCGACCGCGGAAATGTTTCCGATTTCATGGCCGGAAATCTCCAAGTTGCATGCGTTTGCACCGAGTGATCAGACCACCGGTTACACGGAGATTTGCAAGCAATTGGAAGAATGGCTCGCCGAAATTTCAGGCTTTGCCGCCGTTTCATTGCAGCCCAATGCTGGATCGCAAGGAGAATTCGCCGGGCTGCTCGCGATCCGCGAGTATCACGCGTCGCGCGGCGAGGCTCATCGTAATATCTGTCTCATCCCTACCTCGGCGCACGGAACAAATCCCGCCAGCGCAGTGATGGCCGGTTTTAAAGTTCTCTCGGTTGCGTGTTTGAAAGATGGCGATATCGATCTTGCCGATCTGCGCGCAAAAGCAGATGAGCATGCACGCGATCTCGCCGGATTAATGGTGACATACCCTTCGACGCATGGCGTTTTCGAAACCACTATTCGCGAGATTTGCGAAGTCGTGCACGCGCACGGCGGCCAGGTTTATATGGACGGGGCGAACATGAACGCGCAGGTCGGGCTGTGCCGTCCCGGCGATTACGGCGCAGATGTTTGCCATTTAAATTTGCACAAGACGTTTTGCATTCCTCATGGCGGGGGCGGTCCAGGCGTGGGACCAATCGGCGTTGCCAAACATCTTGGCCCATTTTTGCCGGCGGCGGCTTCGCTGAATCGAGACATCGATCTCAATAAACTTGTCGGGCCGGTCGCGGCAGCACCATACGGCAGCGCGAGTATTCTGACGATTTCGTGGATGTACATCCGCATGATGGGCCCAGCTGGATTAACCGAAGCGACTAAGATCGCGATCTTAAATGCAAACTATATTGCAAAGCGGCTCGATCCGTATTTTCCAGTCCTTTTCAAAGGCAAGCATGGTCTGGTTGCGCATGAATGCATTCTCGATCTTCGGCAATGGAAGGATGCCGGAATCGAAGTGGAGGACGTCGCAAAACGGCTGATGGATTATGGATTTCACGCGCCGACGATTTCCTGGCCCGTGGCCGGAACGATGATGGTCGAACCCACCGAGAGCGAACCAAAACATGAGCTCGATCGTTTTTGTGACGCGCTGATCTCGATCCACGCAGAGATTGAAGCAATCGCGAATGGAAAAACCGATCAAAAAAATAATATCTTGAAAAACGCGCCGCATACGGCTCGGCAAATCGCCTCGGACAAATGGGACCGGCCTTACTCGCGCGAACAAGCAGCTTTTCCCGCGCCGTGGACGCGCGAGCACAAATTCTGGCCCGCTGTCGCCAGGATCGATAACGTTTACGGCGACCGAAATCTCTTCTGCTCCTGCCCGCCTCTCGAGGAATCTGTGTAGCGGCGGTCTGTCAGCCCCGAAAAGAGCGCGGCTGCAATTTTAACCTTCCGGTGCAAGCTCGGGAGCGGCGACCACGCGTGTCGGGACAAGTCGGAGTGCTGTTCCGGTTGTCTCTTCGGCGGCCGCGGCTCCAGCCTCGTGGTACTCGGCGTCCTGATTGACCTGCCAAAGATCGTAAAGCTTCGTCTCGGCCAAAATATTTTCCACGCACAACATGGCAGTCATCATGGCGTGATCCTGGTTGTTGTATTTGTGCATGCCATTGCGCCCGACGAGGTGGAGGTTCGGATAACGGTGATCGAGCTCCTGACGAATGGTCGCTACGTGGCGGGCGTAATCGTCATCATAAACGGGGTATGCTTTTTTCTGACGAACGACACAACCATCGATCAAATCCCGCTCTTTGGCTAGGCCGATCTTAATCAGCTCACGCTGGGCTAGTTCGATCAAGTCGCTATCGCTCGAATCCCAAAGACCGTCGTGCTCGAAACAGAAATATTCCAGACCGTAGCAGACTTTGTCGGGCTCTGGCACCATCTCTGGCGACCACGAGCGGAAGTTTTGCACCCGACCAACCTTCACGCTTGGGTCGTGAATGTAGATCCAGTTGTCATCGAACATCTCTCGATCTTTCAAGATGAGCATGACCGTGACAAAGTCGCGGTATTTGAGGCTTTCCGCAGCGCGTCTGGTTCGCTCACTAACCTGGGGGGATAGTCCGCACACAAGTTCCCGCATCGGTGCGGATGAAATGACGTGTTCGGCTTCAAGGGTCAGCGAATTACCCTGTCGATCTTTGTATTCGACGGCCCAACTGCCAGAGACGTCATCGTAAGAACAACGAGTGACCTTACAGCCCATCTCGATCTTACCCCCCATCGCTTTGGTTTTTTCGGCGCACGCTTCCCACATCATGCCGGGACCTCTGCGCGGATAACGGAAGGAATTGATCAATGTCTTGATCACTTTTGTTCGATCGCCGTTGTAGCGCTGTGGCAAGAGCGCGTTCTTGATCGCACTGCCCAGCGAAAGTCCTTTTATACGCTGCGCAGCCCAGTCTGCGGAAATTTCCCTGCAGCTCATGCCCCAAACCTTTTCGGTGTAGCTCTTGAAGAATGTCTTGAAGAGTCGTTTGCCGAACTGGTTGCTCACCCACTCTTCAAAATTGCGGGGGTTTCGCACCGGGAAGAGGCGCGCTTTCAACCAGGAGAGGACGCAAAGAACGGATTTGATGATGCCGAGCTTCAGCAACGCTTCAAACGGCTTGAGCGGATAGGAAAAAAACTTACCGCCGTAAAAAATACGCGATGAACGGGGCCGTACGAGCATGTCGTTAGGCAAAATCTCGGTCCACAAATCTTCTACTGCTTTGGATTTGGAAAAGAAACGATGCCCGCCGATATCGAAGTGGAAGCCTTTGTAGGTGGTGGTGCGCGAAATACCACCAACATAAACTGGATCGGCTTCCAGAACAGTAGCCTCAATCCCATCCTTTGACAGAAGGTAGCCCGCAGTCAAACCTGCTGGCCCTGCACCGATGATGGCGACTTTTGTTTTCATACTATGCGACCCAATTCCCCCGGGTAAAATTCCAGACGTACCAACCCTGTACGCTTAACCCAGCAGCGCTGACTAACACTGCTGCCGCCATTCCGAACGCCCGCAGAAAGATCGGCGACTTGTGAAGTTGACCTAGAATATTCAAAAGTGCCAGCACGATTAGCGCGTGCACGCAAAATTCGTAGCGGAGCATGCTCTCCATCTCCACGCAGGCCACTCCGCTGACTGAAATGTAATAGATCACCGCAGCGCAGAAATAGAGGCCGACCCGTGTTGGCCAGCCGACCAGCCGGCGAATCGCTGGAAACAGTTCGCAAATTGCAATCGCGAGAAGGAGCAACGCGCCCAAGGTCATCGACATCTGGCTGGCCTCGGTCGGATTATTCGGCGCTGGAAGAAGCCAGCGATAACTCGACGGTTTAAACACCGCCAGGTAATCGGGAACGATCCCCCATCCGGCCGCTTGAGTCAGCATATAGATATTCCAGTGACCCCAGTGCACTTGAGAATAAACAAAAAATGCGAGAGCGCCTAAAGTTGCGACAAACATCAAAGCAATTGCAGGGACGTGCTGGCGAAACCATTCCCTCGGTTGACGCAAACCGCGCCATCCTGTGGCAGAGATCGAGCATACCACCGGAAACGCCGTACATACGATTCCGACGATCCGGGTTGCCGACATTACGATCCCATGCAGGCCTGCCCAAATCTTCGCCGCACGACCCTCGGCACTGCTCCAATAAATGAAGCCGAGCAAAGCCATGAGAAAAAGTGATTCCGAATAGCCAGCAATCAGGAAAAAGGCAGCTGGATGAGCAATGACCAACAACGCGCCGAAAAACTGGAGCGTGGGCGCAACATTCCAGCGGCCGCAAAAGAGAAAGAAATAGCTCCAGAAGCCCCAGGCTGCAATCTGGGCCGTGATCAGCAGTGCGTTGTCTGTATCGATGCGGAGTCCGTAACGAAGCACAGAAGCAATCGCGGGATAGGCGGGAAAAAAAGCAACGTTGGAAACTTCCATCACCTTATGATTAATGGGAGGCACAATAGTTCGGTAGCCGCGGTCAACGATGTTCATGAACCAATAGCTATCGTGTTGGACAAGGGTGGAATAGCGGTACGAAAGCGGCCCTTCCGGTGCAAGCAGGCCGACCGCCATCGCGATCTGCATCAAAGTCACGAGCAAAGCCGCAAGCAACGGCTTAAACGCGGACAACGAGCGAGTCATGACGTCACAAGTGGGAAGCGCCGAGGAGATAGGAAAGCTCTGGAGATTGCAAGAACTTGTCGATCTTTCGGCAAGGGCAATCTCAAATCGCATTTCGTCCGGCTCGTGCACGTTGGTTTCGGTGGCAGGGTTTGACGATCCCGCGCTCCCTTTATTCGCGAAACCTGTAGCCGCTTCGGTGCTTGAAGCGAAGGTGGATCGGGCAGTCTCTTGCTCGATGTCAAATTGCCCGCGAAGCCGCGTTTATTTTACCATCGCCCGCGGAGCGGCCGATCCACCATTCAACGTCGCCCACAGGGCGACTGCTACATCTACGCGGCTACTTGCTCGCTGGCGCCAACAAGTTCTTTATAAAGAGCTTCGTAGCGCTGCGCGGATCCATCCCACGAAAACTTGCGCGCCATCGCCCGTTTCATCAGCCTGCTCCATACCTTGCGGTCGCGAAAAGTTTGCCGGGCACGTTTGATCGCATCCCAGAAAGCTTCGGTTGAATACTCGTAACAAAGGAAACCATAACCGTTATCGGCTGTCGGATCGTAATCCTCAATGATCTCCTGAATGCCGCCGGTTGCGCGCGCAACGGGGAGCGCGCCATATTTCAAGCTATACATCGCGCTCAGACCCGCCGGTTCGAAGCGCGACGGAATGAGAGTGATATCCATTCCGGCTTCAATCAGGTGGGCTAACTTCTCATCGTAAATCTTCATGTACGCGAACTTGGTCGGGAACTTTCGGGCAGCGACGGCCAGAGCAGTCTCATAGGCCGGATCGCCTTCGCCGAGAATGATCAGGCGGACATCATCCAAAAGAAGCCGGTCGAGAAGCGGCACCAAAATCTCGAACCCTTTTTCTTCGACTACGCGTGTGACCATCCCGAAGACTGGTCCGCGTGGCGCAGGTGCGAGCTTCATGTTTGTCAGCAAAGCGTTACGACAAATCTGTTTTGCCCCAAGCTTGCTTGGGCCGTACCGCGCTGGAAGAAGACGATCGGACGCCGGATCCCAGCGTGTGTAATCTGCCCCGTGTAAAATCACCCTAAGGCGATGCGCGTTTTCCCGCAGCACTCCATCAAGGCCGGAGCCGCCGGTCGGTGTTAATATTTCCCATCTGTAATGTTCGCTAACCGTTGTGATCCTGTCGGCGTAGAGAATTCCGCCTTTGAGGAAATTCAGGCGGCCAAAAAACTCGACGCCATGCAGCGTGAAAAAGCGCTCGGGCAAATTGGTTAGTCCGAAATCCAGACCCCAGAAACTGCCTTGCTCAGCCAGATGGTGGATTGTCAAAACGGTTGCGAATGGGAAACCATGTGCGTGCACAAAGACTGGGATGAGTGCGGCCGCCCAATCGTGAAGATGGAGAATTTGCAGCGGCGGTGTCAATCGCCGTGCGAGTTCCAGCGTCGCTTTGCAAAAAAAGATGAAACGCGCTGCGTTGTCGTCATATGCCTTGCCGTGCTCTCCGTAAATTCCCGGTCGATCAAAAAACTCGTCGCAACGGATTAGAAATAACTGCACGCCGCTTGTGCTTCGGCCCTCAAGATACTTGGCAGGGTACGTTTTCTTGCCCATCTGCACATCGACGGTCACGCCGGTGTTTTTTGCTTTGAATGCGGCGTTCTCTCGGATTTCACGATAGAATGGCAGCGCCACGCTGATCTCGTGGCCGCGCGCACGCAGTGCATGCGGCAACGCATCCATTACGTCGATCAATGCGCCGGCCCGCTGCAACGGCGGCCCTTCCGGGCTGACCATGAGGATTCTCATTGTGTTCGACCGCCCTCGCCCAAGCCATATTCGTGTTTCACCCATTCCAGCGCTTCCTCGCTCGTGCGCAACGTTCCTTCGAGCTGCCCTGTTTCGACGGCTTCGAGAATTTCGCCGAACTTTGGACCCGGCTTTAGACCAAGCGCGATCAAATCGTCTCCGCGCACCAGCGGGGGCGGAATGATCGGCTCGTTCGCGAATTCTTCGCGCTTGCGGAGGAGGAACTCGTAATTGTCGAGCATGCGATGGCTCCCCTCGCAATCAACTCGATGCAGTTCAAGCTCATCCTCAAAAGTCGGTCGCGCCATGAAACGTTTTAATTTCGCGATCCGCATTTTCGGCACGTCCTTGAAGACCATGTGTTGCCGCACCATCTCGACTGTCGCGTCGATCTCAGCGCCGGAGAACCGCAAACGCCGCATGATTTCCTCGGTCATTTCCGCTCCGATGCGATCGTGCTCATTAAAACGAATCCGGCCCGTGTTATCGACGGTTGCCGTGCGCGGTTTCGCGACATCGTGAAGCAAAACGGCAAAAACGAGCGGCACCGAGACTTTTTCCGGAAGAAACTGCAACATCAGCCGCGTGTGTTCGAACACGTCCCCCTCCGGATGAAACTGCTCCGGTTGTGCGCAACCCTTCATCGCATCGATTTCGGGCAAAATGGCTCGCATCAACCCGCTCGAATCGAGCAAGTCCCAGCCGCGCGTTCTGTTCGGTGAAAGAAAAATTCGCACCAGCTCTTCGCGAATTCTTTCGGCGCTGATCTCATTGATCGAGACCGCGTTCGCTAGCAGCGCGTCCCACGTTTGCTTGTCGATCCTGTAAGCAAGCACCGTGGCAAAGCGTACTGCGCGCAGCATTCGCAACCGATCTTCCGCGAAACGCTGCGCTGGATCACCGATTGCGCGCACCAATTTCGCCTCGATATCGGCGCGGCCTCCGACAAAATCGATCACCTTCTCTGCGACCGGATCATAAAACATTCCGTTGATCGTAAAATCGCGGCGTTTGGCATCCTCTTCCGGTGACGAAAAATGCACGGCGCTCGGTCGTCTTCCATCGACGTAAATATCGTCGGCGCGAAAGGTCGCCACCTCGAATTGGAAACCATTTTCCACCACGAGGATCACGCCAAAGTGCGCGCCCACCGCGTAGGTGTGCGGAAAGAGCTTCTGTACAGCTTCCGGGTTGGCATCGGTGGCGATATCGAAGTCTTTCGGGGTCTCGCCGCGAACGATGTCGCGCACGCAGCCACCGGCGAAGTACGCGAGATGCCCGCTTTCCCGCAAACGCGCGGCAACGTCGCGCGCTGTCTTTTCCATGGCGGATTTCACGATCCACTGTAGCCGCTTCGCTGTGCGAAGCGCAACGACCGCGAGAAAACAAATCGAGTTCGCGTCGCCCACAGGGCGACGGCTACAGCTACCGCATCGCTTCCGTGCGGCTTTTTCCTTGCCAGAACGAGTGGACAACAAACAGAACGACCGCAATGGAGATGCAGGAATCGGCAACGTTGAAGGCGGGCCAGGGGTCCGCGTGGGGAATATGCAAATTGAAAAGAAGGAAATCGATCACGTGCCCGTAAAGAAGACGATCGGTAAGGTTGCTCAGAATGCCAGCGAGCAGAAGCGCGAGCGACACATCGCGCCAGACATCGCGTGATCGCCGCCGCACCAAAAGCGCGATGACAACAACAAGGGCTACAGCTGAAATTGCGATAAAGAACGTATTGTTGTTTCTAAAGGAGCCAAATGCCGCTCCGGTGTTCGTGACATTTACCAGATGAAAGAAGTTGGATATCACGATGCGCGGCTCATCGGGACTGATGAATCGCAGGACTAACTGTTTCGTCCATTGGTCGAGCGCGTAGAGCGGTAACGAAAGGAAAAAAATATGCTTCATGCCGCTGTTTTATTTGTCATTCCGAGCAAAGCGCAGCGCAGTCGAGGAATCTTTCATTGTTAACAGTAAGAGATGTCTCGACTCCGCTCGACATGACAAAGAGATGGCGCGCGCGTCTTATTGTTCGACCTGATTTACAACGCCCTGTTTGGCTACAGCGCTGACCACTTCTGCACACCGATCGCATAGGTCCGGGTGCGCTTTGCTCGCACCGACGGTCGTCCGATGACGCCAGCAACGCGCGCATTTCCGATAAGATGTTTTTGTAACGGATGCGCTCGCTTCTTTCGCCTGGTGAATCGTTAAATCGCTCAGGATAAAAAATTCTTCCAGCTCCTCCTTGTCGATCTTGGTCGTGACATTGGAATCTGAATGCAAAACAACCGCCGCCTCTAGCGCGTTTCCGATCAATTTCTCCTGACGCGCGCGCTCAATCGCCTGTCCGATCACGCCGCGCAATCTCAGAAGCTCGACAATTTGAGCGCTCGCCTCATCATATCGATCCTGCGCCTGGGGCAACTCGAGCAGGTGGACCGAACCGCCCGCGGTTGAATGACGCCATGCCTCCTCGGCGGTAAACACGAGAATCGGCGCCAGCAATCGGCAGAGTGCCTCGAAGATTTTGTGCATCCCGTTTTGCGTGGCGCGACGGCGTGGCGAATCCGGCGCGTCGCAGTACATTCGATCTTTGGTGATGTCGATGTAAAGACTGCTCAAGTCGACCGCGCAAAATTGGTTTAGCGTGTGATAAACCTTATGGAACTCGAACGCTTCATAGGCGGATCGGCAATCGGCGATCACGCGATTAAGCCGCTCCAGAATCCAGCGATCGATCAAAGTGAGATCCTTTTTCCTGCTTTCCTGCTTTCCTGATTCGAAATCGTAAAGATTCCCGAGCAAAATTCGCAACGTGTTTCGAATCCGCCGATAGGTGTCGCCGAGGCGCGTGAACATTTCTTCGGAAAATGGGACGTCGTCCGTGTAATCGATGCTGCTCGCCCAAAGCCGAACGAGATCGGCGCCATGGCGACCCACGAAATGGTCAGCGGTTGTTGGCTTGTCGTATGTCCCGGATTTCGAAATTTTCTTGCCGTCGAGATCGACAACGAAACCGTGCGTCACACAGATCTTGTACGGCGCGCGATTATTGAGCGCGACGCTCGTCATAAGCGACGATTGAAACCAGCCCCGATGCTGATCGGTCGCTTCGAGGTACATGTCGGCGGGATCGCGCAATTCGGGGTGCAGCGCGCAAACAGCTTTGTGCGAAACGCCGCTGTCGATCCAAACATCGATCGTGTCGTTGCGTTTCGTTGTCCCCGGCGGAAGGCCGAGTTCACGGGCAAGATCAACATCGTTCAACTCAAACCAAATGTTTGAACCGCGTTGCGCGACGAGATCGGCGAGCTTCCGGATAATTTTCGCGTCGAGAATTGCTTCTCCATTCTTTGAATAAAAAGCCGGAAGCGGCACGCCCCAGCTTCGTTGACGTGAAATCACCCAGTCGGGGCGCGATTCGACAGTTCCGCTGATTCGCTTTTCTCCCCAGGATGGAATCCACTTCACCGTCTTGATGGCATGGAGGGCTTTGCCACGCAGCTCATCAATCCGAATGAAGAATTGCTCGACATTGCGGAAGATGATCGGCGTTTTCGAACGCCAGCAGTAGGGATACGAATGATGGAATTTCTGTTCGCCGAGCAGCATGCCGCGCTGGCGGAGCAACTCAACGATGTCGCGGTTAGCGTCGAAGACGTATTTGCCGATGAGATTTGGCAGACCGGCTTCTTCCGTGAACCGGCCGTGATCATCAACAGGCGATAAAATTGGCAAACCGTTTTGTTTGCCTAACCAATAATCATCTTCGCCATGACCAGGCGCGATGTGCACCAGCCCAGTTCCAGTTTCCGGCGTAACAAAATCAGCAGGTAGAACTTTCCCAGTTCGACCCAAAAACGGATGATGATAAGTAAGTTGGCCAAGAGTTTCGCTCTTAACGCTCGCGCTGTAGCCTCTACCGGGCTCCCGCGGAGTGATGTCTTCTATACCGGGGACCTTATGAAGTGTTTGAGCAATGATGTAACTCTCATTTCCGCGTTCAACGATGAAGTAGTTCATCCGGGGGTTGAACGCGACTGCGAGGTTCGCTGGCAAAGTCCACGGAGTTGTAGTCCAAATCACTAGATTGATCGGGCGCTGTCTGTCGAATAGGCGCTCCGACTCGTCAGTTAATCGAAACTTCACATAAACGGCGGTGTCGTCGCGCTCGTGATATTCGACCTCAGCTTCAGCCAGCGCGGTCTGCGCGCCGGTGCTCCAAAAGACCGGCTTCTTCGATTGGTAAACGAGACCTTCCTCGACGAACACGGCGAACGCGCGCAGAATTTCCGCTTCATATTTGGGGTCCATCGTCAGATATGGATTCTCCCAATCGCCGAAGACGCCAAGCCTCTTGAACTGCTCGCGCTGGATGTTGATAAATTTACGCGCGAAGGCTTCCGATTTTTTGCGGACTTCGAGCGGAGAAAGGCCGCGAGATTCTTTCACTACTTTGTACTCGATCGGCAGACCGTGGCAGTCCCAGCCCGGAACGTAAGGCGCGCGTTTGCCCAGCATACTCTGCGATTTCACCACGAGATCTTTGAGGATCTTGTTCAGCGCCGTGCCCATGTGGACATCGCCGTTGGCGAAAGGCGGCCCGTCATGCAGGACAAATAATTGTCGATCTTCCCGCGATTTCTGGATTTGCTGATAAAGCCGCGTCTCCTCCCACATTTTCAGCAGTTCCGGCTCGCGCACGGCGAGATTCGCCTTCATCGGAAAATCTGTGCGCGGCAGGTTCAGCGTTTCTTTGTAATTCTTGTTCATGGCAGGCGCGGGCGAGGCTACGTAACATCCGCGACTGCACAAATCAACGAAGCGCCGTCGTTAGATCGGGAAATATTCCAAATTTGACGAGTCAACTCTTGCGCAGAAGCTTCTCGCGCTAAGTTGGGAGTTCCGATGAAACGCTATCTTCCCTTCATTATTGTTGCCGTAGTCGCGTTAGTAACTCTCGCTAGCGGAACGGTACTCTATCGCGCAAAGCGACCCTCTGTTCTTACAATCCCGAAAAGCGCTCTGGTATCTGGAAGCGGCGCCGCCGATTCGATGCACATTCGCGGACCCGCCAATGCACCCGTTACAATCGAGGAATTCGGCGATTTCCAATGTCCGCCTTGCGGCGCGCTTTCGGATCCGATCAACCAGCTCGAACGAGCGTACCGTCCGCGGTTGCGCGTTATCTTTCGTCATTTCCCGCTTCCGAATCATGCGCACGCGCGCGAGGCGGCCTTTGCATCGGAAGCCGCAGGGCTGCAAGGGCGCTTCTGGGAGATGCACGACCTGCTCTATCGAGAGCAATCCGTTTGGAGCGAAGCGGCCGACGTGCAGCTGTTGTTTGACTCTTATGCGGGAATGCTTGGGTTAAACATCGATCGCTTTAAAAAAGATGTGGAGAGCGAACAAGTCAAAGTGAGCGTGGCTTCCGATCAGAAGCATGGTGCTGCGGTTGGCGTAAACACCACGCCTACTGTTTTTCTCAATGATCGAGCCTTAGCCCCGAGCAGTCTAAATCCGACTGGGTTGCGCGCGGCGATTGATCGGGCTATGAACGCGACGCCGCCGCCCCATTAGTCATCGGTCGTCAAACCCAAAGCTTCTTTAGAAAGACAATAAAAATGTCCGGTTCGCGCACTCGAGTCATTTTCTATACGGTCGCGGCAGTCATCTCCTTGGCTGGGCTAGCGGATGCAACTTACCTGACCGTAATGTACTTGACTGGCGAGACTGCTGTCTGCGGCGGATCGGCAAGCTGCTTCCAAGTCTTGGGCAGCGCTTATGCCAGAATCGGCGGAATCCCGGTAGCAGCGCTCGGCGCGTTAGCTTATTTTGGCACGTTCAGCTTTGCGATATTTGCAGCTTTCGGCTACGCGCGGATGCGAACGTTTTTCGCTCTCATCGTGTGCGCGATGTTCGCAATGGCGCTGTGGCTGCTCTACGTGCAAGCATTCCTGCTTCACGCGTTCTGCCGCTACTGCTTGTTTTCGGCGGCAGTAACATTTTTGCTTGCAGGGATCGCGGTTGCTGTCCCGCCGTCGCGTCAGACACCGGATTCTTAACGCATTTCCTATAGTAAACTGGTAGGATCGCCATCTGCGAATGGTTTATTACTTCATGCGCACGGAAGTGTTCGTCTCTTTACTTTGTTTTCTGCCGTTATCTCTCGCGGGATGCAAGAAGCGTGAAACGCCTCCGCCAGTCCCGAGAACCAGCCAGGAATCGAATCAGGCGCAAATCGATGTTTGCGGGCTGCTGACAAAAGCCGAGATCGAAGCGATCCAAGGCTCGCCGAT
>Ga0137380_10003722_pt1 | contig 13288 bp, 10 predicted proteins | sample SagtaG_17_FD_104809 | JGI IMG/M metagenome (GOLD analysis project Ga0137380, IMG submission 104809) | Vadose zone soil microbial communities from Sagehorn Ranch, Mendocino, California, USA - Sage2_L_100_16 metaG | ecosystem: Environmental > Terrestrial > Soil > Vadose zone | place: USA... | reverse complement strand
TCCGTCCGGGGTGATGGTGACCTTGGCCCCATAGGCGGGCAGCGACCCGTCCCGCAGCCAGGTCCGGCGCAGGTCATCCAGGGTGTCCCATAGCCGACGCGGCCCAGACTGGTGAACCACGGGGGGTTGGTCACCGGTGCCGCTGGCGCGTGCCCACGACCCGTCCGCGTGCAGCATCCACGCCGACCGCAGCCCGTCGCCCGATTCCTCGAAGTGGTGCAGGACACCGCCGGGCACCGTAACGCCGAGCATGGAGTACAGCTCCCACGCCTCGGCCACGTTGACCACGGGGTAGCGTCCCGTGCTGACCTGCTCCCCTTCGGCGTCACGGATGGCGGCGAACCACTCCCGCAGGCCAGGCGGGTAGTCCGGCCCGGTGCGGGTGTGCATGAACCCGGCCCGGTCCCATTCGGTGACACCCACCGCCCCGCCGTTCGGTCTCTTGTCGGCGGTGACGATCAGGCTCGTGCCGGTGATCGTGGTGATCAGCCGCCCGCCAGTTCGCAGCGCTGCGAGCCAGCTTGCCGGGATGGGACGGACGGCCACGGTGGTCACAATCCGGTCGTAGCTGCCAGGCAGGGGGCCGGTCGCGTCGCAGGTAACCATCTCGGGGTGCAGCCCGATGCTGTCCAGCCGTTCCGTGGCGGCCTTGGTCAGGTACTCGTCCACATCAAGGCTGGTGACGCGCTGGGGTCCGAGCCTTTTGGCGAGGACCGCGCAGCCGTAGCCTGAGCCGGTGCCCACGTCCAGCACGTCCATGCCATCGGTGATCAAAGCGTGCCGGAGCATTTGCACGACCAGGCCGGGCAGGGTCCCCGATGATGTGGGCAACCCGGCTGGCCGGTCATCGGGGGCGGCGTGGTCGGCGTGAAGCGGCCCGACCTGAGTGACCAGGGACCTGTTGCTGTAGGCGGCCGCCAGCCAGGCGTCAGGGTCGGCGGGTCCATCCCGCAGCTCCCACACTTCGGCACCGGGGCCGTCACCAGTGGCTGACCAGGCCCACCAGCGGGGCACGAACACGTGCCGGGGCACGGCCGCGACCACGGGCCGCCACCGTGACACCGGATGGGTGGCCTCGCTGGCGAGCCGGTCAGCGTGCGATTTCCAGTTCACTCAGAGTTTCCTGGCTGGGTTGCAGTCGTCGCTGTCGGCGGGAGTGCAGGTCACGCAGGCGTCCAGCGGCGGGACCGAGGCCACGATCTGCCGCCACCGCTCCCCGTCCAGGATGTCACCCAGCGGAGCCTCTTTCACGTTGCCCGCCACCAGGAACCGCCCGAGCACGCACGGGGTGAGCTGGCCGTCCATGCCGATGGCGGCCCGGCCGCGCCCGCACCGCCCGCACAGTTCCGAGATGGCCGGCTCCCTGCCGCGCGCCGCCCGACCGACGCCAGGGCATGGTCGGCGCGTATGTTTGTCACGCCGAGGGTGCGAAGTTCGGCCTCGCAGGTTCAGCATGTCGCGGAGTTTCTCCTTGGCGATCCAGGCGGCCAGGATCTCCTGGCCGTGCCGGTCACCGCCCAGGATGTCCATGACCTTGGCGAACTGGGCCGGGGAGAGGTGCTCCAGGTTGCGCACCAGCAGGCTCTTGACCCCGTACTCGGCGTCACCAGAGCCGCCGCGCCGGCCCGTACCTGGCGCGCACCACTCGCCGCCGCACGTCCCCGGTGGCCTTGACGGCGAGCTGCACGACGTGGAACAGGTCCACGACGACCTGCGCGCGCGGCAGCATCCGGCGGACCGCGGAGGCGTAGATGCTGCACATGTCGATCGCGACGACCTGGATGGCGTCCCGCCAGGCCGGGGCGGCCCGGGCCAGCCAGTACGCGGCGTCGTCGGCGGTGCGGCCTTCCACCTGGCCCAGCAGCCCCTGGTCCCCGGACAGGTCGAAGAAGCAGGTGGTGCTGGTAGGCCGTGGGCGAGGTGCCTGCTGTGCAGGTCCTTTTCCCACGACCCCCAGCCCGAACGGCGCATGCGGCTTTCACCGCACACCGCTCTCTGGTGACTACGACGCGAGCGGCGGATGGGGCTGCCCGGCGTGGATGGTGTCGTGGCAGGGCTGACAGACGACAAGGGTCTTGCGCCGCCGCCGTGCCATCTGTTCCGCCCACGCTGGCTGCGGCTGCCCCGGCTTGCGGAGGTCGGCGAGTTTGCGGACCTGGTGCACGTGCACCTTGCCCGCGTGCCCGCAGATCTCGCACCGGTCCGCCAGGAGCCGGGTGACCAGCTCCTTGTGGCGGATGATGCCCGGGACAAGGGCGCGGTCGGAGATGACCGCGTCCTGCCGCCTTCTCAGCGGAATGCCGCCGAACCGTGCGACCAGTGGCTTCCTGCCGCCGCGTTCGACCCTGGCTTCCAGGCACTTGCGCGGCCCGTGCGGCGTGTCGATGGTGGCCTTGTACTTGCGGGCCATCTTCGTCACCGACGAGCGGTGCTTGTCCGCCAGCGTCTTCAGCAGCGAGGTCTCCATGACCCAGTGCAGCCGGTACAGCCGTGCGACGTTCCCGGCCAGCAGGTAGTACTGGACGATGCCCCGGTACTCGGCCCCGTAGGCGGCCACGATGGTGTGGTCATCCTCATTCATCAGCTGGGGCCGCCGCGCGGGCTTGCCGCGCGCCAGGTACGGGGCGCTCTTGGCCTTGATCGCCGCAACCGGGACCCGCAAGCTGACGATGCCGTTAGCGCTGCGGCGGCCCCGGGTGACCTTACGGTCATTGTGGAGCACGGTGATCTCCCGGCGTGTCCTGAACGGCCCCGTCCCGATCGGAGCGCAGCCGAGTGCCGGCAGCCCGCCGGAACTACTTCGACGGTAGCTCAACCGCGGGACCCGCCCTATCACAGGCCGCCCTGTCACGACAGGCGGGCCGGCCGGCACGCGGCGGGCCACCGTGAAAGCGCGCCACCGTGAAGCGCGCGGCCCGGTCGTGCGGCGCCGGCGGCGGAGCGAGCACGCGCTTGTCCGGGCGCCTGCCCGGGGCCGGAGCGGGCGTAACAGTTACCCGGCCCGCGGCGTTTCCCCGTACATCCAATGTCTCCCGACAGCGAAGGTGCCTTAGTGACCACTAAATGGCGTACGAATCTTTCCATCGTTGCCGGCGCCACGGTTATGGCGGCCGGCTCCGTCCTGGCGTTCGCCGTATCCAGCGCGGGCGCGCAGACGGCCCCGATCGCCGCCACGGCGGCCGCGAGGCCCGGTGACAACGGCACCGTCAAGATCCACCGCTCCACCACGGCGGTGACCGACCGGCGCAACCAGCCGCACGTGTGCATCTTCTACCTCGACGCCTTCGGCTTTGACCCGGGCCAGTCCATTTCCTGGCGGATCGAGTCATGGCCGCCCACCGGCGACCGCAGCGTGGTCCTGTCTAACGTGCTGACGCTGAACGCCAGCGGCGGCGGCCGCACTGCCAACAAGGCGCTGCCGAACGGGCATTACAAGCTCTTCTGGAACTTCACCGGCGAGCATGGCTCTGCCAAGCACAAGGTGTTCTGGGTGAATTGCCCGGCGCCGACTCCGTCGCCGACCCCGACACCCTCACCCTCCTCAACGGTGTCGTAGCACGCCAGCTCCGGCAGGGCACACCCGTGCGCCCGCAGCGGCGCGCCGTCATGGACAGCACCACGGCGGCGCGCAGGCGCGTAACGCAAGTGAGTTCGTCCGGCGGTTATCCCCGCGAGATGCACCGGATCTTCCCCGCTTCAGCACTCGCCGTCGCCGGACGCGGCGAGTGCTGAGGGGTCCCTGGCCGGCCGGACGTCGTCCCGGGGCCACCGGTCGGCCAGCAGGACCTGGGGCACGTCAGGCCCGGCGCGCCTGAGCGGCGGAACCGGGCGGGACCGGGAGGGCCGCCCGGCATGGCGGTCGTCGCTGCGCTGGGTTCGCTGAACCACTCACGCCCGAAGAAGAGGCCGAAGACGGGAACGGGCAGCGCGAGCATGACCCTGGCCAGGCGAGCCGTCCTGCCCTTGCCGTGCACGTAGGAGTGATGAGCGGCCAGGGCCGAGCGTTTCTGCGCCGCATATCGCCGCACGTTGACGCGATGCGTGATCACCGACCGGGGGCTTCCGAAGGCACGGATCGCCTGCCGGTCATGGCGGCTCACCAGCCGGAGCAGGCGCATCGGCCCGAGCAGCCAGGCAGCCATGCTCCCGCGGAATCGTCGCCTCAAGAACCCGCGTGCCCGTCATCTCGGCGGCACGCGCACCGACCTGGTGCACCCTCGCATGATCCCGATGCCCGTAGCCGCCCTGCGGGTCATAGCTCAGCAGCACATCGACATGCTCGCCGCGGATCAGGCCGGCGAGCCGCCATGCCGGCCATCGTGTCATGATCATCCGGGCTTGACGCGGAGCTTCGGAAGCTGCCACGGGCACGGCCGCAGGGCAAGGCGAGCGGCTGCCGTGGACCTCGGTAATCCCGGCCGAGCCGGCGCGCTGCATACAATGAACGGCTATGGCCTCATCTACGACGGCGGGGAGCGTCGGCAGCTCGCACCTGCCGCTGCGTGACCTCGTGGCCACCGAGCTGCGCAGGCTCATACTCGACGGGACGCTGCGGCCGGGCGAGAGGCTGATCGAGGATCGCCTCGCCGAGCAGCTCGGCGTGTCGAGGAACCCCATCCGCGAGGCCATCCGGGTGCTTGAGGCAGAGGGATTTATCGACGTCACGGCCCGGCGCGGGTCCTTCGTCGCCACCTTGTCCGCCGACCAGGCCGCCGACCTTTTCGAGATCAGGCTGGCGCTTGAGCCGCTCGGCGCACGGCTCGCCGCCGGCCACCCGAACAGCGCGCACATCGACCGGATGAAGGCGATCCTGGCCGAGGTGCAGACTTCCCCGGACCGCTACGACCTGGACGCGCTCTCCGGCCTGCATACGGAGCTGCACTCGCTGATCTTCGAGATGACCGGCAACGGCTACCTGATCGCGATCGCGATCCCGATGGTCAGGCGCGGCCAGTGGCTGCTGCGCCAGAGCGCGCCGCTGCGCACCCCGGCGGCCTGGTCAGAGCATCACTGGCTGATAGACGCGATCGAGGCGGGCGACCCCGACCTGGCCGCGGCCGCCGGGCGTCATCACGTGCTGAGCGTGCGCAACGCCATGCGCCGGCGCCAGGTGGACCTCCCGGCGCGATAAGCGCTGCCGGCGGTAAGTGATCGACTGTATACGGGTTCCTAAAGGCGTTACCAGCAAGACATCACCTGCTAGGCTGGGCCAACACAAACTAGCTGATTTGCCAGGCTGAACTGGCCTCTGGCCTGACAGTTGTGTATACAAGATACAGGTCTGTGCAGATCCCTGGCGCCGGCTGCCCCGTCCCCCCGGTCACTAAGAGGAGCGCCGCTGATGACTGATCACTTCCGTCACCCGATTCCCGGCCAGGTGTCAGCATCCGGCCTGCATGACGGGCAGGCAGCCGCAGCCTTCGTATCGCGGCGGCAGCTTCTCGGCATGGGCGCCACCGTCGCGGCCGGCCTGGGGCTGTCCCCGCTGCTGGCCGCCTGCGGCGCGAGCAGCGCGCCGTCCAGCGCGGGCAAATCGGGCGGCACGCTGACGATGGGCATCTCGGCGCCGCCCGACACGCTGGATCCCGGCGCGACCGGCCTGGCGCTCACCCTGATGATCAGCCTGGCGATGTTCGACCCGCTGGTGTGGTGGCTGCCCGGCGCGAACGGGACAGGCAGCCGGTTCGTGCCCGGCCTGGCCGACAGCTACACGGTGTCGCCGGACGCCTCGGTCTACACGTTCAAGCTCCGCAAGGACGTGACCTTCCACGACGGCACCAAGTTCGACGCCCACGCCGTCAAGGCCACCTACGACCACGTCGTGGATCCGGCTACCAAGTCCAAGAGCGGCCTCGGCGCCCTCGGCCCGTACAAGGAGACAAGGATCCTCGACCCGTACACGGCCCAGATCAGGTTCAGCGAGCCGAACGCCTCCTTCCTGCACCAGCAGGCGGCGGGCAACTTCGGCATCGCCTCCCCGGCGGCGCTGAAGAAGTACGGGCCCACCGGGGTCGGCAACCATCCGGTCGGCACCGGCCCGTTCAAGTTCGTCAGCTACGCGACCGGGGACCAGCTCAACCTGGCGAGGAACGCCGACTACAAGTGGGGCCCGCCGGTCTTCGGCAGCGGCCCGGCCAAGCTGGGCAAGCTGATCTTCCGCATCGTCACCGACGACAGCGGCCGGTACAACGCGCTGCAGTCCGGGCAGCTGCAGATCGCGATGAACCTGCCGCCGAACGACATCTCGGCGGCGAAGAAGTCCGGCCAGTACAACCAGCTCACCGTGCCCACCATCGGCACGCCGGCCGGGCTGCCGGTCAACGTGACCAGGCCGCCGACCAACGACCCGCTGGTGCGCCAGGCCATCCAGTACGCGGTGAACCAGGAGAAGCTGGTCAAGGACGTGCTGTTCGGCGTCGACGCGGCGGCGCACACCGTGCTCACCCCGATCACGCCGGGCTACAGCAAGGCCTCCGCCAGCCTCTACCACTACGACCCGGCCAAGGCCAATGCCCTGCTCAGCCAGGCCGGCTGGGCAAAGGGGCCGGGCGGGGTCCGCACCAAGAACGGCCAGAAGCTGGACCTGAACGTCATCCTCTTCAGCAACGCCGGGTTCGAGCTGCCGACCCAGTTCATCGTCTCCGAGCTGGCCAAGGTCGGCTTCACCGCCAGCACGAAGGTGCAGCCGTTCGCAACCGCGCAGGCGTCGTTCAACTCCGGCCTGCACAACCTCGGCGCATTCGGCTACTACGGCATGGACCCGTACCTGCTCAACATCTGGGTAAACTCCGACGCGATCAAGTCCGGGTTCAACTGGTCGCACTACGACAACCCGCACATCGACTCGATGATCGCGAAGGCCAACTTCACCGCCGACGACGCCAAGCGCAACGCCATCTACGAGCAGGTGTGCATGCAGCTGATGAAGGATGCGATGTACCTGCCGATGTGGGACGTCAACGGCCCGTTCACGATGGTGCCAGGGGTCAAGGGAGTCCACACGACGCTGAACGGCTACCTGATGTTCCACACGGCCACCGTGTCCTGACCGTGCTGGCGTACGTCCTGCGTCGGCTGGCCGCGGCAGTACCCGTGGTCTTCGGGATCACGATTGTCGCGTTCCTGCTCATCCACCTGGTGCCGGGCGATCCGGCCAAGATCCTCCTGTTCGGCACCAACGCGACCCCGGCGCAGCTCGCGAACCTGCGCAGGCAGCTCGGGCTAGAGGATCCGCTCTGGCGGCAGTACTTCAGCTTCATCAGCCAGCTGCTGCACGGCGATCTCGGCACGTCGTACCTGACGCAGAACTCCGTCGCGCACGAGATTCTCTCCCGGACCCCGAGCACCCTGGAGCTCACCGGCGCGGCGATGGTCGTCGCGGTCGTGATCGGAGTGCCGCTCGGCATGCTCGGCGGCGCGTTCCCGAACTCGCTGGCTGACCGGGCGGCCAGGGCGGTCTCGTTCCTCGGGGTGGCGGTGCCGTACTTCTTCCTCGCCCTGCTGCTCGTGCTGCTGTTCAGCGTGCGGCTGCACTGGCTGCCCGCCATCGACAACGGGTCGGTCACCGGGCTGATCCTGCCCGCGGTCTCGCTGGGCTGGGGGTACGCGGCGATCCTCACCCGGCTGGTCCGGGGCAGGCTCATCGAGGAGTACCGCAGCGAGTACGTCAAGTCCGCGCGGGCCCGCGGGTGCACCGAATGGCGCGTGCTGCTGCGGCACGCGCTCCGCAATTCCTCCATCCCGGCCATCACCACGATCGGCCTGCAGTTCGGCAACATCCTCACCGGCGCAGCGATCACCGAGGTCATCTTCGGCCGGCCCGGCCTCGGCAGCTTCCTGGCGACGGCGATCAGCAACAAGAACATCCCCGTGGTGCAGGGCGCCGTCGTCGTGATCGGCATCGGTTACGTGCTCATCAACCTGATCGTTGACCTCATCGTCGGCGCGGTTGACCCGCGCACCCGAGCGGCCGGGCTCGCATGACGGGCAGGGCAGCAGACAACCCAGGAAAGGGCTGAGCCATGGCATCGGCGTCCACCGCGGCGGCCAGTGCTGTCATTCTCGGCGACCCTGCGCCCCCCACCCCGGTCCGCCGGCGCCTCGGTCAGGCGGTGCTCGTGATCGGGAGCGCCATCGTCCTCCTGCTGCTCGTCGCGCCCGGGCTGATCGCGCACGTATCGCCGACCGTGACCGGGGACGACATCCTGCGGCCGCCGGGCGGCGCGCACTGGTTCGGCACCGACCAGCTCGGCCGCGACATGTTCAGCCGCACGATCTACGGGGCGCGCCCGGTGCTGGCGGCCAGCCTGCTCGGCGTCGTGCTAGCCACGGTGGCCGGCGTCGCGCTCGGGGTGGCCGCCGGGGTGGCGCCGCGCTGGCTCAACTCGGTGATCATGCGGATCATCGACGTGCTGCTGGCGCTGCCGGTGCTGCTGATCGCCCTCATCCTGATCGCGACCGCCGGGTCGGGCGTGCGCAGCATCGTGATCGCGATCGGCGTCGCGTTCACGCCCGGCTTCGCGCGCATCGTCGAGGCCTCCGTGCGCACGCTCAGGTCGGTGGAGTACGTGCAGGCCGCCCGGGTCTTCGGGTCTACCGGCACCCGCACCTCCGTCCGGCACCTGATCCCCAACCTGATGACAGAGGTGGTGGTGCTGGGCACCAGCGCGGTCGGCTGGGCCGTGCTGACCGCGACCACCCTCAGCTTCCTCGGCCTCGGCGTGCAGCTGCCGCAGCCGGACTGGGGCAGTGACCTCGCCGCGGGCGCCACTAACCTGGCCACCTCCTGGTGGCTGTCCACGTTCCCCGGCCTGGCGATCACGCTGACGATCCTGGCCGCCAACTTCATCGGGGATTACCTGATGACCGCCCTGGACCCGCGCGATGGCCTGCGGCTCAGCCAGAACCTGACCACGATGCTGACGGGCCGCCGCCCCGGAAACGGCCGGCCGCCGGCCGGAGCCGCCTGATGAGCCTGCTGGAAGTCACCGGCCTGCATACCGAAATCGCCACCCGGGACGGCCGGGTGCACCCGGTGGACGGCGTCACGTTCAGCATCGACGGCGGCGAGATCCTCGGGCTGGTGGGCGAGTCCGGGTCGGGCAAGACGATGACCGGGATGTCGATCATGCGGCTGCTGCCGCACGGCGGATCGATCACGGCCGGGTCCATCCGGTTCCGCGGCGTGGAACTCACCGGGCTCGGCCCGGCCGACCTGCGGCGGCTGCGCGGCAGCGACATCGCGCTGATCTCGCAGGACCCGATGACCTCGCTGAACCCGACCCGCACCATCGGCAGCCAGCTGCGCGAGGCCTACCGGATCCACACCGGCGCCTCGTACCGGGCCGCGAACATCAGGGCCGTCGAGGTACTCGGCCTGGTCGGGATGCCGCGCCCGCAGGAGCGCCTGGGCGACTTCCCGCACCAGCTCTCCGGCGGCATGCGGCAGCGGGCGATGATCGCCATCGGCCTGCTGTGCGAGCCGAAGCTGCTCATCGCGGACGAGCCGACCACCGCGCTCGACGTGTCGATCCAGGCCCAGATACTCGAGCTCATCGACAGCCTGCGGGCCCGGCTGTCGATGGCGGTCCTGCTCATCACCCACGACATGGGCGTCATCGCCGGCTACGCCGACCGGGTAGCGGTGATGTATGCAGGCCGGATCGTCGAGCAGGCCGACACGGCCACGCTGTTCGCCGACCCGCGGCACCGCTACACCGAGGCGCTGTTCGAATCCATGCCGACCATGGAGCTTGATTCCGGGATCCAGCTCGCGGTGATTCCCGGCGCGCCGCCCAAGCTGATCGGCGTCGGCGGGAGCTGCCGGTTCTCGCCCCGCTGCCGGTTCGCCCAGCAGGACTGCCGGACCGAGGATCCGGCGCTGCTTGAAGCCGCGCCCGGCCACCTGCACGCATGCCTGCATCCCCGGCAGCCTGCGTCCGCGGCCCGCGTCGCAACCGCACAGCGGGAGCAGGCGGCGGCAGCCGGGGGCGGCCCGGACTCACCGATGCTGGCGGTGACCGACGTCTCCAAGCAGTTCCGGGTCAGGTCCAGGCGGCCGTTCCAGCGGCCCGGGGCGGTTCATGCCGTGTCCGGGGTATCGCTGGGCGTCTTTGCCGGAGAGACCCTCGGCATCGTCGGTGAGTCGGGCTGCGGCAAGACCACCATGGGGCGGATGATGGTAGGCCTGGAACGGCCGACCGCAGGCACGGTCACCTTCGAAGGGCAGGACATCGGTGCCATGCGCGGCGCTGAGTTCCGCCGCCGCCGGCGTGACCTGCAGATGATGTTCCAGGACTCATCGGCCGCGCTGGACCCGCGCATGCCGGTCTCCTCGCTGGTCGCCGAGCCGCTGGCCGCGCAGCACGTCGGCAGCCGCAAGGAGCGGCGGGCCGCCGTGACCGAACTGCTCGACGCGGTCGGGCTGCCCGCCGACGCCGCCCGGCGGTACGCGCACGAGTTCTCCGGCGGGCAGCGCCAGCGCATCGCCATGGCCCGCGCGCTCGCGCTGCGGCCCAAGATCATCGTCGCGGACGAGCCGGTCTCGGCGCTCGACGTCTCCGTCCAGGCGCAGATACTCAACCTGATGCGGTCCCTGCAGGACCGGTTCGGGCTGACCTACGTAGTGATCTCGCACGACCTGTCCATGCTGAAGTACCTGGCCGACCGGATCGGCGTGATGTACCTGGGCAGGCTCGTCGAGCTGGGTACGAGCGACGAGGTGTACGGCGCGCCGCGGCACCCCTACACCGCCGGCCTGATCGAGTCGATCCCGCTGCCCGACCCGTCAAGCGAGCGGGCGAAGGCATCCGCGGGGCTGGGCGGCGAACTGCCGTCCGCCATCAACCCCCCGTCCGGCTGCCGGTTCCGCACCCGGTGCCCGCTGGCCACCGAGCGCTGCGCGCAGGAGACCCCGGTGCTGGCGGCATCGGCAGGCCTGCATGCCGTGGCGTGCCACTATCCGCTCACCGGCCAGCCGGGACAAGATGACTGAGATGGCGGCCGGATCCGCGTGAACCGACGGGCACCAGCGCAGCCAGGCTGCGCGGTCAGAAAGGCGCGAGCGTGACTACCCATCGGCTCGACCCCGCACCCGACACCACGGCGGATGTCTTCTCCCGTGAGCATGCTCCGGTCCTGCGCATCGATCCGGGCGACACCGTCGTGGTCCGCTCCATGGATGCCTCCGGCTACCTGGCCCGGCAGGCTTTTCCCGGCGAGGATCAGCCGAAGATGTACCCGGCCGGCCGCGGCCACTGCCTGACCGGGCCGATCAGCGTTCGCGCGGCGCGGCCCGGTGACATGCTCGCGCTGCGCCTGATCGCACTGCGCCCAGGCGATTGGGGCTGGACGGTCGCCGCAGCCCTGGACACCCCGGTGACGCGGCGCCTCGGCCTGGCCGGCGGCCCGCCGTCCTGGCTGCTGTGGGAACTCGACCCGGATGCCGGCCAGGGCACCGCCAACGGCGGCTTCGCCCGCCGCCTCGCTCCGTTCCTCGGCGTGATGGGCATGCCGCCGGACGAGCCCGGCGAGCACTCCACCATCCCGCCGCGGGCGGCGGGCGGGGGCAACATCGACTGCCGGGAGCTTGTCGCCGGGTCGACCCTGTACCTGCCGGTCACCGTTCCCGGCGCGCTGCTCTACCTGGGCGACGGCCACGCCGCGCAGGGCGACGGCGAGGTCGGCGGCACCGCCATCGAGTGCGGCATGACCACCGAGGCCGTGATCGACATCGTCGCCGGCCGCCCGCTCGGCTCGATCCATGCCGAGACCCCCGCCGGGCGGGTCACGTTCGGCTTCGATGCCGACCTCAACACGGCCATGGGCGATGCGCTCGACGCGATGGTCTGCTGGATGCAGGCCCTGTTCGGCCTCGGCAAGGCGGCGGCGCTCGCGCTGGCCAGCACGTGCGTCGACCTGCGCATCACCCAGGTCGCCAACCAGACCTGGGGCGTGCACGCCGTGCTCCCGGCCGGGATTCCCAGCAGGACCGATGGCCGGTCATGATGGGGCTGCCCGGGCGGCGAGCGGTTGCGGGAACTAAGATCCGCCGCCCGTCGTTAGAGTTCCCGAATGCCTGCCGGCGCGGAGCCGGTCAGCGGGGGGCAGCATGCTGCATCGGTATCGTCTCCGGCACCTGGCCGCGGCCATCGCCGCCGCCCCGTTCCTCGCCGTGATGATCGCCGGGCCGGCGCGGGCTGAGCCCGCGACCACGGTCGCCTACCCCGCCTGGGCGAGCGCCACCCGGTACGCCGGGCTCGCGTTCGACACCTGCACCGCCCCTCCGCTCCCGGCCATGCAGGCATGGAGGGCGTCGCCGTACCGTGCCATCGGGGTCTACGCGGGCGGGGTCAACCGCACCTGCGCGCAGCCCGAGCTGACCCGCACCTGGGTCGGCGCTGTGTCGGAACTGGGCTGGCGGCTGCTCCCCATCTATAAGGGCCGTCAGGCACCTTGCGGTGGCAAGCCGACCGACCAGAAGATCACGCCGTCGGCGGCGGCGAGCCAGGGCACGTTCGCGGCGGACGACGCTTCCGCCAGCGTCAAGGCACTGGGCATGATCAGGGGCAGCGCGATCTACTACGACATGGAGCACTACACCACCACCGACGCTGCCTGCCGGACCGCGGTGCTGCAGTTCCTGTCCGCATGGACCAGGGAACTGCACCGGCTCGGGTACGTCTCTGGCGTCTACGCGAATCTCAACCTCGGCGCGCGGGATCTCGCCAACGTCTACAACTCGCGCCTCTACGCCCGGCCGGACGCGCTGTGGATCGCCCGCTACGACGGGAACTCCTCGCTCACCGGATGGGCGGGTATCTCCGACAGCATGTGGGCGGTGCACCAGCGGGCCAAGCAATACCGAGCGAACGTCAGCCAGACCTACGGCGGGGTCACGATCAGCATCGACATTGACAACGCGGCCGCGCCGGTCGGCACCACCGCCTTTGGCTATACCGTGACCAGCGCCGACCCGCTCAAGGCGCGTAGCGGCCCGGGCAGGTCGTACCCCGTCGTCAACGAATACCCGGCCGGGTCCGGCGTGACGGCGGTGTGCCAGGCGCCCGGGTCCGCCGTCGGCAGCACCAAGGTGTGGGACAAGCTCACCGACGGCACCTATGTCTCGGACTTCTACGTCAGCACCCCGTCCAAGACCGGCTTCAGCGCGCCGGTGACCCGCTGCCGGTACCCGTATCAGGTGACCGCCAGCGACGGGGTCAACCAGCGGAGCGGGCCCGGCACGTCGTACTCCATCACCGGCCGGCTGCCGGGCGGCGGGCTCGCCTGG
>Ga0137380_10003717_pt1 | contig 13294 bp, 12 predicted proteins | sample SagtaG_17_FD_104809 | JGI IMG/M metagenome (GOLD analysis project Ga0137380, IMG submission 104809) | Vadose zone soil microbial communities from Sagehorn Ranch, Mendocino, California, USA - Sage2_L_100_16 metaG | ecosystem: Environmental > Terrestrial > Soil > Vadose zone | place: USA... | reverse complement strand
GGCGCGCGGTCGAGCGCCTGCGCCAGGAGATCGGCGGCGGCGTCAAGGTCGCCGTCGGCCTCGAGCCCCCGCGCCCGCTCGTAGCGGCGGTCGGCGAGAAGATCGCCGGAGGAGAGAAACGGCGTGGGGGCGTTCATCGGCGGAAACTGGCTTTGCGGCGCTGCTTCTATACATAAGGACGGCATGCGTCCCCACGAGCTTCTTGTCTCGACCCCCGCCGGGCTGTGCTGTCCGCCCGGCGGCTTCCACATCGACCCGCGGCGTGCGGTCGACCGGGCGCTGATCACGCACGGCCATTCCGACCATGCGCGGGCGGGCCACGGCGCCGTGCTGGCGACGGCGGAAACGCTCGACCTCATGCGGCTGCGCTACGGCGAGGGCTTTGCCCGCGAGACCCAGGCCGTGCGCTATGGCGAGACCATCCGCATCGACGGCGTCGCGGCGACCTTCCACCCCGCCGGCCATGTGCTCGGCTCGGCGCAAATCCTGATCGAGGCGCAGGGGCTGCGGATCGTCGCCTCGGGCGACTACAAGGACGTCGCCGATCCGACCTGCGCGCCGTTCGCACCGGTGGCGTGCGACGTCTTCATCACCGAGGCGACCTTCGGCCTGCCGGTGTTTCGCCACGGCGATCCCATGGCGGAGATCGCAAAGCTGCTCGACTCGGTCGCGCTGTTTCCCGAGCGGGCGCACATCGTCGGTGCCTATTCGCTCGGCAAGGCGCAGCGCGTGATCGCGTTGCTGCGCCGGGCCGGACATGACAAGCCGATCTATATCCACGGCGCGCTCGAAACGACCACGCGGTACTACGCGAGCCGCGGGGTCGATCTCGGCGACGTCCGGCCGGTGCGCGATGCCGCCAAGGCCGAGCTTGCCGGCGCCATTGCGATCGCGCCGCCCTCCTCGCTCAAGGACGTGTGGACGCGGCGCTTTCCCGATCCGGTGACCGCCTTCGCCTCGGGCTGGATGCGGGTGCGCGCGCGGGCGCGCCAGCGCGGCGTCGAGCTGCCGCTGGTGATCTCCGACCACGCCGACTGGGACGGCCTCGGCGCGACCATCACGGCGACCGGTGCCGGGGAAATCTGGGTCACGCACGGCGAGGAGGACGCGCTGGTGCGCTGGTGCACCCTCAACGGCCGCCGCGCGCAGCCGCTGCACCTCGTCGGCTATGGCGAGGAGGACGAGCAGGCCTAGAGCATGATCCCGAAAAAGCCTGCCCCGGACTTGATCCGGGGTGGATACCGGTTTTCGGAAAAGATCATGCTCCAACAATAGCTGCCGCCGACCGCATGAACCGCTTCGCCCATCTGCTCGATCGCCTCGCCTACGAGCCCGGACGCAACAACAAGCTCCGGCTGATGACCGAGCATTTCCGCACCGCGCCCGACCCGGAGCGCGGCTGGGCGCTGGCCGCGCTCACCGGCAGCCTGTCGTTCCGGCACGCCAAGCCTGGGCTGATCCGCGCGCTGATCATCGAGCGCGCCGATCCGGTGCTGTTCGAATGGTCGTACGACTATGTCGGCGACCTCGCCGAGACGGTGGCGCTGATGTGGCCGACCAGCACCGGTTGCGAGCACGCGCCGTCGCTGACCGACGTGGTGACCGGCTTGGCGACGCTCGGCAAAAGCGAAATGCCCGGCCGGCTTGCGCGCTGGCTCGATGCGCTCGACGAGACCGGACGATGGGCGCTGCTCAAGCTCGTCACCGGGGGCCTGCGCATCGGCGTGTCGGCGCGGCTGGCCAAGACGGCGGTCGCGGCGCTCGGCGACAAGGCGCCCGACGAGATCGAGCTGATCTGGCCCGGCCTGGTGCCGCCCTATCTCGAGCTGTTCGCCTGGGTCGAAGGGCGCGGGGACAAGCCCGCGGCCGTCAATCCGGTCTCGTTCCGCCCGGCCATGCTCGCCCACGCGATCGAGGAACCCGAGCTCGCGGCGCTCGATCCCGCCGCCTTCATGGGCGAATGGAAATGGGACGGCATCCGCGTCCAGGCGGTGGCGGGCAAGCGCGCGGACGGCAATCGCATCGCGCGGCTCTATTCGCGCACCGGAGAGGACGTCTCGAACAGCTTTCCGGATCTGATCGAGGCGCTGGCGTTCGAGGGCGCGATCGACGGCGAGCTGCTGATCAGGCGCGACGGCCGCGTGCAGTCGTTCAACATGCTGCAGCAGCGCCTCAACCGAAAGACCGTCACGGCAAAACTGCTCGAGGAGTTTCCGGCGCATCTGCGCGCCTACGACCTGCTGATCGAGGGCGAGGAGGATTTGCGCGAGCGCCCGTTCGCCGAACGGCGCGCCCGGCTCGAAGCTCTGGTCGGGCGGCTCGATCCGGCGCGCATCGACCTGTCGCCGCTGGTGGCGTTCGCGACCTGGGAGGAGCTTGCGGCGGCGCGCGCCGATCCGGCCGCGCACGGCGCGGGAGCGGACGCCGGCGCGGTCGAGGGCGTGATGCTCAAGCGGCGCGACGCGCCCTATGTGCCGGGCCGGCCACGGGGCCCGTGGTGGAAATGGAAGCGCGGCCCGATCCTGGTCGACGCCGTGCTGATGTACGCGCAGCGCGGCCACGGCAAGCGCTCGTCATTCTATTCCGACTACACGTTCGGGGTCTGGCGGACCGGGCCCGAGGGAGACGAGCTGGTGCCGGTCGGCAAAGCCTATTTCGGCTTCACCGACGAGGAGCTGATCAAGATCGACCGGTTCGTGCGCCGCAACACCGTCAACCGCTTCGGCCCGGTGCGCGAGGTCGTGCACGAACGCGACAAGGGCCTGGTGGTCGAGGTCGCGTTCGAGGGGCTGCAGCGCTCGACGCGGCACAAGTCCGGGCTGGCGATGCGGTTTCCGCGCATCAACCGGCTGCGCTGGGACAAGCCGCCGGGCGAAGCCGACCGGCTGGAGACCCTGGAGAAGCTGCTCGAGCCGATCCCGGCCTAGAGATCTTTGAGTAACGCATGTTCTTATCGGCGAACCGGTGCCCACCCCGGATCAAAGCCTGCCCCGGACTTGATCCGGGGTCCGGGGCAGGCTTTCGCCGGAACATGCGTTGGGCAATGTGATAATATCGGCTTGAACCTGCTTGCTTGGAGAGCGCCCCATGGCCAACGACGTCGTTCAACGCTTTTTCGGCGGTCCGCCGCTCGCGGTCGTCGTGCGGCTGATCCTGCTGTCGATCCTGGTCGGCGTCGTGCTCGCGGCCATCGGGCTCGATCCGTGGAACATCATCCAGAGCATCCGCCGGCTGATCACGGATATCTGGAACATGGGGTGGGACGCGGTGAGCTGGGTGTGGCGCTATTTCCTGCTCGGCGCGGTGATCGTCGTTCCGATCTGGCTGATCATGCGCGTCGTCCGCGCGCCGCGCGGGCGTCCGTAGCCCGGATGGAGCGAAGCGCAATCCGGGGACGACAGTCCCGCATTTCGCTGCGCTCCATGCGGGCTACATTCGCGTTGAGTCAAACGGGCCAGGCCTCGGCCGTCCATGCCACCGCATCGCGCCCGACGATGTCGGCAAGGCGATCGCATGTCTCGACCCGCAGGAGATCGCCGAGCTCCGTCTTGATGTCAGCAACGAGGCCGATGCCGCGAAAGATCAGGCCGCTGTAGAGCTGAACCAGGCTGGCGCCTGCCTTGATCTTGGCGAACGCCGCCGCCCCGGAATCGACGCCGCCGACGCCGATCAACGGAAAACGGCGCTCCGCACGCACAAAGGTTTCGGCGAGCATCCGCGTCGACAGAGAGAACAGCGGCCGGCCCGACAGGCCTCCGGCCTGCGCCGCGCCGTCGCGCTCGTGCAGGCCGGGCGGCCGACTGACCGTCGTGTTGGAGACAATCACGCCGTCGGCGCCGCGGGCGCGGGCGACCGCCACCACGTCATCGAGATCGCCGAGCGCGAGATCCGGCGCGATCTTGAGCAGCACCGGCTTGCGGCCGCTCCGGGCGGCGAGGCGGTCGCGCGCATCGATCACCCGGGCGAGAAGGTCGTCAAGCAAGGCGCGTTGCTGCAGGTCGCGCAGGCCCGGGGTATTGGGCGAGGACACGTTCACGGCGAAATAGCTCGCGAGGCCGGCAAACGTCTCCACGCCGGCGACGTAATCGGCGGCGCGGTCGGCTGCATCCTTGTTGGCGCCGATATTGATGCCGACGATGCCGGAACGTCCGGCGCGCGCCGCAAGGCGTCGACGCACGGCGTCGTGGCCGTCGTTGTTGAAACCCAGCCGGTTGATCACCGCTTCATCGGCGTCCAAACGGAACAGCCGCGGGCGCGGGTTGCCGGGCTGGGGCCGCGGCGTCACCGTGCCGATCTCCACGAAGCCGAAACCGAGGCGGAGCAGCGCGTCGGGAACCGCCGCATTCTTGTCGATCCCGGCGGCGACGCCGAGCGGATTGGGAAACCGCAGCCCGAACGCCTCGACCGCAAGACGCGCGTCGTCGGCGGGAGGCCGCGGCAACGGCGCCAGCCACAGCGCCCCGATCGCGAGCGCATGGGCCTGCTCGGGGTCGGCCAGGCGCAGCAGGGGCAGGGCGAGGCGATCGAGAAAGCCCGGCACGAAGGATATCCCGCAGCAGGAATCGAGCAAAAGCGATCGGGCTGTTATAGAAGCCTGGCGCGCCGAAGTCTCGACCGGTGTCCCGATTCCGAAGTTCGCCGCGTCACTGCAGGAACTTCAAATCCACCACACCAGCGCATGTTCCGGCGAAGTGGATACCGGTTCGCCGATAAGAACATGCGCCACTCAACGATTCCTAGAGCATGTCCCGATTCCGAAGGAACGGGACATGCTCTAGACGACGCAAATGCTCGCATAACGTGAAGCAGAGCGGGCCGGCACGCCGAAACGTCTCATGTTTGCTCGCCTACAAATAAACCGGCCGAGCAATCAACCATCAAAAAAACTTTCCACAGGGGCCGGACTTTCGCCGCAAAACATGCTACAAGCGTCCTCCCATCAATTGGAGATTCTGAAATGGCGAAGCGAGCAACTCGTCGCGGCTGGACAAGGAAGGACATGGGCGACCTCAAGTCGCTGGCGAAGGCAAAGACGCCGGCGCGAATGATCGGCCGCAAGCTCAAACGTTCGGAAGGCGCGGTGCGGCAAAAGGCCTATGCGGTGGGCATTTCCTTGAGCTTGAGAAAGCGCGCGCGCCGCAAGAAGTAAATCCCCTTACGCACGTCCGGATTTGCTCCCGGGTCTCGACCCGGGTGCGCGACGCAGCTACATCGCGACACCTCGCGTTGCGCGGCATGCCGTCGTGATTCGCGCCGAATCACCGCCCGTGCCCTCAGCCGGTGAAAAAAGGTCCCAGCCGAACGCGGCGGCACGGCTGGGACCAATACGGGGGCTTGACCTAACGCGAACAACCAACGTGACGGACGGACCGTCACGGGACGCCACTATTCGATAGCGCCTGAATTTTACAGGCGTGTGACGGGCGGCCGCCGCGGTCAAGCTCGCCCTTCGACGGTTACGCAGGCCCCGAGCCGCGCGCACCGACCCGAGCCCCGGGGCCTGATGGCCGGGCTATCGGTCGAGCATCCATGCGTTGGTGGCGCGCCCGGCTAGCCGCCTATCGGGATACGGCCGCAACGCCGAACGGGCACGATAGTTCCCTCGGCCGACAAGAATTCCTTGGGGCAAAAAAGGACCCCGGCCGAGCCATCCTGCGTGGCTGACCGGGGCCTTTAGCCGGACGGTGGGGATCACAGGGGGGAACGGGAACCGCCCGGCACTGAGGAGAAAACCGGAGGCCCGTCCTGGTTCCGCGGCGCGCGGCCGGGCGTTTTGTCGCGGGCCTCGCGCGCCGATCAGGCGGAGCGCGTGAGCGCGCCGTCGATCATCGCGACGGTATTCTCCAACCCGTAGACCGCCACGAACGAGCCGAAGCGCGGCCCTTCCTCCTGCCCGAACAGAACCTGGTAGAGCATGTTGAACCATTCGAGCGAGACGCCGGGCTTGCCGTCGCGGGTCTTGATCCTGCCGGTGCGGTCGAGGAACGGCTCGCGCCGGCCGACCTCGTAGACGACCTCCTGGATCTGCTCGGCCGTCGCTGCGCGGTGCAGTTGCGAGAGCGCATCGCGCAGATCGAGCAGCGCGGCGCGCTCGACCTCGGTGGGCTCGCGGAACCTTTTTTCCGGCAGCACGAAATCGTGGAAGTAATGCAGGGCATAGCCGACCAGCGCGTCGAGCTTGGGATGGGTGCGCGGCGTCACGCCCGGCCGGTACCGGCCGACGAAGCCCCACAGCGTCTCGGCGTTCTCCGCATTGGAGGCCGACACCAGGGTGAGCAGCATCGAGAACGGGATCGGGATTTCCGCCTTGGGCGGGGCGCCGGAATGGATGTGCCAGACCGGGTTGGACAGGCGCTGCTTTAGGTCCTGCCGCCCATAGGCCTCGAGGTATTGCTGATACTCGTCGACGTGGCGGGGGATCACGTCGAAATAAAGCCGCTTCGCCGCCTTCGGCGCGCGATACATGAACAGCGACAGGCTCTCGGGATTGGCGTAGCGCAGCCATTCGTCGATGGTCAGGCCGTTGCCCTTCGACTTGGAAATCTTCTGGCCCTTCTCGTCGAGGAAGAGCTCGTAGTTGAACCCTTCCGGCGGCCTTGCCCCCAGCGCGCGGGTGATCTCGCTCGACAGCTTGACCGAATCGATCAAATCCTTGCCGGCCATCTCGTAGTCGACGCCGAGCGCGACCCAGCGCATCGCCCAATCCGCCTTCCACTGGCACTTGACGCGGCCGCCGGTCACCGCGGTCTCGACGGTCTCGCCGGTCTCCGGATCGCGATAGACGATGGTCCCGCGCGCGACGTTGCGCTCGATGACCGGCACCTGCAGCACCTTCCCGCTGCGCGGGCTGATCGGCAGGAACGGCGAATAGGTGGCGCGCCGCTCCGGCCCGAGCGTCGGCAGGATGATCTCCATGACGCGGTCGTAGAGGGCGAGAATGCGCAGCAAGGTCGCGTCGGCGCGGCCCGAGGCGTAGTAGTCGGTGGAGCTGACAAACTCGTAGTCGAACCCGAAGCGATCGAGGAAGGCGCGCAGCCGCGCATTGTTGGCGGCGCCGAACGACGGGTGCTCGTTCGAGAACGGGTCGGGCACCCGCGTGAGCGGCATGCCGAGATAGGCTGCGAGCATCTCCCGGTTGGGGACGTTGTCCGGCACCTTGCGCAGCCCGTCCATGTCGTCGGAGAACGCGATAAGACGGGTCTTCACCTTGTCGTCGGTGAGCACGTGAAAGGCGTGGCGCACCATGGTGGTGCGCGCCACCTCGCCGAACGTGCCGATGTGCGGCAGGCCGGACGGCCCATAGCCGGTCGCGAAGATGACCTCGTCCTTGGGCTGCCGCTCGAGCCGCGCGACGATCTTGCGCGCCTCCTCGAACGGCCAGGCGGAGGATTCCTGCGCCACCGCCCGCAGGGCATCGGCATCGTCGTCAAGCGCGGCATCCGACATGAATTGGCTCCGGGCGCGCAAACTAGGAATAGCGCCGGGTTGCGTCAATGCGAGCGAGCGGTCCGCGCGAAGCGTCAGAACGGATTGATGGGGAAATAGCGCAGCCACAGATCGGTGAAGCGGCCCTTTTCCCACAGGCCGAACAGCGCCCAATTGAGCGCGAGGCGCAGCGTCTCGTTGCCGCGCCGCACCGCGATCCCGATGCCCTCGCCGAAGTAGCGGCTCTCGGTGAACGGGCCGCCGCGGAACTCGCAGCAATTGCCCGAGTCGGTGCCGTTGAGCCAGAAGGCGAGTTGGATGCCGTCGCCGAACAGGAGGTCCACCTCGCCGCGGCGCAGCGCCTCGCGCGCCGCCTCCGGGTTCGGATAGGGCTTCGTCTCCGCCTCGGTGAAGAAGGTCTTGGCGTAGGCCTCGTGCGCGGTGCCGCTCACCACCGCGATCCTGCGGCCCTCGACGCGCTCCGGCACGACCTCGCCCGCGGCAAAGTCGCGGCGGGCGACGAAACGGGCGGGCGAGCGGTAATAGGGATCGCTGAAGTCGACGCGCTCGCGCAGCGCCGGGGTCGGCGCCAGCGACGCGATCACCGCATCGCCGCGGTTCTCGGCGAGCGCGCCGATCAGGGTGTCGAACCGCCGCGTCTGGATGGTGCAGTTGCCGACCCTCAGCTCCTCGCAGATCATCCGCGCGAGGTCGACGTTGAAGCCGGCCGGATTGCCGTCGGGGCCGGGAAAATCGAACGGCGGATAGTCGCTCTCGGTGAGGAAGCGGATGACGTTGATGCGCGTGAGGTCGGGGCGCTCGGGGCGGCGGCGCGGATCCCAGAAGCCCGGCACGATCAGGTCGGCGCCGGCGCGCGGCGCCTGGGCAGCAGCCGGCGCGGGCGCGAGCACCAGCGCAGCGCCCGCCACGAGCGCGGCCGTCGCGGCGCAGCCGAGCAATCCAATCCGCCATGGCCTCGGCATCGTCATACGCACTCCCGTTCGGGCCCGCTGCTTACAGGGGAACCGGAGAAGCATTATCGCGTTGATGTTTCAAGACGTTATCACGATCCTTCATCGAAAATGGCGAGGAGGCTGACATGGGTGCCAGCGCCGAATGGCCACAACACCACACGCTCATTCCCAGCGACAAGGTCGTCGGGACGCCGGTCCGGCGCCCGGACGGGGAAAAGCTCGGCACCATCGACCGCATGATGATCGACAAGACGACCGGCCAAGTGGCCTATGTGGTGCTGAGCCACGGCGGCCTGCTCGGCATGGGCGAAAAACATTGCCCGGTGCCGTGGAGCGAGCTGAGATACAACCGGCAGCTCCATGCCTACGAGCTCGACCGGTCGATCGAGGAGCTCGACCGCGCCGGGTCGGAGGAAAATTTCGATTGGGGCGACCGCCCGCCCGAGCTGCACGCGTTCCAGAAGGCCCCGTACGTTTGACCGTCACAGGTATCGGCGCAGGTCGGCGGCGGCGTCCTCGGGCTGGCGCTTGAGATTGAACGGCGCGACGAAGCGCCCGTCCTTGTCCATCAGGTAGACGAGGGCGGTGTGGTCCATGGTGTAGTCGCCGCCGTCGAGCGGCACCTTCTTGACATAGACGCGATAGGCCTTGGCGACCGCGGCGACCGCCGCGGGATCGCCGGTGAGCCCGACGAGCCGCGGGTCGAAGCTCGAGAGGTAGTCCTTCATCTGCTCGGGCGTGTCGCGCTCGGGATCGACGGTGATGAACAGCGCGCTCGCGCGCGCGGCATCGGCACCGAGCTTGCCGAGCACCTCGGACACCTCGAACAGCGTGGTCGGGCAAACGTCGGGGCAATGGGTGAAGCCGAAGAACACAAGGAACGGATGGCCGCGGAGATCCTGGTCGGTGACCGTGCGCCCGTTGTGATCGGTCAGCCGGAACGGGCCGCCGACGGCCGAGGCGCTGGCGACCGGCACCGGGTTGCGCCCGGTGACGATCACGATGATCAGGAACACGCTGGCAAGGCCGGCGAGGAACGCGGCGAGCACCAGCAGCAGTCGGGCGGTCCGTGCGCTCATGACTGTCTTCAGAAGCAGGCCGCCAGCCCGGCCACGATCATCTCGTAGAACACCGCGCTGCCGTAATAGGCCCACAGCGCCACCGCCGCCGCGAGCAGCATGCCGGCCGCAACCGCCGCGCCGAGCATCAGCGGGCGCGAGGTCAGACGCAGCGGCGGCGAGACGATGTCGGGCATGGCGGTCTACTACTGGCCCGTTGCGGCGGGCACGAGCCCGCCCCTCACATAAAGCCGATCCCGTCCGGCCACAACGGGTGCATTGACGCGGCTGCGACCAAGGCGCGCCTGCCCGTCCGATTTGGGATACCGCGCGACAGCCGAGTTATAACTCCGCCCTCATGGTGAGGAGCGCGGCGAAGCCGCGCGTCTCGAACCATGGACGCAAGCTCCACGCCTGTGTCCATCCTTCGAGACGGCCGCACGCAAGTCGGCTGTAGCCGACTTGCGCATCATGATGCCGATCTCGGGTAAACCCGAGATCGGTGCGGCCTCCTCAGGATGAGGTCCTGAGATAATGTCGCGCGACAAGCGCCAGTCAACAGCACTCGTCAAGTAGAACTCGCAAGAGACACGGAAGCAGCCAGCCGGTCCTTCGCTTCTGCGAAAAAAGCTATGACCTGCTGGCGCGTAACCGATGGAAATCCTTCGAGAAAATCGTCGATTGATTCCCCAGCTTCGAGATAATCAAGCAGGGTTTGCACGGGAACCCGCGTCCCGGCGAAGACCGGAGCACCGCCCATGACGTCGGGATCGCGGGAGACAGTTGGCTGTGTCATCGCAATAATTTAGGTCCGAACCGCATCCGGTGCAACGACCCTCGCGTATACAGCCCTTTCAGCGCCGTCCCCTGCCCTATTTGGCGCGCTCGTACACCGCGACCATCGGGCCGAGCGGCAGCAGGTTGCCGGTGCGCCGCAGATCCGGCGCGTAGAGGCTCGGCACACTGCCCCCGTCGAGGAACAGCGCATTGTCGCATTTGAGCCGGTCGCGGAAGAGCCGCGCGAATTCGCCGAAGGAGACCTCCGCGTCGGAAATGGCGAAGGCAAGGGTGTTCTCGTCGCGCATGCCGACGCCGCTGCGGAATTTTCGCGAGCCGCCGCTGCGCGCAAAGCGCGGATGCAGCCGGCCGTTGATCACCAGCATCGGGCCGGATTGGGTGGCGAAGTCCGCCGGACGGCGCGGCCTGAGGAACGATCCCGTCTCGAGCACGCCCGCCGTCTCGCCGGCCACGTAGAAGACGCCGTTCGGCCGCATATGGAAATTGCCCGGGCCGGCCTTCGTGTTGGCATGGGCAAGCTCACGACCGTTCTCGACGTAGAGACCGACGGGCCGGTAATCGGGATGGTACATGCCGGCATTGGTGGCAAAGAGTAGTTTTTGGCCCGCGCGCCCACCGAGCAAGGACGGCAGCGCCGCCAGATAGCCATACGGCTCGCCGTCCGCCTTCCTCCAGAAGAGCTTCACGGCGTGACGCCGCAGGTCCACCTCGCACACGGTGTAGCTGCTGCCCTCATGCGTCACGGCCTGACAGGGCGCCGGGGCGGCGAAGGCCGCCGGCGCGCAGAGCGAGAGGGCGAGAAGGGCGAGAGCCGGTCCGGCGCACAAGCGGCGGCGGAACGAAACACAGCGAGGGCGCACGCGTCGGCTCCCAGATCGGCGCCGGCTATCGGCGCAACCGCTCCAGCAGGGGCCGCAGCTTGTATTTGCGACGGTGCCGATCGATCAGATCCTCCAGGCAAGCTCTCCAGTCGTCATCCCGACCCGCAGCCTCATGGGCGAGCGCGGCCTTCTCAAGCCATTGGGCGGCCAGTTCGTAGCGCGAAGCATTATTGGCGTCCATGATGCTCGTTGCCTGAGCCATCGCAAAATGGATCACCCAACCGGGATGGCTCGTGTGCGCCGCTTCGGCAAGTCGCATGAGCGTCTCGTTATCGGCGCTGTATGCGCCGTCATCGTCGACCGAGCGCACCGCGTCATCGATGAGTCCTTCGGACAGATAGATTTCAGTTCGGTCGTAGGCGTCGGTCGCTCGGGAAAGATGCGCCAGCAGATCGGCGCGGATCGTGCCCCAGTGCTTGCCCGCCCGCGACCGCACCGCATGGAAGTCCTCATGGGACAGCGAGGACTCGAAAGCCGATTTCGCGGCCTTCAATGCAAGCTCGGCCTTCCCCATGTCGCCGGCGTAGTCGCGCAGCCAGTGGGCCAGGGGCACGACCGAGCGACCCATGTCGCGTTCCTCGTCGCCGGCAAGCTGAAGACCGGCCTCGGCGATTTTCAGCGCGTCATCATGCGCACCGCCGTTCCTCAGGGTCTGGGCCAGTTCCAGCGCTTCGTCCGGGTTTTCGAACGACTTGAGCGCATACTTGACCGCCTCCGGCGTCCGCTGAAGCTTGACGAGCATGGTCGCGTAACCGGCGCGCGCCCGCGCGGCGCGGGCGAGGTGCAAATACTCCTGCGACTTGCCGCATGCGTCGAGAACCCGCAGCCGGATGGCCGTCAGCTCCGTGTCCTCCCAATCGGATCGACCCGAGGGCGGCCACCGCTTGCTCTTACCCGCCAACACGGCCTTCAACGCCGGCTCCTCCCAGCCGGTCGCGAGCGCGCGGATCGCAACGTCAAATCCTTCGTCGACCCCGTATTCCGCCAGGTTGGACTGCCAGTCCTCCAGCGTCTCCGCCAGAGCCTCGCGGTCATCGGCCGAAAGGTCGCTCATCAGCGCCGCCTCGGCCATGAGCCGGCCGAGATCGGCAAACAGCTCGTACATGTGCTCGTCCGAGTCGACCATGTGCTCCAGCCAGGCGTCGACAAACGTCTCGGCGATCGGCTCGAGGATGCGGAGTGCGTTGCGTCCGTCCCCGACCTCGAGAAACGGGATGGCCTTGTCGACCAGCCGGCGCAATTCGTCGATGTCGCCCGAGGGCCGGTAGTCGTCCCAATAGCGCCCTTTTCGATGGCGCCCGGCGAGCAACATACGGGCTTGCTCCCGCACCGGCTCGGCATCGATCAGAGGCCGGCGCTCTCCGGTCTGCGAGCCTTGCGAAGACCGCACTGCGACCGTCGTTGCAAGCTCCAGCTCGATCCACGTTGCAAGCGCCGGATCGCTGTCGAGTCGCTTTTCCAGCAATCCGACGAGGTCGGCCCGGTCCAGTTTGTGCAGGAGCTCCGCGATCGGCGGTCGTTCGATGACATCGGCCTTCGCGTCGGAAAACTTCAGGAGGACGGCGACGATGTGCTTGCAGTATCCGCCCCAATCGTACGGGCAGGTGCAACTCGCGTCCGCCACGCCGGCATCGTGGAGCGAGATCGTGACCTCGTACGGCTCGCTTCCCTCCACTTCCGCCGTAAGCCGGCCGCCGCGACGGACCAGATTGGAAACGGCACCGTCGCGAAGGTACTCGCGGCCGCGGGCAAACGATTCCGGCGTCGCGAGCGCGCGGATCGCCTCGTGCGTGATGGACGGCTTGGCCATACGGGATGCCTCGGCTTTGACCGACGATATTGTGAGTCGGTCAATCCGGAAAGGCTCGTTAAAAATGCAGCTGCGTCGGCGCATGCGCGGTGAGTCGCGCAACTGAGGGAGTGGATCGACCCCACCTGCGGGATCCGATCTCTCCGGAGCTAGCAGAACCGCGGGAAATTCGAGATCAGTTGCAGGCCGGTCGTGGCTTGCGATGGTCCGCAGGATTGGAGCGGCCGATGGGAATCGAACCCACGACATACAGCTTGGGAACCTGTAGACGGGCATTGATATCATTCATGATTTTCGTCTTTTGGCACGTTTTTGGCACGCGTTTCGTGAGTTGCTATGCGCGGCTAT
>Ga0137380_10003710_pt1 | contig 13302 bp, 16 predicted proteins | sample SagtaG_17_FD_104809 | JGI IMG/M metagenome (GOLD analysis project Ga0137380, IMG submission 104809) | Vadose zone soil microbial communities from Sagehorn Ranch, Mendocino, California, USA - Sage2_L_100_16 metaG | ecosystem: Environmental > Terrestrial > Soil > Vadose zone | place: USA... | reverse complement strand
CATAGTGCGGGCAGACCGCACCGGCGTGCGGCACCGACTGAAGTCCGCCCGCCGCCGAATGGATAATCTGCGCGCCTCCACACGGGGGTGAGCATCGGCAGCTGGGAGCGAATAATCGGCGATCTGTTCGATTGCGTGGTCTCGGCCGTTATGGCCGTGGTTACGCTGCGTGGCCGGTGCTGTCAAGTGGGGTTCGCCTTCGCTGTAGGGACCGCCGGCCCTTCCCCGGCTGCCTCGCAAGTTCCGCCTTGGCCGCCCGGTCACCGGGCACAAGCGCGCCGGGGGCACCCGGGCCCGCCCGCAGTTCGTGCCAGAACGAGCACCATGCCGATCCCTCGGACGGTGCCAGCTCCTTCCATGGGCCGGGGACCGGCCCGGCCGGACGGCATGCCCGCACGGCACGCCCGTTGGTTTGGTGATCGCCTGAGGCTCTCACCTGCAGCTCGAGGAGGTCATCTATGAACGTGTTTGATGTCCGTGTCTTCGCGATCCGGCGCAGGCCTGGCCGCGAGGCGTTCGAGGTCCGCTGCCGGGTAGCCAGGGGCGATAAGTCCCGGTCCTTCATCACCCGGGCACTGGCCGACAGCTACCGCGCAGAACTGATCCGCGCCGCCCGGCGGGGGCTGGAGTTCGACCCCGCCACCGGCGAGCCACAGGCATGGGCCGCACCAGCGCCGGCGACCGTCACCGGCACTGTTGCGTTGTGTCATTCCTGGACAGCGTCGGAGAATGATCCGCGTGCTCTGCTGTCAGATTGCGGCTGCGAGGCGGTGAAAGGCGATACGGAGCCTCTCGCGGCTGGGGGCATCGGTCGCGATCTCGTAGTGCCACCACCGCCACGGCCAGCCCGGTGAACAGCAGGCTGCTGGCCCTGGCGGTCGCTGTGTTGGGTCCTTCAATGCCGAACGCCCATCGGGTCGGAGCGCATCAGGACGACGTCGGCGGTTTCGATGGCGACATCGGTGCCAGCGCCGATGGCGATGCCGAGATCGGCCTGGGCGAGCGCGGGGGCGTCGTTGACGCCGTCACCGACCATGACGACCGTGCGGCCGGTGGCTTGCAGGTCAGCGATCTTGGCGGCACGTCGAGGCCAGCGTCACCGTCGATCCCACCGCCATTGTATGGCTGCTGCTGTCCGCAGCGTCGACGGCCGCCGGCGACGGCGACCGGCTCGTGGACACGACCTACATCCAACGGATCAACACCACCGGTGGCCTCGCCCCACCCGCCGCGGAATGCACCGCGGCAACGGTAGGTACCGTGGCCGAGGTCGCCTACACCGCCGATTACTACTTCTGGAAGAAGACCGGTTCCTGACCCAACGCCGGTGCCCGGAAGGGCCGGCCGCACGCAAGAACCGCAACCCACAACGATGGGCGGGACTGCTCGCCGACGATCCTTCTCGCAGTACTGATCGCCGGCTTCGCAAGCCGTGAGGCGAGGGTGAACCGCCCTCCGCCCAAGACAACACCCAAGATCCCGAACGGCTGCGCGGGCTGTCACGAAGCGCAGCCGTTCGGTAAATTTTCCCGGGGACACCGTCCTGCGGCGCGTCTTCGCCAAGCTTCTAGTCGTGGCCGAACTCGTCACTGGATGGGCTCCCAGCTGAGGTCTTCGCCCGGGTCGTGTTTGAGCCGGTAGCGGCTGACTCTGGCGATCCGGGGGCAGTGCTTGCCGCGCTGCCTGTTCTGCTTCGCGATCTTCAGCCTCGGCGGCGGATCCGGGCAGGGGCGTGACGCGGAACCCGGCGAGCGGGACCGTGCCGTTTCCGACCGGGTCAGGCAGCGACCGGGCGCAGGGAAGACCGAGGATGGTCCATCGCGGTCGTAGGAGTTGCCGATGTCTAGTCAGCAGGGCCGTCATCGGTGACGCGTCGCATCTCGGAGAACGTCTGGTTCGAGGGCGCGGAGCCGAGTTCGCTTAGGGCGCGGAGCCGAGTTCACTGGTACTAGGGGCTCCGGGGTTGCTGGTCGAGGCCGGGGCGTGCGCCGCTGGATCACGGGGTGCGCTGCTGATTGCGGCGTCTCCGCCGCTGGGGTCGCTGTCTCCGCTGTGGCCGTCATGGCCTGGCGGGTTCGGCGGAGCTGGTGCGGCGGCAGGGGTGGCGGCGGCGGCTGGTGCGGCAGCTTCTGGAAACAGGGACCAGCCGGATGCGTCAGGCTGTCCGACCGGCGCTAGCGAGATTCCTTCGGCGCTGACGTAGTCCAAAGCGGCCTGCCACAGCGGCTGCTCGACCGCTCTGGCCGCGGATTTCAGGCGCGGCATCGCTGCGCGTCCTAGCGACCCGAGGTATCCGCCGACGGCGATCAGGAACGCTGCGAGCTTCCCCCCGCTGCTGGCGTGCGAGTAATGGATGACGGCGAGCACCCCGGCGAGCACGGCGGTCACGAGCAGAAACAGGCCGATAGTAGTTTTCGGTGCTGCCAGGAGGGTGCGTCCGGCGATCCGCCGACCGCCGGCGACGGCGCGGCGGGCCGCGTCCAGATAGTCATCGGGCGTCAGAAGATCGAGTGGCTTCTTTTCCCCGGTCAGGACGACCCGCCACAGCTCGCCTTGTCGTGGCAGCACCTGCAGCAGCAAGTTCAGGTCGCCCGATGGCGAGGCTGTGCCGATCTTCGGGTTTACTATGCCTTGCGGACGCCGAAGCCCTGGTGCGTCAGTACGAACGCTGCCGAGAGCGGCACGGCGGTCTTGGCCGGTCGGGCTGTCGTCCGCCATGTAAACAGCGTCGCGCCACCAGGTCAGAGACCGTGCGACGGCTTTCGCGGAGTGCGCAGGCAGCACTGACGCTAGGTCGTTTAGGTCATGCTGGAGCTGGGCCAGTCTGTGCGGCTCGAAGCCCTGCTGCAGGCTCGTTCGATCTTGGTTTGGCCGACAGGTGTCGGCTAAGGCTCGGCCTAGGTTGTAAGCCTTTCCAAGCGTCGCCCCGGCCGCAGTGATGGTAGTGATCAAGCGCAGGTGGCCATTCAGGACGGCTTGTCTGTAACTGCCAACCGGATTGCCTGCCGCTCCGGAACCGCCAGCAGGCAGCTGGAATTCGTCCAGGCTCGTCTTGACCTCGCTCAAGCTGGGGACTTGATTCGGTGTCCAGGACAATGCGCTGGCAATCCCGCTCAGGCAGGCTAGTGCTCTGCCGTAGTCGATCTCGGCGCGTTCCAAGCGCGTTAATCCGCTCAGCCCAGGCAGCCGGTCAGGTAGCTGGCGGGCGGCTGCAGGTAACGGGCGCGCCCGGTAGATCCTCTGCATACTCCAGCCGAGCTGCAGGCAAAGAGTCTCCGCACTCGCCGACGCAGGCGAGGTGACACCTGAGGATACGGCTGAGTCTGCCGACGTGGCTTGACCGGTAGTTGCTGTCATCGCGCGCCCCGTCCCCCCCGCAAGCGCAAACCAAGCTGGTTCATCATGGCGCAGGGGCGGCACCGGTGTCGAGAGCCCGCTCCAGAGCGCGACGGTGCAGACGCGCCCTTGTGCGCCGTTCAGAACACGACACGCGATCTGCTATTCAGCCGTGCCGGCCTGGAACGGCGCAGGTCCCTCGTCACGTTGCAGCGCTTGAGGCATCGGTCGCGCCCGTCGTAACGAGCGCGGAAGGGCTGCAGGGGGGGTCGCCGTCTGGTATCGCCAGGCCTATAACGTGTGGCCGGGCCGGGGGGCCTCTGGTCGCGTGCACTGGCGGGCGGAACTACGAGTCCTTCGGTGGCCCGCTACAGACCTGGCCGCAGATCACCTCGCAGGGGCATTTCCGATCCGCGCCGTGGGCCAGTACCCGCCTCCTGGGCCGCAACAAGAGTTGTTCGCCGCGTCCGACTCTCACGCGCAGCGGCTCTCCGTCAACCCCCGCCACCACGCGCGATGGTCGTCTACCTCCGCACTGGCCCAGATGAGTACCGGGCCTACAGCCTTGAGGGCGGGCCTTGACAGGCACCTGTTAGCTGCCCGCTCGGCCGCGCGTCAACAACGACGGCCACACAGCTGGATGCGCGCCACGTCCCCGCGGTATTCGTTCAATGTTTCGACAACCTATTGGCCAAGGTGGTGACAACGCCGGGTCGGACAATCTCGGCAGACGGGGAAGCCGATGGTCAGCCAGGTGAAGGAGGCAATCATGACCGAGGTCGCTGATCCCACGTTTTACCGTACCCCGGGCGATGCTATTGCGGCCGCGCCGGAGTCGCTGGCCTATGTGGCCGCCTACGACCCACAGGGGGTCGCGAAAGACGCGATCGCCGTGCTGGACTGCGATGCCGCGTCCACGACCTACGGGAAGGCCTGGGTGCCTGGCTGGCCAAGCTCGACGCAAACGCCGAGAACGGCGGCATGTCGGCCGATGAGCGTTTCTTCGCGCACGGTGACGCGTTTCGCGGGCTGCGGATTCACCAGACCCGGCTGCAGGGCGGGGACGCCTCCAGCGACTCGTACTGCTTCACCGGGTAACGGCTGCGGCACTGGGCTCGGCCATCGCGCTGGCCGGGTCGGCGGCCGTCGCGGTAGCACTGGCCGTGCACGCGTTCGGGGAAGGCCTGGCCATCGCAGCGCTGCTCGGCGCCCAGCTACGCCGTGTGGCGGGCTGGCTGGCCGCAATGAGCGTCAGCCCGATCATCGGCGCCGCTGTCGCTGGCGCTCTCCCAGTCCCGGCGGCTGCCGAGCCGGTGCTGCTCGCCATCGCGGCCGGGGTACTCGCGCAGGCCGCCCGGGTTAGCCTGCGCGCGGCCTTCCGCGGCCTGCGCACCAGCCGGCTGCTCATTTTCCGTCCGGCCGCAACCACCGAGATGGCCGCCATCCTCACCGCGCTGGCGCAGCCGCGCGGTTATGGGCCGCACACTCGCTCGCTCCGGAGAAAGGCTCTCCGTCGCCGACCTCATGCAGGCGACCGGCATGAGCCGCTCCTGCGTCTACTACGGGCTCCAAGAACACGCCGCAGCGGGCTGCGCGGGTCCAAGCCACGCGCGGCCGTTTGTGGCCCCCAGCGACGGCGTCCGATCGCTCTTGCCGCACGTCGTGGAACCTGGCCATGACCGGGCGAGCGGTTTAGAGTGACGTCGGCGGCTAAGTGACGACACCGAGGCTCTGTTGGTTAGGTTCATCGCGGCCATTCACTTGGCCTGATAATTCGCCCTTTCTAAGGCGGCGGCTGCTTTCGTCGACTTCCCAACCGTCTTCAGTGAGCGTCCCGATGACCACTCGAAGATCCAGCTCGGACAAGTCCCAATGCTCGCGCATGCCGCGACGCAGCAACTCAAGATAGATGTGACTAGGGCTCGCCATGACTCCACCATCAGCAGCCGCAGCCCGCGGCTTCCGGATTACGAATCCGAAGGGCTTACGAGCCAGGCTCCATGTAAGGCTGACAGGCCCGTGGTGAAACCCTCAGAAGGGCATAAACGGCACGAATGCGTCGGCACGCTCGGCGTGTACCGTTGTGCCTGCCGCTGTGTCCTTCCTGATCTGTTCGGCGAGTTCCCTGGCTTCGTCCTCATTGTTGGCGCCGACGACCAGGAACCTCCAGCGTCGCATGACCGCCCGGCCTTCATTCCGCAGCCGCCTCGCCAGCGTGACCGCCTCGTGGCGCGACGGCAACTCAACCCTGGCCTGCCATTGGGCGATCCCGGTCGCGAGGGACTCGGCGGTTTCCTCGTCCTCGAGCCGCTGGTGTTCCGCCTGGCGCTCGGCCTCGGTCTGCGGCATCGCGACGTCCGGGTTCTCCCACTCCTGCTCGATCGGATGCCAGCGGTGCAGGGCGAAGTCCGCCTGGATGTCGTGCTGGGCCAGCACGTCGCGGGCTACTTGCTTGGCCTGCCTGGCAGCAATCTCGGTCCCTGCGTAGAGGAAGATCTGTGAGTCACCCACGCCGACGGCGATGTTCCGGCCGAGCCGGCGGTGGACATTTTCTTCCACCTCGTGCTCGGCGAGGGACCGCTGCGCCCGTTCGGCATTGGCCGGGCCGGGCAGCGAGATCGTCACGCGCCAGTCATTGTTGTCCGCCACGGAGTGACTGTAGCGCAGCGTCCGTCCGGCCGGTTCGACCCTAATCGGCACTGAGGTGGCGGCTATTTCCCGGTTCACGGTTCCGCCGAGCCTGGTTTGCTGAAGTGGGTGATCTGGCCCTGGCGAGGACGCCTATGCTTGCTGGTCCGGCTGGCCGTTGCCGCCGAACACTACCCGAATGGTCCTTTCGTCGGTGCCGCGCACGACGTTCAGCTCGACAGCGCCGCCACGTGCCAGCTGGAGCTGATCGAACAGGTCATCGATGGTGGTCACCGGCTGGCCCGCGGCCGCCACGATCAGGTCGCCCTGCGCGAGGCCCGCGCGGGCGGCCGGGCTCGCGTCGGTGACCTCGTGGATGAGCAGGCCCTCGCTGTCGGGGAGGCCGACGGCGCGCCGGAGCCGCCTGGCCACGTGGCCGGGAGCGAGGGCGATGCCAAGTCGCGGCGACTCCGCGGATTCTCCCCGTGCGAGTGCGCTGGCCCGGTGGCGCAGCGCCTGGTCGGCGGGTATGGCCAGGTAGAAGCCCTCGCCGAGGCGGTTGGTGTTGATCCCGAGCAGCTGCCCTGTGGCATCGAGGACCGGGCCGCCCGAGGAACCGGGCAACAGCGGCGCGGTGTGCTCAAGGCTGCCGGTGATGCGGCGGCCGCGAGGGCCACGGAAGGCCCGGTCTATGCCGGAGATGAACCCGAAGGTCACCCGCAGTCCACGCCCGCCCGGGTTAGCCAGGGCGAAGACCGGCGTCCCGATACCCGCGGGTGTGCCGGTGGCCCAGGGCAGCGCCGGAGTCTGCATGGTGTCGACCTCAATGACGGCGAGGTCGCCGTCGATGTCGTGCCCGGCCACGTGCCCCTCGGCCGCGCGCCCGTCGGCGAAAGTGACCGTCACCTGATCGCCGCGCACGTTGTGCGCGTTGGTTAGCACCTGCCCCGCGCCGAGCACGATGCCGGAGCCGGCGCCCCACCGCTGCCCGATGCCCACAACCGAGGAGCCTGCGCCCTCGGCCAGCTGGCTGATGGTTGCTTGGATCTCGTCGAGAATTGTCATCGCCGCCACACTCCAGTTAGTAGTGACTTGCAATCTACTACTATCGACCCTTCAGATGTCAACGGAGCGGCTACGATCGCTGTATGGCCGAAGCAGACAACGCGTCGTCACCGCTCGCCGAGGCGCTGGCCAGGGTCGGCGACCGGTGGACGCTGCTGGTGGTGGAGGCGCTGCTGACCGGGCCGCGCCGATTCAACGATCTCCTCGGCCAGATCCCTGGTATCGCCGCGAACATCTTGTCCGAGCGCCTCAAGCGGCTGGAGCGGGAAGCGCTGCTGGTGGCGCGGCCCTACTCGCAGCGGCCACCCCGGGCCGACTACCAGCTGACCGCCGAGGGCAAGGACCTCGCCGGGGCGCTCCGCCTGCTGGCGCACTGGGGGGCCAGGCACACCGGCCCGGCGCAAGCGCCCCTCCACCCCACCTGCGGCACCCAGATCGAGGCACGCTGGTACTGCCCAACCTGCGACTGCCTGGTTGACCACGAACCGCGTCGCGCTGAGGCGCGCTTCGTGTAGGCGGTGGTATCGGGGGACCCGCCGCCCGCGGCAGACGGCAAAATCTGATCCCGAACGGCTGCGCCACCTGGCACAACACCGCAATCAGCCGCCAATCCTCGATGGCCGTTGGAACCGGCGGCGGCCACTGGCCGGTGCCACAATGGAGGCGGCCCATACGACGGGCTGAAGATGACAAGTAAACAACGGGAGCACGATCATGCATGTCCTCGACAGGAAGATGCGCCGACTCATTCCGATCCTGGGTTTCGTGGTGCTGGCCGGCCTGCTTGCCGCCATGATGACCAGCGCGTCCGCGACTGCATCGCCGGCGGGTGCTGCTGGGCCGACGTTCGTGTTGCAGGGCACGGCGGCTGGGGGAATCAAGATCATTCAGACCGGCCAGACGCTCACGTTCGTCTTCACCGAGACCAACAAGGGACCGGGATCGGCTCCAGAAGACCTCATGATCACCGACGTCACCAATGCCGAGGTCGTTGGCAACCCGCCGTGTGTGCTCCCGAACGGGTTTGCCATCAATTCGGATACCCCCTCATGCGAGCCGGGCTTCGTGAAAACCGGGCAGTCCGCTTCAATCGTCATCACGACCAATGTCACCGGTGGCTCAGGCCTGGCTGCTTCGGTCCGGCTCTGCCTCGATAACGAAAGCACCGGTGTCATCGCGCCATGCAAGACCGTGTCGGTCAAGATCGCCTGACATGGTGCTTGCCCTGATGCCAAGGGGGTCAACGCTCTCGACTCTGCCTATCCCTCGTACGGATACTCCAACAGCGCTCGAAGAGGCCCAGGACCTCGGTCTCGGAGAGCTGTTCGAATCCCGCCGCAACCAGTTTCCGGTAATACGTGGCAACCTTGCGCGCGCGGGTCACTTCATCCCAGGGGCCACCTATGCGAAGGTTTCGGACGCAGTCGAGGATCAGGGATCTGTATTGCTCGACCTTCAAGTAGACGTCATAGGCCTGATAGTCGCTGACCGAAGCGGTCCAGTCCGGGCAGCTGGCGAGAAGCCGCTGTAGCGCCGACTGCGCTTGGTCCGGTGGGTAGGCAGCACGGTGCATGTGGCTGGCAATGTCCCACACCGGATCGCCCCAGACCGCCATCTCCCAGTCGAGCACCGAGTACCGGTAACGTGACGCGACTAGTAGATTTTCGCGTTGCAGATCGCCGTGGCAGAGCCGAAAGGTCCGCAGAGAGTTATCCAGCGAAAAATTTCGGAAATCGAATAGATCCGTCGGCAGGCCCACGGCTCGCATGCACTCTTTCTCTTCCACGCTCGAGGAATCGTATACTTTAGTTAGCCAACTCAGCAGGTCTGGTAGGAACGCGTCGTTGCCCGATACCCAGCGCCACGGGCTTTCTCGAAGCACCGCGCCTAGTGCCTCCCTTTCCACTCGATAGAGTTCGCTCATGGTGGTTCGGATGAACTCGATGAGAGAATCCGGCACCGAGGTTCCGGGCGGGTAGATGTCGGCGATGCGCCGACCCGGCAAGTACGAGATGACCATAAATTCGTGTTCGCCGGAGTCATGGAAAAGTTCAGGCACCGCAATGTCAACGGGCCCGAGCGCAGCAAGAACCGATGCCTCCGCATACATGCGCGGCTCGACGTCGGGCTCTTCCAGCTTGCGATTGACCCGGATGACATAGCTGGTGCCGTCGCGTCGGACGAGGTAGTTGTCGTGGTAGATCCCCGACACCGCAGGGACTTGGCCTACGGCTCGTCGGTAGAGGTCAGTCCATGAAGCTTTGTCCTGCATCAGAGCAGTTCCGCTTCGTGGAAGAACGCATCGGTGGAGGCTTGTACTATTCGCGGCGGTGAGACTTGAAGTTCCTGCAAGCGGCGGTCAAGCAGCCAAGACCGCAGCGGTCGACGGATGTCCTGTTTGGGCCGCGTCTGGCGGATCAGCGACGGGTCAAGCGCCGCCCTCTCGGCTATATAGATGGCCCACTCATACTTCGTGATTCCCTGCTGAGGTGCAACGTGGACGATCCCCCTGATGCGGGTCTTTACCAGCTTGTACAAAACCTCTGCCACATCGATGGTCAGTGTCGGCTGGCGGATCTCAACGGCGTCCGCCAAGACCTCTTCGCCGGCCCGCAGGCTACGGACAACTTGCTCCGGGAATGTCGTCTTGGTTAGTACATGGCCGATTCCGAAGAGTAAGGGCAACCGGACTACGAGACCGCCCGGCAAGTCGAGGCAATAAATCTCGCCCTCCGCCTTGGTGCGGCCGTAGACCTGGAGCGGGCTCGGCTCGTCCTCTTCTGCGTATCCGCTCTCCTTGTCGCCGGAGAAGACATAGTCAGTGGAGATGAAGACCAGGGAGATGTTCCGAGTTTTGGTTGCGGAGGTGATCTTCTTTACAGCCAGAGCATTCAGTTCCCGCGCGGCCCGTGGATCGGCCTCGCATGAGGCGACGTTGGGGTTGGCCGCGCAGTGGATGACAATGTCGGGACGGTCGATGTCCAGCCCGTGATCGATGTCCTTTTGATTCGTAATGTCCACACGCCGGTATCCTTCGTGGCCACCGCCGGACCAACCGATCGCGGCTTCACGTGCGCCGAAGAAGCGCATAATTTCGCTGCCCAGCAGGCCCCTGGAGCCTGTCACCACTATTTTCACTAAACCTCCACCTGTCGGCGAAGCAAGCGCGTGGCTCGTGCGCGATGACCTGAGTCCGGATGTCATCGATGTCCCATAGATAACATCCCGGGGGTATCTATGGCCCATAGATACCATCCTGGGGCCGCAGGCACGAGCCCGGACCAGCCGACCAGGCGGATCCGGGGACCGGGTGACAGGTGCTGGCGCCGTTGAGCGAGTGAAAGACTCACAAGGTGGCACAGACGCGGAAGATACCCCGTGTCCTGCTGCCGTCCGTTGGGGGCCGCAGGACCGAACAGGGGCGTGGGCAGCTCCCTCCGGAGGCTAAGGTCAATTTCGCCGCCGAGCGCGAAGGCTCGGGCGTCGACGATGTTCTTACCTCGCTCGATGGTGAGCTGGTCGGCCTGGTGCCGGTGAAGAAGCGGATAGAGGAGATCGCGGCGCTGCTTTTGGTTGACCGGGTACGGGATCGGTTCGGTCTCGCGGCGCCGCGACCCAGCCTGCACATGTGCTTCACCGGGGCCCCAGGCACCGGCAAGACCACGGTTGGGCTGCGGATGGCCGAGCTGCTGCACCGGCTTGGCTACCTGGACCAGGGGCACCTGGTGCACGCCATGCGCAACGACATGGTCGGCGAGTACGTCGGGCAGACCGCGCCGAAGACCAAAAGGCTTCTTGACCGGGCGATGGGCGGGGTGCTGTTCATCGACGAGGCGTACTCCCTCTACCGGGCTGAGGACGAGCGTGACTTCGGCCAAGAGGCCATCGAGATTCTGCTTCAGGTGATGGAGAACAAGCGCGACCAGCTCGTGGTCGTTCTCGCAGGCTACAAAGACCGCATGGACGCCTTCTTCGAGTCCAACCCTGGGATGGGCTCGCGGATCGCTCACCACCTCGACTTCGCCAACTACGAACTCGGGGAGCTGGTAGGCATTGGGCGGCTGATGCTGGAGCAGGCGTGCTACTACCTTTCCGAGGAAGCTGAGGCAGCGTTTCGTGCGTACCTCACGCGCCGAATGCCGCAGGCGCGATTCGCCAACGCCCGCAGCGTCCGCAACGCACTGGAGGGAGCCCGGTTCCGCCATGCGAACCGTCTTCTCGCCGACCCAGATCGTATCTGGAGCCGGGACGATCTCATGCGCATCGAGCCCGAGGATATCCGCGCCAGCGATGTTAAATCGCTACCCGGCGACCAGGGCAGCGATCCCCCAGCCCGGTGAGCTGGGGCATTGGGTCCTGCAGGCACCGTGATCGGCCGGTAGGGTGAGGTTATGCGAGAGGGTGGAGCTGCTGCTGTGGACACACGCAGCTCGGCGTGGCGCACCGCAGAGCAGGTCGCTGAGACCCTTTCCCGGCGGCCTGACATTCGCGGTGTGCTGCTCTTCGGGTCTGTCTCGCGACGCAGGAGCGACGCCGATAGCGATATCGACCTACTCGTTATGGGTGTGGATCCCAAGCTCACCCGCCGAGCACTGATGTCGGCACTTCCAGCGTGGCTGCGGCGGAGGCATCTGTCTCTCAGGTACTTCACCGAGGACGAATTGGGTCACCTATTCGCCGCGGGAACGTCATTCGCGCAGCACCTTCGGCTGGAAGGGACGATCCTTTACGACCAGACAGGAAGGCTGCGCGAAATCGTCACGTCGCCGATGACGCCGACGATGACAGTCGACGACGAGATCGCCGGCGAGCTTGAACGCTTGCGTCCACTCGAAAACTGGTCGCAGTACCACGGAAACTTCCTCTTCTGTTTTGCACAACTGTATGCGATAGGGAAGGCGGTCGTCATCCTTGGCCTGCTCAGGGCAGGCATTGCTGAGTTCGACCACCGTACGCTATTCAACGCCTACCGGAAACGGTATCCCGATCGCGGCCTCGAGTTGGATACTGTGGTGAATCTGGAACCCTTTTCCCGTTTGGTATCTGGCCGCCCAAATGAACTCCCGTTCTCATATCGGGATGCGGAGGGCCCTGGCCGTGCGGCAGTCGCTGCTATCCGTCGCCTTGCAGCGCCGTGAACGACGACGCAACTCCAATCTCCTTGGAGCTATTCGATCGGGTCCAGGAGTACGCAACCTCCATCGTTGACGGGGACGTGACATCTGACAGTCCGCTCAAACAAGACACGTCCATAATAGTGTTCTGCCAGAACTTCTTTGGCCAATTCTTCGACAATGTTCTGAATCATTCAATCACCGGATTTCATCAGGTCGCACAGCGAGAGGCGGTTCGCCTCAGAAGGTCTCATGCCGGAGCTAAAAACGCACCCACGCGCAAGGTGATCGTCGAGTTCGAGAAATTCTGCGAGCTGTGGTCCAATCTTGGAGCGGGTGGCTATGCTAGCTCTCGCCAGGAATTCTTAGAGTTTCACCAGTTATATATCCCGCGGCTCCTGCAGAGTATCTTGACATGGGCGACACATGCAGAGCTGCAAGAGATTGCGGAGCGCTCGCAACGCGCGACAGATCAATATGGGGCAGCGGCCGCTCACCTCGGGACCGGTGATGTCTGACAACGACGGGCCAGTATCGTCGGCGACGAAGGAACTCGTCAGGCTCGTCGAGCTGGACTACGAACGAACGGCCAAGTTCATTGAGGGCGTCATCGGTACCTCCGCCGCGATCCGGGGCCTTTTGGTCACAGCATGGCTCGCAGTTGTCACGCTAGCCGTCAATACCAGCCGGTGGGCACTCGCTGCCGTGAGCCTCGCAGTAGTGATCGTATTCGGCCTTGTCGACGCATACCACTCGTGGCTGTACCATCAGGCGCTCCAACACGCGATTGAGCTGGAGAGTATCTCCAGAACTTATTATGCAGCACTTGCCCGCGGAGGTGATGACCCCGACGCGGAGGAAGATCTCGAAGTCCATCTCCAGGCGCACCGGTTGGGCGTCTACAGCAATCTCCGCCGGTTCCGCATGAAGGACCTCCGATTCGCGCGGCCAAGGATCTTTTTTCAGATTCTTTATCCTGCGCTCGCTGTAACTAGCGTCGCTGTAGCGGTGATTCTCGGCATCACGGCGAACCGCTAAACGACGTGTGCGTTGGCCCGCGGCACCGACGGCGCGGGCTGGTACAAAGCAGTTCGCCGGTAGCACGCCAGGAGTCACGCCTGGCTGGCACTCGCTCGGCGGGAGGCTGACCTCTGGCATT
>Ga0137380_10003709_pt1 | contig 13302 bp, 17 predicted proteins | sample SagtaG_17_FD_104809 | JGI IMG/M metagenome (GOLD analysis project Ga0137380, IMG submission 104809) | Vadose zone soil microbial communities from Sagehorn Ranch, Mendocino, California, USA - Sage2_L_100_16 metaG | ecosystem: Environmental > Terrestrial > Soil > Vadose zone | place: USA... | reverse complement strand
CGAAAGACTTAGAGGTAGGAAGCTGACTCTGACAATCGAGTCGTTCACGTCCCTCGCGGAAAGTACAATTTTGAGACTGCGTCACGACCGCGCCCCCGTTCCTGGCAACGGGGCAGGGCGCAGGATCCTTACAGGTAATATGTTCGGATGTCAACAGACTTCGTTAAATATTCATACAGTTTAGCGGTCTCGCGTTGCGCGACGCCTAACGATCCAAGGTCAAACAAGAAAGAGCAGTCTGTAAGTAAAGGAGTAAGTGGCGCGCCCGGGGAGACTCGAACTCCCGACCCTCTGCTTAGAAGGTAAACGCAGATACGCTAAGTAGTTGGTTCGTCTAGCATTTTCCTATGTCATGCATCACGGTTTTGCGCGGTATTCGGCATTGTTTGTTCCCAAGCTGTGCCTAAGTTTGTCGCGGTCATCTCCCAGAACCGGACTTATGGCCCGGAATAACTTCCGGTTAGCTCGTGATTCGCTCTCAATCGGTCGCAAGCGCCAATGGCGCTTCCAAATTCCACGTACCGGACTTGACTCGAAGCGATGGTCGCACCTCTCCTTTTCCGACATGTCTGGTGTCCTAAAAGCTTTGGCGCTTCTCTTCTCTATGTAGGTGGATTCGCGCCCCAGTTGAAGTGGTTAATCTCCAGGGAAGCGCAGCCTCAAAGGAGGCTGGGTAGCTAATGCGGCAGGACGCCTGAAACGGAATTCGACGGAAGCCCGGCGCGACGCACGAGGTCTTGGAAGCGCGGATCGGCGCGAATTGGGTCCCACTCAGGGTCAACATTCAACCAGGCCATTGGCTCACGCTCAACGAACGCTTTTTCGAGCGCTTGCAATGCCAAGTCCTTCTCTCCCAATGCTGCGTACGTCCGGGCGAAGCGCGAGAAAGAAACATAAGAGCTTTCGGATCGCCGATGTTGATCGTACGTCAGCCGGGCCTTCAATGCGCCTTTGTACCCGCGACGCACAGAAGCAATCTTTATGGCCTCGGCCAGATCAGGTGCTCCAGCAAGCATTGCCTCTTGCTCCCACTCAGAGATAGTCTCTTTCTCCATCCCTTTGCCTTCATAGGCCAAGGCCAATCCTTGGTGCGCACCGATAAAATTGGGATCCATTTCGAGCACCAAGCGGTACTCCACAATCGCCTTGTCGTATTCGCGTGAAACCACGAAGTGATCCCCAAGGTCGTCGATAAGAACTAGGTCGAGGGGATCAAGTTCTCGAGCAATCCGGTGCTCTCGAGTGGCTTCTTCGAAGCGCCCCATGGAATCGAGGTACCGGGCATAGATTCCGTGGGAGAGGGCGTGGCCAGGACTGAGTTGAACCGCGCGCTTAAACTCGCTTTCCGCACCGGGCCAGTCCCAGTCATAAGCCCATCTCACCCAGCCGAGGGCGCCGTGGGCAACCGCGACGTTATCATCGAGTTGCAAAGCCTTTTGAGAAGTTTCCTTCGACTTGAGCATGAAAACCTTGCGAGGTCCGACGTAGTCACCTAACTGACCATAGGTATTCGCTAACCACGCGTATCCCAGGGCATAGGAGGAGTCTTTCTGCACCGATTTTTCAAAGTACTCCTGTGCCTGTCTCATGCCTGGCTCGGTGAATTTGTGCCAGAAGTACAGGCCCCGGAGGTAGTTATCATAGGCCTCGGGATCAACCTGGCGGTTTTGCGCCTGGCGCAGATTTTCCTGGGGCGTCAGCTTGGCCTGGATTTCGTGGGCAATGCTGTCCGCGACGTCCTGCTGAAGAGACATGATTTCCCGTGTGTCGCGGTCGTAGGCTTTGGCCCACAAGTGACGATCTGCATGGGCATCCAGCAATTGGGCGGTGATTCGGACTTGGTTGCCCGAGCGGGTCACGCTGCCTTCAACGACGGCATCTACGTTCAGCTCTCGCGCAATCTCAGGCAAAGACTTGTGGGAGCCCTTGTAATGCATGGCGGATGTACGCGAGATGACGCGCAAGGAGCCGAATTGCGCTAAATTCGTGATCAGGGCATCTGTCATCCCATCCGCAAAATATTCCTGATTGGCGTCGCCGGAAAGATTCTGCAGCGGCAAGACGGCGATGGAGTGAATGGGGGGCACGCGACGGGCAAAGACCCGGCTGCGAATGCCAGCAAGATTGAGCGCGAAGGCAGCGGCGATGAGTACGACGACTACCAGTGCGGGAACCCTGGCGTGTTTCCAGCGAAATGGCGCAGTGCCTTGGCTTACGACGCCTAGCTCCGTCGCAAGTGGGTTGGCCAGTTCAAGCACCTGCTCAACAGGAGCAATGAACCGATAGCCCTTGCCAACGGAGGTTTCCACATAGAGCGGATGTTCGGCGTTGTCATGCAGCGCCGAACGGATTTTGCGAATGGCATTATTGATTCCGTTCTCGGCATCGAAGAAGAAATCCTTGCCCCAGATTTTCTCGATGATTTCTTCACGCTTGACAAGGTCTCCCTGGTTTTCCGCCAGCAGGATCAGCAACTCTATCGGCTTGCGCTCCAGTCGGACGCGGTGCCCGGCACGACACAGCTCGAACCCATCTGGATCGAGCTCGTAATCCCGGAAACGCAGCTTTGCGGTCGGCATCCTAACTTCCCGTGAGGACTGGAGGGAGTATAGCCCTGTGCTCCAGCCCAGAGAACACCCGAATTAGCCCAATCCACTCAAGCAGTTATACCGATAGGTAGAAGTGATAAAGGCACAAGACGCGCGCGATTGACTTCCCTGGCATCTCGCTCCAATCTCAGGCCCGCGCAGAGTGACGAACGAAGCCGGAGCCGGAAACAAGGAACTGAATGTCAGGCACCCCATCAAAAATCCGATTCAACAAGGTAATGGAGATCTTCCTCTGGGTTGTCGCGCTGGGCGTGCTCGCCGAAAACATTTTCCTTTTCCTGCAGAACCGGCGCCTGAACGATGCGCTAGCTCCCCAAATCTCGGCTGGGGCGCAGTTGCAAATGCTTTCTGGTCTCGCGCTCGACGGTCGCCTGCAGCCAGTGCCCTTTCCTGTGGCAGGTTCCAGGCTCCTCATCATCACATTTTCTCCAGGATGTCCGGCTTGCCAGGCAAATCAAGACGGCTGGATGAAGTTGGCAAGCACGCTCGGACCAAAAGGCGTCCGCGTTCTCTGGGTCAGTCGTGATCCGATCGAAATGACCCGAGACTATTGCGTGAAGCACGGCATATCACTTTCCGATGTGCTGGCTGATCCGCCCTACAGAACCTTCGCCCAACTCGGACTCGCCCGAGTCCCCAACACTTTGTTGGTGGGACCCGATGGCAGAGTGGAGAAGGTGTGGGCGGGACGCCTGGATCAGTCGGGCTGGGACACCATGTTTGCATTTTTTGGCGACCGGCAGGAGACAGCTTCTCCTCTCCAAAGTCAGGTTGGCGCCAACCCAACCGGCTGCGGGTCGGAACTGGCCCAAACGTCCACCAAAAACTGTAAGTAAGACGTAGATCACAAGAATAAAGGAGGAAAAAATGCTCAGTCGAATACCTAAAGTGCTTCTGCTCGTGGCGCTCCTGGCAGTCTTCGTGGCCAGCAGCGCCCCGCTTTTTGGGAGAGCAAGTGCATGCGGCTGTTACAGATTTGTAGGCGACAGAATATTCAAGGCACCGGGAGGATGTCATTTCGACCAAGCCACTTTGCAATGTGTCAGCACGAACTGCAGGGGGTTTTGCGGTTAATCTCGTGGGATTGCATATAGCCAGGGGTGCGTTAGGTTGGCGTCCACAACGGACGCTTACAATTTGAGGAAGTCTTAGAAAGGAGTTCCTGGATTGAGAAGGGCCGTTCTCGCAGTTGTGGTGTTCCTGTGCTTACATGTGGTGCTGTGTGCGCAGGCACCAATTAGCGCAAAACGCGAACACGCAACGCAGACGCAAAAGGCTGAACCAGCAGCTGGAAACGCAGAGTCGGTAGCTTTTAACGTGGGAAAGTTCCCGATTGGCATCACTCTTGATGGAACCAACATCTGGGTGGCCAATGGCGGAAGCAACACTGTGACCAAGCTTCGAGCGAGCGATGGTGCCGTCGTGGGGACTTTTGATGTAGGAAAGTTCCCCATTGGCGTAGCCTTTGATGGACTCAACATCTGGGTGGCCAACGGTGAAAGCAACAATCTGATGAAGCTGCGAGCCAGCGACGGTGCTGTGCTTGGAAGCTTCAATGTTGGAATGAAGCCCTCTATGTTGGCCTTTGACGGGACCAACATTTGGGTGGCGAATGAGAACAGCAACAATGTGATGAAGCTGCGAGCCAGCGATGGTGCCATGCTTGGGAACTTCAAGGTAGAAACAAACCCGGTTGGAGTGGTTTTTGACGGAACCAACATCTGGGTCGTCAATAGGGATAGCGATACCGTAAGCAAGTTAAGGGCGAGCGATGGCGCCTCGCTGGGGAGCTTCAATGTGGGAAAAGTTCCCTTATGCGGAGCGTTTGACGGGGCTAACATCTGGGTGACCAATTCCGAAAGCGACAATGTGATGAAGCTGCGAGCCAGCGATGGCGCTGCCCTTGGGAATTTCAAAGTTGGGAAGGCCCCCGGTGGCGTTGCATTTGACGGAACGAACATCTGGGTGACGAATGAGGACAGCAACAATGTGATGAAGCTGCGAGCAAGCGATGGCGCCGTGCTCGACACTTTCACTGTGGGGACCCTCCCGCTCCAGGTCACTTTTGACGGGAAGAACATCTGGGTGACCAACGGGCGTAGCGAGAGCGTGTCCAAATTGAAGAGGTGACAAGTATAAGTAGTCTAAGAAAGTGAATACGGCTTTAGATACTCTACCGGGCACGGGCAGGGCGAGGATGGTCAGTTTCTTCAGAGCTCACAGGCGCGCGATCGTTTTTTTGTTGCTTTTTGCTTTTTGTGCCTACCCGCTCATCGACCACGGCAAGTTCCAAGCCATCCGAGTGGCCTTCCGCCTCTTCCTCGTGATGCTTATTGCCAGCCAGTTTTTCTGGATTCGGCGCGCCCTCGACCTTGGGGAGCGATTCATCCCCGGGAAGCCCCGACGCGTCTGGCTCACGGTTATCGCCTGCTTTGTCGAACTGTTCTTCTTCGTTTACAGCTTCACGCATATGGGAGTGGTTCACCTGTTCCTAGCTACTCATATAATCGACGCAGCCGACCCCAGGCTGCGCAGCGTTCTGATGGAAGGAGCTCTCTCGTGGTGGCTTGCCGGGTCGGTGCTGGGATTCGGCCTAGTGATTGTTTTTTGGTCCGTGGACCGAGCGGCGAGCGCTGCGGCGTGGGTTTACCGAAAAGCGCGTGCGCCTGCGGCAGGCAGCCTCGACACTCCTCAGCCTGGCACCGTGGTCCCCGACCTGACTTCTCCTGCACGACGCCACTTCCTGCGGCAGACCGCCTTCGCTCTAAGCGCCACACCGTTCGTGGCCTCGGCCTACGGGATTCTCTACGGCCGGCTCGACGTGGAAGTCACTCGCCGGCGCATTCGGCTGGCCCGCCTTCCCAAATCCTTCGATGGCTTTCGCATTGTCCAGCTTTCTGATTTCCACATCAGCCCTTTCCTGCCTGTGGACGAGATTCGTCGTTGCGTCACGATCACCAACCAATTGAAACCCGACTTGGTCGTGATGACCGGGGACTACCTCCTCTGGGACCCTGCGGCGCAAGGCGACGTGGTGCAGGCGCTCGAGGGTCTTCGCGCTCCTTATGGTGTATTCGGCTGCCTCGGGAATCACGAGAGCATCACCGACACGGAAGAATCCATCACCCGGTTGTTCGCCGCGCAGGGTATCCACATCCTGCGCCAGGAGCGCGCCACCATTCGATTGGGCGGCGACGCGCTGAATCTGATCGGCGTCGACGACAGCTTACCGGACGATAAAGCGGTCGAGTATTTGGTCGTGCCGGGAACCGTCAACATTCTGCTCAATCACAACCCCAACGACTTCGATCAAGCGGCCGAACTCGGCTTCGACTTGATGCTGGCCGGCCACACGCACGGTGGACAGTTGTCTCTCGAGTCCCTCCATCGCGGCCTTTCCCTCGCTCGCCTGGAAACGCCCTACGTCAGCGGATGGTTCGAAAAATCCGGTGGACAACTCTACGTGAACCGCGGTATCGGAACCACTATCCTCCCCATCCGCTTGGGCGCAAGGCCTGAAATTACGCTGTTGGAATTGGTGGGCGGGGTCTGAGCTGCGGGAAGTTTGGACCTTCCCAGCCCTGACCCTTCTGACGCGTTCCGCGAACGTCGAAATCAGGTCTTTGTTAGGGACTCTTAACTTCCTCCGGTACGAAGATGGCAAAGATGATCAACTTCTTCAGAGCTCACACGCGCGGGAGCGTGATCACTCTCTCGTGGGTTGCTTTTTGCGCTTTCGTTCTTATTCCCAATTGGCGCGAGGGACTATTTGATTTCTTCGATTTTCTGTTCCTCTCCGCCATCTTCTTAATGTTGATTGGCAGCCAGCTTTTCTGGGTCGGTCGCGTCGTCGGCCTTGCAGCACGATTCATCCCAGGGAAACCGCGGCGCGCTTGGCTTACGGCCATCGCGACTGTTTGCTGTCTTTTCCTCTTCGCTTACAACATTGCGCCCTACGTCAGCCCCTGGAAAATCCCAGGCGATTCGACTCATTTGACGCTGCGTCGCGTCCTGCTTGAAGCGCCTTTCTGGTGGTGGTTTGTGGGGTCAATGGTGGGGTTCGGACTGGTAATTGTATTCTGGACGTTAGACCGCACGATGCGTGTCGCATTTTGGGTTTGCCGCAAAGCATACAGGGCTGCTGGAGGCTACGCCGCCGCCCCCACGCCCGGCGCCATAACCCTTGACCCGCCCTCGCCCGCTCGCCGCCAGTTGCTCGAGCAGGCCGCCGTCGCGGTAAGCGCGCTGCCGTTTGGGGCCGCGGCGTACGGGCTTCTATACGGCCGGCTCGACGTGGAAGTGACTCACCCGCGCATTCGGCTCGCACGTTTGCCAAAAGCCTTTGAGGGCTTTCGCATCACCCAGCTTTCCGACTTTCACATCAGTCCCTTCATGACGGCAGACGAGATTCGCCGTTGCGTGACAATCGCGAACGCGTTGAAAGCCGACCTGGTGGTGCTGACCGGCGACTACCTCGCCGATGATCCCGCGGCTGCGGGAGAGGTAGTCCGGGCGGTCGCAGGCCTTCGTGCGCCCTACGGGGTTTTCGGCTGCCTTGGCAACCATGAGATCTATACCGAAACCGAGGATTCCATCACGCGACTCTTTGCGGCGCAGGGGATTCGCATCCTGCGTCAAGAGCGGGTACCCATTCAATCGCACGGCGAAGCGCTGAACCTGATCGGCGTCGACTATCAGGAAGCGCGATTCTCCAGAGATCATCCCGGGCACCTCGTTGACCGATACCTCGAGGGAAGCGAAAAACTGGTGATGCCGGACATGGTCAACATCCTTCTGAACCACAATCCCAACAGCTTCGATCGCGCTGCGCAGTTGGGCATCGACTTGACGCTGGCCGGGCACACCCACGGAGGCACGTTGTCGCTCGGGTTCGTCCACCGAGGCCTCTCGCTCGCCCGCCTGGAGACTCCCTACGTCACCGGATGGTACGAGAAACCCGGCGGGCAGCTGTACGTCAACCGCGGCATCGGAACCACCGGCTTCCCCATACGGCTCGGCGCCCGACCGGAGATTACGGTATTGGAACTAGTGCGCGGGGTTTGAGGTGCGGGACTCCGGAATATCTCGTCCAAGTGAATGGGTTTCTCTCCGGGAGCCCAGCTGACGTAATGTCGCCATTACACTCAAACTCAGATAGGATTTCTCAGTTGGTGAGTTGTCGGCAAACCGGAAACTATCCAGAAACGGCGTCATGGGACATCTGGTCTCCAAGCGTAACTGCGATGGGCTTCCACGAATTGTGGACTACCAGGGTGGGAGTCGAACCCCTCGGGGGGATTGATACTACGTAACTTACTGATTCCACGAAAAAGCAAAACGGAGAAAAACCGCAAAAACGCCGAAGTGAGGTACACCGCAGGTACACGGTACGGACCCACTTTTGCCCCTGCTTTTTTCGGCCCGAGAGGTGCAGCTCAACCTATCTTGCTGGACACAATTTTGATTGGCGGACGCTTAGCGTTCACCTCATCCAAAATCTGATAGAAGATGACGTTGGCCTTGACAATGGACGCTGTGGCGGCTACCAACAGCACGGCAAGCAAAATAGGATGCGTTACATGCATACAGTGCTGATGCCTCAACTCTCTACTGTGCGATGGTGTAGTTCACTTCGGTCTTGAAGACTCCGCAGCCCGGACGCGGTTTGAATTTCATGGACTTCGCAAGTGAAGCTAGTTGGTTAGCAGCTTCGTCTGAGGTTGGGTGCAGTGCTTTGGCGGCCACTACGTCGCCGTCTTCACTAATTTCTATGGCAACCAAGCCTTGGATTTTGGTCTTGGCCTTCCGCTGCTTTTCTTCTTTCGAGGGCTTGGGCGGCGGAACGATTTCCGGCGGTTTTCTACAATCAGTTTTCTTCTGCTGGCCCAACACAGGCGTTGCCTGAAAAAAAGACAGTCCCACTGATAAGACAATCATGGGTTGAAGAACACGTCTCAGCGGCATTTCGTTCAAAAATCTATCGCAACTCGCCCAATGGTTCAATGGAAAACGGCGGCAACGAAATCGACCTCCTAAGATAAAAGACCTGCACGGCAATGACTTAGCGCCATCGCCCACTTTCAATTGTTGTTAAGTGTTGTCAGATTACGGCATCTTGCACGGTGCCATTCCCTTTTTCTTCCTAGCTTCTTCTTCGCGGTCAAAAAGCAGCTTACACGCGGCAGTAACATCATCGTCGCTGATGGACGCCGGAAACGTCACCAAACCAACGCAAGAGATGTCAACGACTTTATCTTTAGGCACGACTACGTTTTTGGCCGGTGCGCTTGCCGGTGTTGCGCTGCCTTCGTTGCTGTCTGCCACTTTGGACGGTGGGTTGATATTCAAAATCGCAAACGACAACAGCAGAGCGATTCCCAGCACTAGTGACACGCGGGACGTGACGGCACAAGCTCTAAACATAAATTCGTGAAGTTTCTCTTTTCTTTGATTCCACGTAACGTCTTTTTTCCGCGCTTCTGCTGTGTCACGTAATTCTTTGACGTACGCGTCTAGCTCTTCCTTGGTGTCAACCCCGATCACCCTCACGTTTGGAACTTCATCTGCCATCGTTTCGTGCTCTTCCTTTAGCCGCTGCGCATATTCCCTGTTGCGGGCATAGTGGATGTAGCTGGTGTTGAAGAAGCTGTAGAACGTTGCGCTCACAAGGCAAAGGAACATCACTGCCCAGCTTGCAACCAGCAATTTCAGTTGCCGTGGTTGGTTCGTGACCGTCTTCAAATAGCCCAGATATGTCACGCTCAAAGCGATTGACCCACCAGACAGCAAGGCCAACTGATTGTAGAATTTTTCGTAAGATTGACGATTTGCCTCTGCCTCTTCACGACGTTTTTTTGCTACGTTCGCCCTAGAATTTTGCGCGTCCTCTATGCGTTGTTTCGCTATCAGTGGGTTGGTCACAGTATTAAGGAACCTTTCTATCGGCAAACTTACCGATCATTTTATACAGTTCGTGAATAGCTTCAGGCTGCGCTTCGTTCATCGAACGGCAGGCACAAATAAAGATTTTGCAGAGCGTACCCACAATCACGAACAGCGCATGACCGGCGCAATCTTTTTCTTCTTGGTTTCTGGCGCGAATCTTGAACACTTCACCGCGTTTAATTGTGTGGCCGTATATGCCAGCTACTGTGGCGTGAACGTATTGGCTAGTCCAAAAGTAAAAACCATCATAGTCAAATTCGTCCTTAAACCCCTTGCCGTGCTTATCCAATTCAAAAGTATCTTCCTCAGTGGCCATCACCCACGTTTGCGCATGCTCTCCCGTCCAATTGCCCCTGCTCTTAAACTCAGCGGCTATCGCTCGCGTAGACGGGGTAGGAGCGCGAAGTTTGGCTGCCAGCTTCGGCATGTGTTTTTGGGCAATCTTCGTCCACTCAAGCTGCACCTTTGCTTGATACTTCAGGTATTTTTCTGCCCGTTCTTCGGTGAACTTGTTCGTGATGTAATGCAACGAAAACAAGATCTCAAGCAGCGTTCGTGACGTTGCGAACGCTTCAGCGGGGAACCCGGCATCAACCAGAACGCAGATAGCCCGGCTCACGGTCAGAGCCTTTGACACCAGAGGCAGAACTACGAAGCTACGCCGCCGATGCGTGGCCGGAACCATCTTCAATTTGTTCAGATGTCTTTCAAGCTTTTGGATTCGCTTGAGAATCTGCTTCGTGCTGGGATGAGTGGTCATCTTGATGGCAATTGTATAGCGGAAGACAAATCGGGTGCTTGAAACCACTTAACAACCAACGCTGGCCGTTTTATGCGTGTTCTCGTTGAATCTTTCAGGTGGGGTCTGATCGCGCTAGTAGTTTCACCCTGGGAGAAGGTCGCTTCAGGGAAGAGAAAACATAACGGCCCGACAAAAACAAATATCAAAAGAGTTGAACGCAGCATGGTTGTGGGCCCAGTTTCTATTCATCTGGACTGTTCGTATGATTAACCTAACTTAATATATTTTATTAATTCAAGTGAATAAGTGCGAGAAAGCGAAACCTAATTGATTGACAAGCTTCCGTAGCGCCAATCCGTGATTGTGGTTGGATAACAATGCTCTCGGAGAGAACGCGCCAATCCCGGCACAGCGAATGCGACATTTGCCAGGGGACTTCGACATAGTCCAAGTCCCATTCTGGGAATTATGGACCACATTCGAGTGCTTGGCCGCTTGCATCGGTATTGCCGAAGGTGATGCGGCCCTATGTCATTGCCGTGACAGTGAGCGATTCATAAGTACTCGCAAGGACTTACAAGAGCACGGACGGCATCCTAAGTCATTGCAAGACAGTCTTAGATATCGTTATTGTGTACCACGGTGTATTTATAGATTATCAGGTAATCTCGCGAAACTCATCGATTGGTTGCGGAGGTCAGATCTAAACTGACGACCTTCGGGTTATGGGCCGTGCAATTTAAAAACTCTAAATGACGTGTCTGGTGTCGCTTACGAAGAAAACGCGGCCACTTTCTACCCCTTGAGTTGGACCGAAGTTGGACTGAACCATGTGGGCGCTCTTGGCGGCGCGTAGAATGATGCGATGTCGCCCGCACTCGAATACCTCAAGCTCTTTGGGGAATGGATTAGATCAGTCAGGACCATGTTCGTTGCCGGGGCGGTCGCCGGTCTTGCCTTGTTCGCGCCCGAACGCCGATTAGAAGCAATCCACATTTATCCTGCTGTTGACCGCTTCAGGCCGTTGCTCTGGCTAGTGCTCGCAATCTCGGCTGCGGGGCTGTTGTATGAAATAGGGAAAGTTATTTTGGATGCAGGGGGACACGTTTTTACCTGGCTCAGAATCAAACGAAGATTGCATAGCCTCACAGCGGACGAGCGGAAAATACTTGCGCTGTATGTTCGAGATCAGGTGAGTACCTGGGCCTGGGGAGTAAGTGACTTGGGCATTCCAAGTCTCGTAGACGCGGGCATTCTCTATCTGGCCACAACTATCGGTGGCGTACACGCGGATTCGGGAATTCGCTACTACACAATTAAACCGCGAATTTTGAAGTATGTGACCAAGAAGAAACTTCTTCAGCCTTCGGCAACGCTGACGAACGCGTAAAGAGGCTGGCCCCCACTGGAAGTAGTCGCGCCAGAGCAGAGGCAGTAGGCCAGAGCAATGACTGCACGAACCGCTGGACCGGAAAAAGGATGGCTCATCATCGACGGCGGCGGGGAACCGGATGAAGTAAAAAAACGCTTTGTGGCATTGGCTGGCGGCCCGGATGCCAATTTCGTGCTAATTCCAACCGCAATGTCCGATAAGCAAATCCAGAAGCTCGGCTATGTTCGAGGGCAAGGCAGAGGATGGGCGAGGTCTTGGGGAATACAGGACGGCCACATCACGATGTTGCACGCCAGAGACAAGGAGCGGGCGGACTCAGAATACTTCGTCGATGTTCTACGAAACGCTTCTGGTATTTGGATTATGGGCGGACGGCAGCCGAGGCTTGCTGACGCTTACCTGGATACTGCTGTCGAACGCGAAATCAAAGAACTGGCCGCCCGTGGCGGTGTCGTTGGTGGAAGCTCTGCTGGCGCAACAATTCAAGGTTCGTACCTTGTCCGAGGCGATCCAAAGGACAACAAAGTTATGATGTCACCCGGCCATGAAAGAGGATTTGGATTGCTCTCAAACTCTGCCATTGACCAGCATGTGAATACGCGCGAACGCGAACACGACCTTGCGAAGGTCATTGAGAAGCATCCTGAATTGCTCGGCATTGGGATTGACGAAGGCGCAGCAATTGTGGTGCATGGCGACTCCTTTGAAGTGATCGGCGGGCAAGTGAGAATCTATGACGGCAATCGGCACAACGGCGCTTTTTATTACTCCCTATCGGCGGGACAAACCTTTGACCTCAGACGGCGAAAATTAGATTAGCTTGTCAACCTATCTTTGAAGGGCCGATAGGGGGTATGGCAGAACCAAAGCTCTTGAATATAAGAGGGGCCGAAGCACCGATGTTGAGGGCCAGAATTGGGCTAATGGCAGTTCCGCCCGCGTGATACGCAAACACCAACACGCCGCCAAGAAGCGGGAGTACGAGGAATTGAACCACATAATAGGGATCGGAAAATGTTTTGGGCCGCTCAGCATGAGGTACATGCGCCAAATCCGCGAGGCGAAGTAAATTGATTGCAAGTCCCCCGATTATTCCAAACCAAAAAGGCTCCATATATTTTCTCATCTAATCCGGTCGGAGAATGTGGACAAAATCCGGTTCAACACGTTCTGTGTTTTGTAATAGTGATCCCTCGTGGTGAAAAGCTGTCGGCCCAATCTGTCTCTTGATCGCACCAAATCGACTTTGTTTGGAAGGAACTGAAGAATCTGAGCCACCTGATGTGCTTCAATTCCAGTTTCTTCGGAAATCCCTTCAATCGTTCGCCAGTTGTACTTGGGATTCTCTAGGGCACGAACTACGCTGTGTCCCCTTTCGTCAAGCTCGTAAGACATGGAATCACTTCTCCAATGCGAAAAAAAATCTGCCGCAATTATAGCAGGAGAGAGGAAGAGTGGTTGTGTTCGATTGGCCATCCAAAGACAAGCCCGCTGCGGCGACGGCTCGTAGGGAAGTCCACGGCCCGGCTATAATCGACAGTGCAATTCTGGAATAGTGCGCAGAGGAGACGGCTATGCCTGTTGATGCCTGTACGAAAACCTTTGCGGAGTTG
>Ga0137380_10003708_pt1 | contig 13303 bp, 15 predicted proteins | sample SagtaG_17_FD_104809 | JGI IMG/M metagenome (GOLD analysis project Ga0137380, IMG submission 104809) | Vadose zone soil microbial communities from Sagehorn Ranch, Mendocino, California, USA - Sage2_L_100_16 metaG | ecosystem: Environmental > Terrestrial > Soil > Vadose zone | place: USA... | reverse complement strand
ATGAAGAAGGCCGCCCTCCTGTCGACCGACCACTTGCAAGAGGCGCCGCGGCGAGAACGCCTGGGCGGTTATGCGTGATCTGCAGGTCCACCGGGCGCTCGCGAAGTCGCGTTGACCCGGGTCCCACGCACGATCAACAACCCAGGGTTCACTTTTCGACGTGGATCGAGTAGTCGTGGATCACGGGGTTCGCGAGGAGCCGTCGACACATCTCCTCCGCTTCCTTCTGGGCGGCCTTCGCGTCCTTCGTGGCCAGGTCGATCAGGAACAGCTTCGAGCTGTGGACGGCTCGGAGGCCTTTGAAACCGAGAAGCGTGAGGGCCTTCTGGACGTTGTCGCCCTCGGGATCCGTGACGCCTTTCTTGAGGCGGACCTCCACCCGGATTTGGACCATTCCGTCGCCCTCCCGTGGGCATCCGCTCCGCCCTCTTAGGCCTTTCCGGGTTCCTGACGGAAGTGGTCCTGCAGAAGGCCGAACCGCGGGGTTGGACGAAGAACGGTGTGCCCGGACTCGAGCACCTGCTCGACGACGCCCTTCGCCGCGAGGGAGCGGATGGCGCCGAGGACGGTGCGGCGGGCGAAACCTTGGCCGACCCCCAACGCCAGGAGTTGGTCGAGGGACGTCCGACCTCGGAGGAGCTGCATGACCGCCTGCTCGGCTGGGACAAAGGCCTGCACAAGCCCCACACCGCGCAGGACGGGAAGCCGCACCGGGTCCGGATCGCAATACCAGGCCTCGACCCCTTCGTGAAAGGCCGCCAAGAGGGCTGCCATCGTGAGGATCTTCGTCCCGCCGGTCGCGCTGATCCGGACCGGGCCGGTGGCTCTCGCCTCTCGGATGCATGCTTCGATGGATTCCAGGCAATCGCCGAGATCGAACGCGTCCACGCGCACGGCTTGCAGATTCGGCTCCAAGGCCCGGAGGTGCCGGAAGCCCGCGGACCGGAACGAGTTGCGGCCTCCTACGAGGACCAGCCGATCGTACGGCAGGAGACGGAGGCTCGGCAGGATGTGGCGTTCGTCGAACCCGATCGTCGCGATCAACGTGCGGAGGTCGATCGCATCACCCGAGGAGGAGCTCGATTCCCGGCGCGGGGACGATGATGAGGCGGCGACCGTCCGCGGGGTCCGACTGACGCTCGATCGCCCCGACGGCCTCCAGCTCCCGCAGGTGATGGTTCATCGTCGCCTTGTGGACGCCAAGGGCCCGTGCGAGCGCCGTCTCCGAGAAGCGTTTCTCCCGATTCTTCACGAGGAAGGCGAGGGCGTCGCGCTGCTTCGGCGTGAGACCTTCGCCGTACGTCATCCGGAGGAGTGGCAGCGGGATCTCTCGATACGTCTCATCATGCACGTAGGTCGCCGGGATCCCCTCCAGGATGCAGACGAGGAGGGCCGCGCTGCTCATGAGGCGGGTGCCGCCCGCGATGTTGAATCGGAGTTCCGCTCCGGCGGCCTTCTCCTTCCGCACGTCGGCGCGCATCTGGGCGGCCGCCTGCAAGAGGTCGTAGGCGTCGCTCACTTCGATCGCGGTGCATGGGACGCCGAGGCTCCGACAGAACTCGACGACTTTGGACCGGGCTTCGCGGCTCTTCGCATGATCGCTGTGGTAGAACAGGACCCGTTCCAAATGTTCTGTCGAACGGATCGACGGAAGCAGGCTCTGCGGGCGCCAGCCGAGGGTTCCGAACAGGACCGTCATGGGCTCCTTCGAGTGACCGGATACCGACGATAAGAACTCTCTTCTGTCGAATTCGTCCTCGCAGGAAGGCCGAAACTGTTTTATCACTCCGTCCGGATGATTCCCGAGGACCGCCAACCATGCACGCCGGTGAACAGACCCTGCTTGTCACGCGACCCACACGTCTCATTGCGTTGCGCTTCTGGAGCGCCATGCTCCTGGCCCTCATCCTGGCGGGCGTCTTCGGTTTCCACGTGCCCCGGTTCCTCGGGTCTACCGCCCTGAACTACACGGTCGCGGGGATCGATCTGGGCCTCATCCTCGCCGGCTTCTTCCTGTTCCTCGCCCTCCTCGCGTTCTTCGCGGCGGAGCTCAAGCGCAAGACGATTCGCTACATCATCACGGACAACAAGATCATTCGAGAGGACGGGATCCTGAACAAGAACACGCAGATGATTCCGTACACCCAACTCGAACGCGTCGACTTGCATCAGTCATTCGCTCAGCGAATCATGAAAATCGGCACGATCGTGGTCGATACCGGGGACGACAAGTTGAGCATTGACATGGTCCGGCATCCCGCGAAGGTGCAGGAACTCTTGAGCAACCGCCTCGGCCGTCGAGCCTGGGACGGTCAGACGCCACCGGGCCAGCAACCGCAGGTGAAGAGATAGTTCTAGGGCGACGCGAAGGGGCCTTCACTGCATCCACGGGAGCCGGAGGCGGGCCTCGCGCGTCCCGACCACGTCCCAGGCCCCAGGTTCGCCGTCCGGTTCGCCTTCGACCCAGTAACCGCCGATCGTCATGTCGTAGCCGTGGGTCGCATCGAGGGCGACCGTGCATCCGATTTTTCGGCGGTACCGTCGCGTGGCCCAACCCGCCTCGTGGGAGCTCGACCACTCCCGCCTCTTAAGCGCCATGACGACCTCGAGCCATTTCACGCGGTCCGCGGGTCGACCGCGGGAGATCCGTCGGAGTTCGTCGGCGACGTAGTCCAGGTCCGTCCGCGAGAGACTGGCAGCCCCGTCGTCCCCCGTGTGGCTGTGGAACCCTCCGAGGACCGCATACCCGACGTCGGCGTTCTCAATGGCCCCGCGGGCCCGCTGGAACGCCTTCTCGTTCCCATGGGACACCCAATTCGGCTTGCGATCTTCCGTCTGGAGGGGATAGGCCGCCCGGAGGACCGTCACCTCGCGCGGCCTCTGCCGAACGAGCCGTGTGCCTCGATTCCCGACCAAGAAGCCGTTCGTCTCGCGGTTGTACGCCTCCACGGCGGAGGTGACGAGGCCCAGGAAGCAGCTCCGTTCAATCACGATGTGGTCCAAGGAATCTGCCTCCGGCAAGCGGCCGGCAAGACGCCCCTTGGCGTATAAGAAAGTGACGTCATGAGTTACGGATATTCGTTCGATAACAGTTCTGACGGTTTCGCTCCGGCTTCCCAACGACGGCGTGCCAGAAAGGAAAAATAAGCACCGCGAGATACGCGGCGGAACCGGCATGAAGTTATTCGCCACGGAGTTGCGAGGGAAGACGGTCATGACGGAAGACGGTCAGGTCCTCGGGGTCCTCGAGGACTTCCTCCTGGAGACGAAGACCGGTCGGATCCAGTCCCTGCTCGTCGCACCCGCAGAGTCCGTGGAGACGCGACTGTTCAAGACGGACCCCCACGGGCGGCTCATCCTCAGCTTCCGTTCCATGAAGGCGGTGCGAGACGTGATCGTGACGCAGATCGCGGACTGAGCACCCTGCGGGGGGACCCATGACCAACCTCACGTTCTATGGGGGCGTTGGCGAGATCGGAGGCAACAAGGTCCTGGTCGAGGACCGAGATGCGCGCATCTGGCTCGACATGGGAGCCACGTTCGACTTCGGTTCCGAATATTTCGTGGAGTACCTCACGCCCCGGGAGCGGTTCGGGCTGCGGGACTACTTCGCGCTCGGCCTCCTGCCGAAGCTCCCCGGACTGTACGGGGCCGAGTGGCTCGACCGCGCCGGCCTCCCGCACGAATCCCCGAGGTTCTCGGCCGCGTTCATCTCCCATATCCACTTCGACCACACGAACCACCTGCGGTTTCTGGATCCCGCGATCCCGGTGCACCTGGGCGTCGGCACGAAGATCATCCTGGACTCCTGGGAGATCACGACGCGCGGCATGGACCTCCTCGCCCACGACTACCGTACCTTCCGCACGGGTGCGAGCGTGGACGCGGACGGCGTGGACGTCGAACCGATCCACGTCGACCACTCCGCCCCCGCTGCCTACGGCTTCCTGGTCCACACGAGCGCGGGGACCATCGCCTACACGGGCGACCTACGACAGCACGGACCCCATTCGGAGATGACGCGGGACTTCATCGACGCGGCGAAGACGAACGAACCGATCGCCCTCATCACGGAGGGGACGCGAGTGACGCCCACCGATCCCCGAGCCAACTTCACGGAGGCCTTGGTGAAGTCCAAGAGCACCGAGACGGCCGGTCGGGCGAAGGGGAAGGCGGTGTTCGCGACGTTCTACCCGCGGGACGTGGACCGCATGCGGACGTTCGTGGAGGTCGCGAAAGCGGTGGACCGGCAGTTCGTCGTCCAGGCCCGGGCCGCCCATCTCCTCGTGTCCCTCTCCCAAGACACCCGGATCCAGGTCCCCGATGTCCTACGAGATCCGGACCTGCTCGTCTACGATCGCCGGTTCCATCGCCAGGAGACCTGGGAGAAGAACCTATTCGCCCAACTCGGGGACCGCGTCGTGACCTCCGACTACGTCCGAGAACACCAGGACGAGCTGGTGGTGCAACTCGACTTCACGACGATGCCGGAATTGATCGACATCCAGCCGGTCCCCGGGAGCGCGTTCATCCATTCGAAGAGCGAGCCGATCGAGGAGAACGACGAGGTCGAGAAGGCCGTTGCGAACTGGGTCCGGTTCTTCAAGCTCCGTCGGTCCCAGTACCACGCGAGCGGCCACATGTCCGAACGGGAGATTGCCGACATGATCCGAGCGATTGCGCCGAAGGCGGTCATCCCGATCCACACCGAGTATCCGGGACGATTCACCCAATTCGCCTCGCACGTCGTCCAACCGGTCCTCGCGAGCCCGATGCCGGTCGGTTGATCGGCACGCCGACCTAAGGCAGGAAGTACTGCGCGATCGCTCCCTGGATGCCCAGGATGACGAACTGGACCGCGATGGCCGCCAGGATCAGGCCCATGATCCTCGAGATCGCGTAGGCGCCCATCCGGCCCAGCCGGCGGAAGATTCGATCCGCGTACGTGAGCATGAGCCACGCCGCGGCCATCGTAACGAGGATGGACGTCAAGATGACGACGATGCGGATCGTGTCGAGAGCGGGCGACGTGGCCTCCGCCATGAGGACGATGACCGTCGTGATCGCCCCGGGGCCGGCGAGCATCGGGATGCCGAGGGGCACGATCCCGATGGCCTCTCGTTCCAGGGCCTCCTGGCGGTCCTGGGCGGTGAGCTGGGTCCGCGACCGCTCCCCTTGCATCATCGAGAAGGCGATCGAGAACAGAAGGATCCCTCCCGCGATCCGGAAGGCCGGAATCGAGGTCCCGAAGAACAGGAAGATGTTGTTCCCGACGAACGCGAAAATGAGCAGGGTAATCGTTGCCGCGAGCACGGCCTTCTCGATCACGCGCTTCTTGACGACTGGCGGGTAGGACCGCGTGAGGACGACGAAGAAGGTCATCGCCCCGATCGGGTTCACGATCGCGAAGATCGCGATGAAGGTCGTCGCCGCGAAACCCGCGAGATCCGCCATGGCGCCGCGAGCGACGGAAGGGCCCGTATTAGAAAGTGTCGAGCACTTTCCGCGCGAATGAGAGATAGCCTGTATGGCCGAGAGGGGCGAAGGACGGATGCGTGCCAGACTCGTGGGCGACCATCTCCCGCTCGATGATCTCCACGGACCGAATCTCGACGAAGGTCGCGGCTCGAAGGGCTTTCACCGTGCGGTTCACCTGCTCCACGTTCGGGGAGTACGACGCGAAGTGTCCGCTTGGCCGCAGGGCCTCCGACGAACTGCCCACCGCTTCCCAGGGATCGGGGATGTCGAGGATTACCGCATCCACGTCACGTTCTACGATGCCGGCACGAGCGTCTCCAACCTTGAATTTGACCGGACCGTCGAGGTTCGCGGCAGCGACGTTTCGACGTGCCTGTTCCAAGAAATCGGCTCGCACATCGTAGGTGACGACGCGACCCTTCGAGCCGACGGCGTGGGCCAACGCGAGGGTCATTGCGCCCGAGCCGGCTCCAACCTCCACGACAAAATCACCTGGCTTCAGGTCGCAGTTCCAAACGAGGACCGGTGCGTCCTTCGGACCGATGATCTGGGCTTGCCGTCGCAGGAGTTCCACATGGTCCCGGATCGAGGGGGTCAGCACGAGGAACGTTCGACCTCCCACCGTCCACCGCCGACCGACCAATCCTCGCAACGTGTCCGCTCGGACGACACCGACCGCGGGGACGCTCACGATCTCTTGGTCAAGGACCACGAGATGCTTGGCGCCGGACGGCTCGAGAAGCACGACCCGAAGGGGTTCCACGTCACGACAAGGTCGCGCGGATTGTAAGACTTTTCGCGGATGCCCCAAAGGTTAATGGGGTTTGCCACTTTCCTCGCATGTTAGATTCTACCATGGCCCAAGTCTCCGGGTCGCAGCCATCTCCCGCGAGCCGCGGGTCCACGCGATGGGCGGCCCTACGCCCGACTCGTCAGTTCCGTCGACGCCTTTTCCAAGCACTCATCGTAACGGTCCTGTTCCTCGCCTTCATTGGTGGACTTACCGTCCTGTTCGGCACGATCATCCTGCAGTACGCCGTCGGAGGATTGGTCGTCAGCAGCATCGTGATTGTCGCGGCGATCGGCCTCACGGTCCTCTATGGAATCCGCGGCTTCGCCAATTTTGCGTACGGAGATCTGATGACGCTCGGGGCCTATCTGGCGCTCCTCCTCAGCCTCAACGGCCTCTCCCTCATCTGGGGAGCCATTGTCTCGTTTCTCGTCCTCGCGGTGGTCGGTGTCCTGCTCGAGGTCGTCATCTTTGCACGTCTCGAAGGCCGCGGACCGGTCCCTCCCATCGTCGCCTCCGTAGGCGTCGGACTCATCATCCAAAATGGCGTACGAGCCGTGGCGGGGACTCAAGAGTGGCTCTATCCGGTGCCCGCCTCGCAGGACATTGTACTCATTCCCGGCGTCGGCCTCCACCCCGTCCGCGGATTCCTCACGCTCGGGGTCGGACTCACGCTCGTGTTCTCAGCCCACGTTTTGCTGAAGTACACAAATTTGGGGAAGGCGATGCGGGCGACGGCCGACAATCTCGAGCTCGCGAAGGCGACGGGCATTGATACGAAGCGCGTTACCTACGCAGCTTGGGTCGTGAGCTGCTCCTTCGCCTCGACCGCGGGCGTCCTGCTTGGTTTGGGTACAGCCCTTAACCCCACCATGGGTTTCGACATCATCTTGCTGATCTTCGCGGCCGTCATTGTCGGAGGAATCGGCTCGCCGTACGGGGCGATGCTTGGGGGTCTTCTCGTCGGACTTTCTCAAGAGATGTCGGTCCCGTTTCTGCTCTGGCTCGAACGTCCGGACGTCATCGGATTGCAGTTCGGGACCGCGTACAAGGTCGCGATTCCGTTCATCATCCTCTTCGTCGTCCTGATATTCCGGCCTTGGGGCATAGCGGGACGACGTCCGGCGTTTGCCCGGCGATCCTATTTCATTGAGCAAATCGTGCGGCTATTGGGCGAGCGCCGCAGGAGTGAAACCCCGACGGGTGAAGCGAATGGAGGTAAGTGAGTCGTGACAGGCGGTGCTCCCACGCATGTCTCGAAACAAGCTCCAGTGCCCACTGTGCCGTGGGGCGGGCTCGTCGCCTTCCTCGCCATCGCGGGCATCGTCGGCGCGGGCGTGATCGCAGGCTTGTTGGCCGGAGCTTCGACACAAGGGATCTTGACGAATCTCGGATTCTACGCCAGTATCGCAATCATCTTCGCCGTCCTCGCACTCGGCTTCAACCTTCAATGGGGTTACACGGGGCTGTTCAATGCCGGGATTGCCGGTTTCTACCTGATTGGGGCGTACGTCGCGGCAATCGCCATTACCGCTCCCTCCCCGCCGATCGTCGTCGGCGGGATTCCGGTCTACCCGGGGCATCTCGGCGGTTACTCCCTCCCTCTGGCGGCAGGGATCATCCTCGCGATGCTCGCGTCCGGGGCGACCGCGGCGATCATCGCGCTTCCGGCACTGCGCCTACGGGCGGACTATCTCGCCATTGCAACGCTGGCCTTCGCCTCGATTCTCCAGATCTTCGCCAACAACCTGCAGTCGGTGACGGGTGGCGCCATTGGAATCACCGGGATCCCGAAGCCCATTGCCTTTACGACGGCCGACGCGCCCTTCTTGAATGCGCTCACGATCGTCGGGATCGGGTCCGCGATTCTCCTGTTCTTCCTCCTCCTTCTTCAATTCATGGCGGAATCTCCGTGGGGTCGGGTTCTGAGGGCGATCCGCGAGGACGAGGAAGCCACGATGGCTCTCGGAAAAAACACGTTCAACTACAAACTCCAGGCGTTCGCGTTGGGTGGAGCACTGATGGGTCTCGCGGGTGCCCTGTTCGCGGTCACCCTGGGCTATATTTCACCGTCCTCCAGCTTCGCTCCTTCCGTGACGTTCTCCGTTTGGGTGATGGTCATCGTGGGTGGTTCCGGCAACAACCGAGGGGCCATCTTCGGCGCGTTCCTGATCTACGGCTTCGAATGGCTGTCCGTGCAGTTGAAGGACTACATTCCAAGCGCCCTCGCCGAGGGCCTTCCCGGCATCCGTTCCTTGTTGATTACCACAGGCATTGTGGCCGCCGTCCTCCTCGTTTTCGTCCTCTTTGTCGGTCGATTCATCTGGCCGTCGGCTCGGAGTCGAATCCTCACCATCGTTCGAGAGCGGGCGTGGGCAAGGAGCGCCATCGTCGCTGCGTTCGTGCTCTACGGATTGGGATGGGTGTTTGTCTTCCTCCAGCAGTACGCACCGCGGGCGATTGGGGACACCATCTTCTACCTCAGACTGATGTTCATCGGCGTCCTGTTGATCATTTTGATCATCTATCGTCCAGAGGGAGTCCTCCGAGAGCATAAACGCGTATTGAGGTGAGCTGCGGGCATGGCCTCCGGACCGATCCTTCAGGTGAATGGCATCGAGAAGGCGTTCGGTGGGATCCGGGCCGTCGATCGGTGCAGCTTGGCGGTCCTTCCGGGATCCATCACGGGTCTCATTGGGCCGAACGGCGCGGGGAAATCGACTCTGTTCAACATCATCGCGGGACTGTATCGCCCCGACGGCGGGGAGATTTGGTTCGGAGACGCACGCATCGACGGCCTACCGCCTTACGAAATTGTGCGCCTCGGACTTACGAAGACGTGGCAGATTCCTCACGAGCTTCGGAACCTAACGGTCCTCGAGAACCTCGTCCTCGCAGCGAAGGACAACGCGGGGGAGCATTTGCTCAACCTCTTCGTCAAACCGGGCGAAGTGAAACGCGACGAAATACGATGCCGTGCCCGCGCCCGCGAGGTGCTGAAACTGACGCAGCTCGAAGGACTCGCGAACGAGCACGCGCGATCCCTCTCGGGTGGACAAAAAAAACTTCTTGAGCTCTCGCGTGCGTTGATGTCGGACCCGACCCTGGTCCTCCTCGATGAGCCCGTCGCCGGCGTGAATCCGGCGTTGACCGGGAGTCTCATGGACCTGATCGAGAGGCTTCGGCAGAACGGGAGGACGTTCTTCCTCATCGAACACGACATGAATGTCGTCATGAACCGATGCGATTGGGTCATTGTGATGCATCAAGGCCGTCGGATCGCGGAAGGCCCTCCGGAGACGGTGAAGGCGGACCCGGCCGTGATCGAGTCGTATCTGGGGGGATGAAATTGCTGCTCCAAGCCCAGAACCTCCGATCGGGCTACGGGGAGATGGAGATTCTCCATGGGGTCTCGATGACCCTGGAGGAGGGGGAGATGGTCGCCCTCATCGGACCTAACGGCGCGGGCAAGTCGACCCTCATCAAGACCATGTTCGGCCTCCTTCGTCCCACGGAAGGCCGGGTCCTGTTCCGAGATACGGACATTACCGGGTTCCACCCCCGAGACCTCGTCATCATGGGCCTGGGCTATGTCCCGCAAACGAACAACACATTTCCTACGCTCACGGTCCTCGAGAATCTCGAGATGGGCGCGATTACGCGGAGAATCTCCCCCATTCCGCTTCCGTGGAATCGGGGATCTCGTAAGCGGACGCAGGCCCGGATGACGGATGCGCAAATCCGGAAGCGAGCCACGGAAACCATCGAGTTGTTTCCGAATCTGCAGCCGAAACTCCGCGAAGCAGCTGGTAGCTTGAGCGGCGGGGAGCAGCAGATGGTCGCGCTCGCGAAATCGATGATGCTCGACCCGGACGTACTCCTGATCGATGAGCCCTCGGCCGGGCTTGCTCCCAAGCTCGTGGATAACGTCTTCTCCAAAATTGTCGAGATCAACAAACAAGGCACTGGGATTGTCATGGTCGAGCAGAATGCGAAGAAGGCCCTCGCGATCGCGCACCGCGGATACGTGCTCGAAACGGGCCGGAACCGGTTCGAGGGGACAGGAAACTGGCTGCTCCACAACACGGACGTCGGGAAGCTCTACCTGGGAGGCCAAGGCTGACTCACAAGAAAGGGAAAATGGAAAGGTGGTTCAGAACTGGCGTGAAACGATCGCGGCCTGAACCTTTTCCGAGAATGTGCTCGGTGTCGCTGCCCCGAACGACTGGCTCGACATCGTCACCGGAGGTGCGGGTTGAATGCTCGACTCCGGGATGAAGGCGATCCGATAGATCCCGAAGCTGCTGTTTACACCCCAGACTTCGTAGGGTCCTCGCACATCACCGTTCGCGTCGAAGTCCTCCGAACCGGCCGCTCCCTCCCAGTTCACCGAACCGGACTGGTTGAACGTGCTCGTGGCAAGCGACCATTGTCCGGGCTTGATCACGGTCCCGGTTCCCTTGGCAATCAGGGGCAGATTCGCCTTGATGGCGTTCCCGTCGACTGAACCGGCCTTCTGCGCCGCGAGGGCGATGAGATAGACCGCGTCGTACGTGTAATCCGTGTACAGAACCGGGGTCGCGGTGGTCGTCGTGGCGGTCTTGTACTGAGTCACGAAAGTGTCGTGAATCGCCCCGAACGGCGAGACGGGCGAGGTGCCTTTGATCTTCGTCACGTCGACGCCGACCGATGGGTCGCGCAACTGGTCCATGAACGCCTGGCTGTCCAGTCCTTCCGAGAACACCCAGGGCCGGTCCCAGCCGGAGTTAGTCGACAGACCCGCCTTCCAGTTGCTCATCACTATGAGTCCCTCGCCAGGGAACCCGGCGAAGTAAACCGCTTGTGGGTTCTTCTGGAACAGGGTCGCAAGGTCCGTAGAGAACTGCGTCGCTTTCGGGTTGATGATGACCGTCGTGTTGACGGTACCCCCGAGAGCCGTGAACTTCGTGTTGATCACGCCGACCAGACCACGTCCATAGGAATCATCGCGTCCGATCAGGTTGATGTACCGATACGAGAGGTTGTTGAACAGATAGTTCGCGGCGACGACGCCTTGAAGTGCATCCGATGGCGCCGTTCGGAAGAAGTAGCCACCCGTCAAGGTCAGGTTCGACAACGCGGGAGACGTCGCAGACGGAGAGACCATCGGTACACCCGCCGCCTTCGCAATTCCAATCGATGCGATGGTGCCGCCGGAGAACTGAGCCCCCACGATCGCGTTCACATGGTTCTGGGTGATCAGCTTCGTCGTGGCTGCAGCCGCAGCTGTTTGATCCGTCTGATCGTCCTCCGTGTAAAGCTGGATTGGCTGGCCTAGGACCCCACCGGCCGCATTAATCTGGTGGACGGCGAGATAGGCGCCCTGCGTATCGCCCGGCCCGTACTGGCTGAGCGCACCCGTGATCGACAACAGCGTTCCGATTCGAAGCGCTGGTTTTGCCGTGGGCGTGAACAATCCACCGAGTACCGCCGCCGCGAGGACGACGACTACCACGACGATGACGGCAACCACGATCCACAATGCCTTGCTCTTCGGAGCTGGCATCGGCGCAGCTCCGGAAGAGGACGACTGCTCCTCCATAGTAACCCCGGGCCACATGTGGGGTCATGGTTTTAAACGTTCTGGCGTGCCCCACCTGCGCACCGGATTTTGGTGCAATTTTCGAACCCACCAAGGCCATTGTGGACATCGTCCGTCCCTGGCGCGAAGGGGTCCATCGAAGGCGGGCTACGCGGGTCGCTCGCGGCGGAAGATCAAGTATGCGACGAAACCGAAGATCGGGAGAGCGAACGCGACCGAGAACCAGAACGGCCCGCGCATGCCACGAATCCGCGCGTCCTGATATGCCCACAGGGCGACCAAGAAAAACGCGATGTACAACCCGAGGAGGAACAACCAGAACACGGTCGGCGACGAGGGCGCCGCGGCCTGGAACGGGAGCGCTACATCTGGATAGGCAACGGGCGAGGTACTCCCTCCTGCGCGGTCCGCTTCGGGGGCTGATAAGGCCGGGATTATTTATACCATGTCCAGACACGGAAGACCCACCGCCTCGGGAAGCAATCCCAAACGTCCTGGTTTCAGCGGAAGATGGCGTCGACGACCTGGAGAACGTTTTTACCGCTCAGGTGCGTTCGCATGGTTCGAGCTATGGAGGGGCGGACTTGACCGAGCAACTCACCACGGGCGCCTTGTTGCTCGTGATCGGCGCGGTTCTCACGATCATCGGGATCGTCTTCTTCCCGTTCCTTTGCGTCGGGATCCCGCTCCTCGTCGTCGGACTCATCCTCATCGTCGCGGAAAGCGGCCGGGTGACGAAACCGCCCGCTCCCCTGTATCCGGGATACGGACCGAGCCCGCCATACGCGCCCTATGCGCCGTTGCCACCGCCGGCCGGGCGGCCGAAGCCATCGGACGACACGGTCGCCAGTCCCGGCCCGTCGCCGACCCGATACTGTGTGAACTGTGGGGCCGCCCTGACCCCCGGCGCGGCCTTCTGCGCGCAGTGCGGAGCACCCGTCCAACGGTAGGCAACGCCCGCCCCACGATGCCTTTATGGCGACCGACCTCTCTTCCGCGCGCGGTGGACCGATGAAACGGTCGGATGTCTCGGGCTTCTACAAGAAGAGCGCCGAGGAGCGATGGCAGATCATCCGCGACTTCGGGGACCTCGAGCCGTCTGAAATCGATACGATCCGGAACACAGGGGCCTTGCGGTTCGAACAAGTCGACCACATGATCGAGAACGTGGTCGGCGCCATGCCCATCCCCCTCGGCATCGCGGTGAATTTTCGCGTCAACGGGAAGGACTACCTCGTTCCTATGGCGATCGAGGAACCGAGCGTCATCGCCGCGGCCTCGAATGCGGCGCGGATGGCGCGGGAACGGGGCGGCTTCACGACGAGCGGCTCTGGGCCGATCATGTTGGGCCAGATCCAACTCGTCGGGGTGGCGGATCCGAACGGGGCGCGGATCACGATCCTGTCCCATCGGGATGAAATCCTCTCGATCGCGAACGAGAAGGATCCCATGCT
>Ga0137380_10003702_pt1 | contig 13316 bp, 11 predicted proteins | sample SagtaG_17_FD_104809 | JGI IMG/M metagenome (GOLD analysis project Ga0137380, IMG submission 104809) | Vadose zone soil microbial communities from Sagehorn Ranch, Mendocino, California, USA - Sage2_L_100_16 metaG | ecosystem: Environmental > Terrestrial > Soil > Vadose zone | place: USA... | reverse complement strand
TTGGATACGAAGTCAAAGGGCGCGAGGTCGTCGCCCTGCATAATCCGCCGGCGAGCTACTCGCCAGCCAAGCTGCAGGCGCTTTATCGTCAGCTTGAGGACCGCCTCAGCCGCTTGCCGGGGGTGCAGGGAACGGGACTCGCTCTTTATAATCCGCTAACCAACAACTGGGGTGAGATGATTTTTGTTGCCGGGCACCCACCAGCCAAGATCGAGGAGGAGTCCGGTGCGTCGTGGGATCGCGTGAGCGCCGGCTATATGCAAAATTTCGGTATGCGTATGGTTCGCGGACGGAACTTCACCGAGGCTGACAACGAAACGACAGAGCCGGTTGCCATCATCAACGAGGCGTTTGTCAGGCGCTTCTTCAAGAGCGGCGAAAACCCTTTGGACCAGCACTTCGGCTTGGATTTTCCTGAAAACTCCGGAATGTTCCGGATCATCGGTATCGTACACGATGCGAAATTTGCGGGATTTGCGCTGGGACGGCCGACGCGCCCGATGTTCTACGTGCCGCTGGCGCAAAGCGTGGACTATAAGCAGGATCTGATGGCGAGGGTCGAGAGGGCATCTCAGTTTGTCCGCGGAATCATGCTTGTCACCGGGGTTTCGCCAGGAAGGCTCGAAGGGCCGATCACCCAGGCATTGTCGGAGGTTGATCCGAATCTGGCTATAACCAGCGTGCGGACCATGCAAGAGCAGGTCGCATTGACGTTCGACCAAGAGCGAGCGGTAGCGAGCCTCGCGGGACTATTTGGGACCATCGCGCTGCTGCTGGCGGCCGTGGGGTTGTACGGTGTGACTGCCTACATGGTAGCTCAGCGGACTCGCGAAATCGGCATCCGCATGGCACTGGGTGCGAAGCGAGCAAAGGTGGCGCAGCTTATCCTGGGGTGGGTGTCGAGACGCGTGTTCGCAGGACTGCTGTTGGGGTTGCCGCTGGCTGTCGGCGCCGGGCGGTTGATTTCGAGTCAGCTCTACGGCGTTTCGAGTTGGGATCCGATGGCGCTGATGATTGCAGCGAGCGCGCTCGCGATGTCGGCATTTGCGGCGGGAATTCTTCCCTCGACCCGAGCGGCTTCGATTTCACCAATGGAAGCGTTGCGAATGGAATAGGCGAGGAGCCCGCCTCAGAAAACGGATCTGACGAGCCATGGCGCCGACGCCTGGCGCTTCCATCGCATCCTCTCCGCAATCTGCGACCTCAGGGCTCGAACCCGGCCAAATTGTTCGGCGAACGAGGAATCCCACGGCGCAGCAAGCGCCAAGGCCGATGGAAACGCAGTTGCAGGCCAGGGGTCTGGACGGTCGCCCGGACTTGCGCCCAGGGGGCCATTGGTAGTTTTCAGGGCTGGAATTGCGAGGCGCGCGACCCCCGAGAACCTATCGCGCGATTCATCTGAAGAGCAACGTTGCGCTTCATCTTGAGCCGGGCGCGACGATCCTGGCGGCCGAGACGCCCATGGAAGGCACGACCTCGGGCGGCTATGACGCAGCCGAGGCCAACGCCGGCGACAACAAATTTCAGGATTATGGGCACAGCCACTGGCACAACAGCCTGATTTGGGGGGAAGAACTGCACAACATCGGGATCGTGGGTCCCGGACTGATCTATGGCCGAGGGTTGAGCCGCGGCGCCGGGCATGACACGCCCCGCGCGGAAGCGCCCGGGTCGGCAATAAAGCAATCGCCCTCAAAAACTGCCGAAACGTCTTGCTGAAGGATTTTGCCATTCTCAAGGGCGGGCCCTTCGGCCTGCTCGCCACCGGAGTAGACAATTTCCAAATCCACGGGCTGACCATCGACACCAACCGCGACGGCATGGATCTCGATTGCTGCCGCAACGGGCACGTCTCCGACTGCAGCGTGAATTCGCCGTGGGATGACGCGATCTGTCCGAAGAGCTCCTTCGCTCTCGGGTACGCGCGCTCAACGGAAAACATCACCATTGCAAACTGCTATGTCGCCGGCTGCTACGAGGTCGGAACTCTCCTCGATGGAACATTTAAAAAGTACGGTCCTGACGTTCGCGTGCCGCGCACGGGGCGCATTAAGTTTGGGACAGAATCCAACGGCGGATTCAAAAACATCACGGTCAGCAATTGCATCTTTGAGGGCTGTAACGGCATAGCTCTGGAAAGCGTGGATGGCGCACTGCTTGAAGACGTGACGTTTAACAACATCACCATGCGCGACATCAGCGGCTCGCCGATTTTCCTGCGACTTGGCGCACGCATGCGCGGCCCGCAAGGCATACCTGTTGGCGCTCTGCATCGCATCATGCTGAACAACATCGTGAGCTATAACGCCGCGGGACATCTGCCGGCGATCATCAGCGGCATTCCTGGACACGCCATCGAGGAGGTCAAGATCAGCAACTTGTATCTCCAGCACCGCGGCGGTGCCAGCAAGGAAATGGCCGCTTTCCAGCCGCCCGAAGACGAGACCAAATATCCGGATCCACATATGTTTGGCCCCGAGCTCCCGGCACACGGCTTTTACATCCGACACGCGAAGAATCTGGAATTCAGCAACGTGGAAGTCGCTTGCGAGGCGCCCGACGAACGAAGCGCGTTCGTCGTCAACGACGTCCAAGGCGCAGATTTCTTCCGCATAAAGACGCCTCCAGAATCACGCGGCCGGGTTTTCTCGCTGACCAATGTGACCGATTTCCGCACCGTGGCCGCCCCCGGAGTGAAGGACGCCCAACTCGACAGGGTCGAAGCCAAGGCGCTTTGAGGAAAAGCACCGAGTTCATATAGTGAAACGCGAGACCTGGTATATAAAACTGCGGACCTCTGCTAGACTTGCCTCTGCTTCAATGAGCCCGGACTTCACCTAGGTACTGGCCAAGAGCTCTGCGGCGCCTGACGGACGTGTTTTTCCTCGGGCTTGCCGGCAAATCCAGCCCTGGAACCATTATGAAAGTCATCCGCTATGAAGATCCCTACGGCAAGATTCATCATGCTGTCGAGGGCCAACAGGCAGGGCCGCTCCGCGTCGAGGGTGATCCGCTTCATGGATTCCAAGTGACCGGAGAAACCGCCATCGTCGGAAAGATTTTGGCCCCGGTGGTCCCGACCATGATCTGGTGCATCGGGAAAAACTACCGGCGCCACGCCGACGAAGTGGGGATGGGAGTCGACGAATACCCAGAGGTCTTTGCCAAAGGAGCAAACGCGGTGCAGGACCCGGGCCAGCCGATTCGGTTTCCGGAGCGCGCCAAAAGCTCCGAAATCGATTACGAGGGCGAGTTGGTGGTGGTGATCGGAAAGGCATGCAAGGATGTCGCGCGCGAGCGGGCGCTCGGCTATGTCGCCGGTTATACCTGCGGGAACGACGTCAGCGCGCGCGATTGGCAACTCAAGACAGGAGGGAGCCAATGGTGCCGGGGCAAGAGCTTCGACACTTTTGCCCCGCTAGGGCCGTGTCTCCTGACCCGGGATTCCCTTGCGGATCCCGCCGGCTTACGAATTCAGACGCAGGTAAACGGCCGCATTATGCAGGATGCAACGACGCGCGACATGATTCACGACGTGCCGGCCTTGATCGAGTTTCTCAGCCAAAGCACTACGCTGCTTCCGGGCACAGTAATCTTTACGGGAACGCCGAGCGGCGTTGGCATGGCTCAGAATCCCCCGCTCTGGCTGAAGGATGGCGATGAGGTGAGCGTGACCATCGAAAAGATCGGGACGCTCACGAACCGCGTCTGCGGGGCGATTGCCTGAAGGCTGCGTGATGACGGCGGCACTGCCGGCCGACAGGAGCTCCGCGTCGATGATTTCATTTCACGGAACGGAGGAGCCTTCCACTGACGAACGCACCGAAGCAATCCAATTGCAAGCGGCTTGACGGCAAAGCGGCGGTTGTTACCGGGGCCGCCAGCGGCATAGGCCAGGCCATTGCGCAAAGATTTGCGCAGGAAGGTGCACGGGTGTGGCTCGTGGATATTGATGAAGAGCGAGCGAAAAGCACAGCTCGTGAGATTGTGAACTACGGTGGTAGGGCCGCGGCGCATGTTTGCGACGTCACCCAGCAACGGTCGGTAAGAGATCTGTTCCGACGGCTCGCCAGTGAGAACCCACTTCATATCCTCGTAAATAGTGCGGGGGTCTCCCACATTGGGAAGCTTGAGAGCACCTCCGAAGCGGAATTCGACAGGATTTTTCAGGTAAATGTAAAGGGAACCTACAACTGCATGCATGCGGTGATCGACGCGATGAAGACCAGCGGCGGCGTCATTTTGAATATGGCTTCGATCGCCGCGACCGCCGGTCTCGCCGATCGCTTTGCCTATTCGATGAGCAAGGGCGCCGTCCTTTCAATGACGTTGTCCGTAGCCCGGGATTATTTGGCCCACAAGATCAGATGCAACTGCATTTCACCGGCGCGCGTGCACACGGCCTTCGTCGACGGCTATCTGAAACGGAATTATCCCGGCCGTGAACAGGAAATGTTCCGGACTCTCTCGCAGTCCCAGCCGATAGGCCGCATGGGAAAACCCGAGGAAGTAGCGGCGCTTGCTTTGTTTCTGTGCTCGGACGAGGCCGCCTTCATTACCGGAACAGACTATCCGATTGACGGTGGATTTTTTAACCTCCACGGATGAGAGCGGCCTCTGCCGGAAGGGGCAAGCGACTCGCAGCCAGGCCCGGTTCGTTTTTTCTCGCGACGGTGCAACACCAATTGCAGGGAAGAAGATTGCAAGAGCAGCGGATGAACCGGCGCGTTGCTTCCGGGAGGGCCACACCGTCAGCCCGGGCGCCGAAGACGCGACAGCCGCACGGCCGCCTCCTCCCAATTTGAGAAAGGTGCGCCTCGGGATTGCACTGGTTTGCTGCCTCAAGGTGGAACTCCTTGGCTCGGCGAATTTCTTGCCCTCCGGTGAACTCCTCTCCCCTCGCTGTCAGTGCGCATGTCCAAGCTGTGCGGAGATGGCTCGTGCCGCTTTTTTTGTTGCGAGGGCATAGCCATGAATGCGGTCGCGGCTCATCCGCGTGATAGGTCCGGAAACGCTGATGGCGGCGGCAACTTTCCCACTCTCGTCCAAGATCGGGGCGGCCACGCAGCGGGCGCCCATGTCGGTCTCTTGATCGTCGATGGCGCATCCTTGTTGCACGACGCGAACAAGCTCTTTCCGGAACCTTGCAAGATTCGGAATCGTGCGCGGAGTGGCGCGCTCAAAGGTCAGCAACGGCAATAGCTCTTCGCGGTGCTCGGCGGGAAGAAAAGCGAGCAATGCTTTCCCCAGGGCGGTGCAGTTCAGCGGACGATGCATTCCCGGCTGCGAGGCCATGCGAAAAGAATGAGGGCTCTCGATCACGTCGAGGTAGAACACCTCGTGCCCGTCCAGGACGCCGAGATTCACGGTTTCCTTGGTGCTGTTGGCGAGCGCGATGGCCACGGGCCGGCTGACCTTCCGCAACGTGGCGTGATAAGCAATCCCGGCGCCCAGCCTTGCCAATTTCGGACCCACGACGTAGGCGCCGGCATCGTCACGCAGAAGATAGCCTTCGCTCGCCAAATGCGCCAGGAATCGGTAGGCAGTGCTCTTGTTAACCCGAGTCTGCTGGGCGATTTCACGAAGCTGCAACCCTGTGGGAGAAGCGTCGAGCACCTCCAAAATGCGCAACACTTTTCCTACCACTCCGACGGGGGCGGATTTTGATTCGCGTGCGCGGATCATCCGGAGAGTCCTCCTTCCGTCCCGAGCGGGCCCGGCAGGCAAACTGATTCCGGCATTTTACATGAAGAAACGTTCAGTTTTTTAGCCTTTAAAACGCACAGTTTTAATATTGAATTAGGCAATGCAGCCTGCTAAGAGCCTTTCGTCTTCTTGTGTACGTCGCGAGTCCACGGCAGTGGGGATAGAAGGCGCAATCCGGGCGGAATCCATCGGCGGCAAGCCGAATTTCAGAGACGCTCTTGCTGGGAATCCTGCATGACCCTCAATGACAGTGGGGGATACCGGATCGCACCTGCATGGAGAAGGACAAGTGATCGTGCCCTGCGAAATCGGTAGAATGACAGGGCTATGGCAAAACTAACCTTTTTGGGCGCGGCAGGATGCGTCACGGGATCGAAATATTTGGTCGAGGCGGCGGGCAAGAAGCTCTTGGTCGATTGCGGCCTATTCCAGGGGACAAACGAACTGAAAGACCGCAACTGGAAGCCGCTGCCGGTGGATCCCGGGGCGATCGACTATGCGATGCTGACGCACGCGCACCTAGACCACACCGGCTGGCTGCCGGTGCTGGTGCGGGACGGCTATCGCGGGCCGATTTTTGCCAATCCCGCGACGATCGAGCTGACCGAGATTCTGCTGAAGGACTCGGCACACCTGCAGGAGGAGGAGACGGAGCACGCGAAGAAGAAAAAATATAGCCGGCATGCGGAGCCGCGGTCGCTCTACACGCCCGATGATGTTGAACCCGTCCTCAAACAATTGAAGATCATGCCGCGCCTCGGGGGCTTCGACATCAGCCCGGAGTTTCATGTGGCGTCGTTTGACGCGGGACACATTCTCGGTTCATCGAGCCTGGAGCTGACGATCCGCGAGGGCGGCAAGAAAATTGTCGTGGCGTTTTCCGGGGACATCGGGCGCTACGGGCAGCCGATTTTGAATGAGCCGACGACGCCGTCCTCGAACGCGGACGTGCTGATTTGCGAGTCGACTTATGGCGACGGCGAGCATCAGGATGGCAATCCCGAGGAGTTGCTGGCGCAAATCGTGAACCGCGTGGTGAAGCGCGGAGGATCTATCGTGATTCCGGCGTTTGCCATCGGAAGGACGCAGACCTTCATGTACTATCTGCGCCGGCTCGAGGACCAGCAGCGGATCCCGCGCATTCCCGTGTATGTGGATAGTCCGATGGCGCTACGCGCTACGGACCTGTACATCAAGCACAAAGAAGATCACGACCTGGAGTTTGCGCGTGAGGAAGGCGGCGATGGAAAAGGCGATCCGCTGAATGTGCATGAGTTTCATCTGACGCCTTCGGCGGAGGAATCAAAGGCCATCAACAAGGTGAAGACGCCGTGCATCATCATTAGCGCGAGCGGTATGGTGAGCGGCGGGCGCGTGCTGCACCACATGGTGCAGCGGCTGCCGGACGCAAAGAACGCGGTCATCCTGGCGGGATTCCAGGCGGAAGGAACCCGGGGCCGCGCGCTGCAAGAAGGCGCGAAAACGCTGAACATTTTTGGGCAGGCGGTGCCGGTTTGCGCGGAAATTGTAGAGATGGGGCAGTTCTCAGCGCACGCAGGCAAAAGCGAACTGCTGCGCTGGCTGGCGGCGCTGCCCACGCCGCCAGTGCAAACCTATCTGACGCACGGCGAGCCGGCGGCAGCGCAGGCGCTCCAGGGGGCGATTCAGGAAAAATTTAGATGGAAAGCGGCCGTAGCGCGCTACCTCGACACAGTTCCGCTCGGAGCGTAGCGGGGAGCGGGAAGTCTCTCGAGTTCTGACGCAACGGCGTGCGGCACGGTTGGGATTCCTGCTTACAGCACGGCGGCCTCCCCGCTTGGTGGAGATGCCAACCGAGGCCCGAAGGTTGTGAATAGATTTTTATCGGATTCAGGAAACTATTTTGGGGCTGGCATCGTCTATATGGGTAAGACCACTCGCGGGGTAGGAGGCTAACCACCACAGGGCAACCGACCGTCAGTCTCCTACCCCTAAAAAAGCCGCAACCTGATGAAACCCCTGGATTTATATAGCTTTTAGCTAAAGCGGTCGCTGTTTATAAGACGCAAAACCTGCCGGAATTTAACGTTAAAGATACTCCCAGCACTAAGCCCTTACCTGGCCGCCATTGCGGCGCTTTTTCCAGGTGTTTCCCGGGACATTGGGGGTACTTCGGTCAGCTCCAACCCAACCACGAACATCGGCAGCGGAGCGCCTCTTCCCCACCGGTTGAGCTCCCAGCGGGCGCGAGTGAATTTGATCTCAGGGCGGAGCGACAGGTCCAGAATCATTTTGGACTGCCCGCGATAGAACTGCTGAGGGAGCTTCAGGAGCGGCTTGGGGGTCCAGGTTGCGCCGTCGGCGGAACCGTAAATCGAGACGTCGAGCGATTCCTGCTCCATCTGGTCGGTCACGGTGAGCAGGCAGAGGAAAGTACGCGTGGAGCTCCTAGAAACATCAAAGGAGTCGCCGTCCCCGTTGGCTTGCATTTTCGTGTTGGGGGGGATGAGAGTTAGTTTCATGGGTAAAGTGTTCCGCACGCGATTCTAGCACATCACCTAGTGGGTCGTGACGGTGACTAGCGACCCTTCGCTGCGCTCCGGGCTGGCTCGTCGAACCCCTTCCCTAGGCGCGGAGTCTCGAGAGGCGCTGTTCGGCGGCGGCGAGGGTTTCTTCTTTTTTGCAAAACGTAAAACGGACTTGCGAGGCGCCGTCGCGAGGGTCGTTGTAGAAACTGGAGCCGGGGACAACGGCCACGCCGACTTTTTCGACAAGGTATTTGGAGAAGCGCACGTCCTTGGTTTCCGCGGGAAATTGCACGGGGTCGGGATCGGCGAAACCAGAAATATCGGTCATGACGTAGTAAGCGCCCCGCGGCTTGAAGACGGTGAAGCCGGCGGCGGTGAGAATTTTCAGGATGCGCTCGCGTTTGGCGGCGTAGGTCGCAGCGAGCTTGTGGTAATAGCTCTGCGGGAAATACAATGCGATCGAGCCAGCATGCTGTAGGGGAGCCGCAGCGCCGACGGTGAGGAAGTCGTGGACTTTGCGGATGGGCTGCGTCGGTCCTGGAGGGGCGAGAACCCAGCCCACGCGCCAGCCGGTGACACTGTAAGTTTTCGAGAGGCCGTTGACGACAATGGTGTGGTCGCGCATGCCGTCGATGGCGGCCATGGAAATGTGTTGCGCGCCGTCATAAAGAATGTGTTCGTAGATTTCGTCAGTGATGCAATAGGTGTTCCAGCGAACGCAAAGGTCGCGGATGAATTCGAGTTCGGAGCGCGTGAAGACTTTGCCGGTGGGATTGTTCGGCGTGTTGAGAATGATCGCTTTGGTGTGCGGGCCGAAGGCGGCGGAAAGTTCTTTTTCGTCAAAAGACCAATCAGGAGGACGCAATTTGACGAAGCGAGGGCTGGCGCCGCTGAGAATTGCGTCCGGACCGTAATTTTCGTAGAACGGCTCGAACACCACAATCTCATCGCCTGGATTGATGATGGCCATCATGGCGGACATCATCGCTTCCGTGGAGCCGCAGCAGACGGTGATCTCGCGCTCCGGGTCGTAGCGGACGCCCTGGGCTCGGGCAAATTTTTCAACGACGGCATCCCGCAGAGGTTTTGCGCCCCAGGTGATGGCGTATTGATTGATGTCCTCGGCGATGGCTTGCCGCGCGGCTTCCTTGATTTCTTCGGGAGCCGCAAAATCGGGGAAGCCCTGAGAGAGATTCACCGCGTGATGCTTCATCGCCAGGCGCGTCATTTCGCGGATGACGGATTCGGTGAACTGCTCGGCTTTGGCCGAGAGCATGCGCCGGGAGATTTGAGCCATGGTGGAATCAGGAGCCGTCATTGCACCTTCCCAGGCAGATGAAATGGCGCCCGACAGGACGCGTTGTTTCAGGGCACGGATAAAAAACGGAGGACTTGCTTCCGTTTTTCAGCGGGCGTGGCCGGTGGACTCTTGCGTGGCCTCGCTGGGCTGACTATAAATCATCCGGTAGAGTTGGGCGTTTCGCAAGACGATTTGCACGTATTCGCGGGTTTCCGTGAAAGGAATGGACTCGACGAGTTCGGGAATCTCTTCGTAGTTGCGCTCGGCTTTCCAGGCAGCGATGCGGTCCTCGCCCGCATTGTATGCAGCAGCGGCCGCTTCGGGGGATCCGAATTGCTGGACGAGGTTGGCGATATACACCATGCCGAGCTCGATATTGTAGTCGGGATCGAAGAGCTTGTTCTTTACGTAGCGGACTTTGATCTGCCTGGCGAGAAGCTTGCCGGTTTTGGGGAGCACTTGCATGAGGCCAATAGCGTTTTTGTGCGACACGGCATCAGATTGGAAAGTGGATTCCTGGCGGATCAGGCCGGCAGCGAACATGGGATCGAAGTCGTTCTTGGCGGCCTCGCGTCTCAGCGCCGCTTCGTAGGGCAAAGGAAAAAGCACTTTCCAGGCTTCGATGGGGACATCACTGAATTTGCGGGCGTCCACGTTCGGAACAGCAGTGCGCGCGTAAGTCATGCCTGCGCCGAAGTGTCCCTCATCAAAGGCCGCTTGCGCGGCTTCCAGGAGAAAACGTGGGGAAGGGCTGGCAAGGTTAGCGTTCTTCAGCTCTTGTTCCGCAGAAGAATCAAAGGCAATGGCGCGAAGCGCCTGGGCGCGCTGCCAGCGCTCCTCGGCAGCAACGGGAATGGGCTCGTCGAAAGGACGTAGCGCCGGCGCGGGTGGAATCTTCTCCAGGAACTCCGCAGGGTTTTCTTCGCCCGGGCCTAGCTTGGCGCGACGCGCCGCGGCAGCGATGCCAAAATACGTTTCCGGAAAGCGCTCGACGGCTTTGTTGTAGAAACTGCGCGCGTGCGCGATGTTTCCCGCGCGTTCCGCGCTCCGGCCGAGCCAGTACAGCGCATCGACGGCGTTCGCGGAAGTCGGGTACTTCAGTAGAAAATTCGTGAGGCGGTCGTCGGCATCCGGCTGATGATCCAGGTAAGCAACCCAGGCAATGCGCCATTCGCAGTTGTATGCGTGTTTGCCGTTCGGAAAGGAGTCCAGAACGTGCTGATAGGCAACGGCAGCTTGCTCGCGCTCCAATTCCACCCAATGGTAATTCCCTGCCGCCATCAAGCCGTCTTCATTCCATTTGCTGACCGGGTAAGTTTGCGCGAGGTTGTTCAGCGCCGCGAACATCTCTGATTCTTTCTTCTCGGTGCGATACGCCTGGGAGAGCGCGTAGAAACGTTCAGCGTCGACATTGAGGTCCGGCGTCTTCAAGGAAGCAATCAGCGAGGCAGACCCCTTCATCTGCACGCGGCTCTCGGCCACGCGAAGCTGCGCGCGCTGCCGCACGGAATTAGCGGGATCCTTCAGCATGGTGAGGAGCTTCTCAAATTCTACGCGGGCTTCCCGCCATCTGTGGGTGTCATAAAAAATCTGCGCACGCTGCTCCTGCATCTCGACGCCAGGATACGGATATTCTTTTCGCAGCGCGTGCATGATGGTAGTGAGGGCGGCGCGAGAAGGCTTGGCCTCGTCGGCGAGGGGGAACTTGTAGAAGAGGGTCTGATAATCCTTGGCGGCACGGGGAAGCTGATGCGCTGCCTGATAAGCGCGGGCGCGCTCGATCAAGAGATCCGGCTTTGATGAAGTTCCGGCATTAGCGTTGAGGACGTCGATCGCTTCCTGCGCATGACCCGTTTGTACCGCGGTTTGCGCGAAAGACTGCAGCACTTGCTCGCGCAAGGCGGTATTCGGATAGTCGTGCTGGAGGGTCTGAAGAGTTTTGTAAGCTTCGGCGTTGCGGCCCAGGTTGCGTTGAGTCTGCGCCGTCCAGTATAGGGCGTATTCCCGAAGAAGCGCGTCCCCTTGGGACTTGAGCAGCCAGCCCAAAGCTTGCGCCATACGGTTCTTCGAAAAGTCCTGGTAACCGAGAGCCAGAGCAGCGCGCGCACCCCAGACGTTCGTGGTGTTTCTCGTCGCGAAGGCAGAAAGCTTTCCGTAAGCGTCGGGCGCGCCATTGCGAAGCTCACGCGACAACGCCGAAAGTTCTTTTTCCGCCGCATCATCCTCGGGGGTGCCCACAGCCACTTGCGGAGCCGCGGTTTCCGGCTTGCAGCCCTCGCGGCAGGGGGGCGCAGCAGGCTTTTTCGATTTGTGCCTGTGCTGAGGGGGTTGCGCGAGAAGCTCAAAGGAGCTACCCAGCGACAAGACCAGCGCGAGCACCAAAGCAGTGAAGGAATGAATCATGGAGATACACAATGATACGGCATCTCCTGAATGGCCACAAAACCGATGAATGCCCAAGCGGTTAACGGTGGCGCGCCGGTGTGGAGTAAGGATACTCGCCCAAGGCGTGAGGGTCGCCATCGGCGAGGATTTCCACCAGCCAGCGATAAAAATAATCCACCGGGTGGTCCATGATAGGTCTGAAACGGCGGTCGTATTCACGATGCGCTTTTTCAATGTCGTCTTTCAATCGGACGCAGAGATCTCTGTTTTCGCGGCCCAGCCGGACTTGTTCCGGCCGAAGCATCTTGATGTCCTGCATCGAAACTTTGGCCACGCGATTCGCGCGGCGATGCAATTCCTGTTCTTCCAGCGAGAGGCGGTTGACATCGAACTCTTCGCCGAACTCTTCTGCTCCGTCGGGAGCAGGTTCGACCAGCTCGAGCGTCTCGGGCTCAGTCTCTTCTTCAAAGGCCGGAGCCGGAGGCGCTTGCCCTCTGCGGGCCGGGGCAGCCTTCGAGGCCATGGGGGTTGGCGTAGAAGGCGCCGGGCGCTGCTGAGCGGGAGCCGGCTGGGGAGCCGCCCGGCCGACCCAATCCGTAATCTGCGCCTCGAGCGGCGAACGCGGGCCGGTCTGAAGAGTCAGGGCAACAAATCGTGACAAGACTTCCAGCGCGGCCGTCAGAGAAGCCGCCGAAGTCTGCGCGCGAAGTAGCGGCGGGAGCGCATTCGTCGGTTTGTTGCTGGCACAAGCGGAAACGACGTCGTTGACGGCGTGGTGGAGTTCGTCAGAAGTGTGCTTTAGGCGCTCGAGGTTATCACGAAGCGCTCGAGCAATGGCCTGTTCGACGGCGTTGAGTTCGTGTGCCATACGAGTCTTCGAAACTGCTTCGCCTGCGATCCCCCACCTTGGCATTTTCGAGGCTAGTCGGATTTGAGTCAACCGAGTCGCCAAAACGGTGTGCTCAATTATTGCTTATTAAACGGGGGCAAGCCCCTACGATGTCCAACTCGCGGGTCCGCCGAGGGACAACCTGTTTTGACGTGAGTGATATAATTGCAAAGAAGGGGGCGACACGGTTTCGACGGAAGCTGTCGCGACCTGAAGGCATGCCGGGAGCCACCTGCCCGTAACTTGGTGGAAACCTAGAACTGCCAACAACAACTTGGCACTTGCTGCCTAATTAATTAGGCGCACGTCTCCCCGGGCTTTGCTCACGGGCCCGGCAAGAGGCGTCGCACTGTGAGCTGGCCCGAGCCTTTCGGTCCGTAAGGCTCGGGCGAGATTCATCGGACTAGCCGGTTGCGTTTCTTGCTCATTCTGACCGCGGCTGGCGAACCAAGACGAATTGAGCTAAGCATGTAGGCTTCAGGCCGTAGCGCTTTTCGGACGGGGGTTCGACTCCCCCCGCCTCCACCAT
>Ga0137380_10003700_pt1 | contig 13318 bp, 15 predicted proteins | sample SagtaG_17_FD_104809 | JGI IMG/M metagenome (GOLD analysis project Ga0137380, IMG submission 104809) | Vadose zone soil microbial communities from Sagehorn Ranch, Mendocino, California, USA - Sage2_L_100_16 metaG | ecosystem: Environmental > Terrestrial > Soil > Vadose zone | place: USA... | reverse complement strand
TTCCTTTTCTCACCTCTTTTTCTTGTAGGAATCAGAGAGTTTGTCTTGTTCCACTTCCACATACACTTTTGCCGGATTAATATAGGGGATAGCTTGCTTTACCTTCTGCTCTATATTATCTATTACAGATTCTATTTTATCCGTATCCAAACCATCAACAAGATTTACTTCAATAGTAACTAACACATCTTCAGGAGCGAAGTGCATGGTACGCATCGTTATTATCCTATTGACATCTGGTATCTCCTTGATGAGATTCACAATCTTATTGTAATCCCTCCTTGATATCGACTCACCTATTAGTAGCGCCTTGTTCTCTTTAGCTAGAAAGTACGCAAAAGCCATCAAAATACCTCCTATAGCAACTGAACTTATCGAGTCGTAGATTGTATTTCCAGTTGCCTCAGAAAAAAATATACCTACGCCTGCAACAACGATTCCAAGCAATGCTGCGGAATCTTCAACCATAACCGTGATAATAGAAGGATCTTTGCTTTCTTGGAATTCCTGTACTAACGTATTGAAACTAATCTTATCTCCGCGTGCTTCAATAGACTCTTTAGCTAGGAGCAATGCAACTCTTAATGCATTCGCTTCAAAAGCAGCAGATATCGCCAATATGACATAGCTGACGCCAACGTTTCGGATATGATGAATCGGATTCAACAATGAACCAAAACCCTGTTGTAACGAAAGAATGCCAGATATTCCAAATAGCATTGTTGCGACAACGAATGACCAAAAGAATTGCTCTTTCCCGTATCCGAAAGGATGTCGTTCAGTAGCAGCCTTAGTGCTGGTTTTGATTCCAATTAGAAGCAGTACTTGGTTAAATGTATCCGAAATAGAATGCAACGTTTCTGCGAACATCGCTGTACTGCCGGTAACAAGAGCCGCAATGAGTTTGGCTATAGCTATGCCAAGATTACCAAAAAGAGCTGCATAAACTGCCTTTTTTGAGCTTCTAACCACTGTAACATTTTTGTATTAAGGCCTAAATCAATATACCTTTCTCGAGTAAGCGTGAATCGTCAATAGCAATAACAATGATCTCATCTTTAAAATAATCATCACATGCTAGGAATGCCTTGTAGTTAAAATACGCTATATCCGTTGGATAGTATACCTAGGCCTTGGTATTCTAAATTCAATGTACACCTCCTTCTCACCTTCTGTAAACGTACTCCTGATATCATAAGAGCCATATTACAATAAAAGCCTCGTCTCAGACGCTTAGTAAATAGGCAGGTAAGTGACCCAAGGCAGATAATGTCAAGCCGATACTCACGGCGCGGATTTAGTCTCCTTCTACTACATTTTTATTCTGGCACAATCAAGTTGATTTATTACGTTCTAACTTTTCTCTTACTTTTCTGGTTAATATGACCCAATCCCTTAAAAAATATCGTAACAAGAAAGAAAAAGTGAGCTAACCAACGCAACTACAAATCGATGAATGCATAGAATGGATATTACATTCTGTTGAATTTAAAAAAAATTTCAATTATAAATATGCATCAGGGGAAGGCTGGGAATTTCTAGTTTTCGGTGCTGACGATTATTATCTCGATACTACAGCTTTGACAAAAATTGAGAAGACGACAGGTATGCTCCTAGTACAGATTAAATCTTCTGAAGGTAATGCCGATTTGTGGTTTGGTCGGAAGATCGAGACAGTACAAGGAAATGTTAAGAATAGAATTGTATGAATTTAAAGTAGGAATGCCAAGTATTGTATTGATGCTATAAAGATCACGTTAATTGTGTGCCTGTTTATTTATTCAGGGTAACCGCTCAACTCCTGGAACACAGATATTATCCAGATTACAATTCACAAACAATGCCTTCTTTATAGTCCAAAACTTTTGCATTTAGTTTGTCTTTATACGAATTATTGTAAATGAGGTCATGCATAAAATCATCTGCAACTATAGTTATGTCTCCAAAAGTATTGTATGCCAAGAAGCTGTCAAGGGATTCTATGAACGTTGGATAATCCTTGGCTTGGTGAAGTGTTGCTGCGGTGGCCGAACTCAGATGGTGAGCTGCAGGAAAGATATCACATATTTCCACAGGAATAACCCCAAGGAATTGACTATAAGCACAAATCTGTGCATCCGGGAATCTTTTAACAAGCTGAACAAAATCCCTTGTAGAATAAAATGGCTGTATTTTCATTATTGGATATAAAACTAATCTTTTTTTTGCTACAGATCTAAAAGTCGAGACGATTTTTCTGAACCTTCTAGCTTCTGGCCTGTATTGATCTATCGGTTCATAGAGAAAGACTGCTTTTCCTTTAAACATCGGTGTTCCATCTTCCAAGAATTCAAAATTCTTGAAAAGATCCATTGCTTTCATAAGCTTGGGGTGAGCGCGTGCCTTGAGCATCACATATTCCCACAATCTGCCATCGACTATCGCTTGTCTGACTGTACCAACCTCTGCTTTCAAGACATATAGATTATGCTTAGCAATTTCTTCCGTGCGATCAACTCTGCTCATCTGACGAAGCTCCTTGATGGAGTGAGTACAGCAAATTGGACATTGGCAGGTAAGATATGAAAGGTCTTGAAGTTTGAATGTGCCATTAGGGTGCATATAGCGATCATCTTTGGCATATAACATGTATGAAGCCGAATCAAACATATCGCAGCCTAACGAGACAGCTAGAGGAATAGTAAGCGGATGACCGGCTCCGAACAAATGGATGGGCTTTGCAGGCACTGTACGTTTGACAGCGGCGATCATTTGCGCCAATATTGAGAACTCATATGCCTCCATTACCTCTACAGGGCTACCTATAGCTAACACTGGGAATCCCATTTTATCTAGGGCGTTTGCACAATATCTCACCAGGTCTAGATGCTCGGCGCCTTGCACAGGTCCTACCCAGATAGTGCTATTGTGATTGTCCTGATCTTGTTCGCAATCTTTCCTTCCAACGGTTCTTCCTTCGAATTCTATTGCAAGAGTATCCTTTGCATTTGCGAGAGTCTCTTCTACATAGTTTTTCGCTTTTTCAAATTTTAATCCATAACCAGTTGGTTTGTCCAGAGGGACAGAGATGTCAGAACCGATATCTCTTTCAAACTCGGATATGACTCCGGGTTCGGCATTGATGGCTCCGTACTCTAAAATTTGATAACCCCCAGAGTCGGTCATTATCACACCATCATAATTTAGAATATCGTGAATTCCTTTAGCTCGCGCATCATCGCCATAATATTTTAGCGTCGTATAGGCATTGGTAATCAGTCCTTTAAAACCTAAATTTTTTAGAAATTGGGGGCTAATAGTCTGTCTTACAGGATGGACAACAGGAATAAAAGCCGGCGTTTCAAGGATACCATGGGCAGTTTCCAGCTTTCCAATGCGCCCAGCCAGGTCGCTATACCTGACCTCAAACGACAAAATTTACTTCTTTATCTCCCTTATAAATTCTTCATAGATAGCCTTAACTCTATCTGCTGCAAGCCCAGACCCTTCCTCAATGCCTGCTTGTGTAACTTTAATTTTGTCCATCACAATTATAGCTCCTACGTCCTCCCTTATCTTAACTAACCCAGGAAAAACTCTAGCGATTCTATCCGAAAGAGCCTTGAAGTCAAATGGCTTTTCCATCAGTTTTATCTCTTTTACAAAGGAACCGTTAAGAATTACTTTAAGGATTCCAAGGCCCGCTACATTATCCAACACAACATCAAGTTTTTCGTCGATGCCAGTTAAGGTTCCATTGTAAATTTTTTGATCGGAAGTTTCTACCGACACCTTTTTACCCAGAAATTGAACCGTCTCTTCCCCAAATTTTCGAGTAAGTACTGCACTCATAATATTTCATGGTGGAACGCTGGGGTAATATATACATGAATTTTTGTTTTCTGTGATGCATTAATAAAAAATTTCCATAGCCAAGCAAGATGGATTCGAGAGTAAGCCTGAGCAACCTCTTTCAGTTTTTTATCTAATACTCGAGGAACTTTTGAGCATCTCCTTTTTCATAGACTAGAGAAAGCCAATCAATAATCCCGATTTGTTTTCTAGACTTTTTCTGAAATTTTGAAATTACATCATCGGCAATATTTTCTGGAGTTTTTCCCGTCGCATTCAATTCGGCAACCCTTTCTTTTCCAAATGTCTCCAACGAGTCGTAAAGAGTAATTCCAAGGATTTCAGCGGCAAGATTCTCTCTCATCTTCGTGGGCGTATATTTTCTTTGCCGAAAAATCTTGGCAAGCTGGTAGGGCGAACGCCTCAAAACTGCGACAAGGTCGATTCCAGTCTTCTTTAACACATACGGCGCGAGATGTCCTACTATTACGACATCCTTAGCTTTTCTTATTTCCTCTAGCATGAGCTCCTTTGTTTTTTTGACATCTATTTCTCCGAGTCCATTTACCGCACTAGTAGGTGACGCTATCGCATCGTTACCCAGAATGACCCTGTTAATATCGATTATTTTTGCTTTCCCTAATTTTTCGGATACGAATTTTGCACACGTGTGCTTTCCAACTCCTGGATTTCCTGTAATGACCACTCTAATCATGATTCCCTTGTCCTTCGCATACGGAGGTAGTTTCGTTCAATTGTACTGATTACGAATTAAAAGATCAAATAGGCTCTATAATATTTTTCTTGAATACTCAATTTAGTATTTAATTAGGCTATAGATTAATGTATGTGAGATTATTTTCAGGTAATCCAGCTATATTTGAGGGCCAGTAACTATCAAACACCATTGTCCCGATAATACGCATGGAGCACGCTCCGCAAACTACGCCCCAGGAAATCCAAGAGCCCATTTATGGATCTAAATGTTGGGGGAACATAGACTTTCGGCATATTAGTGATGAGTCGCTGCCATCACATGTACAAGATATTGCTGCTCCACTGACTGAAGGTTCGACAAATAATCCAATGATCAAGTAAATATCAAGCTAATTATAATATGGGTGTTCAACTAAGAAGCATATGTGTCGTACGGCAGTATTTTATGGAGACACATTAGCAAGATATGGGTTTGGGAGTTTACACCCATGGCGTTCTGATAGAATCTTTGCCTTCTGGTCAAAACTTCAAAATGAGAATTTGGACAATTCTATTCAAATCGTAATAAAGGATCCCGTCTCGGCTGATGAAGAATCAATACTCACGTTCCATGGGAGAGATTTCGTTGATCTTGTCAAGAAGAGTTCAAAGACCGGAAGTGGCTTTCTTGACATGGGAGACACTCCAGCATTTCAAGGTATTTTTGAAGCGTCTTCTTTTGTAGTTGGTACGACCCTAGAATGTTTAAATTTGTTAATGAAAAAGCCGCATGAAGTACAACATGTTTTTAGTCCGATTGGGGGGCTGCATCACGCACGAAGGGATTCTGCAGCGGGATTTTGTGTCTTTAATGATATAGGTGTTGCAATCATGACAGCAAGAAAAAGATATGGGATAAAGCGAATAGCGTACATAGATATTGATGCTCATCACGGCGACGGAATTTATTATGAATTCGAAAATGACCCGCTACTCTTCATGGCAGATATACACGAAGATGGTCGATTCCTATATCCTGGAACCGGCTCAGAGCTAGAAATCGGTATCGGTGAAGCCGAAGGAACTAAATTGAATATACCGCTCGCCCCAAACTCAACTGACAAAGATTTCATTTTAGGGTTTAACAAAATTGAGAATTTTATAGATAATATAGCCAAACCTGAATTGATTATATTACAATGCGGTGCAGATTCACTTGATGGCGACCCTCTAACTCATTTAAAATATACACCTAACGCACACAGATATGCAGCAGACAAAATCCATAGACTGGCGCATAAACACTGCATGGGTAGGCTGATAGCTCTCGGTGGAGGGGGCTATAATCTAGCAAATATCGCTAATGCATGGACAGAAGTAGTTAAATCGTTGATAGCAATGCCCCTACCACTGTAATTATGTATGAAAATAAAAAATTTAAAAAAGAGTAGTGTTTTGTCTTTTGTCGGGCTATTGTACGCTGTCTTTTTGCAGTGGTCGTTTAACCCTCTTCCCAGCCTTTATCGAATACACCATTCTTGTGCAGTGGCACTGGTTGTCCTGCGGTATATTCCATTGGTCTCATCCAGAAGATCGCGTGTGTTGGACATACTCCTATACATGCTCCATCTGAAATACACCTTTCTGGGTAGAAAATGAACGCTTTACCTCTCTTCCATCCTTCTACAGGCTTCACTCTTAGAACATCAGGGCCAAGAGCAGTGCAAATTTCTACACATAGAGCGCAACCGATACATCTTTGTTCATCAACGTCTGGAATTATAGCAATTGGCATCTTAATTCACTAGAGGTGCATACGTTCGAAACTATTTAAACGCTATGCCAATTTCAAAACAGTGTTATACTTGTAAAGCACATGACAATGAAAAATGACTAGGATGGCGCTATGCTTGAAAAGAAGAGGAAAGAGTGATGAAACGATAGCTTTACTTTTTGGCGGCCATTCTAAGTACGTCTACTTGACCGCTGTGAAGCCAATCCTTCAGCTCTGCATGAGAAGGCTTAGCGTCATGTTTGCCGGCCAGATGGAGATGCAACAGAACATAGTTAACTTGATTTAGCAACGGCTTGTTTTGTTCATCACCCTTGCGGGATTTCTTTCTCAAATCTTCAGGTACAGTCTTCCACCACTCTTCAAATGTTCTAACCATAAAACCAAAATTATAAGCGGAGTTAATAAGCGTTTTGGGTTAGTTTCAAGATGAACCAAAGATACTGAAAATATAATATGGCCGAATCACCAAAATTTTACAACAAGGACTGAAATGCCATTTAGAACAGATGCTTTGCAAAAGGCGTATCTTGCATATAAGGAATTCAGTGACCATAACCCGCCAGAACATCACAAACGCTACATATTCCCGTTTTTCGCTGGTTCATATTTTACTTTTCGGAAAGTTGACGTTAGGCGCGTATTTGCAATTGCGAGGTCGATATCGCCAGACCCAAATTATATTGATATCGGCTGCGGCTATGGCGACTTTCTAAGCAGAATTCGGCAAATTATCCCAGGTGCGATAGGTATTGAGGAGGATGCGAGTATTTTTTATATGTTTCAGAAACCTAAACCAGATTACATCTATTCATCCGCCACGGCTGCTGATTGGTTTGGTAAAAGATCGTTTGATGTGTCATTCGTGGGATGGATGGAACCTGGTGTAGATTTTCGTAAATCCGTATCGCAGTTTAGTAAATGTATTATCACGACCTTTGATGCTGGGGGGCAGTGCGGAATAAATGGAGAATGTGAATATGAGGAATTCGGATTTCAAAAAATAGCTTGGTGGCGAACACCCTCATGGATAGATGTCAATTGTGAATTAATGAATAGATTCTACACTTCTTCATTGAGAACCGAAAAGAGCAAGAAAGAAGACCTTGCGAAGTTGCGTACAGCCCATAACCTTTGGTATATATACACAAGACCTGAGATCTCGCATAGGGTTAGTGAAGGTTTAGAGTGTTGGCTAAAAAAAGAGGAACATGACCATTTAGATGCTAGACAGAGATTTGATTTTGAATCACTGCTTGATGAGTGTGGCTTCCATTATATGGAGACGCTTGCCGCACTTTTATCAAAAGGCAACCAATTATGGAAAGTAATATTTGAGTGACAAGTTGAGTTGAGTTGAATCTCGAGAGTTCATACTTGAGATTGTATAAATTTGAGCGTGAGAGCGTGGTGATTGGACGGGATGGAGATAGCAGATCAGGGTCAATACTGTGTAATGAATATGCTATTAGAGAACAAAGTTACATTGTAAAGTGGTTTGTTAGGGATTAGCCCGTCATCATTGGGGTTGTTACAGTAACTCTACTCAACAATGGGAAAACGAGAGCAAGGGATCAATACTAGCCGGAGTAGAAATGAATACTAGCTAATAAGTAGCTAACAAATCACTAAGCTAGAGAACTCCTTTATTCAACAGATCAGCCTCATCCTCTTTAGACGGCGTTCCCCCAATCTCCATTGGAAATTTCCAATTCAATGATTAGTCCGGAGGTCTGATTCTAATCCCCGAGCTATCTATAATTACTTTCCTCAGTTATTCATATACTATAAATTTCTACCCGGAAGCCTATAATAGAGCTATTTAGCTATACGCTAGGTCGAATTTACACACAAATAAGAGGACTGAGCTAGCATTACAAAACAGAGAGGAAATTTTTATAGTAAATACAGAGATCTGATTTTATTTAACAAGAATATCATTATAGTTGGAATATGCTCTTTCTTCTCTGCAGCATTTGTTACTCAGTTTTATTATGACCATTATAACAAAAGTTTCATTGCAAATTCCATAGTCGCTCTATCAACGGAATATAGTGTTTATATTCCATTATTTGTCATTCTTTTCTATATAGATAATAGATATAAATACATAGACCCTTTCACAGGAGAAAAAGATTCCGGGAGGATAAAAAGAGATATAAAAAAACTCTTTACCGCATTTTCGATTTCTGAGGTAGCATATTCTTTGACAAAAATCTCATTTCATTATCAGTTTCTTCATCTAGGAGCACAACCATATCAGGCATCTATGCTTAGCTCATTAACAGCATCTGCAATATCTTTTGTTCTAATTAATCTAGTAGTCATTAAAGTTGTGAAACTTTTCACGCGGTAGAGTATTTAGAATTGGCTATATCATACCATTATCATCGCAAGAGCATCAGTGCGATTTATTATAGCTATTTATTATCATAATACCCCAATTCCACCTATCCACCTTCAAGGTATACAAAGCAAGGAAAAAATAGCCTAGCGAAGTTCTAATTCTCTGCGGATGCCATTTAAAACAAGAGATCTGCAAATGGCTACGGAATCATTACGCCAGTTTAGAAGATATTCTCTCTCTCCTCATCATGAACGTTTTAGTTTCCCCTTATTGCGAGGGACATACTTCACTTATAGAAAAGTAGATGTACTACGTGTGGTTGCAATCGCGAAAGCTGTTTCAAATTGTCCAGGATACTGTGACATCGGTTGCGGTTACGGCGATTTTCTAAAAAAGATAAGGGAATTTATTTCTGATGCATCAGGTTTTGAAAGCAGTGCGGGCATATTTTACGGCTGTAATAGACCTAAACCAGATTACATCACAATAGCTGACGCACGCTGGGGTATCCACAAAAAATTCGATATTATTTTTGTTGGATGGATGGAGCCCGGGATCGATTTTCGAGATGCAATTGCTGCTAAAACCGATGTAATTGTAACGACATTGGATCAAGGTATTAGCTTAGCAGCGGAGTTTGACGGACATGGTTTTGAACGGGTTGCATCATGGAGAACACCGTCATGGGAGGATGTTAACACCGAGATTATGAATCGCTATTATACCAAAATGTCAAACGAAACCTATCGCATATTGTCGAGGTTACGGGGTGCACATAACCTATGGTATGTTTACAGTAAAAAGCGCAGAACCTCTGAAGCGATAAGATCGGCTCTTGTAAGATGCTTAGAACTAGAAAAGCGAACACTTGTAGGACGGTATGATTTTGAAGACGTGCTGGATGATTGCGGTTTCAGCTATTTTGAGGAGTTAGAAATTTCTGCTGCCTCGAAACCAAGGAAAGGACATCTATGGGAAATCCAATTCACCAACACCTGAGATCGGCAAATGAACTATGCTATGTTTATTTATCTCGAAGATTCAGAGTTAAGTTTCCTTGTATCTCACTCTACCGCTGTTTCAACCGCCCAAAGACAATTCGAGAAATCGGCATCATACCTAAGGTTTAGAAGAAATATCGTCGAATATATGTAAAAAGATACATATTTTCATACTATCTAATAAGGATTTGGACAATTATTCTAAAAAATATCAATAGCAATCTAAACCGAAATTATTGCAGAGTGACTGAAATAAGCATATCATATAGTATGTTAGTCTGGTTCTGTATGCACAATGACTCTAGAAGCACCAGTTACTTTCATAACTAGGTTTTGAACGTTCGTTGCTAGTCTATGCGCGTCCTCTATTGTGTTAATCGTCTTTTCTGGGGTAGATTTGATTTTTATTGACAGCGTAATGTGCTGTTCATCATTAACGTATACCACTCCAATATCTTTGCAATCAACTACGCCGTGTATAGATAGAGCTGCATTTCTTATTCTTTCTAAGTACGATATGGTGGCTTTCCTCTCGGTCCCTATTGATACGTATTCACTGGTTTCCGTTTCCATGTGTGTAGTGATGTCTCTTAACTCCGGAACTACCTCCTTTAATCTTTTTTCAAAGGAATCTATAATGCCGTGAGCGGTCTTAAGGTCAAGATCTCTATCCATCTGTACATCAAGATACACGTGCAGCATAGAGCCTCGTTTTATCTCGTGGAGATCTGATAAATTATTTTTCACATCGGTACTAGTTACTCTTTCTTTCGCCGCTTCTGGTGATCTAGATGCAGGTGTTATCTTTGATAAATATATTGAATGAACGTTTTTAATGCCTTCTGTTTCTGCGGCAACTAGTCTGATCCTATCAGTGATTGTTTCGCTTGCGGATTCCGTTGCATCCACATGCACTAGGACATCAGAGGCTGGAAGCACTCCCCTCACCTTTTCTTCAACCGAAGTTGCTACTTTATGCGCTTTATCATGTGTACTTGTTCGTGGAACTTCGATATGCATATCAACAAAAGTTTCCGATCCCATTTTCCTGATGCGAATATCATGCGCCCTCTCAACACCCTCTAATCCCGATACGGCCTCTAGTACCCGCTGATATGCACCTTTAGGGGCCTTATCCAACAATACATCTAGTGTCCTTCTTCCCAAACCAAGAGATGTGTAAATAATCATTCCTGCTACTATAACTGCCGCATAGGCATCAGCCTTGGGAATATGAAATAGGAATACGAAAAGCAGCCCCACAATAACTACGGACGATGTTATCATGTCCGTTTTGAAATGAAGTGCGTCCGCTTCCAGCGCTTGACTACCATACTTTCTTGCAGTTCTATATAGTACTCTAGATCTTCCAAAATCAATTCCAATTGATACAAACATGATTATAAATGAGAATAATGTAATCTCGGGTTGGATACTTTTGAAGAGTATTCTTTCAATACCTTCATAGAAAATCCAGCCAGCAACTGCAAATAGTAGTACTATTTCGGACAGACTTGATATGCTTTCAACTTTAGCATATCCATATGTATATTTCAAATCAGGTGGCCTCATTACCAAGCGTATTGCGTATAACGTCATTAGTGCAGCTATTACATCAAGTCCAGAATGGAAAGCCTCGGATAATATGCCAAGACTGTTGGTAGAAAATCCTATAACAATCTTGAAAATGGCAAGACACGCTGAAGCTAAAATCGAAGTTATAGCTACTTTGAGTTTCTCCTTATGTGCATCCTGATGCCTATTCGAAATAAAGGATGCGGAGGAGGATTCCTTATGCTCGTCCTGATGATCATGGTCATTGTGATCATCGTTTTGGTCTACCACGATTGGCTTTTAGGTAATTTAAAATATCTTATATAGGTTGGTAGTACTGCAAAAAACCAATCCTTAAATTGCAATAAGAAGGAATGGTTTATCGTTATGCCGTGTTTTTCATATACGCTTCTATCACCTGAATTGCTTTACGATCTTACTATGTACGCCTTCAATTACAATTTGTCCGCTATTTCCAGTACTGCTAGCCTGACCTGAATTTTCACTATTTCCTTGACTATTGCTTACGCTAGAAGGCGATTCATTTAAAGGCGATGTAATCCCGCTAGTGTTGTTGGAGCTTCCTCCAAATATCTGAAAATAACAGTTATCAACTTGTGCTTTGTCAGGTTCTTGGGGTTCGTGAGTTATTTTAGAAATACAACCATAGAATTTATTAACTTGCTTGTCAAGGTCAGGATTACCGGTGTTTACTGCCTCTTGGAGTACTGGCCCAGAACTGCCGCTAATAACGGCTAGCGCTGAAATAACGATACCGCCATTTGTGACATGTGCCAGGACCATAACTAGTACAAACATAGTCAATATCAGTTTAAGCATATCTTCGTACGGTATAATTATTTGAGTCCAAGATAATATTTTTGATCCCTTAATCTAGAATCCCATTATGACATTATGTTATGAATTTTTGTTCTTTTTTGTCGACTTTGGTCTGGAGTATGAATACATTTATCGGTTTTTGCTCCAAAGAGTGCTCTCAAAGAATGTTATATGAATGTCAAGAAGCTATCACGTCAGCAAAGAACGCCTATCCATGACATGCACAGGGAAAGGTCGCCAAGGTACGCGTAAATAGACAGAAAGAGAATAGAGGATCTAATTATAAAATTTGAACTGCAAGGCATTGGATCTCTTACCGGATGGCATTGTTAGCAAGTTCTGAAACCTGATTTCAAAAGATGCACAGACCAGGCTTAAATACGCGCAAATCCGTTTAGGTGTGATCGTCAGAGAAGGGAGAGGACGGCAGAGTTGACTAACCATGAATGTAAACATTGGGGATGTAATAGATCTGATAACACCTGTGTCGGGTGTGGTTCTCCGATTTGTCCATTCTGTTTACATGAACCAGAAAATTGCATTTGTGAAAATAAAGTTGACTGTTGTAATAACTAGTAGTTTGAGGACTTTCGACTAGCCCAAATAGTGTTAGTACCAAGTCGTTATACAGAAATTGGAACGTCTTTCAGTATTTTCTGACCCTTATTAGGTCATGATTATTATCCTATTGCATTCTGTTCTGAGGATGTAAGGATCAAGTTCCTGAATGTGGACTACCTTTTACTTGATCATTCTTACGATTCTGCTCAGCTAGACAAGCCCTTACAATTGAAATCATCCAGTTGAGGGGAAAATGTAGAGTCTCTATGGTATAATGCTTACTTGTACATACAAATGGTTAGACTCGATAAAACAATGAAATAGTATCCTATAATAGAACTTGACATAGACTTTAGTACTAAGTTGGGCTTCTCATAAATAGTTGGTTTTCTTTTCCTATCTCAGACAACAAAATGAAATACAGAAGCAGGAGTGACATAGTCGGGCTACTTTTGGATGCTGCAAATGGTGGAGGAGCTACTAAAACAAAACTAATGTACAAAGCATACCTATCTTTTAATCAGCTAAGAGAGTATTTAGCGCTTTTAGTTGAAAATGGCTTGATAGAATACGAAGAGGGGATGCGAACTTACAGAACAACCGAGAAAGGTATGCGTTTATTGCAAATTCAGAACACAATGGATGAAGTAGCACCTATCAATTACATCAGTGAGAAATAAAGGATAGATATTGTAA
>Ga0137380_10003695_pt1 | contig 13331 bp, 18 predicted proteins | sample SagtaG_17_FD_104809 | JGI IMG/M metagenome (GOLD analysis project Ga0137380, IMG submission 104809) | Vadose zone soil microbial communities from Sagehorn Ranch, Mendocino, California, USA - Sage2_L_100_16 metaG | ecosystem: Environmental > Terrestrial > Soil > Vadose zone | place: USA... | reverse complement strand
CGAAGAGCTATCGAAACGCACTACGAACGAATGCTTGGCCTCCGATGAAAAAACACACCAGGTTGTGGCGCAAATGAATGTGCCTTCGGCAAAGCGAACGATCAAGCTGATTTTCCAGATTTCCTACGACGAAGCAGCAGGACTTCGAAGAACCGAAGTGCTCAGGAGCCGTGGATATGGCGTTATCTCTGTATTGGGCAACGAAGCCGCCAAGGTTCTTTTAAGCTCGATTCAGCATTACGACCTCTTTATCGTGGGTCACGCAGCGACTGAAGAAACCAGAAGAGAAATTGTTGATTGGCTCAAGGCGAACTATCCGCAGGTCAAGATTCTTGCCATGAATCCGCCTTGCCAGCAAATGACCAATGCCGATTACAACGCGCTACAGAACGGCCCCGAAAGCTGGCTACCGATTGTCACGGAACGGTTCGCAAACTCCACCGAGACAGGCGCAGCGTAGGTGGGCCCAGAGGGCGCAAAAGCTTAACCGCCAGAATACGGGAATGCGGACACTGTAGAGCACCGGGAGGCGCAAATGGGCTCAACACCTTCGCAGGCACGCTTGTCCGACGAAGCCGCGCGGGTTACTTCCGTTGTTTGGTAGCTAGAAGCTCGCTCCGCGTATCCCATTCACTGGTCTGTGTTAGGAAGTCCAGTCCAACGGCAAATCCTTTCGGACTGTGCGGCAGACAGTAAACTACTCTCGCCCTGGCCCATGTGTTACCAGTGGGCGATTTGAGGCCTACATGCGAGTCAGCCTCCCAAGATCGCTCCGTCGCCACGCGCACTCCATGAGAACTAACATTTTCGACGGAGGCTAACTCGCCGACGTGCGGAGCATGCACGGCAAAGATTAGCACCAGGAATTGCTCAGGGGTGCGCGGATGTCTCCGGGCATCCAGCATGCGGCCTCACTTTATCGACGTGGTGCTTGGGATGCAAATACGCTGGGGTTCCCCGTATCGTAGCAAGCAGCCAATCCTAGCGTCAATCAGGGAGCGCCGGGTTCGCCCGGTTAAACCGGCGTGTCGTAGGGAATGAAAGAGTCCCACAAGAAAGGAGACAGCGACTCCATCTTGGCCCTCAGTCTTGCAGGTGACATCGCGAGGTGTCGCCCGAAGCGTAGACAGCGGTATCGGTGGGGCCGGGCTATTGAACTTCGAAAAACGCAAAACCAGGACGCCGACTCTCTCCTGATTGGAGGAAGGCAACACGGCTGTTACGCGGTAATCGCGAGCGAGCAGTCGGTCCTGCGTAGTCGTAGAACCCGCGCACGCTGAGAAACAACATGCACGAGAACCGGGAGACCTCTGGAGCGCCTCGGCCCGCAAGGGAACGAGGCCGGTCCGCGAAGGCGCAAAGCCACACGGCGGACACGCACGCTCTGGAGGAGTCGGACCGCGCCATACTATCGATGAACCAGACGAACAAAGAAGTGCGATCTTCGGCGGAGTCTGGGGAGAAAAGGGCGCGGGCCAAGGAGAACATCGTTCAATCTGACACAGCCCGACACAGCGCGGGGAAGTGAGTGTTCCAAGGATTGCGCGGTGTGCGAGGAGCCGTCCTCCTCGTCAATCATCCAAGGTGGGAGCCGTATGCGTTAATGCCGCTCGTACGGTTCTGTGCGGGGGGCGATCAGCGATGGTCGTCCCTACCGCGACTCGAATGCCTCTTGTCAAGCCTCTGAATGCTTATGCTAGGATAGCCGCTCATGGATACCGCGAGAGACTGGCAACTCACGCGGCGCTATCGGTGCCCGAGCTGTGGCAAGCGTTACGTCGTCGCGGACTGGAAGCAGAATCCGAAGTGTCGGCAGTGTGGAGCCGAACTTCGCATCGATGACTCGCCGGGCAAACCGCCCCAGGCCGAGCCTAGCCAACAACGCTAACCGATACTGAATCCCGCGATACGAGCCACCCTACCAGCAACACGTTAACGCCGCAGCCCACGGGCTGCCCGCAGTACCGTGCAAAGGGACGTTGGGGTATTCTGGGGTTTCCCCCGCACCGCCCGCCGCGCTGATCAGACGCTACGGACCTATAATTCTTTCTGCCGGTTTCACACATAGAATTTTTGGGGAGGTGAACCATGAGTCGCCCTTGGGTCTTTGTTCTATGTTTCTTACTTTTCTCCGCGTCTAGCTTGGGTCAATCCACTTCGAGCGAATCACAAGGTATGCAAGCTCTGGTGGCGGAGGTTCGACAACTGAGAGAGGATTTGCATACTACCAATGGATACGCGCTCAAAGCGCAAGTCCTCCTTTATCGCTTGCAGGTTCAGGAAGCGACCGTAGCGCGTGTCTCGCAACATCTCAACGACGTGCGTTCAAAACTCGCGGCGATCCAGGAACATCAGAGACAGTTGGTGGGCACCATGAAATATTATGAAAAAATCGCAGACGACAGTGAGGCTTCGCCGGCACAGCAGAAAGAGGCCCAACAGCAGGTTTCTTCGATCAAAACAGAACTCCCATCCGTAGCGGCGCAAGAACAGCAAGCGCAAACCGCAGAAATGGAGGCCGAGGAACAACTGCGGGCCGAGCAGGCAAAACTCGACGGCCTCGAAGATCGCGTGGACCGACTGGAAAAGGAGTTGAACGGCAATCCGCACTAAACGAGAAGAGACGGTTCCAGAGCAGAAAAGCGAAGGTTATTTGCTGCCGCACCAATGTCGCACGGTTTGCGGAAGCCTGTTACGAATCTCTGAAGCCGAGCCGCGTGTATCCGTCTGGCGGATTCATCAGTGGTTAGCCAAGTTGTGCCGCCGCGAAAACAGATTCACGCCGCCATCAGATTTGACGGCGACGGCGCGGTAGCCATCGAGACTATCCGTGCGGTCAGTGTTCGGGGTAAGATTCGCAGGATTGTTGGACGCGATTCGATGCACATTGACCATGACAATCTGAGTCTTGGGAACGAGAGCGACGTAGAGCAGAAGATTGTCATGCCTCTCCTGACAGGTTCAGTCTATCTTGAGATACCTCAGGACCGTATTTTCATTTCACAAAGCAGTATCTCGCGCCTACGATTCTCGACAAGTAGCGGAGAAGACCTTCGGCTACTTCCCCGATTATTCAGTCTGGATGTACGGTTTTCCAGTTTTAATCGTTGAGGCGAAAGCCCCCGATGTGTCTTCCGAATCGGCGTATCGTGAGGCGAGTTTGTACGCGCGACATTTGAACCAGAAATATCCTGCTGACTTCAACCCATGCCGCTTCATAATTAGCACGAGTGGTCGAGACCTCCTCTTTGGACATTGGGACTGCAATCCAATCCTCGCGATTCTGGTCAAGAACTTGCGGGTTGGCTCCTCGGACCTAGATAATCTGATTAAACAGTGTCACCACACCGTCCTACAGGCGTTTGCACTTAGCTGCCTAGCTCGTGCGCGCGCCGCAAGATCTTTTTATTCATACAACGCAGCTGGAGGGCAAGCTCTCCTGACCGCCCGACGCCCACCAAATTCCTTCGCCGCCGACCTGTCGCCACTCCTTGGAAGATATTTTTTCTCTTCAAATCAGGAAAACATAAAAGAAATAATCGAGCGCGCGTACGTTTCCTCGTCAGAGATCACAGAATACGACAAGATCTTGGAAGCGCTGCTCAAGGAAAGGCTGTATACAAGGACGGGCACATTGTCGCAGCGGCTGGAGCCCGGCCGCCATCGCGAAGAACATGTCGCCCATGCGATTGAAGAGTTCTCGCGCGTCCGTCCCGAGACAGGACAGTTGCAGATAATTCAAGGCGCGGTTGGAAGCGGGAAATCTCTTTTCGCGCGGCGTTATAAGGAAGTACTACAACCGGAAGACAATAAAGGACGATGTAGATGGTCGTTCGTTGACTTCAATGCTAGCCCAGCGGACCTTTCTCATGCAGAACTATGGCTATGCAAAGCCTTCATCGAAGGCTTTGAGTACGAGAATCCCGCACTCGATCTCTCTTCCAAAGAAGTATTACGAGGAATTTTTTCGCGCAACATCCAGAGGCGTAAGTATATTATGACGAATTGGAAAAGAACGCTCCTGAACAGGCAGCTGTGGCTAAGGCAACGGACCTAGCCAAGCGGGCAGGACGATGCGGCGGAGATGGTAGACGGTATCGCAAACTATGTCCTTGGCATCCGCAAGGAAGTGCTAGCTAGCTAGTTGTGGTGATGGACAACGTTGACCGACTTGAGCTCAAAAATCAACTTGATGCATTCCAACTCGCGCTTTGGTTTATGCACAAAACGCGCTCCTTTGTCATTCTACAGATGCGCGACGAAACCTACGAGCGTTACAAGAATCAACCACCACTTGATACGTTCAGGACCGGGATTACATTCCACATAACGCCACCGCGGTTCCTTGACGTCGTAAAAAAGCGCCTGGAACTGAGCCTCGAATACCTAGAGGCTGAAGCAAAGGAAAAGCAAAGCTTCACCATCGAAACGGGCGCCCGAGTTAGCTACCACAAGTCTCACTTGCAAGCATTTCTTCGCGGTCTGTACATAGAACTGTTCGAGCGAAAGCGCAACATATCACGCGTTCTCGAATCTCTTGCAGGGAGAGATGTAAGACGCGCTTTGGAAATGTTTGTCAGCATCATCATGTCTGGTCATCTCAGCCCTGCGGCTCTTACCTCCACGGCCATCGGTGGCGGAGCAGTCTCCATAAGCGAACGCCGAATCCTCAAAATCTTGATGCGGACCGAATATGCATTCTTCAGTAACCACCGCGGTTTCATCTCAAATATCTTTAGCTACGACCCAGACTGGCAGAAGCCTGACAATTTTCTCCTGATCGAAATCCTCTATTCCTTGGCTCGCAATCGCAAGCGCGTAGGGCAAATGGCCTAGAAGGTTACTTCACCTGTCGAAGTATCGCCGAAGATTTACAGAAACTCGGATATGTGCCGGAGGACACGCTAGCGGCCCTAAATCTACTGCTAAACAGACAGCTCATTGCCGCTGACCACATGAATTTCAGGAAGGTGGAATTTGACGACTGCGTTCGCATCCTAGCGTCTGGATTCATCCATGTTCGGGTCCTGGCTGGTCGAATTGAATACCTCTATGGAGTTCTGCCGACCACTCCTCTGACCGATAAAGGGGTTGCTGACCGTTTGACCGATGTGGTGAAGAACGAATCGATACGCGGCAAGGTCGGGTCGTATCAAACCGTAACCGCCGTTGAAGCATTCTTTAAGTATCTAATTCAAGAGAGGGAGTTTCTCTCGAACCCATTCTTGCAGACCGCAGAGACAGGAAGGGATTACGTATTAGCACACATCCAACAGGCTATCGAACACTTCAAAAACGTGAATGCCACGTTCAGCTCGGACACTGACGCGCTAGACGTTTAGAGCCCCGCTTTGAACTTTGTCAGATCTCCCAAGCCCAACTTGAACGAAATATCCTCATTTTGTTCATCGCTGTCCATGTGCGCTCTTCCCACATGAGACTTCTTGGATTGCCCGGCGTGGGCGTCAGGACGCCTGATCGCGCCGTTCCTGCTTGTTCCAAAATACTGCCAAGGGATTTTGCAATGCACGCAGGGTGAGGCGTCCAGGCTGTGGCAGCGGGGGCTGCTGTTACCTGAACGCCACCCAGCGCGGGCTGATGCGTAAACGGGTTAGTTGCTTCCGGAAGAGGAAGAGGCCGCGCCCTTCTTGGGAGTTGCGGCCAGAAGAGCCTCGGTGCTAGGCACCGAAAGAGTGTAGGCGTAGTTTGCTGTTTCAATGCGACTGAGGAAATGCTGATCACCCACGGTCGCAAAGGCGAGCTTGGCTTTGTCATGAGGAGTGCCTTCCGCATCAGTGGCAAACAGAACGACACCGACATGATTTTCCATGCTGCTGAGTAGCAGGATTCTGGAGTCCCAATCGTTGAGACGCGAGATTTTGTATTCGCCTGCCGGAAACGTCTGACCGGCGGCTACGAACTGAAAGGGGATCTTCACTACGACTAGGGCCTGGGCCTTCGCGGGGATGGTGAGGCCAGCGACGCCAACCAGGACCAAAAGCAGACGCACGAGTAGCTTTTTCACGGTTTCTCCTTTGCACGTTTCGGTGTCGTTGCGGGGTAAACGACGCTTCGGAGGCTGAGGATTCCTCGGGCGGCGCTACGAACCACTCTTGCAACAATCTTCCGCAAAACGCTTACAACCGGTAAGACGCCCTCGTAGACGAAAAGTTTCGCCGACTCCATATGAAAAGAATCGAGATGACCTATGAAATCTTTGAATGTAAATTTTTTCGCGGGAGTGCAACATTCTCGAGGTAAGCAGCATCGCGCTGCGCTGCGCCGCAACACTGTCGCAATCGGCGAGGAGAGGACAAAGCGGCGGCAAGTCGCTGCACTCCAAAAGAAGATGCCACCCTAAAGGGTGTCATCCGTCGAGGATGACCAGAAACGCGGAAGTAAATCCGTGCTGCGTTCCGAAAACCCTTTTTGGGCTTGCGGCAGCCGCGGGAGCGTTTGTTCGATCTTGCGGATAGTTCGTTGAAGTCGTCGAAGCTGGTGTCAATAGAACCGCTCGTTCACTTACTTGACCCAAATTCGCTCTTTAAGATTTCTTGGTTTGCTCACCCGCAGGGCGGCGGGATGAACACCGGGACACCATTCGTCCGGCACGCCGCCGTAGCAACGCAGCCAGGGCCATCGCCCAGGCGCGGAACGAACGGGGAGAGCTACCGGGATTTCCGGCCCTTTGTTTGATATACTGATAGGGCATTCAGACGAGGCTTTAGTTCTACAGCCTCACCAACCGTGCGAAAGCAACGGTGGTAGTCGCCAGACGATGCGCCCAAGGAAAGGGAAACGATGAAAAACAAGACCCATCCGACCGCGTACACCTGCGAAGAGATGATGCTCGATATACTCGCGGCAATCAAGGAAATGACGCCTCGTGAGAAAGCGCAAATACGAGTCGAGCTGCGAAAAGATTTCGGCATGCCTGCGCAGCCGGAACCGGATTTGTGGATGAACTGAGGAGATCGCAGAGGGGAGCGATGCGAGATCAAACATACATCGAGGCGATGTGGATTATGTTTCTACGAGCACCTGGACGACCGACGGCACCGGGCGAAGTGGTGGACCTGGGCGAGATCGGTGCGACGAAAACCAAGGACTGGGAAAGGCTGACGCCGTATTCCCCGGCTGTGAGAATTTGGGTGTGAAGTTCGACAACGAACATCCGCTGCTGGCTTTTGTGAATGACCTGGAGGAACCGGAGAAGCCACCAGATTTTTGGTAACAAAATGATGTTCCCGATCATCAATGCAGAAGACTGGACTTGTCCGTGTGGACGAAGACGGGAAGTGCTCGGAGAACCAGGGAAACGCCAGTTACGATGTGTTGTGTGTGAGGGGTATGGCGGACCCTTCCTAACGAAACAGGATCGTGCATGGCTGGCAAGCATCAACGTGTTGCTGGCTCCGCCTGGGAGAATGCAGGAACTCATCGAGATAGCACGACAACGCAGCCTGACATCGGATGAGAAACAGGAATTGCAAATCCTGTTCACGAGGCTTGCCCAACAAGATGTTCAGGTTCTGCGTGATGAGGGCTTGTGAAATGCATTGCCTACGGTCGAACGGCACCGAAAGGAAATGGTTCAGGACCCGCGAAGCTGCTGAAAAATTCGGCGCTGATCCCAAGAATCATCCGGTTTATCTCGGAGATGTAGCGCATGTGTGCGGTAAGTGTGGTTTCCGGCATCTCTCCAGGCCGGAGTGGTTGTTCCCTGAATGCGAGACGTTGGAAGAAAATGCGACCGTAAACTGATGCCAAAACTTCTGAAACCTGACACCACGACCAGGAGACCCGCCTGCGTCATTCTCCAGGCGTTACACGGGAGGGGGATCGGGGGAACCGTGCTACGCGTATTCCATGACTGGACAATTACGCCCGTTAAAACGCTCGTAAAGGTCACGGCGACTGGCTGGGAGATTGAGGAATTTGCAAGAAAAGGCTAAAACAGGCTACGTCTAGTTGCACCCAAGTTGCACCCAGACCTATCGTTTGGCTCCGTTTGCGACCGTTGTTTTTGCTTGGTAAATCGTTGATTTTTCGAGTTTCCGGCGTTTTAGAACAGGTCGTTCAGCCCTCTCAAGGCTAAAATCAGGGTTCGAATCCCGGTATCGCTGCCAAATCTTTTCAAGCACCATTCAGGATTCCCGTCAGAATCGGCTAAGGCCATAAAATCATTGGACTTACGCAGCTATCTTGTCATCGGCGCGCGGTCTCAAGTTTGTCTCCTAACGAGCGGCGCTCACTCTGGAACGGATCGCTAAGCGATGGACGAGGAAAGCGACCGTTTGACCGACATCCTTGTGAAGCCGTGCCCTCCGTCTTAACGATTCAGACACTCCCCGGGCATTTTGTCCGCGTGCCACGGGAGTCTCCTCTATACTTTTCCTATCGAAAAACCACCATGTTCCAGCACCTTGATATCGTGATTTCTTTTGTCGTCCTCATCCTCCTCGCCAGCCTGTTCATCACGGCGGCCACGCAGGTTGTCGTCAGCCTGCTAGGCCTGCGCGGTGCCAATTTGCGGCGCGGCCTACTGGACCTAATCGAAACCGCCTATCCGGATCAGGAAGCCAGACGCTGGGCAAAGGAAATTGCCCGCAGAGTCTTGCGTCACCCCACGATTTCTGACTCGATCTTTTCGCGCTTTCGCCTTCGTGCGGACCGGATCCCCTTCATTGCGCCGGAGACCGCAGGGAAACTGCAAGGCGCCAGCGCCGCAATTCCCCTGTTGCCGTGGATCATGGGTGGGGTTGCAGGCTTTTTCATCACTCCAATCGTAGTGGCGATTGCCAAGCGCCTGTTCTCCGCAGCTATTTGCCAATATTCGGACTTTCTGGCTGGCTACGTTTCAGCGATCAATTTCTGCACCCATCCCTGGCGCACCGGGGCGCTCGTAGGAGCGATTCTTGGCGGGCTGCTCAGCCGTTGGCGCCTGGCCACTTCAGTCCGTGTCGATGAGCTGCTCGCCGTCCTCGAAAAGCTCGCCGAACCGCTTCCCGGAACCCTGCCCGATGCTGCCCAGCGCGCAATGCTCACGATCGCGTGGAGGGAGCCGACCGCTGGCGCGAGGCCAGAAGCGGAGCAAGCGGCTCGGCCTGTCCACTCGAGGCCCTATTTCGATGAGGGCATCGCCTCGCTGCCGAGTGAAGGTCTCTCCCCGGCGACTGCGGATTTCGAGGAAGGCATCGTTCGCCACGCGGAGCCGGTCGAAACGGAGGGAAGAATCGCCGTTGCGGTGGAAAACTCGACAGTGCAAACGAAGGAACCCGAGCCGGAATCCATTCCTGCCACGGAAGGATTGACCGAGGTCTCTACTCCGCCCGAGCCGCGCTTGGAAGGCGTGCGGGCCTGGTTCGATCACGTCATGGACAGGGCTTCGCAGCGCTTTACTCTGCAAGCACGCCTTGTAACGGTGGTGCTCTCTTGTATCTTCGTCTTTGCCGGGCGCTTTGACGCCGTTTGGCTGTTGCGGTCGATGTCCCAAAGAGCCGAATTGCGCGCCGGACTGGCCGCCACCGCGGAAGGGCTTGACAAGCACGCGGAGCAATTCTCCCGGTCAAAGCCAGGCGCTCGCACCGTTGTGCCCGACGTCTATCGCAAGGCCATGGTCTCCATTTTGCGCACCATTCCCGGCGTCCCTGAAGGGAGCGACGCAAGACCTCCGGTAAAGCACAGAGCACGGGCGAAAGATCGAGAAAAAGCCGCCGCCACCCCGGCTCCCACCGAAGACAGTGTCACCGCCGGCGCGAAATCCAAAGCGATGCACGAGCTCGAAACTGCGCCGGGATTTGCCAGCCGAGAGGACGCCGAGTCTTGGCTGCGCAAGACCTTGGATGGAAATCCCGCACGCGAGAGCCTGGCTGTCGCCTACCAGCAAGAGGTGAACGCCGAGCTGGTCAGCGATTCCGACAAGCTCATTGACGAGTCCGCTTCGCTGAGGAGCGAACTCACGCGCTCGGAGTTCAAGCTCTTCCACGACGGACAAGCCGGGCCGCTGTCCCCGAGCGAACTAGCAAGCCTTTTGGTCACCGTAGCATTTCTGAGCCTGGGCGCGGCGTTTTGCTACAACACGCTTAAGAAACTCGCGAGCCTCCGCCCGCAATTGGCAATCAGCCAAGATCTCGAGCGCAACCACGAGAAGCCGGCCTAGGAAATCCCCAGCGAAAATTGTCGTGACGTGAATCGCCGGCGATATGGAACGCTTGACAGAAAAGCGGGGCGGGTCGAGGCTTATCCGCAAATCCACCTCGAAATTCGCCGTACGGCAGACCATGCCCAGTGCGTGCGAAGTGACCGCTGCGGCAGCAGCAACCCGATAACGTCCCTGCTTTCCACTCTGTCTTTTTGCGGGGCGTGGCAGGAGCAACGCCATGCCCCTGGTGTTGAACGGTAGTTTTGCGCTGCCAAATTGGTCGATCCTTTCCGCGTTTTTCCACAGCCGTTGACGTTTCTTCCATCCATTGCATCAGGTCTTTCGATTGACGCTTGCAACGCGCCCGCGATACGCTATTGCGCTCGCCAGTGTTCGGACCTGAGCGTGAGCCCGATTCCAATTTGAGGAGCTTCATGTCGAACGAACTTCGCAATTTCCTAGCCCTTTCTTACGATGAGCTGGAGCAATTGAATCTGAAGGCCAAAGAACAGCGCAAAAATCGCGTGGCCGCGCACAAAATCCAGGAAGAGCGCCTCAAGTACCTCACCGACGAAAAACGCATTAAAGCCGTCACCGTTTTGTTCAGCGACCTCGAAGGCCGCCTGCACATGCTCGACTATGACAAGAAGTTCCTCATCAAGAGCTGGGACAACTTGACCTTCGACGGTTCCTCCATTCGCGGCTTCACCGCGCAGCGCGAAAGCGATCTTCGCCTAGCCATGGATTGGGGCTCTTTCTACTGGCCTCCTGCGGACGTATTCGGCTCCGGCAAAGTTCTGGTCTTCGGGCATGTCATCGACAAGGATGGGACGCCCTACACCGCGGACATTCGCGGCGTCCTCAAGGGCTACGCCGACGGGCTGTTCGACAAGAAGGGCTACACGCTCAACGCCGCCAATGAAATCGAGGGCTTCCTCTTCGCCGGCCCCAACGCCGAGCGCCGCTATCACGAAACCGGCAAATTCGAATACGTCAACACCGGCGGCTACTACCACTCGCTTCCCGGCGACCCTTTGCGCACCTTCATCGACGCCACGGCCGAGGTTCAGCGCGCCATGGGCTTCCAGAACGAAAAGGATCATCCCGAAGTCGCGCCCTCGCAATTCGAAATCAACTACGGCTACGGCGAAGTGGTGCAAGCCGCCGACCAGATTCAACTTTACAAATTAGTTTGCCGCCAAGTCGCCACCAATATGGGCTTCACCGCCAGCTTCCTTCCCAAACCCATCGTTGGCGTCAATGGCAGTGGCATGCACACCAACGTTTCCGTCAGCAAAGATGGCAAAAATCTTTTCTGGGATCCCGAAGGTGAGGAAAAGCTGAGCCCGTTTGGCTGGGACTTTGTCGACCGTATTCTCACCCACGGCAACGACATGTGCTTGCTCATCAATTCGAGCGTCAACGCCTACCGCCGCCTCGACCCGCACTTCGAAGCACCCAATCAGCTCAACGCTTCTCCTACCAACCGTGGCGCGATGGTGCGCATCCCCATCGGCAACGAACGCAGTATGCGCACCGAAGTGCGTGCAGTCGCTCCCGACTCCAATCCCTACCTGGTGATGTACGCGATCTTCAAGTCTGGCTTGGACGGCGAAATCGCCCAGATCAAGAATCTGCGATCCGCCCAGCGCTACTTGCCGGACAACATCTACACCGCGATCGAAAATTTCGAAAAGGCCGAATGGACCACGGCGCTCCTTGGCGCCGACGTGAAGGCCCGCTACGTTGAACTCAAGCGCACCGCCGCGGATCGCTGCCCGCGGTCACTCGGCACCATCGTGAAAGCGCAAGAGGTTCAGTTCCACCACGAGGTCTACAACCAGTTCCTCTGGAACCTGTTCTAGCACCCTTCCTTGTTGCGAATTGGCGGGGCACGATAGGATCGTCCCCCAGGGAAACCCGCTGCGCCCACCCATGAGGGAACAAAAACCACAACCCGTGGCGGTGTGCACTCGCTGCGGAGCCGTTTCCTACTCCCCGGAGATGATGAATGGCCAATGCTCTCAGGTGATTGTGGGCAAGCGCTGCCCGACGTGATTGGCAGCGCGGGAAACAAAGCCGAATGGGAGGCCTGCCCCGGCTGTCTGGCTACCGGACCCGCAAATGAGAAACCGTGCGGGCAATGCTGCGGAGTCGGCTGGGTGTATGTCCGCAACCGCAAGCAATGAGGGAACTGACAGGTTGGCCTTTTTCGCACTTCGAGCTGCCTATTCTCTCCGTTTTCCTCCATCGTTCTTTGGAGCTTGCAAGGCAGCGAAAAGAATTTCGGGCACGCAACCCCGATATTTCTTGCAGGTCCAGAGGAGTTAGGCCGCGAAATTGCGTCCTGAAGGCCTCGGTCTGAACTTTACTCCTGACTCCTGCGTCCCTACGACGGCCTTAGCGACTCCCGAACCTGCGCGTGGCGGTGATGCCCTTGGCTTCGGTGATGGAGAGGGTGGCGCCGGCGGCTGCGCCGGGGAGGCGGTCGAGCTGACCGCTCGGCCAGCGAACTTCGATGGAGTCGGCTTTGTCGCGCTGGCCCAGGCCAAACGTGAGGACCAGTTCGCTCGCGGAAAGATAGCTCGAGCCGCTGTGCAGCGTCTTGGTTTGCGTGTCTCCGTCGGCGGTGAGCTTCACGACGGCGCCAATGCCGTCGCGGTTGCATTTCGTGCCGATAAGCTTGATGCGGAGACTGCGATTCGATGCTGCAGGGCCCTGCGCTTCGTTGCGGAACAAGTACACGGGGCCGCCGTTGGCCGAGAGCAGCAAATCCAGACGGCCGTCATTGTTAATATCCGCGTAGGCCGCGCCGCGACCGACGCGCGGAGAGGCGAACGCCGCGCCCATGGAGTTTGTCACTTCCACGAACTTTCCTTTGCCCACGTTGCGGAACAGGTGCGGCGCCATGGCGTAGGTGACGTTGGCCTGCACCTTCTGGATGTCGGCGTCAATGTGGCCGTTGGCGATGAAAACGTCCGGCCAACCGTCGAGGTCGTAGTCAAAAAAGAAGCATCCGAAGCCCAGGGTGAGCAGCGAGGCGCGGCCGATTTCCGAGCGCGGCGCTTCGTCGACAAAGAGCCCTTTGCCTTCGTTGTGGTAGAGCGAAACCATCTGGTTCGAAAAATTGGTGATGAGCACGCTGGGTTAGCCGGAATGGTCGTAATCGGCGGCGTCCACGCCCATG
>Ga0137380_10003692_pt1 | contig 13332 bp, 8 predicted proteins | sample SagtaG_17_FD_104809 | JGI IMG/M metagenome (GOLD analysis project Ga0137380, IMG submission 104809) | Vadose zone soil microbial communities from Sagehorn Ranch, Mendocino, California, USA - Sage2_L_100_16 metaG | ecosystem: Environmental > Terrestrial > Soil > Vadose zone | place: USA... | reverse complement strand
GTTCCGCAAGCCGGGTTAGATTAGATGAAGATTCTCACTGTTTGTTCTCTCCTATGGATTACTTGCTACAAATGTACAGTACAACAGACCTGGTAAAAAGTCAAGGACATAAGTGACTATTGAGGACTTCTCGCCGCCTGCGGCGACTCGGCCATTTATGTGAGTTGCGGAATTTGCTGCCGCAGGCAGCAAATTCCGCAACTCACACATAAATGGCCGAGTCGCCGCAGGCGGCGAGAAGTCCTCAATAGTAACTTATGTCCTTGACTTTTCACCAGCTCTGGTGTACTGTACATTTGTAGCAAGTAATCCATAGGAGAGAACAAACAGTGAGAATCTTCATCTAATCTAACCCGGCTTGCGGAACGCATCTGGCTGCACTACAACACTCTGTTGTAATGTCGTCTCATCTTGTACGATGCCTTAGGCGAACGGTAGGTAGATAATGAAGAGGGGGTCTCATTGTTGTGGACTGTAGAATTGAAAGCTAATCTAGGCCTGCAACTCCTTCCCACCGCACTCCAACTTTGAAATTGCCTCCATCTCCCAAACTATCTACCTTCATTGCTGGCATATATTGTGCAGTTTCGCATGGTTCCCGGGCTACCAGGTATGCGTAAAACAAAAAGACTAAGCCGAAACATAACAAAGAATTGGAGCTATCGATGGCAGAACAATTTATGCCCTTTGCAGGTGAAGAAAAACAATCAAGTACCCTGCTCTCACGCGCACCCGAGCGTGCTATCCTGGTCGGCGTGGACATGCCTGGCACCGACTGGCCTGTCGAGGAGTCACTGGACGAACTGGCACAGTTGGCGGAGACGGCGGGTGTGGTTTGCGTTGATCGTGTCATTCAGCGCCTGGCACGTCCTCACCCCGGTACACTACTTGGATCGGGGAAAGTACAGGAAATTGCCGACCTGGTACAATTTCACAACTGTGATGCCGTTCTCTTTGACCTTGAATTGACGCCCGGACAGCATCGCAGATTGGAGAGCGCGCTAGAAACACAGGTGCTTGACCGGACTGCGCTGATCCTCATCATCTTTGGCCAGCGTGCTCATACCAAAGAGGGACGCTTGCAGGTTGAACTGGCGCAAGTCGAGTATGATCTGCCACGCCTGGCCCGGCAGTGGTCGCACCTGTCGCGCCAGAAAGGTAGTGTGCAGCAGCGCGGTGAAGGTGAGAAGCAGATCGAGGTAGACCGCCGCCTGCTGCGCCGCCAGAAAGATCAACTGCAAGAAGAACTTGAGCATGTACGTACCCACCGTCAACTGCATCGCGAACGACGCAAACACACGGGAGCGCCCGTGGTGGCCCTGGTTGGCTACACCAACGCCGGTAAGTCTACCCTGCTCAATACGCTTGCCAGCTCGCACAGCCTTGCCGAGGACAAGCTCTTTGCCACTCTTGATCCTATGACGCGCCGTGTGCGTCTCACAGGAGGGCAAGAAATCCTTTTGACGGATACCGTAGGTTTCGTCCAGCGCCTGCCCACTACCCTGGTAGCTGCATTTCGGGCCACCCTGGAAGAAGTTGCCGAAGCAGATCTCCTCGTACATGTGGTCAATGCTGCCTATCCTGCCGTCAACCGCCAGGTCGAGGCCGTCGAACAAGTATTGGAAGAGATTGGAGCAGGTGGTCGCCCCATGGTCATCGCCCTCAACAAAGTCGACCTCCTGTCCGCCGGTGCACCACTAGAGCTGACAAGCCTGGCCGCAAAGTTGCCTGCTGTGCGCGTATCTGCCCTTCAGAGATACGGCATCGATGACCTCTTGCGCTGCATCAGCGAGAATCTCGTCTTGCAGTTCATGTTCCTCGACGTCCTTATCCCCTACGATCGCGGTGACCTGGTAGCCCAGTTCCACCAATTTGGCACAATAGAACACGAAAGTTTCGAGGAAGGCGGTACGCATATATGCGGCCATATGCCAGCTAACCACAGCGGGCCGTTTATGCAATTTCAGAAAGTATCGCTCAAAAAGTAGATAGCGTTGGAGAATGCGAGTTCACACGGCACCCCTTGCAGATACCGTGTGAACTCGCATTTCTGTCGCATATTGTATCCGTTCCATCTTTTCACAGAACGTATTGATTGAGTGATCCATATATTATTTTGTCCCGTACGTACAGATAACAACACCCTTGAAGCCTTCACGAAGTGCTAAAGGGGCTGGAGACAATTGTGTATGATCATTCTCGCTGCTTTATTCAGCAAGGTCATGAAGAAAGGTTTTTTATGAACAGCATTCGTTTCGTCCCAACAGGGCTGCATGGCTACTTCGATTATATCGGGGGTATTGGCTTAATTGCAGCCCCATTCGTCTTTGGATTTTTCAGTGTGGGCGGGATTGCCGTTATTCTCCCCATGGTTCTCGGTGTCGGCCTTATTCTCTACAGTCTCTTGACGAACTATGAGCGCGGCATTCCTGCATTGAAATTTATCCCCATGCCAGTGCACCTGCTGCTGGACTTTGTTGCTTCTGCGCTGCTTGCTGCCTCACCGTTTCTCTTTGGATTCTGGCATCAAGCCCCGAACGTCTGGTTACCCCACCTTATTGCTGGTATCGGTGTAATCCTGCTCGTCCTAGTTTCGCAGACGCAGGTACAGGCAAAAGCCAGGGCTCTCGCATAAGCAGTATCCGTTATCCGCCTGGCCTCGGTCCAACACTGCTGCACAAAATACATGAGTCATCCTTTTCGGGATGACTCATATTCGTTTTATTTTAGCCTTATCCCCAAAAAAACCTGATCTGAGCGTCTATCCTTTAGAAGATTTGAAGAATTGGGGACCATCCTGTTCTGTTGAGAAAGCAACAGCGTGCGTCATGGTGTACAAAAAGGAGAACCAATCATGCCGGAATCACCTATGCAATCAGGGACAGCTCAACAATCAGAAATACCTTTACTGCCATGTGATCTTGTAATGAAGGGTGGTATTACCAGTGGCATAGCCTATCCGCCTGCCATCCTTCAATTGATGGAGCAACGCAAATTTAATAGGATTGGCGGAACCTCAGCAGGGGCAATTGCTGCTGCCGGCGTAGCGGCAGCGGAGTTTCATCGCCAGAATGGCGGTGGCGATGCTGGCTTCACTTACCTTGATGAGAATGTCCAGCAGTGGCTCAGCGCGGATAGCAATCTCCGCAATCTCTTTAAGCCCAGTCCAGCAACAAAGGCGCTAATGGATTTTGCGTTTGCCCTGCTTCCAACTCCACCTGCCACCGGGACTAAGTCTGCTGCACAAAAAACGCCAGCATCCGAGAATCAGCTACAAGAGTCAAAAAAGCCGCATCCTCTCCAGCCCATCTTCAAATTACTAGGGGTCTGGTTATTAAACTATCCCCCCATTTCACCTGGTGCAATTTTGGGGACCATCATCGGGATCATGCTATTTGTTGCCCTCCCTCTGACAGTATTTGCGCTAGTATACCTGGTCTCACCAACAAGCGCTGCACAGAGCGCCACGGGTTTCACCATTGCAGCGGTCATACTGGGCGTACTGGGTGCATGGTTCGGTTGGCATATAGGTGGAGTGATTTCAGCAATCATTAAGCTGCCAGAGAACTTCTTTGGTATATGCACAGGACACAGTACGAAACCTGACGGTGCACCTGACTTGACAAACCTGACCGATTGGCTGAGTAACGTTTTCGACAAGCTGGCCGGGAATGCTCACACCGTCCCACTCACCTTTAAGGACCTCAACGACAAAAAGGTTATCCTCAAAATGGTCACATCCAACCTCAGTCACAGCCTGCCCTATGTAATGCCAGAGGGTCTCCACAATTTCATATTCAAGAAAAGTGACATGCTCAAACTCTTCCCCGAGTATGTGGTGAATCATATGGTCAGCAATCAGCCCAATCCTCTCGATCCTGACCCAAACAAACGGCCCTTAATTCCCCAGGAGAACCTGCCTGGCGGGTACTACTACTTGCCTAACGAGGAAAAGTTGCCGGTAGTTGTTTGTACGCGCATGAGCCTCAGTTTTCCGATTTTATTGAGTGCAGTGCCTCTCTATACTCTCAGTACCCAGGCTTACAATGATTTTCGTGATCGCAAGATAGCAAGGCTTGAAGCAGATCCCAAGTATGGTCAGCTGCAACTCAACTGGTTTAGTGATGGAGGGATTTGTAGCAACTTCCCCATCCAGTTCTTTGATGTCTGGTTGCCCAAATGGCCCACATTTGGCTTTAACCTCACCAAGTTGTCCAGCACCTATGCTACCAGTGCTCTTCAACCATGCGACGAAACTGCGCAGTCAGCTGCCGCGGCTGCCAGGAAGCAGAGCGACGAACCTGTTTATCTTCCAAAGCCCGAAGATAGGCAGGACCCTGATTGGGATAATCTCAACAGTCTGCTCAGCTTTGCACAGGCGATCTTCGGAACGGCGCAGAACTACCGTGATACCTTACAAGCCAATCTCCCAAGTTACCGTGAGCGGATCGTACAAATCCGTCTGAATAAGGATGAAGGCGGACTGAATCTAGCGATGCCAAAGGCTATCATCGATAAGGTTGTTAGTAAGGGTCAAGAGGCAGGCGCAACATTATGCAAACCCGACGAGTTCAACTTTGATCATCACGTCTGGGTGCGTTTCCTTGTGCTGATGGCTCAACTGGAAGACCAAATTCTAGGGATGCAAGAAGTTCTTAAGAGCCCAGATTTCGAACATCGATTGGAGCAACAGCTTAAAATGAGCCTGGATCCACAAAGCAGATATCCCTACTGGAAGGATGCGCCATGGACCGAGAATGTGGCCCCACGTGTCGCTGCAATACTAGACTTGATTAAGAATTGGAACATCTCTCCTGTGGATGACCAGAAAAAACCTTACTTCTTTCGCAAGGATGCACCCTTACCCAAGCCAGTATTACGCGTGACGCCAGAGGTATAGGCGTCGACATAAATAAGTCAACCCGGCTGATGATATGTAACGATACGCATCTTGCTTGTTGGAGGTTGCGGTACACTGAATGTAGGAAGCTGAGCTTGCAATCTCGCTGTGACCCGGCTGAGTCACATGATCCTATCCATGCCCTTTACCCCCCTGCTTGGCTTCCTAACCCCTTCTAGTGTTACTCACGGCATAAATTGGCCGTCGCGGCCAGGAATTGCCGTTTTTGGGAATTTTCTCAACGAGTTTCAGGCCAACTACTTTGCTCCATTGGCATCCTCAGGAAGGATCTGCTTCACGCCAGGTTCCAGGGCAAATTCAAGTGTCTGCTGGCAATTCTAGAGTTTGATCAGCTTGTCATCATGGCAAATTGGGTGAAAGGTTGGATAGTGCGAACACAGCTTCCAGGCAGGAAGAGCCTCAGCGGAAGGCCATCTGCCAGGGGACAGGATGTTTCGCGATGGAGAGTGCCCACTCTAGATCCGGGGCCTCGGCCACAGCGACGGCTCGCTGTTCTGCCGCGCTTGTGCGCAACAGCAGGTGCCTTGCGTACTTGAGCGGGGTGCGGGCCAAGGCCAGAGGAAGCGCCGTTCTCTCCTCCTGCGAGAGGTGGCACTCAAGACCGGAGTCGTAAGCATCGATGAGTTCACGCAGAGCCTGCATGCGTTCGAGCGGGGAGCGAAGAGAGGCAAAGGTCGATCCGGAGTTAGCGTAGTAGAGAACCAGCGCGAGGTCGTCGATGCGAGCCCCCTCCTCCATAAAGTCGAGGTCCAACACCGCCACTACTGAGCCATCCTGGAACTTGACGTTGTTGTCCCAGAAGTCCCCATGCAGCAGTTGCCTCGGAAATCTCATGCTGGCCCCTTCTCCGGCGCTCAGCAGAGCGTTCGCCAACTTCTCGGAGAGCGAGGCGATCCGCTCTTCGTCCGCAGATGATGCCCAGGATCGGATGGCCCGGCAGGCGCGCCTCGTGGTCTGGAACGCGTCAGCAGCATCGATGTGGTTGGCCGCTGGGGCACGCCTGGTGCCTGGCGGGGCAGCGATTTCTGAGAGGACAGTATGGATCGTACCTAACACCCGCATGCCTTCGAGGAGTTGAGCCCAAGTGCCCATGTCCTGGCCGCCGATGAATGGTTCGACCTCGACCAGCCAGTCCGCGAAAGAGATAAAGGTGCGCCCATCAGCCGAGGGCCGAACCTGAGTGAAAGGGAGCCCTGCGGCGCGAAGAGTGGCCCGGACCGACTGGATTCCTTCGAGGCGTCGAGGCGTTACCCAGGCTCGATAGATCCGGGCCACATATCTTCGATCTCTTTCTGGGAACAACAGGTTCAGGTTCGATGAGCCACCCAGGTCGATGGGATCGAAGTTTCGGGGGAAGTTGTAGGCCCGGACGATGGCGTCGATGAGTCCTGGGCTCTTCATGGGTCGAACCGGTAGCATGCGCCGTGCTCCAACGGTCAAGTCTTGCGCCATGAGGAACTCAATTGAGAGCCCTCCATCCAAGTGCATCAGAAGGAGTCTGGATTCCCAAGTTCTGCATCGTCTGACCCCCAACATTGGCTCCAATTTTCCACATCAATGAACCAACTGAAATCCGTGTCATGGAAATTGTTCAGTGACCTCGCGACACACTTCTCGGAGAAGTTCACGCACTTTCGGATCACGCAAAATGGCTGGTTGCGCGAGATAGCGACTGATATGTCGCTGCGTCAGTGTCACCTGCTCTGATTGAAGGTACAATGCAATCCGACGGATCTCCTCACGATATCCTTGCAACCGCTTTTCTCGTAGTGCGCGGCGATATGCCGTGAAACGCTCAGCAATCGCGTGACAGGCGGCTCGATTGATCTTGTACAAAGTCGTTGGCTGATAGCCAAGCCGCAGCCCCACTTCCTTGAGTGAAGGAGGAGGACTTTCTGCTCTGCTCGCTGCCTGCTCTAACTGGTGATAAATACTCTCCTGGTTGATAGCCGTTCGTTTCCTGGACGGGAAGAGTGCTGGTGGCACAGGATCTCGAAGATGCGGCTGAAGCCGTTCCTCCCTCTCAAACAGTACCTCACACAACGAGAGATCCAATCGATAACAGAGCCGTAAGAGCATGCCCAGTTCTGGTATCCGCTTGCCCTGACGCCAGTTCTCTACTGTGCCTCTCGGAAGGTCAAGTGATCGAGCAAACGCAGCCGTATTCCCGTCTGCCAGGTGCTCCACGGAGTCGCTTACCACCTGACGAATGCGTTCCCGTTTCGGCTCACTACTGATCCCAGGAAGCCGCGCGATCACACTCCCCAGGACATGAGTGACCCATTGCTGCCAGGCGAACTCATGAGAATCAACAGCCACGGTCTGTACACCATCTTCTTGCCTGACAAACAGCGCACCGGAACAAAACGCACAGTACCCTGGCCGGGAGCGCCAAGTCAGGTGAGGAAGTGATCGAGCACAATGAGGACAATGCGTCTGCAAACGTACCCCATGACGAGTACAGGTGGAGATTTCCCGAAATATCCAGAGTAGGGGATCGTACAACATTTGCCCCCTCGCCTGCCATTCTTCGTAACAGAGAGGACACCATGCTAAGGTGTTGCGGGTTAATCCTCGGACTGGCAAGAGTTTCGTTAATGCGGTCAGAGCAAGGCCGCCTAGATCCGTGCGCCGCGTCAGCAGTTCGAGCGCTGACATCACTGAGCATGCACGAGGGCTGGTCACATTGATCAAATGCGATCCACTCCCGTCACGTCTCCACAGGGGATGTTCTTTCGCCTCACTCCCCTGTGTCTCCAGTTCTGCCATGTAAGGAACAATCATCTGCTGGAGCAGCACGCCTGGGTAGACACAATGCGCCTCGGCCAGACGGGCAAGATAACTGGTCAAGCTTTCACACAGGGGGGTTCCTACTCCGATTGGCGCGGGCGCGTAGAGCGTACTGCGTTCCGGCAAGGCGATACTCGTCAGATGCCACCACGGAAACTCGGAAAGCTGCGTCTTACCCATCGGTCTCTACCTCTTTCTTCACCGCATCACGCGTCGGATTGCGTTGTCCCACGCGCCTGCGGCGCGATGGTGCCGAAGGCGCAGACGTTTCTCCTGGCTGTTCGGTTCGCTTCTCTCGGGTTCTTCGAGGACCTAAGCCCAGACGTGCTAACAGTTTCTCTGTGGCTTCCGGGTCTACACGCAGAGCTTTTTCTCCCTCTTCAATATCCGTGATCATTTGGTTGCAGCGATCAATGGAGGGAGCATGAGCGGCTAAGAGACTGGGAGAAATGGTTTTGGCTCCCGTTTCTAAAGCTTCGGAGAGTGCTTGTGTCAGCCAATCTTTCAGGATACCCACGCAGCCAATCGTGTGGGCGTAGCAGATCTCCCACTGCTGAACCAGGTTGGGCGCTTTCTCCAACGGAAGATGTCGCTGAAATGTCAGCAACGTCCTTCGAAACGCCTTACGCTCCTCTGGATTGATGGCGTCGTATCGAGGAAAATGCACATCGATGCTGCGGCGCGAGAGCTGGGCATTCAAGTTGCGGAAGAGCAAGAGATCGTAGGTTCCTGCCAAAATATGAATCGTTTTGGTCGCAATCGCGAGTGATTTCACATGGTCGAGCTGATCTTCCAGTCGCGTGCCTCCCGCCGTTTTGGCAAAATGTTGGGCTTCATCGATCAGGATCGCCTCTGGTCGTCGATATTTGAGCACCTGTTCCCAGGATCGTTGCAGGGCGGCAGCATCCCCAACCAAACGGGGTGGCACATGCCTGCCCATCCTCTCGTTAAAGACCGGCAGGACGGCTCCTCTCTCTACTTTGTAATCAATGAGCGGCTCGGAGACCGCCATCAGCGCACGGGTGTAGAAGTCGGGCCAACGGAACTGCCGGGCCGAAGGAGCCATGGCATCCAGCTTAATGACTGGTACATAATCTGGGTCGTGTGAAAGCTGAGCCTGGGCGAGCTGCAGCAAACGTTGTTCGATGAAGGTCAACAAGGTCGTTTTTCCCACACCTGTCGGCCCGATGATGAAAATTAACAAGGCCCCTCCCGGTTCACGTAGCGTGTTGCGCACCTTCTCGTCTGCTCGCTCTAAGAACGGATGCGCAACGGTATATGCTTTGAAATAGCTGAGACGTTCCGAGGGAGGTTGGTCGAGTAATTCACGCGGGAAACTCTGCTTGAGATTCCGCTCTTCTTCCTGTGCCATTAGTGGAACTCCCCATACTCGTCGAGATCCTCCAGGTCTTCATCGTCCTCGATGATCGCGGCTGGTTGCAAGTTTCGACTGCTCTTGGTTTTTTGGACAAGCGGCTCGGTTTGCTCAGACGAGGACTCCGGTTGAACGAGCGTAAGCACAGGCACGCGCTCTTCCTGCTCCTCGGAAGGAGAGGCGAGCACCTGGTAATCCTCCATCTGGGCAAAGACATCGCGGGCTTCGGCGTCTTGCCAGTGCTGACGAAGAACTGCATCGTGGCCAGAGAGGTCGGCGAAAAAATCAGCCAGGCGCTTTGCGGTGATGGCTGCATCTCGCCGATGATTCTGATACTGCTTGCGCAACTCCGCGCTGGCGAGCTGAAGTTCACGCTCCGTATGGCCGCGCAGTTGCAAGTAGTGTTCGGAGCGAGCCTGCACCCAGCGCCCCTGCACGTACACATACGCCGTCCCCAGATCAAAAGGATCGTATCGCACGGGCACTTGCTTGTTCTGGACCTCGCGCACATTCAAGGCTTTCGCCTGGTAAAACACGTAATTGATCTTGACTCCTCGTCCCGGCTTGACTTGCGCCGTTTGCTTGCGGGTGCTAGCAAGCGAGACATAGCGAAAATCATCGTAGAGACCTCGGAGGTGGTCACGCGCACCTCCGCGCGCGATCCCCAAAGCGTATGCATCACGCGGACTCATTCCCAACGCAGGGTGAATCTGCTGATCGTACACCTCGTAGGCCCAGATGCACAGGTAGGCATACAGATCTCCCAGCGTCCAGACTGCTTGCTCTCGCGGCGCGATGGATTTCGTCACCTGGCGGACCTGTTTCATGATCTGGGTATTGCCAGTCAGGTTGTGGACAAACTGGGTATTGGCTGTCCCAAACAGGCGCTCGATCACCGACCCATAGCGGGGTTTGGCTCCAGGACGGGTCTTCTTCTCGCACCCGTAGTAGGTGACCAGCGTTTCAAAGTAGGTGCTACGGAAATCTGGCCCCCCATCGACGATCAGAGTTTGGGGCAGTCTTCCATAGCGGCTGACGCACTCACGAAGGGTCATCATACAGGAACGGTAGGAAGGTGGATCAAAGGTCAGGTACACCGCCAGCAGGCGACGAGAAAAGGCATCCGTCAGAAACGTCACCCACGGTCGACCCAAAGGCCGACCGGTTCGCGCGCTCACCAATTCAATGTCGAGTTCGGTATGGTCCAGGTGGGTCACATCCAAGGGGCGCGATCCATGCCGTGGAGTCGTCAGTTCCAATTCCCAGTACCACTCCTCAACTTGAGCCGCGGCCCGTGGCCCCTGGCGTTTGCGGGTTTGCTCGACCAGCGGGCGTTTGTTGAGACGATCAAGAAACGTCGTGTAGCCGGGAGCGGGGATCTTGCGCCGCTCGCATTCCCGTTGTAGCAGAAGAAAGACGGCCTTTTTTGACTGCTGTTTGAGCGTCTCGTAGTGCTCAGTGATGAAGGTCTCGATGAGTGCCTCGGTGCGCTCATCCAGCCGGGAACCCCGTTTGCCTCGCCTCTTCACCTGGGGCAGCAGCCCGATGAGGCCATTGCCGTAGGCAGCCAGTGCTTCAGACCACTGCGCTCTCCATCGCCTCACCGTGCGGGCAGGGGTCTTCGTGTCTCGATCCGCCCCGGTAATGATCGCATAACGACGGTTTGCTTCCTCCAACGCTTTTGGGCTTGCCTGGGCCAGCAGTTCGCGCCCCTCTTCATACTTCGGTGGTGCCGCAGTCTCTTTGAGTCCTGTCAGCCGACCACTGCGGACCAGCTCTTCAAAAGCGTCATTGGGAACAGGCATGACCTGCTTGTCCTCAGAAAGCAGCAGGACTTCTGTTGCACCGGGATTCAAGATGGTCCATGCCTTCCCATCCAGAACAATGGGCGCTCCGATGCTCAGCTGCAAGGTCGACGGGCGAGGAAGAGACGTGGCGGTGGGTTGGAGAGCAGCATATGACTTGGCCTGGTCACGATCCAAGAAGACCTGGACATGCTCGTAATCAGTCAAACGAACGGCCAACAGATCGACATACAGTTGATGCGTCAAAATGAGTTGGTAGATATCATCGGCCTTGCCACGATGCAGGGCCGTAATCAGATTGAGCAGGCGAATTCCCGGTTGGCTCATCACCATTGTACGTATGGCTAGAGCCACATCTGGTGACACAGGTGGAGGAGAACCACGCAGGTAATCGCCCAGAAAACGCAGATTCTCGATAGATGTCCAATCAATCTCGCTCGAAGAAAACAGTCGGTACGTCAGACCGTACTTCGAGGCTGCGGCTTCTCCTGGTGGACAGAACCAGGAGCCATCAGGCCGCCGCTGATAGCGAAATGGCATCTTCACAGCCTGCCGCTTTAGGTCCTCTTCCATCTTGCATTCGACCCAGCCTGCTCCATCTTCACGCAAGACGAAAAAATCTGGCGTATGCGTGGCGGTTACGTTTCGCGTATCATCCTGGTTGCGATACTTCAATTTGAGTTGGCCGTAGGGCTGATCGTAAAACTCCAGCACCTGTGGATCGTGGTCCATCAAGTAGACAAACGGAAGTTCGTCCCGGTGGCTCTCAAACTGGATCGCACACCCCATTTTGATGGAGGGATAGGTCCCGCTGACATTGCCAGCTCCACTCTGGACGTGGCGTGCAGGAGGCGACGTGCGGATCTGCGTAATGACCGCTTTCGCCTCATCGGAAAGGCCCAAGCGCCAACACCATTGCTCAAATGCCTCTGGGCTGAGCATCTCGATGCACTCCTTTTATCTGATCCTTTGCCCAAAGAGGACGGGAAAGATGATTCGTTCTAAAAATATCTTTTTACCTGTATCTCCCTCTCCACCAAATCATATCACACAAAAAGGATTCCTGGCCAAGTTATGCCCAATTTTTGCACTTGCGGCCAGGAATTGCCGTTATGGAAGAGGTTTTATGGGGGCAGAGTGAGCGTGAAAATGGCTGGACGCGGCCAAGTTATGGCGTTTTTGGTGGCCACTAAATGCCGTGAGTGACAGTAAGCCGTTTCGATTATACCATACAGTTTCAGCCTCTGAATAAGGAATTCTCCCCTCGTCTCTGTAACTGTCCGGAGTAGATCTACTGTCTGCGCTAGCAATAATGGTAATAGACAGGGAGTCACGTTATTCAAGCTTGTATCCCGCGCAACAATTTGAGAAGGCAGGTGGATACGACCTATGTGAAAGAAGAGACGATACTCCAGAGGCTCAGGAACAGCGCTACTAGGGCAATTCCTTTCCTTTCACCGAAGCGCTATCATACTCATCTATAAGGAGTGGCCGACTCCCCCGCATGCATCTCAGGGAAAACAGCATGCGGGCATTGCGGACAGGTGTCATAGGGAACCTGTTGCTGCTGCCAGTAGCGGATGAGCGCCTCTTGCTGCTCCGGCGTGATCCACCATTCGCGTGCATTGCGCACCGCGTTGTCTCGTGAAATAATCGTGAGGACGATGTGCTTCTCCTCGCACAGTTTCTTGATGCGATTCACTGGCACCTGGTGCTGCGCAAACGCTGCAACCGTCATCGACCCGGACGGCAAGCCCCTCCTGTCCAGCACGGAGAGCGATCGTTTCGTCATTCTTGACGGAGGGAATCTGATGAACAAGCCGGCCAAGGCGTCTGGATCGAAGGAAGGCTGCTGATGCTCTGAATCGGTTGCTTCCGCGTTGGCCTGAATGGTGGCGGCGACGAACAGCGCCAGCAGGGAATCAACCCGCTCCCGAAGGAGGCGAACCTGCTCGTTGAGTTCTTGCACGGCTTGGACGAGCTGTTCGTGACGGTCAGCCGGTGAGAGAGGTGGCAGGCCTTGGCGCTCTCTCCAAGCCAGGACGTCGTCGTACGCGATCCGCAGCTTGTTACTCCTGGCATGGGATGCGACCAGCTCACCTCGGTCTACCATGCGGTAGACGGTACGAGGGTTGACACCCATCAACGCTGCCGCTTCTGTTCCTGTGAGAAATCTTCGTCCCTCGTATTCGTTCTGCTCTTTTCTCATAGCGTTTCCTCTTTTCTGCGTCTCTAGTCAATGGGTGTCACCGTCCTCCACGTTTTGCCTGAGTGTTCTTGCCGCTTCGTTCGTCCGGCTCACCACATCGCCGGCGATGCCCTCTCCTCTTCATCGCGCTTCCCGCTCACTACTGTAGCAGAAAACATGCTGCATAGCTGTTAGTTTTCACCCAACATTTTCCAGGAAATTGGTCAAAGCGCCAGATCCGCTCTTCACCGTG
>Ga0137380_10003686_pt1 | contig 13343 bp, 9 predicted proteins | sample SagtaG_17_FD_104809 | JGI IMG/M metagenome (GOLD analysis project Ga0137380, IMG submission 104809) | Vadose zone soil microbial communities from Sagehorn Ranch, Mendocino, California, USA - Sage2_L_100_16 metaG | ecosystem: Environmental > Terrestrial > Soil > Vadose zone | place: USA... | reverse complement strand
TGGCGTAGATCGTCAACATCCAGATGATGCCCTCACGCGTCCTGGCGTAGTAGATGACCCGAACGCCGCCGCGCTTTCCGCGACCCGGCTGAGCCCAACGAAGCTTTCGAACGCCGCCCGATAGGCGCGGAGATGCAGCACGACGACGAAAAGATAGGCAAGCCCGAACGTCAGGGCGCCTGCGCCGAACACCTCCGGAATCGCCATCGCCATCGTGAGAAACCCGGCCATCGCGGCGATCAGCACCAAGCGCATCTGCCAGGTCACGCTGACGTTGTTCGTCAGCCAGGCATAACCCGCGTACATCCACCAGATCGGCACCAGCACCAGCAGCGCCCGCAGGAAATCCATGGTCCCGTGGGCGTGCTCCACCAGCTGGGTGACCTGCGTGATCACGAAGACGAAAACCAGATCGAAGAAGAGCTCGATCGAGGAGACACCGGCGGGTTTTTCGTGCGCGGGGGCGGTCATGGCCTAGTGCAGGCCGCCGCGTATCGGGTGCGAGCGCGAATCGATCAGGCCGGGGATCACCGTTCGACCGTTCAGGCATGACGCGGGTCGTAGGGCCTTTGTGGACAATGATCGTTGCGGCGTCGCCGGTCGTATGAATGAGGCCGTTTTTAATCGCGAGCGCGTTCACGAACGATTGGCGGTCGTCTTGTGTGGCGATACGGCTGTTTACGAGAATAAGATCGGCGGGGGCACATCAGCCTATTCTTCTAATAATAGGAGCCCCGCCGCTCGATGAAGCTGCGATGGCCGGTCATTCGCGCGATTCGTATGCACTAGTAACGAAGCTGTTCGCGGAGAAAAAACGCGAGATCAGAAGTGGAAAGCCCTTTGAGAAACTCCAGACCTTGTATCTTTGAAAGACTCTGTTCAAATTCTGGAGTAGGTTCCGGACATTCTGCCGGATCAAATTCTGTGGCGGAAATAGTAAATTCCCGCGCAAGAATATCGGGATTTTCGAGAAAGGATTCGTCAGGTCGCTCGCACGCGGAATTCAGAATGTCGGTGGTTCGATTGACGACACCGATAAGAGCCGCCGCAATGGCGGCATCTGCCAAGAGAATTTTCAATTGGTCGCGATGTAATGTTTTCTGAAAGCCGTCCAAGTTTACAACACCACATGTGAGGGCAAAAGGATTCACTTGGTACGGAATCGGCATTGAAATAATCCACTGGAGGTCAGGGTGAGCAAGCTTAATTTGTTCCTTACTTTTTTCAACAAGCCCTGGGTCCAAGCCTCTGCTTTTCGCTATTTTGACATCAGGTTGATATTGCCACTTATCCTCTCGACGTACGGATAAGGTCGCTTTGGAATATTTGAAGGCGGTCCCGGTCGAGTAAAACCCGTTCAGTATTCTCAGTTTTAGTTCATCGGGAAGATCCATGTTCACGTAGAGTTGGTCCGCAATGGTGAGCCAAAGACCGTCCTTGGTTGTAAAGACATTCGCTCGCACATCTTTATCAGCTGCGCTCAAGATCCTTGAGGTGTGGCCAACCAGCACCTTAAGTATCTCTTGGATTCGACGTCTTGCTTGACTGCGGCTGAGCCGGCTGAGGACGATACTGCCGTCCGCTGCGGCAACGCGGCCACCAAATGCGGTGGTTAGGGCTTTAGCCTCCGCTTCCGCGCGGATGGTACCTACAATTGATTTGAGCACCGACCGCGTTATCCCGTAGGACAGGAGCGCAAGCAACAGCGCCCCTACCAGCATGATCGATAAATAGGTGTACTGGATCCAAGAACCGTCTTCGTATGGCGGCTTCAATTTGGGAATATTTAGAAACATTCCCGTGAGGTATGACAGTGTGGCAACCCAGCCAGCAAGACAAATAAGGCCGAGCAATACCATACCGCCGGTACCCTTCTCCGCAAGAGCGGTAGCCAGAGTCTGTACCGATCTATCAAGTCCCTCTTGGGTTCTTTTCTCTTTTTCTGCCATCAGCTTTTGCTGTTGTCGCCTAGTTCAAATGCAAACGGTAATAATGTCGCAATTGTCGTTATGCGTTTTTCCCCTTTCGTGTTCGCCATAACTACTTGGATGTCTGGTCCGAATTCCGAAAGAACTTGCCGGCAAATTCCGCACGGCGGAATCGGGGTCGGATAGTCGGCGATTATCGCGATCGCCTCTATCTTTCGAGCGCCAGAACTGACGGCGCTAAATATCGCCGCCCTTTCCGCGCACATCGTCGCCCCGTACGATGCATTTTCAACGTTTGTGCCAGAGAATATGCGTCCGTCTTCGGTGAGTACTGCGGCACCGACATAGAAACGCGAATAGGGCGCATAGGCGTTCTTTCTGGCATCCGCTGCAGCCTCCAAGAGACGATCCACCGACTGTGCAGGCAACTCCAGATCTTGGACTTTTGGGCTTTTCAAAGACATAGGGTGTCCGTCTAACCAGACCAAAAATTATTTGACACAGTATCCCTCCTCGATTGCGCGAACAACCGCGAAGAAATCCTCCTCACCAAGCTTCTGATCAATGACGACCGTCGCCACGCGACGTAGCTCATCTTGGGCATTAAACGCAATCGAAAAGCCAACCTCCTTGGCCAAGGGCACGTCGTTCTTGCCATCTCCGACGAAGACACAATCGCCTTCGTCAATTCCGTGCTCCAATGCTATCAACTTCATGAATTGTATCTTGCCTTTCTCATCCGAAGGCAGAAGGTTAAAGTGTTCAATCTTTCCACTTCCCGTATCAAAGAAATACTCGCATGCGGCGAGCGCATGGTCGATTTTCAGCTCCCGTTGAGCACGATCTGCCAAGGCTTTGAATCCACCTGAGATGATCGCCGTTACGGCGCCGGCGTTACGGAACGCTTCGAATGCTCTTTGCGTCCCGGGCATGAGTTCTACGCTGGACATTACCTGTTCAAATGTGTTGCGCGTAAGTCCGTATTTCTTGTGAATACGAATCGTATCCCTCATCCATTCCACGTAGCTAGGATATTCACCGCGCAACTTCCGATCCTTAGTGTGCTCTTCCTCTGCAAGGCATTCTTTACCCATGCTTTCCGCCAAGAGGGTCCAAGCGCTTGGTGCCACTTTCCCATTGTCAAGATGATAGCTTTTTTGCAGCAGAGTACCTTCAAGATCGAAAAACATTAAACGTGGAACCTGGTTTCGTCTCATTTCGTCAATCACCACCTGAGTACGCACGCTATACGCCTAACTATATCAGCCGTCGCCCCCTAAGCGCACTATCCAACCTTTTGGCGAGTCTTTCGGTAGATTGAAGCTCGCATTCCCAGACGATAATCACATGCCAGCCGAGCTTTGTGAGCGCTCCATTCACGCGACGGTCTCGTTTGATATTTGATTCGAGCTTTCCGAGCCAGAATTTACGTCTAGTCTTTGGTGTGTAGGCAAATTGGCACCCCTTATGTCTGTGCCAGAAGCACCCATGCACGAATATCGTAGTCCTGAGACGAGGTAATACGATATCGGGTTTTCCAGGCAGCTCGTCTCGATTCAATCGGAATCGAAATCCCATTCTGTGAAGCATGGAACGGACAGCTCGCTCGGGCCCAGTGTCGCGCGACTTAATGTGGGACATCACTTCAGATCGTTTAGACTTGCTGAATACGTCAGACACGGTTTTTCGAATATCTATTCTCGGGGTGAGAAACCAAGCTCCTGCGCGCGCGTGAAAATTCGAGCTCCCTGCACGACCTGCTTTTCGCTAGGTTTTTTTTCTTGAGCCGCGAGCTTGCCGAGGCTGAAGGCAAGGCTGCGCTCCCATCCCTGCAAGAGGCTCCTCTCCTTAGCCCACTTCGCGAGGTTGAACCATTGAGCCGCGGAGACATTCTCTACTACCTTTCTTGCCGCCTCAGACTCTGGGGTGGGTGGCCTTGGTGGATAGACAACAACTGGATCACCCTCTGCATATTTGCGCCATTCGTCCCCGACCTCCAGCACCATGTCTCGGAATTCAGCCCATGTTTCGGGTTTCTTCGACATTTCGCCAACGTTGCCAGAACGGCTGGTGAGGAACTTGTGCGCCTCTCGGGAAGCCACGAAGATCGCTGAAGCGAGTGTGTCCGGAACTCGCTGGTCTCGCCAGATGCGCTCCAAGTCAAGACGCCGACCAGACTGTTCTGCCAGCCATCCGACAGCGTATGCAACACTGTTCGCGCGGTAGCCTTCCAAATCAAGCGAGTCAAAAAGTTTCTCAGCCGACCGCCACAGGATTGCACGGGCAACCACGTGCTCGAAGAAGCTCCGGTCAACAAGGGGCTCACCGTCATCCTCCAATCGTGCGGCGAATGCGCCGAAGTTCTTTTCCGCTCCGCGGCACACCAGATGCGGCAGGCCCAGCCAGGCGTGCTCGTACTTCGCTAGATCTGTCTTCGTGAATTTCTGTTGCGGCGGGTTCTGCCGCGCCCAATCCTTCTGCTGCCTAGGCGTTCCCTGTCTTGTCTTGTCGTCGAGGTAGGAGCCTCGCGCACGTTCGTAGTACCAGCGGCTCCCACGTTCCATGCCGGACGCAGCTGGAGCCCAAATAGTGCGAGACAGGGTCTCTAGATCGCGATGAAACTTTCCATTTGCCGCGAAGTCCGCGCCGTTGACTTTGTTCTGGCTGTTTGCGTAGCGGGAAATCATCGGGACGATCTCCGCAACTCGACTGGGATCGCTGATAACAGTAAGCTTTGCCTGTACGGTTACGTGACTTAAATCCAGTTTCTCCTTCTTCATCGCGTGAAAGATGGATGCGGTCGTTTGACCTCCATTGACGATTTGAAAATCCCCGACGCGTGTCAGCAATGCCCCGTTCTTATCCGATTGAATCTGTACCTCGGCGGCGGTGCAGCACAGTCCGTTGTTGTACGCAAGAAAACGCTGCGGTTCGTCGCGGAGAGTTGCCTGAAGTCCCTTGTTGATTTTTCCTTTTGATTGGAGAAAGGCGCGTACATTGCGTTCAAGCAATCGCTGACCGTATTCCCCATAGATCCGAGCAAGAAGTGCGGCAGGAAAGAACGCAAGAAATGTTCGGAATTCATCATTATCGCCTTGGGTCGTAAGGCAAGGAATTCCTCCGCCATAGTCCTTCCCAAGGTCCAACTCGATGATTCCGCGTTCGCCGACGCGAAGACGGCTGAGTTTTTCGAGATCCCACGCCACATATTGAATATCCACGCCAGGCACTTTATCCTGGGCGATGTCCAGCGAACGCACGACGCCATCCGTAACGAAAAACAAACGCACCGTGGCAAGCGCATCGCGCGCTTCGTAAACGCTTTGCGCTGCATGGAAAGCATCGCTTGCCTCCTCCATCCGCTTGTGGAACCCATCCAAGGCGCGCTTCAGGAATCCAGTTACCAGTTGGAAATGGCGTCGCATCTCCGGTTTGCCAACTTCCTTAAGGTGACCGGTACCATGATAGAGGGTCACAAACAGATCCAAGGTTGCCCCATCACCTGAAAGCGCCCAAGCGTTGAGCTTCGCGGCGGGGAGTGACCCGATACTCTTCGATTCGTAACCGCAGAGTTCCCAACCGTTTATCTCTTCGTGTGCATCAAGAAGTTCCAAAACAGCTTCCGTAAACATTTCCTCGCGCAACGGCTGAAGGCGATCGTCTCCATTTCCGTCTACGCCACCACCCCCAGCTCGAGCTAATACCTCCTGATGAAGATCGTGTACAAATTGATCGAGCGTCTGATTCGGCATGGCACTTCCTATGTCTGTTTTTGACTCCTACGGCGTAAAGCGACGGGCAGCCGAAGCTTTTCCAGCATATCGTCAACGCTCGTAGCAAAAGGCTCACAGGCCGCAAGACTGAGAGCGTAAGACACGTCTCCAACTCCACTTGGCAAATTCGCTTCGACTAGGCGGGGGAAACCGGGGCGGACACGGAATGTGTGCTCGCGGCGGAGCGTGAACCGCCGGTTCTCATAGCGCGGAGCGTCTGCTTCGAGATATCCGACGTCAAGCAGCCGATCCTCAAAGACCTCGGCTGCCGCTGCAGTCGTCTGGAGCTGCTGTCGCAGGGCTAACACGACGTCTGGCAGGCTCTCGCCTGCTACTGGGCGATCGGTTTCGACTTCGCGCTCATCCAGTACCACGACATGGAGAAAGAGCGCCGGAATTCCAGACCCATCAAGCTGCCGCTCGCTGGTCACACGCACCGACTGTGGCTGCTTCGCCGTTGTTGTCTTCACCTCCACTGCACCGGACGCAACTTGAAAATCCTGATGCGTTCGCCGTGGAGCACGCCACCCGGTTACTGATGCCTCTGCGCCCAAGCAGGGAATGAGATGTCCGCGCAACGTATGCAACTCGCCGTAGAGCCCCCTTTGTTGCTCCGGGGACAGTCCGATCGAGCCCGCGGCAAGAAACTTCTGCCAGCGCTGCAGCCTGCTTAGCAATGCTGCGGCAGCTACCCGCGGGTCGGGTGCGGCTGCGACCCTTGGCGCTACATCCTCTGCCAGTGCAGCAAACACATCCGCACACGATGAATCCACTAGGCGAACTCCTAGATGAGATTGACCGTTGATACGAACACTGAATACCTGCAGTCCCCTGCATCGTGGCCACTTCCGCCTGCCCGGTATCGCGACTCTTGTCAGCGGCAAGAGCAGCGTTCGACGGTTTGCCGATGTCTCTATTGCAACCAGCAGCGGCTGCAAGGGCTGCGGTAGCGCGAAGCGCATCAACCAGGCGGGTGCGTTGCCCGCCTGTATTTCCGCCTCCATCTCCTGCCACAGTTCCTCAATCCTCATATCCTGCGTCTTCCTCCATCTCTGCGCTCCACACCCGGTTCACGCGATACTCCACGCCAAGGGTTGTTGCGCTTGTTGGGAAGCTCAGGGCCACGCCAACAATCGGCGGGCCGTCCGGCTTGAGGCCCGTGGGTTCCTCGGGGATCGGCTTCTCTGGCACAACCTTGGTGGGTGGCAGCAGCGGATAGATGAGGAGCAGGCCGTTCTCCGGGCGCCGCAACACGCGCAACACTCGGCCATTCGCGCGTTTGGTTTCCCCTTCGGCAGGCTTCCGAATCTTGGGCGGCTCGGTTTGCTGCCAGCGTCGCGTAAGCTCAAGCGCGACTTCCAACGCGTTGCGGCCAATCTGTTCCTGCAACCAAGTTATATCGCCCACCAGTTCACGCTTGCCAGCCACTGCGTCGAACCAAACTTGGTCAAAACTTCCAGTGAAGTCACGCGCCTCATCCACTGGGTTCAGGATGTTCGCCTTTTTCAAGGCGAAGCTGGTTGCCGTCTGACTCTCTGGGTTGCGCTCGATGAGACCAACGTCGAATCCGGCGCACTTGCGGTGCCGCGCTGCGGGCGCTTGAGCGTGAGACACGAGCGCCACAGTCCAAACCGTCAGTTCCGCCGGTGCCTTGCCCGCCTGCTTTCGGATGAAGGCGGCCAATTGCTCACCACTTGCCCGCGCTGAGGCGGGCGGGAATTGCAGAGCCTCGACGAACTTCGCCACCGCTGTGGCGGGCACGTCCGTCCAGACGCGCGTCTCGCGGCCCTCGCTAGGAGACGACTGGCCCAGCCCTGCCAGCAATGCTTCCGTGGCCCGGAGGTTGGCCGCAATCTTTGCGGCTTCCTTTGGCAATTGCGTGGTCTGCGCCAGCACACCGGCCCAAGACAGTTCCAGCGTGCGTCCATGGCTCATTTTGTTCAGCGCGGTGACAATCATGCCGTCCGGGTGCGTCCGGACGCGCAGCCCATAGTTTGCGGGTGTCAGGCCGGCCGCAACCATGTAATCAAACTCCCGGCGCAATTCCTCTTCGGCGAAAGCGATGTGCCGATACCAATCCGCCAAGGTGCGTGTAGTAAAGAGACGGCAGAGATCCAAGTAACCAAGGCGGTAGCCGAACCAGCGGCCCATCTGCATCAGCGTGTCATACATCCGCGACGTTCGGAGAAAATAGCTGATGGAAAGTCCTTCGAGCGTTAGCCCTCGTGAGAGCTTGTCGCCGCCCACGGCGATTACGGTTCGGCCCTCAACCTCATGCTCCTTGTAATCCAGCGCCTCCTTGGCAAAGCCATTAATGGGAAGGACGGCGATTTTCGCGGCGGCCGGATGAAGCTGCGCGCGTACGTCTGCCCACGTGATCGGCGTGCCCGCGTCCTTGCCCAAAACTTGGGTGACGGGGACAAATTCTTCCTTCCAGAGTTGCTCCATCTCGTCGAGCAATTTTGGATGCCGGTTCCCATCCCCAAATTCAATTCGGCGCTGCAGTCCAACCAGTTCGGTTCGGATGAGATTCACTACCACGCTCTGCACGTTCACGAAACGGGTCACGTGAACCAGCATTGAGTTATGGTTCTTCACCTGGCCGCGGGCACGGCGCGCTGCGCATGTAAGGAGGAAGCAACGAATCGCTCGCCTCAGCGAGTCAGGAAGCTCTCCGGGAATGTGATCTAACTTGTGTTTCGGAGGAAAGGCGGCACCAAAGTCATCAATCATTCGAACTATGGGCAGGCCGTCGCTGGCAACGATGCCAGCATCCGGATCACCGTCGAGTCCAAACACTCTTGCCGGACCGATGTAGTTGTTCGGCGGTTTGACGTTGATGATGAAACTCCGGGGGAACAAATCTTCCCCGTGTTCAGGTGTCTCGGCATCCGGGTTGATGAAGATGTTTGCGAAGGGTGTTGCCGTATAGCCTACGTAGGCAGACTTCTCGAAAGCATCAAGCAACTTGCGGATTTTTCCGTTGATAGCGGTCACACTTTCGCTGTCCTGCACTCCTGGCCTGGCCTTGGTATTGATCGAGGCGTTGTCAGCCTCGTCATCGATGAGTAAGAGCGGGACGTTTCGGACTACGCGCTTGCCAGTTGAGGCTTCGTCGCTGCCCGCAACATGGAGCACCCACTTGATGAGGTTTTCGAGGAGGTGCGAGTTTTTCTTGATGACGAGGACAACGGGATCACCGCCAAGCATGACACCTATTTGTTCTGCGACGGTCTTGTTGAAATCTCCGTTTTCAGCACTGCTCGTCAGCGAGTGAACAACCAACTTATCACCAGGAAGCTTTCCGACGCCGACCCAACGGTTATCAGTGTTTAGCTTGCGGCTTTTCTGCGTGTCGAAGCCAAGAACACCTTCGTCAAGGCGAAGCTGTGTCTGCGCCCGAAGATTGCTGTGAATACCGGCGAGCACGATGACCAGCTTGTAGCCGGCGTCCACCGCCTTGCAGATGAGCCCGGTGTAGTTCGCCGTTTTCCCGGACTGGACGGAGCCGACGACCATTCCACGCCGATCCCAAGGCGGCACGCGTTGCGGGTCTTCTAGCCGCTCCAAGGTCATATTTGTTAGCTCGTCGAGATTGCCAACAACCGCTGGCGGCATCCCGAAGTCGCGCTCCAAGTAGGTCATGTAGCGATTCCAGAATCGCCAAGCGATGTTGGCACGGCGTGACGGAAGCCACGGCGTGTGTCCAGTCGGGTCATCAAGAGCCGTTGCTGACTGGGCGCTGACGGAAAACAGATGCCTCAGTTCGGCTGTGAGTTTCTCCACATCCACCGAGGCAAGTGGGTCAAAGAGGGTTTGCGCATGCGCAGCCTTGGTCGCGGTTTCTTGGATGAGTTCCGGCGTCTTGACCCGCTCCTTGCGAAGGATATCCACCGCTAGATTGCGAGCATTGACGTAGTGGTCGTGAGTTTCAGGCATTTGGAAGATCTTCGACAAAGGCCTCAAGCAGCGCTGGGAACAATTCGAACGGCCACAGCGTACGAAGGCGATTTACCGCTTCACGAGGGCCGTAGCCGGTCGCCACAAGTGATTGGAAGGCTTGTTCCATTACCTCTTTGATCTGGCTCTCCGCCGTGTGGTCGAACGGACCGGGCAAGCTGCCAGGCTTCTCGGAGCCAGAGATGGTTATATGTGGAAAAGGAATGGTTTCCTCGATGAGGCGTATCAGCGCATTCAGCGCGGGTTTGTCTCCGGAAGCGGTAATGACGCGTCTGAGGAGGGGATGGTCGCGGTTTAGTCGATAGAACGTCTTGTCGTGGCGGGCGAGGGGCTCCCAGAGCAGCACGCGAGCGCTATCAGCCTGCGGTGTTAGCTTCGCTCCGCGATGCGAATACACACGTTTGGCGTCACTACGAGCGCGCTCGCCGATACGGCGCAGCTCGGCCCGCAGCGAAGCCGGCGGGGTTGCGCGGGATTTGGTGACGTCTATCTGCCAATCATGATCGAGTGAGTTTGGAACTTCGACACGGATGCGCGCGAGCTTGTAGTGTTCTTCTTTGGCCCAGCCGAAACCAAGCCAGTCTCCAGCGACAAGAAGTCGGCGGTTCCGATAGATGTAGAAGCCTTGGTGAGCATTCCAGCCGCGCGAGCCTGCACCGGCTTCATGAACGGCTTTCGAGATCTTCGACTGATGGGGAAGAACGAACGGTTGTACGTCTACAACAGCACTGCGTAGCATAAGCCGCGTGGCAGCGAGCGTCTGCGTCGCGAGCTCGTCCTTGAGGAAAGGGTCCCATGGTTCAACTACACGGTCGTTCAGGCGGATTTCCACACCCTTGTGCCCGGACATCAGTTGATGGAACACCATGCCCAAGTGCCGACGGACGTCTTCTACGCGATGCAAGAAAAATTGCTGGTGACGCTCGTTGTTCGTGTCCAATCCATCGGCAAGACGATCAAGTTTCTGCCACAGCACAACGGTGCCGTGTTCAAGTTCTGTCAAATGCTGCAAGTGGTGCTCCGCTGACGCATCGGCTGCACGGAGAAGCTGCCAGTCGTTAACGCGAGCAATGTGATCGAGATCCCAGCAACGAGTTGCCGGCTCACTACCACGGGTACGAGTGCGTACAGTTACGCGGCGGCATTGGGAAAAGCTCGCGGTCTTCAGACCGAGCCCGAAGCGCCCAAGATCATGTGGTTCGCGATCATCGCGCGGGTTCTGGCTGCCCGGCCGCATCGCGGTGATCAATTCTTCGGTCGTCATGCCATTTCCGTCGTCTGTAACGGTGATGGCCGAAGCGGCACCGTCCCAGTGGAAGTCAATCCAGATATGGTGTGCATCGGCCGAGATACTGTTATCAACGAGATCAGAGAGTGCTGTCGGTAATTCATAGCCGAATGCGCGCAGACTCTCGACCAAGCTCGCTGCTTGAGGCGGGGCGAGGTCGAAGTCATCGTCCTGCAATAATTTCTGGATTCTTGAGTCTGTATTCATGGGAGCGTGAATTCATCGCCAGAATTGCCACGTAATCTCGTTAGCCCGCCCGATGATTTCGTGGTTCTTGCCTAAGCGACAACCGGAATCCTCCATTTCTGTCCCTGGCGGCCACTTTTCCCGTGCGCTTTATCGATTGTCCAATACCGCGGTAACGCATTCCTGACAGTTGAGCGTCGGAACAGTAGAACTCGTGATCCTTTAGAGCTCCGCTCTCGTAACGGCGCCACGCCTCCTTGGCAAGGCGTGCGAGAATCACCGGCCATCCGCTCTGCTTGTAGTACGGCTTTACCAAACGAGGTTCGATACGGTTTAGCGACATGTGGTTCTTAACGTCGTACGCTCTTCGTTCTCCATGATCCAAGGCGCTGTCGGGGTGGAGGCCGGCGAAGAGAAAGGCTATGGAATACCAAGCGCGCTTGAAGGTTTCATCGCGTATGCCGCGAAGGGCGCGGGATTCGAGATCCAGAAGCGGCAGAAGCCACTTAACCGCCTCCTTTTCGTCTTTTGGAAGAGGCGCTAGATCGAGCTTGATGTTCGTGGAATTCAATCGAATCCTCTCGAGGGCAGAGTTCACTGCATGTCCAACGGCTTCCCCCACCAGTGGCGGGACTGCATTTCCGATCAACCGAAAGGCACGGGTGCGAGAAGTGGGGAAGCGAAACCAATCCGGAAAGCTTTGGATGCGGGCCGCTTCACGCGGAGTAAGTGACCGGTTCTGCGTAGGATGGATAAACATCAACCCATCTTTGCTCAAGTGGGCAACAATGGTGGAACATGGTGCCGATCGACTCTGACGCGTGTACCGATCCTTGAAGGTGGACTTGTCGTAGGGAAACTCGAACTTGACCCCACGGTCGCGCATGGCGACGGCCGAAGTTTCACCCTCCTTCAGGCGCGCAAAGTCACGCAAATCGCGCTTACTTTGCAACCGAGCAACATGATTGGTGAGCTTCTTCGCGCGTTTGACTTCAAGAACCTGAAAGAGGTAGTTGCTCGCGCCTTTTCCCTGCCGACGAAGATATTTCGCTCGGCGTCTGAGGTCGTAGTCGCGCTCGTCCTGACCATGGCCGGCGCGCACAATCGGCAGGTCGCCGATCGCTGCGCTGAGCGGTGTGCGTGGGCGGGCACGCGGCGCAGGTTTCATGATTGGCACGAAATAGCCCGGAAGATCGGCCCGCACGCCAATAATCAATTGACGTCGGCGCTTCTGGGGAACACCGAGTTCCCATGCGTCTTCAACCTGGCCATGGACTCGGTAGCCCGGACGCCCTGCGGCTCGGCCTAGGATCCGCGCCTCGTGCTGGACTCGCATTAGGTATTTGCCGCCTGCCGCACTGCGAAATCCAAGCACATTCTCCATCACAAACACTCGCGGTTGAAAATAGTCCACGTACTTCAGAAACTGGTGGTACAGATGGCGCCTCGAGTCTTGCATGAACCGAACCCCACTATTCGCACCATCCATCTGTCGGGCAGTGCTGAAGCCTTGACAGGGCGGTCCCCCGACAATGATGTCCACATGGTCTGTTCCAATCAGCGCCGCAAGTTGATCCGGACGAAAGTTCCTTAGATCGCGTTCAAGCGCATGCGCCACGGGTAGCAGACCGGGATGGTGTTGATCAACGAGGTTGGCCCGCAGGGTTGCGATGGCCATGGGATCGACGTCTATCGCGGCGACGCAGCGGAGACCACTGCGAATCATGCCCAGTGTGAATCCACCACAGCCGGAAAACAGATCTAGAAAAGTCTGCGTCTTCACTTCGATTCGCAAAATTGCGGAAAAACAGTTTGATCTGGCGATCCAGTCTACGCCGCACGGGAACTGCGCGCAAAATCAAGCGTAGATATTCAACAGCCCATCCAACCCCACGTAGTCAAAACAGTAAGTCGCCTTTTCCCGCACCACCGGCTTGGCGTGATACGCGATAGAAACGCCGGCCTCGGCCATCATCGCAAGGTCGTTGGCGCCGTCGCCGATGGCGATGATCTGATCGCGCGAGAGGCCCAGCGCGTCGCGCAGTTCGCGCAGTTTCGCGGCCTTGGTCTTCGCGTCGACGGTTTGGCCGAGCACCTTGCCGGAGAGCTTGTGGTTTTGGATCGCCAGCGTGTTCGACAGCGTATAGTCGAGCGAAAGGCGTTGCTTCAGGCGCTCGGTGAAGAAGCTGAAGCCGCTCGAAACGAGCA
>Ga0137380_10003685_pt1 | contig 13343 bp, 7 predicted proteins | sample SagtaG_17_FD_104809 | JGI IMG/M metagenome (GOLD analysis project Ga0137380, IMG submission 104809) | Vadose zone soil microbial communities from Sagehorn Ranch, Mendocino, California, USA - Sage2_L_100_16 metaG | ecosystem: Environmental > Terrestrial > Soil > Vadose zone | place: USA... | reverse complement strand
GGCATCTGCTTTGTTGCCGCTCCTCGACGATGCACACCGGCATCGCCTGCGTCGCGGCGCCTCGCATCTGCCCGCCCGGCGCTCGCGCCAAAATGCACACCTTATTTCCTGACGGGCCCTAAGATTAGATCATGTCGAATGAAGACCTGCTATCACAATCACCGTTGATCCAGAAGTGTGTCACGGGAAACCGTGCGTCCGCGGTCTGCGCTATCCGGTAGAAACCATCCTGGAATAGCTGGCTGGTGGCGATTCGGTTGAGGATTTGCTGGCGGAGTTTCCTGACTTGGAACGCGAGGACATTCTCGCCTGCCATGAGTTCTCACGACGAATCCTGGCGGCGAAAAGCGTCCATCTGGCGCTCGCATGAGGTTTCTCGTGGATGCCCACCTGCCGCGCAGGCTGTGCGCGGTGCTGGCACGCCACGGATACGATGCGGTGCATACGTTTGACTTGCCTGCAAAGAATGCGACCAGGGACTGGGCCATCAACCAGATCTCTCTCGTGGAGAGGATTCAAGGAGAGCTGTACGGGCAAAGGGGTTCCTTCTTGCGATCGCAAACGGATTTCGCCGCGGCAGTTCTTTTGGGTTGCGCGCCGGAGTGAGGCATCCAGCCGGTCTCTATGTCGCAAAAAACCACACGCACGGCAAATTGAACTCCGAACGTGGGCTCTACCGGGGAACAAACGGCTTTTGCTTGACGACGCCCGTTCCTTCTTTCACCGTAATCCACTGATTGGCCTTCACGCCAAACACCTTCTCGGTCTCCCCGGCAGGCCAGCGAATCTCGATCTGATCGACACTGCCCGCCCTGCCCAGGCCGAAGTGAAGTCGCAAATCGTTTTGAGAGATGTAACTCCCGCCGCTGCGGACTTCATCCGTCTGGCTGAGCCTGCCCGACCGCAGTGTGACCTTCGCTCCGATCGCGCTGCGGTTGGACTGCGTTCCCACCAGCTCGATGAGAATTGAGTTCTGTGTTTCTCCAAAGTTCTTGAGCAGGCTGGGCGGGTCGTTCATGTTGCTGACGACCACTTCCAGCCTGCCATCGTTGTCCAGGTCGGCCACGGCCATGCCCCGGGCAGGGCGCAGCTCCGTGATAGCCGGGCCGCATTGCGCCGAGATGTCGCGAAAGGCCCCGCCACCCTGGTTCCAGTAGACCAGCTTTCGCTGCCGGTATGTTTCCTTCGGGCTGTTGCCCTCGACTTCAGGATAGACATGGCCGTTGGCGATGAGAATGTCCTTCCATCCGTCGTGGTCGATGTCCAGAAACGCGACGCCCCAGCCCAGATACTTCGTGTTGTCTCCCAGGCCCGCCTGAGCGGTCACCTCGTTGAAGAGGTTGCGCCCTTCGTTGTGGTAAAGCGTGGAGGTGTCATCGGCGAAGTTGGTCTTCACGAGATCGAACCGGCCGTCGCCGTCGTAGTCGGCCACAGACACTCCCATGCCCGCCTGGGCGCGGCCATCAGCATTGTAGGCAGCCCCGGAGAGCTCTCCGATTTCGCTGAAGGCGCCGTCTCTGTTGTTGTGGTAGAGGAGGCTCGCCGATGAATCGCACGCCACGTAGATGTCGGGCCAGCAGTCGTCGTCAAAGTCAGACACAATGGCCGTGAGACCATAGTGGCTGCCCGGCTGTGCGATGCCGGAGCGCTCCGACACATCGGTGAAGGTACCGTCGCCATTGTTGCGGTACAACAGATTGGTTCCGCCTTTCAACCCGCGAGGGCCGCACATCACGGGGATGCCTTTCCACTGGCAGTACTGGTTGCTGCCCGGCTGTGGAACGGTTTTCTCGTCGAAGACGACGTAGTTGGCGACGAACAAGTCGAGATCGCCGTCACGATCGTAATCGAGAAACGCGCAACCGGTCCCCCAGCGCCGGCCCGTTGCCGGAAGGCCGGCCTGCTGGGTCCAGTCTTTGAACGTCCCGTTCCCCTCGTTGCGATAGAGCACGTCGTGTCCGAAGTAGGTCACCAGCAAATCGGTGTCCCCGTCGTTGTCGTAATCGGCGGCGCAGACGCCCTGACCCCAGCCCGAGCGGGCCAAACCAGCCCGCCCGGTGACATCCTGAAACGAGCCGTCTCCCTGATTGCGATAGAGGTGATTGATAGGCTCTTCCCCTGGCGGAAAGCCTTCCGTCCGGCTGCCGTTGGCAAAGAAAATATCCCTGAAGCCGTCGCCGTCGAAATCAAAGATGGCAACGCCGGTCCCCGTGGTCTCGAGAATGTACTTCTTCTGCTTCTCGCCACCTTGAACGATTCTGGAGATGAGTCCCGCCCGTGTGGCGATGTCTTCAAATTGGATTTTGGGAGCCGCTCTCTGAGCGGGTTGCCGGGGGTAATGCTGCGAAAAGAACAGAGCACCGAGAATGCAGCACGGGAGCACGAGCCGTGTGTGTGTCATCGTTCAGTGCGCCGCTCAGGCCACGCGCCAATTACAGTAGAAGTGGGAGTCAATTCATGCGGCCTTTAACTCTCTAAGAAGCTGCGAAGAATTTAATTCGTGTCAATTCGTGGAATTCGTGGCGGTTTTTACTGGCCACGAATTCCACCAATTTCACGAAAATGATCACTAGATTTTGTCATCGGTTTGAATCAGGACGCTCATCACCCCGCTCGAAATCGTTGCAGCTGATCGTCGTCAAGGTCGATTCCCAGGCCGGGTTCGTCGGGGATCGGCAGGTAGCCTTCCACGGCGCGCACCTTCTGCCGGGTGATGAACTCGCGCAGCTTGGTTGATTCCTGAACGACGAACTCCGCGATCAGACTGTTGGGGACGGAATTCAGCCAGTGCAAAGCCGCCATGACGTTGATATACGTGGTGAACCCGTGGTTGGCCACGGGAAGCCCGCGGTCGGCCGCCAAACTGGCGATCTTCATGGCTTCTGTGAATCCGCCGCAACGCGTCAGATCCACCTGGACCACGTCGATCTTTCCCCTGTCCATCAGTTCCAGGTATGTGTGGCGGCTGCTCTCCTCTTCACCGGCGGCGATGCGCACCTCAGTGGCCTCGCTGAGCTTTCGGTATCCTTCGTAATCGTCCGGCTGCAAAGGCTCTTCAAGCCAAAAAATATCGAACTCGGAGAAGGCCCGGACGCGCTGGATCGCCGTTTTGGCATCCCACACCAGACCGGCGTCAATCATGACGTCACCATCTTTGCCGAAGCCCTGGCGCGCCTGGCGCACCAGGTCGACGTCCTGCCTGGCGTCCTGCCCCATCGGCGCCCATCCGAATTTCACGGCGTTGAAGCCCCGGTCGCGCAGTTGCCGGGCAATGGCGCCGGTCTCAGCCGGCGTGCGCCCGAACAGGGAGCTGGCATAACAGCGGATCCTTCGATGAAACCCGCCGCCCAAGAGCCTCCACACGGGCAATCCCAGCGCTTTCCCCTTGATGTCCCACAAGGCCAGATCGATTCCGCTGATGGCGTGGATACCGATACCCCGCCGACCCGCATAGATGTTCCCTTGATACATCTTGTGCCACAGGTATTCGGTCTGGAATGGATCTTCGCCGATCAGCAGATGTTTGAGACCGGTCGCGGTCGTGTGCGAATACGGTCCCTCGATAACCTGTTTGGCAGCAAGAGGCGCCGAGTCGACCTCACCGAGTCCCGTAATCCCGGCATCGGTGTGTACTTTGACAATGAGGGCATCCTGTCCGCTGTCGCATTGCTCTGCCACTTCGGGGAGACGAACATAAATCGCCTCAACGCCGGTGATTTTCATGGGATCAGGTCCTCCTTCGCGGCGGGAGTTTCTGCCGCCCTGGCTGGCTGGATCTCCGGTACCGCCATCGCATCCCGCTTGCTTTCCACGGACTGCACGTGTCGGAGATGCCGCACGCGAAATCCCTCGATCATTTCCCTGAAGGATTGCCGGACGTCCTCAGCAGCACCCTTTTTCAGCGACTCAAGCAGGGCATAGTGCTCTTGATTGTCCCGAGAAAAGTCGTAAGCGTCCTTATTGAAGTCGTAGGCCGGGGCGCCGGAAGAGATCCGAAGAAGATAGAAAGCAAACAGCGGGGCGCAGACGAGATTCAAAGCGCGCTCCAACGCCGTGTTGTCCGAAAGCTTCCAGATGTGTTGATGGAAAGCGAGATCGTTTCTCAGAATCTCGAAGAGGTCCCGCCGCAATCTGGCACTCTCCATCATGTCGACGAAATGGTTGAGCCGGGCGGCGTGCTCAGGCGTCAGTCGCGAGTGGGCCAGCGAGGCGGCCAGCGGCTCCAATTCCAGGCGCACGGCGTAGATCCCCTCCACGTCTTTCGTCGTCAGTTTCGTGACGAACGTGCCCCGGTTTTCGCGCTTGGTAACCAGACCGCGATGCTCGAGCTCTTGAAGGGCCTCGCGCAGTGTGCTCTGTCCGACCTGAAGCTGCCGGGCCAGTTTTCCTTCCACGATCCGATCACCCGGGCGCAACTCCCCGTGAAGAATCGCTTCGATGAGGTGATCGGTCAAACGAGACCGCATATTCCCGCGTTTCATTGCCCGGATCATGTATTCGATAATCGAATAGATATTTTGAATTGTCAAGCGGCTTTCCATCAATTTCAAGCTATCATATTCATATAGCGTAGTTTAGATAGCATCAAAGGCGGTTGAGAAATAGACTTGACAGCACTCAGGCATGGTGATAGAGATTCGATATTCGATTAACGAATAAGGATTGGAAACCTGTGAGCGAGGTCTCCCCATGTTTCCGTCGAAACAAGGAGGCATTTATGGACGGGAAGGAATTGTTGCGAACGGTCCTCTCACTTGTGTTGGTCGGCAGCCTGTCCGCCGTTCCGTCTGTCTACAGTCAGGGCGGCACGACAGGGACCCTGGTTGGGCTTGTTTCCGATCCGTCGGGCGCGGTCGTCCCCGACGTCAGCGTGACCGTGCGCAGCCTGGAAACCAACATCAGTGTCACCGAAACCACCGGAACGGCCGGTGTGTTTACCTTCCCCAACCTTCGCGCGGGCCTCTATGAAGTGAAGGCAGTCAAGCAGGGGTTTCGAACGGCCACGGTTCCCAGTGTGAAGCTGGACGTGAATGCCACCTTTCGAGTGAACATTGCGCTTGAGGTTGGAGAGGTCAGCGAGACCGTGGAGGTAACGACCGCGGCTCCCATGCTGCAGACCGACGAGGCCACCGTGGGTCATCTGATCGAGCAGCAGCGGATTGTCGACTTGCCGCTCAACGGCCGCAATTTCCAGCAACTGCAGCTGCTGACGCCGGGATCGGTCGACACATTCAACCATCAAACCAGTTCGGGGCTGGCGGGCGGAGCCAGCGCGCTTACCATTACCAACGTAGCTGTGACGGCCAATGGCGCGCGTCCCAATCAGATGCTGTTCCTCATCGATGGCGCCAACGCGTCCAACCAGAATGGCCGGGGGACCATTTTCAGTCCCAACCCCGATGAGATCGGCGAGTTCAGGATTCAAGGCTCCAATTTCTCCGCCGAGTATGGGTATGGAAGCAACGTCGTCAATGTGTCGACAAAGTCGGGCACCAACGAGCTCCATGGCGCCGCCTGGGAGTTTCTGCGCAACAACGCTCTCGATGCGCGCAACTTCTTTGCGCCGGGTGTGGAACCGCTGAAGCGCAACCAGTTCGGTGCCGCGATTGGCGGTCCGCTGCGCAAGAACCAGACGTTTTGGTTTTTCAACTATGAAGGGCAGCGGGAGGCGACCGGTTTCACCCGCCGTGCCTCGGTCCCGACCGAGAGGATGCGAAACGGGGATCTCTCCGAGCTGAGAAATCAGATTTACGATCCGGCGACGACCCGTCCCGACCCGGCCAACTCCGTGCGCCTCATTCGTGACCGGTTTGCGGGAAACATCATTCCCAGGGAGCGGATCAATTCAGCCACTCGCCTGTTTCTGGACTGGATCCCCAAACCCAACCTGCCGGGTTTCAGCAACAACTTCGTCAACAATCCGAGTGTCGATAATAATTTCGACCACTACACGGCCAAGGTGGATCATCAGATCAACGCCAACAACTCGATCAATTTCCGTTACTCGCAGCACCCTCAGCTGCTCCCGTTCGGTGTGGGGCCGTATCGCGGCTTCTCTAAGCCGCCCTACGACCCCGGGACAAACCTGAAGGACACGACCGGCATCAGCACCGTGCTGAACTGGTTCCACAACTTCAGCCCGACAACCGTACTGGAGTCGCGCATTTCCTTTGCGCGGGCCTTCAATGACATCGGCAATCCAAACATCATTCCCAACGGGACCGACTGGACGACCGAGGCCGGGATTCAAGGGTTCGGCAAGGGGATCTCCGACCTGTTTCCAACCTTTCCCGATTTGAGCTACTCGGGCTTTACCGGACTGCCGGGCGGGGGCTTCGCGCTCACGTATGTTTCGAACAACTGGGACTACACGTCGAACATCTCCATGATTCGCGGCAAGCACACATTCAAGACCGGATTCAGTCACCGCCGCTGGCAGCAGAATCTGACCACGACGGGACAGGGGGCGGGCGGATTCTCTTTTAACGGGTTCGCGACCACTAACCCGGCCAGTCCGGCAGGAACGGGCGAGGGATTTGCCGACTACTTGCTCGGCATACCGTTCAGCGGCAGTCGCTATGTTCCTCCCGGCTGGTACTATCAGCGCATTCGCAACGTCTGGAGCTTTTTCCAGGACGACTGGAAAGTCTCGCCGAAGCTGACCGTCAATCTGGGGATTCGCTACGAAGTCAATCTGCCGACCGTGGAAAACAACGACGCGCTCGCCAGCTTCGATTCTCGGGCTCGTAATGGGCGCGGCGCCATTGTGGTTTCCAATGAGAAGGTGATTTCTCCGCCGTATCCGACCGGACACAGTTCCGTGCCGCTTTCGGTGCCGGCCTACCGGCCACTGATCGTAACTGCGGACCAGGCCGGAGTCCCGGAAAGGTCACTGCGCGACACGGCCTGGAAGAGCTTTGCGCCGCGCTTCGGCCTGTCCTATCGCCTGACCGACAAGACCGTCGTTCGCGGCGGCTTCGGCATTTTCTACGTGCAGCTGGACGGCAACCGCGAAAGCGAGTTCGAGTCGGTTCCGTTCCTGGTGCGGGAAAACGGCTTGCTGAACACGATTGTCGACGGGCGGCCCATCAACACCATCCAGACGTTTCTCCCGGCGGGCTCTTCGTTTTCACCAACACCGAGTCTGTTTGCTCACAATCCGCGCGACGGCAACTTCGGCTACACCGAGCAGTGGAATCTTTTCGTCCAGCGCGAGCTGTCGGGATCGTTCGTGGTTGACGTGGGCTATGTGGGCACCAAAGGGAACAAGCTGCAGCAGTCGCGCGAGTTTAACGCTCCTTTGCCTGGCCCGGGTGCTGTCCAGCTTCGGCGGCCGTTCCCTGACTTTGCCACTATTGCTTTGAGCGAGCAGTCTGGCAACTCCATTTATCACGCCCTCCAGGCGAAACTGGAGCGCCGCTTCTCGGCCGGCCTGACACTGATGACCTCGTTCACCTGGTCGAAGAACATCGACTTGAACAGCGGTAACACCAGCACGGGCACGGACCCGTACAGTTTCTCGCTGGATCGCGGCCTGGCCGACTGGGATACGCCGCGCGTGCTGGTGATCAGTTCCGTGTACCAGTTGCCTTTCTATAGAGGAAGCCGAGGAGTGGCGAACCAGGTTCTGGGCGGCTGGAACATCGGAAACATCGTCAGCGTGCAGGATGGCTATCCGTTTACTCCCGGCTGGGCAGGAGACGCGGCAAACACAGGGCGGGGCAGCCGGCCCAACCGCACCTGCGACGGCAAGCTTTCCGACCCCACCATCGACCGCTGGTTCGACACCAGCTGCTTTGGCGCTCCCACACCCTTCACGTACGGCAGCTCCGGACGAAACATTCTACGGGGGCCCGGCTTCTTCAACTGGGATACAGGCGTATACAAGGATTTTCACCTGATCGAGCAATGGCGCCTGCAGTTCCGCAGCGAGTTCTTCAATCTGTTCAACCATGCCAACTTCGGGCTGCCGGCGGCCACCATCAACTCGGGCACACCCGGAGTGATTAGCAGCGCCGCGCCCGGCAGGATCATTCAGTTTGCCATGAAGCTCTATTTCTGAGCTGCTGAATTGGTGGATTGGGGTGCAATTGGAAGTGCGAGTCAATCCATGCGGCCTTTAACTCTCTCAGAAGCTGTGGAGAATTTAATTTCGTGTTAATTCGTGGAATTCGTGGCGGCCTTTTTTTGGCCACGAATAATTTCACGAAAACGATCACTGCCATTTGAATAAATCTCTGTGTCTCCGTGGCTCTGTGGCTTGCCGCTACCAAGAGCACGGATGCGCGTGCTCCAGGATTGTCAGGAGAACAAACGTGAACACCAACGCTCGCTTGAAATGGCGGAGTGCCGCCGCCTTCAGCCTGTGTTTGATTTCGGCTTGGCCAATCCTTGGTGCGGACAAGCTGATCGAAAAACACGTGGCCATCGAGTGGCTCTCTGGCCGCCCTCAGGGTCAGATTCGAGTGGACCGCGGAAACCTGCTGGAAATGAAGATCGCTCGCGGCAAGGGCACCCTTCAGGGTCCCGGCGGGTTTCAGGCTATCCAAGAGGGGCCGTTCCGGATGGAACTTCGGATCCAGACCGGCGAAACTGCGCTGGGCAAGGCCGCTCCGATCGTGAGTGTCGTCACCACGAAGGACCCGTTTAGCTTCTTCCTACGTGACGTTTCCAGCCGGTATCCCATTTGGATTCCTGCCTACAACGTTGTTGCAACACTTGCAGAAGACCAGCGCTCCTATCTGGAAATTCAGGACGGGATTCGCTCTCAGGGACTGCAAACGAACCTCCAGCGCATCGAAAGCGAGCCCGAGGAGAGCTACCAGGCTGCCGCGCGCGACACGAGAAGCCTGAGTTGCCAGACCTGGCTGGGGCTTTCACGAGACATCCGAATCTTCGGGATCAGCGAACGCATGGAATGGATCCAGCCTCGCTTTCACGGGCACGAGGTCTCGCTGCCGGAAACCGGGGGCAAATCTTGCCGCTACGAGTTCCTGATGGGCAGAGGCTGGGGTGCCGTGGACCAGATCTCCCGCCGACTGGAAGAGGGCACGCTCCCAATCTTGCGTGGCGCGCTGCTGGATGACGATGTCGCCTACGACCTCACCGCGTTCGTCACGATGGAATCCAGCGCACTGTCCGGCCAAACGCTGCGCGGAACGCACTTCCTGGTGGCGGATGGCTACGGCATTGGCCATATGTTTACGCCCGAACAGCAGGCACAGCATGACTCATTGCTGCCGGCAGAGATGAATCCGGCCGAAGAGACGGTGCTGTACCTTCAGATTCAGGCGGTCAATCGCGGGTTGGTGCCGCGCTACGCTTTTTTCAAAGGCCTGACTCCGAGCGCCAATCCGCGGCCAAAGTGGTCGTTTGACGGCGCGAAAGGCTTTGGCACGTACGAGAGCGGCCGGGTCTTTTCGGTCTCGACGCTGAACGGGAAGCCGCTGACGCAAAACGAAGCGGCCGTACAGCTCAACCCCGGTGAAACGGCCACCTTCGAGATCAAGCTGCCGCACCGCCCGATTTCCGCCGAGCGCGCCGGAAAACTGGCCGAAGCGAGCTTTGCGGCACGGCACCAGGAGTGCAGGCAGTTCTGGAGGAAGAAGCTGGAAGCGGCCGCCGGGATCACGCTGCCGGAACAACGGATCACGGAGATGGCTCGCGCAGGGTTGCTTCATCTCGATCTGATAACCTACGGGCTGGAGCCGAAAGGCACCCTCACCGCCACCATCGGTGTCTACAGCGCCATCGGCTCGGAAAGCTCTCCCATTATTCAGTTCATCGACTCGATGGGATGGCACGACGTCGCTCGCCGCGCCTTGACCTACTTCCTCGACAAACAGCACGACGACGGGTTCATGCAGAACTTTGGCGGTTACATGCTCGAGACCGGCGCGGCCTTGTGGAGTCTTGGGGAGCACTACCGTTACACACGCGACGAGGAGTGGGTCAAGAGCATCGCTCCCAAACTCGTAAAAGCTTGCGAATACCTGTTGAAGTGGCGGCAGCGCAATCAGCGCGAGGAACTGCGGGGGAAAGGCTATGGCCTCCTCGAGGGAAAGACGGCTGATCCTGAAGACCCATTCCATTCCTTCATGCTGAACGGTTATGCCTGCCTCGGGCTGAGCCGCGCCGCCGAGATGCTGGCGAAATCCGATCCTGCCCAGTCACAGCGGTGGCAGCAGGAGGCTGCGGCTTTCAAGGCCGACATTCGTACGGCTTTCTTTGAGGCGATGGGACGGGCCCCGGTGATTCCGCTCGGAGATGGCAGCTGGTGCCCGACGGTGGCGCCCTGGGTTGAATACCGGGGACCCCTGGTTCTGCATGCCGACGGTGGCGACTGGTTCACGCACGGCGCGATGGTCGCCCGCGATTCGCTGCTCGGCCCGCTGTATCTGGTGTTTCAGGAAGTCCTCGACGCGAAGGAGCCAGGAGCAACCTTCCTGCTGAACTTCCACAGTGAGCTAATGACCAAACGCAACGTGGCTTTCAGCCAGCCCTATTATAGTCGTCACCCGATTGTTCATCTCCGGCGTGGCGAAGTGAAGCCGTTTCTGAAGTCCTACTACAACACCATGGCAAGCCTGGCTGACCGCGAAACCTACACGTTTTGGGAACACTATTTTGGGGCCAGTCCGCATAAGACCCATGAGGAGGGCTGGTTTCTGATGCAGACGCGGTGGATGCTCTATCTCGAAAAAGGCGAGACGCTGGAACTGTTGCCGGGTATTCCGCGAGGCTACCTGGAAAACGGCAAGGAGATCGAGCTGAAAAACGTCGCCAGCTACTTTGGCCCGGTGTCGCTGCACGTCAAGTCAAGTCTGGATCAGGGACGCGTCGAGGCGAGCGTGGAATGCCTCGCCGACCGGCGGCCAAAAACAGTGGCGTTGCGGCTCCCTCATCCCCAGGGAAAACGCGCCGTCTGGGTCCAGGGCGGAGCCTACGATCCCGAGACAGAGCGCGTGAAGATCGAGCCTTTCTCCGGCCGGGCCGCGGTTGTGCTGGGATTCGGCGAGAACAGGCAGTGACGCCGCCCAACAGCAACCAAGACTATGGAACCACAGATGCACACAGATGAACACAGATGAACTGAACACGGATCTGTACTACTAACCCGAAAATCCTTTGCTAGCTGGAAAGAATTTTTCCACTGATCGAAAACTCTTCGTGATTCTTCGCGTCTTCGCGGTGGGTTGGGCCCAGCCTTTACCACGAAGACGCGAAGACGCAAAGAATCGCTAAGTTTTTGGTTGCGGCTATGCCGCGCTAGGTTCATCTGTGTTTATCTGTGGTTTCCCGATGCGAAGCCTGATTCTGAGCATCGCAGCTTTTATCAGCTTGCTTGCCTGGCGCACCGGCGGTTTGCCGGCGCAGGATGTCTCCCGCCCTCCAGCGGCTTCCTCAGCCTCTTCACGTGACCAGCTCTATCGCGCCGCGAACGAACTGCTGCAAAGCGGCAGGTTTGAACAGGCAACCGCGGCCTACAAGGCAATCATCGCCAGATGGCCGGGATTCTACCAGGCCTACAGCCTGCTGGGAGTGGCTTACACTCAAATGGGAAAGCTGGAGCAAGCCACGGCCTGTTTCCTGAAAGCCGTCGAACTCCAGCCTGGTTCCGCTGAGGCGCGGAACAACCTCGGGGCCAATTATCTCGCACTGAAAAAATTCTCTCAGGCTGCGGCGGAGTTCCGGCAGGTCATCGCACTGAGCCCGGAGAGCGTCTCTGCCTGGTACAACTTGGGAGCCAGCGAGCTGCAAGCGGGCCGGGACGAAAACTCGGTTGCTGCCTTTGAGCGGGCTGCGCAGCTTGCTCCCGGAGACCTCCAGGTGCGAATTGGCTTGGCCGAAGCCCGGTTCAAAGCAGGCCACCCCAGGCAGGCCCTTGCCGCCATCCAACAGGCTAAAGGCATCGGTGGAAATGATGCCGGCATGTTGCTTACCCTGGGTCTCCTCCTCGAAAGAAATGGTCTCAGCGATGAGGCCGTCCCTTACTTCCAGGATGCTCTGCGACTCAGTCCCTCAACCTCGGAGCGCATGATGACGCTGGCTGGAAGCAGCATCGATGAAGGAGATTACAAGACAGCCCTGGGGTTGCTCGGGGCTTTGCAGGGAAGGATGGACAATTCCGCGGCCTGGCACGGCATGCTCGGGTACAGCCACTGCAAGCTCGATCATATCGAGTTGGCGATGGAGCATCTGCAGAAAGCAATCCGGCTTGACCCCACCAATGAAGACTACTATTTGGACCTGGGGGAGCTCCTCGGCGAGAACAATGCCTTGCTGGCGAACGTGGCGGTCTTTGAGAGCGCGATCGAGGTCTTGCCGAACTCCATCAAGATCCGGCTTGGCCTGGCGGTGGCCCATCTGCTGACGGGAAACCTGGAACGGACCGAGCAAGAGATTGGCCGCGTCCTCTCGCTCCAGTCCAAGTCCGAAGTGGCTTACAAAGTGTTGCTCGAGGCTTTCGAAAAAAGCATGGATTGGGCCCGGATGCAGGCTACGGCAAGGCAGCTCCGGCAACTGAACAAAACGAACTCCGTGGGTTGGTACTATGGCGCCCTGTCGGAGTACGAAATAGCACTGAGAAGCAAACGCTCCTTCGCGTCCGCCCTGGCTCTTATTCAAAAGGCTTCAGCGCTGGACTCCCGGGACTGGAGGACGCACTTTCTGCTGGGAAAAATCCTGGTGGCTGAAGGCCGTCATCGGGAGGCGGTTTCAGCCCTTCAGAGAGCCATTCAGCTGAACCGCGATCACCCCCAGCCCTACTACGTGCTGGCCCGGGCTCTGCAGCAACTCGCAAGGAAGCAAGAGGCTTTGGAGGCCATGAACGCCTTCAGATCGGCAAAGTCAAGAATGGAATCCCGTCAGTTCCGCCGTCTGTTGGTGGATATCCGCTAAGTAGGGCGTGGTTGCCCGCCCGACGGAGCCGCAACTAAAAAAACTGAACGAAACCACAGATGAACACGGATGAACACAGAGCAGCAAAGCCGCAACCAAACTAAAGTCCTTCGCGTTTTCTTCGCGTGCTTCGCGCCTTCGCGGTGAAAGTCCCGCCCAGGATTCACCGCGAAGCTGCGAAGAGCGCGAAGATTTCGCGACCCAGGTTAAACGTGAGCTTGGGGCTCGCCTTGAAACCAGAAAAACAGGACCCCACGAACTCATTTGTCCCAGGTTTGAAGCTCAGCCTTCAGGCTGCCCTGCGCCCGTAGCAGGCTAAAGCCTGAACTCCGAACCTCACCGCAGAGCCGCGGGGAACGCAGAGGGAAGTCCATGGCAGCTGGCAAGGATTTTTCCGACAAATAACAAATGACCAATGAAAAATGAACAATGACAAATAGAAG
>Ga0137380_10003674_pt1 | contig 13360 bp, 10 predicted proteins | sample SagtaG_17_FD_104809 | JGI IMG/M metagenome (GOLD analysis project Ga0137380, IMG submission 104809) | Vadose zone soil microbial communities from Sagehorn Ranch, Mendocino, California, USA - Sage2_L_100_16 metaG | ecosystem: Environmental > Terrestrial > Soil > Vadose zone | place: USA... | reverse complement strand
CAGATAGATAGCACTTGAAAGAAGAAGGGCCCAGCCACCGTATCTATTTGCGCGATACCAAACACGATCCTCTGTCAGGGTCTTGGAGGCGCGTACCCCATAGGCGCGATTTCGCGGGATCAGGCCGAGAATAAGTGGAATAGCCAGTAACAGAATCAGGATTGCAGGCACAAAAAAGGGTTGCCTAAGCATTTTTCGCTCTTCAGAAAAGAAGCACGACAGCTCACGCAAGCGGAGCCTGCCCATCATAACTCCATTTGAGTAACCACGAGACGCCGAAGATACGGTAGAGTCGGAGTGCGGGCCCTTCGGACCTCGATTCAGTTTCTGCCGCCGGATGTGCGCAGAAGACGGACAAATATGGAGTGCGGCGACAAGTCGCCGCTTTCGTTCTGACGCCCAGGCCATAGCGGCGACAAGTCGCCGCACTCCAAAAGGTGCCTCGAGCGTGGAGAACTTTGACTCCCATTTCTAATTGCACCGCGGACTGGAGGCTCCCTTGACTCTTCACGGGCCATTCAATAGAATCCGCTTTTCCCTACGTTTCTTCGGAGGTGCCTGGCGTGATCGAAGTCGAGCATTTGACCAAAGCTTACAATGGCCGAAAGGCGGTCGACGACATCTCCTTCCGAGTGGAAAAAGGAGAAATCCTGGGTTTCCTTGGTCCCAACGGAGCGGGGAAGACGACGACGATGCGCATTCTCACCTGTTATATGCCGGCCACAGACGGGACCGCCAGAGTGGCTGGTTTCGACGTCTTTGAAAACAGCCTGGAGGTTCGAAAGCGGATCGGTTACTTGCCCGAAAATCCGCCGCTCTATCCGGAAATGACCGTGCAGTCCTACCTCCATTTTGTAGCGAAGATAAAAGGAACACCTTCTGCGCAGCGAAAGACACAGGTCGAAGATGCAATGGATAGGTGCAGTATCACGGATGTGCGGGACCGGATCATCGGCAAGCTGTCCAAAGGCTACAAGCAACGCGTTGGTCTGGCCCAGTCCCTGCTCAACAATCCCGAAGTGCTTATCCTGGATGAGCCTACTATAGGGCTGGACCCGAAACAGATATTTGAAGTCAGGTCGTTGATCAAGAACCTGGCAGGGACGCATACGGTGATTCTCTCGACCCACATCCTCCCTGAGGTCAGCATGACCTGTAATCGTGTGGTAATTATTAACGACGGGCGGCTGATCGCAATCGACACACCGCAGGGGCTTGCGAACCAGCAGAAGGGCGCCGAGAGAATAGCCCTGCTTATTGAGGGTCCCAGGGAGGCGGTGCGCCAAAAGCTTGCAAGCATCCCCGGAGTCATGAGCGTTCAAGCCGAAGCCGGGAGCGACGCGCAGCCGGCGGGTTTTACCGTGGAATGCAAACTGAACACCGATCTGAGGCGTGACATCGCGAACGCAGTTGTCACACAAGGATGGGGACTCCTGGAATTGCGCGGTGTTTCCATGAGCCTGGAGGATGTCTTCATCAATCTCGTAACTAAAGAAGAAGTTTGAGAAGGGAACTTCGCACACCCATCGAGCGACGCGCTATGCAAAATGTACTGGCGATATGGCAGCGTGAGATGAAAGCGTATTTTGTCTCGCCCATTGCGTACGTTGTGTTGACGCTCTGGCTCTTGCTGTCAGGACTGTTCTTTTACGCTATTCTCACAAATGTAATCCAGTCCACGATGATGCAGAGCCAATTCGGTCCAGGGTCTCAACCTGTGGACGTGCCCGGGATCGTGACCCGGGGTTTTTTCGGTACCATGAGCGTCGTGCTGCTTTTCATGATTCCGATGTTGACCATGGGCCTGTTTGCCGAGGAAAAGAAGCGGGGCACCATGGAACTGCTGCTCACAACTCCGGTTGGCCATCTTCATGCCATGATGGGGAAGTTCCTGGCCAGTACCACGTTCCTCCTGATCATGTTAGCCGGCACGTGGGTCACAATTTCGGCGCTCTTTAAGTACGGACAGCCGGACTGGAAGCCGATCCTGGGGGCTTACCTGGGTCTTTTGTTGTACGGGGAAGGGTTGCTGGCGGCAGGGCTTTTCATCTCTACCCTCACCGAGAACCAGATAGTTTCAGGGGTGATCACTTTCGGGGTCAGTCTGGTGCTCTGGTTGATCGACTCTTTTTCCTCCGGGGCTTCGGGTGCGGCCAAGGATGTTCTGAGCTATCTTTCGGTCATCGGGCATCTGGATGATTTCATCAAAGGTGTAATAGACACGACTCACGTAATCTTCTACCTGAGCTTTGCTTTCGTGGGTCTCTTCCTGACCTACCGTTCGCTGGAATCCATGCGGTGGAGAAGCTGATGAAACGACTTCTTCAGAAGCTCGACACTCTGGGTCTGCTGCTTCTGGTTGCGGCAGCGATCTACTACTCGGTGACCAACCTGTGGGACAAGTGGTCTTTGGGATTGGCCATTGCAGGGGGCGTGTTCATTCTGGCCGGTTTGGTTGCGAACTATCAACAGATCCTGGCGAGTCTCGGCAAAAGATCGACAAAATACGCGACCAACTACGTGGTCTCTGTTGTGCTGGTCGTGGCCCTGGTTTCAGGGGTGAACTTCATTGGGAAGCGGCATCCCAGGCGCCTGGATCTGACCTCTACGGGCAGATTCACGCTGGCGCCGCAGACGACGCAGATCCTGCAAAAGCTCAACAAGACTCTCGACATCAAAGCGTTTTTCCCCGGCGGGGATTATCCTCCCCTCAAGGAGCTTCTGGTGGAATACCAGACGCGCAGCGGTCATGTCCGCTATGAGTTTATCGACCCTGACCGGCAGCCGGCTCTGGCCAAGCAGTTTGACGTGTCGACATACGGTACTTTTTCGAATCCGTTTACCGGCACACAAATGAAATTCGGAACTGTGGTCCTGGTTGCGGGCGATCGCAGGGAAAAGATAGAAAAGCGATCCGAGGAGGTGCGCGAGGAGGATCTCACGAACGCCATCATAAAAGTGCTGCGGACCGAAATGAAAAAGGTGTACTTCATCGAGGGACACGGTGAGAAGTCTCCGGAAGATACCGAGAGAAAGGGATGTTCCGAAGCAAAGAAGGGCCTGGAGAGCCAGGGCTTCCGCGTGGAAACAACAAACCTGGCCAGTCAGGCCAAGGTCCCGGATGACGCCAAGGTTGCAGTCATGGCCGGGCCCACAACAGCTCCGTTCGAGCAGGAAATGCAGTTCGTGAACGGTTTCCTGAACCGCGGGGGAGGGTTCCTGCTAATGGTCGACCCGGCCCCGGCGCCGGGCCTGGAGGGCTTTCTAAAAAGCTGGGGGGTCCAGGTTGACAACGACGTAGTGCTTGATGTGAGCGGCGCCGGCCGCCTTATGGGAGCAGGGCCTCAGATTCCCCTGGTCCTCCGCTATGAATCTCACAAGATCACCGATCGGTTCAAGGCCATGACGTTCTTCCCGCTCGCCCGATCTGTGGGGCCTTCCAAGGAGACCGTGAGCGGAATCACGGTGGAGTCCCTTTTCAAGAGCAATGCCAACAGCTGGGGAGAGACGGACTTGCGCGGCGCCGAAGCCTCCTTTGATGAAAAAAAGGATCTCAAGGGCCCTCTGTCCTTGGCGGTCGCCGTTACAAAGGAAGTGAAGCCGGCCACGGAAAAGGAGCCGGCGGTCAAGGCGCGGATGGTCGTTGTCGGGGATTCGGATTTTGCCGCGAACGGCTATCTCCAGCAGGGGAACGGCAACCTTTTCCTCAACATGGTCAGCTGGCTGGCTCAGGAGGAGGATCTGATCTCCATCCGGCCCAAGTCTCCGGAAGACCGGAGAGTCTTGCTCTCTCAGAGCCAGCAGAGGATGTTGCTGTATTTGACGGTCATCGTGCTGCCCGGGTCCGTACTGATCGCGGGCATTACCGTTTGGACCCGTCGCAGGAGATGACAGATGCGATTCAAGGGCACACTGGTCCTCCTGTTACTCTGCGCGTCCTTTGGCGGTTTCTTATACTTCTATGAAATCAAGGGAGGGGAAAAGCGGGAGAAAGCCAAACAAGAGGAGAAGCAGCTGTGGAAGGTTGAGAGCGGTGCGATTCAGCAAATCGAGCTGCTGTATCCCGATCAAAGGGTGACCGGAGTGCGTACCGGGGAGAAGCAATGGAAGATAGCTTTTCCACGCGAGCTGGAAGCAGACTCGGAAGAGTTCAACAGACTGGCGAGCTCTGCTGCGGACATCAGCCGGGAAAGCGTTGTCGAGGCCAACGCGGCGGACCTATCGCAATTCGGGCTCCAGCCTGCCGAGATTAGTCTTCAATTCAAGACCAAAGACGGAAAAGAGTACAAGGTCCGATTCGGCCGGAATAACCCGACGGGAAACTCAACATATGCGGCGCTCGAGGGGAAGAATGAAGTCTTCCTGGTACCCAGCTATACCACTTCCGGCTTCAAGAAGAAACTCGAAGACCTGCGCAACCATTCCATTTTGAGCTTCGACCAGTTCGACGTCCAGTCGTTGGATCTGCAGAGCGAGAAAGGAAGCGTCCAGCTGGTTAAAGAGAATGACCACTGGTGGATTCAGGGCAAAGAGAAGATGGGCGCGGATTCTTCGGCTGTGAACGGCATTTTGGGATCCCTTTCCAATACACGGCTGAAGGAATTCGTTGACGACGGTCCGGAGAGCTACGGGACCCTTGGTTTCGAGAAGCCCCTCCTTGACGTGAAGCTCACTGTCGGGAAAGACAAGGGGATCAAACATCTCGTGGTGGGGCTGGAAAAAACGAAATTGGTAAAAAAGGGCGAGCAGAAACCGAAGGAAGAAAAAGCGAAAAAAAAGGAAAACAAGCCCGGCAGCACAAGCACTGAGCTCTACATTGCCCGTGATGAATCACGCCGGGAGCTGTTCTTTGTGGAAAAGGAGTTTGTCGACAAACTGCTCAAGTCTCCTTCGGATCTGAGAGACAAGACTCTGGCGAGTTTCCAGCGCTGGGATATAGACGGTGTCGTTCTGAAGAACTCCAAAGGCAGCTTTACGTTCACGAAAGCCACGGACAGCGGAGATTGGGTCCTGGGCGATGCCAAGAAGAAGACGAAATGGGATGGCGTCAGCGGGATCCTGGAGGCGCTGGAAAAGCCGGTGAAGGAGTTCGTGGACAAGCCCGGACCGCCTGCCACCTATGGATTCGATGCGCCGGCCATTCGCGTCGTTCTCAAACAAGGCGCTACCGTGAAGGTTGACTGCGCCTTTGGAAAGGAAACAAAGGACGGTGTCTATGCCCAGGTAAAGGGAGAGTCTTTTGTCAAGGTTGCCGACAAGGAAGTGTTGGGGAAGCTCGGCAAGGGCGAGTCCGATTTCCTCGAAGCTCCTACCCCTCAGGAGAATCCTCCGACCCCGACGACGTCCAAGAAATAGTGTTTGGAGTTCAGCCTTCAGGCTGCAAGCTAAATCTTGAGCTCCGAAGCAACCCGAAGCAGAGCTTGATCTTTGTCCCGGATTCGTGTATAAGTTTTTTCGCTAGCGTTGCAAAAAGTGGGCGCGCGTTGCCCACTTTTTTATTTTGGGGGTCCGGAATGGCCCGGCCAGATGGGGTGGATGTCGACTCCCTGTGGACCAGGATTACAGCGCTCGCAGAAAAAGTTGCGGCTGCGATGGGGATGGAGGTTATCCTCGTGGAGATCAAGGTTGGCAGCGGTCGTTCCATCGTCAGGACTTTCATCGACCAACCCGGAGGGATTTCTCTGGGCGACTGTGAACGCTTCAGCAGGCGGTTCTCGGTCGTCTTGGATGTCGAAGACTGGATCCCGTTCAGCTATATTCTGGAAGTTTCATCGCCGGGTCTGGATCGGCCCCTGGTGAAGGAAAAGGATTTTGAGCGCTTCGCCGGGAAGACTGCCCGAGTCCGAACCCGGGTTCCCCTGGAGGGTCAGCGAAACTTCAAAGGCAAGCTCCTGGGGGTTTTCGAGGGCCGCGTCGGCCTCGAGATCGGTGCCGGCAGAAAGATCGAGATCGGAGTGGCGGATATCGAGAAGGCGAACCTCGTATTTGAGAATTGAATGGAGACATTGCCGGCCCTGGGCGCCAGAGAGGTCTTGAGCATATGTCCAATATCATTACTCAAACCATTGAACAGATCAGCAAGGAAAAGAATATCGACCCCAAAGTGATTATCGCCGCGCTCGAAGATGCCATGATCGCTGCATCCAGGAAGTACTACAAGACCAACGAAGAGATCAGCGCCCGGTTCGACCCTGAAACCGGATTGGTGGAGATCTTTGCGGTAAAGCGCGTTGTGGAGAATGTCGAGAATCCCAGTTTGGAGATCTCCGTTGAGGAGGCCAGGCAAATAGATGAGAGCCTCGCTCTGGACGACACGGTCGAACTGCCGAAACCGACCGACGTGTTGGGCCGCATCGCCGCCCAGACCGCAAAACAGGTCATCTTACAGAAGGTGCGCGAAGCGGAGCGGCAGAACATTTATAACGAGTACTCGCAGAAGATCGGCGAATTGGTCAACGGTATTGTCAAGCGCTTCGAGGGACCTGATATCATTGTGGATATCGGCAAGACGGAGTCCCTGCTCCCTCTTCGGGAGCAGTCCAGGGCGGAAACCTACAAACAGGGGGAGCGCATTCGGGCCGTCATTGTCAAGGTGCTGCCGGTCGCCAAAGGGCCGCAGGTAATCCTTTCTCGCACGGATCCGCAGCTTCTTGTGCGTCTGTTCGAGATGGAGATTCCGGAGATCTACGACGGAACCATCGTTGTCAAGAACGCGGTGCACGAACCCGGCGACCGGGCAAAAGTGGCTGTGGCTTCCACGGACAGGGACGTAGACCCGGTCGGAGCCTGCGTCGGAATGAAGGGGTCTCGCATCAATTCCATCATCCGCGAGCTCAGAGGGGAAAAAATTGACATTGTCCAGTGGTCGGACGACGCGGCTCAATACGCGGCCAATGCGCTCAATCCCGCCAAGATCTCCAAAGTTCTCATTATTGACCCGGCGGAGAGGCGGATGGAGGTCATCGTAGAAGAGAAGCAGCAGTCCCTGGCTATCGGCAAGAAGGGGCAGAACGTGCGGCTGGCATCGAAGCTGATCGGCTGGCAGATCGATGTGAAGAGCGAGGAACAGAAGAAGCAGGAAGTTCTCAGTGTCATGGAATCTCTGACATCCTCGTCGACGTCGCTCGGCGAATTGGAGGGTGTTAGCGAACGCCTGGTCGAGAAGCTGCGGGAGGCCGGCATAGAGAATGTCGAGCGCATCCTGGAGATGGGCGAAGAGAAACTCAAGGAGATCCCGGGAATCGGCGAAAAGACCGCCGCCAAGATCATGGAAGCCGCCCGGGACCTCTTTGAGGAAGTTGAGATAGAAGTTCCGGAAGGTATTGATCTTCCCGCCGCAATCAAGGCGCCTTCCTTCGAGGAAAAATCCCGGGAGACCAAGGAAGCGATCTCCGGCGAACCGCCGCACAAGGATGAGCATCCGCCGGATCAGCCCGCGGGGACGAGTGAAGAAGAAGTGGCTGCCGAGGCATCGGCCGCGGGCGGGGAATCTGATGCAACTGCGCCTGACCCAAAGCAGGAAGACTCGCAGTAGCAGCACAAGGGATACAAAAGGCAGGAGGTATTCGCTCAGCCAAAGGGGGTACTCACCACAAAGTTTCCATGAAAAGTTTCCACGATCCTCCGGCTCGCCACTGGCGAATGAAAATGGCCGCAAGGGGTGCCTGCCCAATCGTACGGGCGGCCCTGTGTGGCCGCCCGAGCTGCGGGCGCGCCCACGGATTGCAAGGGAGTTGGAATTTTCGTGAGAGATACGGAGTGCGCGGAGAACAGTATGTGACTCCATGTCCTTCGCGCCTCCGTGGTGTAACAGGACGTTCGAATCCTTACTTGTGAGCTACCGCTTTAACCGAGGGGTTTCGTCCAAAAAAGCGCGTGTGGTTGCATTCTGGTGTCGGGATGCATTAGAATCTCCCGTTATTCCCGGCGATAGACATCACGTGTTAAGGAGAGGGTTGTAGTCTAAATGGACAAGATTACTGTGGCCGAGCTGGCGTCGGAATGTTCAGTGCAGAATCAGGTAGTTCTGTCTGAACTGAAACGGTTGGGCCTTTACGTCTTTTCGCCATCCGCGACAATCGACGCGACGTTCGCCGACACCATACGCAAGAAGATCCTCAATCAGAGGGAAACGGACGAAGCGCGGCAAGCAGAGGCCGAGAAGAAGAAGGAAGCGCACGAAGAAACCGCGAAGCAGGGCAAAAAGATTGCAGCAAAGAAAGCCGTAACGCCTGCGGAGGCGCCGGAGGCGCCCAAAGCCAAGAAGGGAGTCAAAAAGCCGGAGAAAGCTCCGGAAGTTAAACACGAAGAAGAAACTCACCCCAGGCTTTCTCTTGCTCCCCGCAAAGGGCGCAAGCATTATGATCGGGAAACAGCGGAACTTGTGGAGGTGGTTGCTCCCGTCGCTGCCCAGAAACCGGCAGAGCTTACAAATCTCGAAGCTGCGCAGAGGGTCCTATCGGGCATTGGTGCACCGGTTGAGGTGCCACCGCCCCCGGAATCGGCGCCATCGGCGCCGGAACCCGAGCCGTCAGAGACAAAGCCTGCCGTGGAGGCCGGACCGGCCACGCCTCTGGTCACTGAGCCGGTTGCCCCACCGGAGCCGGTTCTCCGTCTCGAAGAGCCTGTGGCGCATCCTGGGACCGTCTCCAAGAAAATCGTGGTCCCAAAGGCGAAGACCAAGATTCTGATGCGCACGAGCACGGAAAAAGTGGTCACTCCCGAGATCACGGACAGAATCCTCAAAGGACTTCAGGAGAAGACTCCGGTCGCGCGCCCGGCGGCTCCGGTCAGGTTCGTCAAAAAGAAGAAACCTGGAAGGGCGGAAGCTCCCGAGCGTGTGGCTAGAGTTGTGGAGTTGCCAAGGCCGCCAGCCTCCCCGGAAGACTACAGGCCGATCGCCATTACCGAGGGCGTAACGCTGAAAGAGCTGGCGGAAAAGATGGAGATCAAGTCCAAATACATTATCCAGAAGCTTATAGCCAAGGGCATTCTGGCTTCCATAAACCAGACGCTGGACCTGGAAGTTGCAAAGGACGTCTGCGCGGAGTTCGGGTTCAGGGCGGAAGTTATCAGCTTCGAACAGGAAGCAGAGGCCAGGCAGGAAGTCGCCGACAATCCGACTGACCGCGTCACGCGACCACCGGTCGTCACCATTATGGGTCATGTCGACCACGGCAAGACCTCCCTGCTGGATGCCATACGCGAGACCAATGTGACGGCTACGGAGGCTGGTGGGATCACGCAGCACATCGGCGCCTATCACGTGGACATAAAGGGGAGGAACATTGTCTTTCTGGATACACCGGGGCACGAAGCCTTCACGCTCATGCGCGCGCGGGGGGCCCAGGTCACCGACATTGTAGTGCTCGTAGTGGCTGCAGATGACGGTGTAATGCCTCAGACGGTGGAAGCCATTCATCATGCCAAAGCGGCCAACGTTCCGATCGTCGTGGCCATCAACAAGATCGACAAACCCGGCGCGCAACCAGAAAGCGTCAAACAGGCCCTCTCGGAACACGGTCTCCTGGCCGAGGATTGGGGTGGCGACGTTGTCACGGTCCCGGTGTCGGCCAAACAAAAGACCAATCTGGACCTCCTTCTCGAAATGATTCTGCTAGTGGCCGACCTCAAGGAGTTAAAGGCAAACCCGAGACGGCTTGCCTCAGGAGTCGTCCTCGAGGCACAAGTAGACATCGGCCGGGGCAGGGTGGTAACAGTCTTGATCCAGAATGGCAGCTTGCGTGTAGGGGATGTGTTTGTGGCTGGCGCGGTGCATGGCCGCGTGCGCGCTCTTATAGATGATCGCGGGAGGAGCATCGAATCCGCCGGGCCTTCTATGCCTGTGGAAATTCAGGGGCTTCAGGATCTGCCGCAGGCAGGCGATTCCTTCCAGGTTTTCGAAGATGCCGGCAAGGCGCGTCAGGTAGCGGAGCTGCGCCAGGCGAAATTGCGCGAGAAAGCGCTGCGCACCACGGCTCGCGTTTCTCTGGAGGCCCTCTACGAGCAGATGAGACAGGGGACTGTCAAGGAGCTGCCCATAATTCTCAAGGCTGACGTGCAGGGCTCGGTGGAAGTCCTCAGCGATGTGCTTAACAAGCTGAGCACGGAAAAAGTAAAGGTCCGGATTCTGCACAGCGCGGCCGGCGCCATCACCGAGACCGATGCGCTCCTGGCGTCTGCCTCCAATGCCATCATTATCGGGTTTAGTGTGCGGCCTGAGCGCAAGGCTCAGGAACTGGCGGATGCCGAGGGCGTCGAGATTCGTCTGTACACGGTGATTTACAACGTGGCGAATGATATCAAGAATGCCATGATCGGAATGCTCGAGTACACTACCCGCGAGAAGTACCTGGGCCGGGCCGAGGTTCGTGAAACCTTCCGGGTGCCCAAATTCGGGCTGGTAGCAGGGTCCTACATTCTGGATGGCATCGTTCGAAGGAACTCGGATGTTCGGTTGCTGAGGGACAGTATTGTAATACACGAGGGAAAAATCATTTCCTTGCGACGTTTCAAGGACGACGTCGCAGAGGTTAAATCGGGCTTCGAATGCGGCATTGGCCTGGAACACTTTTCGGACGTGAAGGTGGGCGACATCATCGAAGCCTACACAGTTGAAAAGGTCCAGCCCACCTCGCTCTAACTCTGATCCGAGCCGCACCGGACAGGCGGCTGGACGATGCCCATTGCGTATTGCACTCTCGAAATCTATCTCCCCTACGCGCAATCCCTGAAAGAAAAGCGCATGGTTCTGCGCAAGGCGCAGGATCGCCTGCGTGCGCGTTCGAACTTTTCGATTGCTGAAGTCGATTACCAGGATCTCTGGCAGCGGGCAAAACTGGCAGCCGTAACGGTCGGCCCGAACAATGCTGTTTTGGAACAGGCGGCGCAGCAATTCGTGCGGGAGGCCGAGAAGATTCTGCAGGACCTGCTGGTAGACTGCCAGGTGTCGTTTCTAGATCCTTAGAGCAGTACAAAGTGAAACCACAGATGAACACAGATCCGCATAGCCGCAACCAAAACGGATCTCAGCGCAGAGACGGAGAACGGGAGGAAAAATCGTAGCGTCCCGCGCTGCGGGGCATGTGGGCCTGGATGAGTCCTTTTGCGTCAACAGGACCTTTTGCCGGCTGGAAGCCGACGCTACATTTCTCTCACGTCCGCGGAGGAACGCTGAGGAAAATCCTTTGCCGGCTCGCGAAGGATTTTCGGCTTGATGGTACGGATAAAAACAGATAAACACGGATCTGTGTTCATCTGTGGTTTCGTTCATACTTTTGGTTGCGCCTATGCGGCCCAATCGTAGACCACAGAGGCTGGCGTTCCAGATCCAGCACGAAGTGAGCGCCATGCTCACCCGAAACATCAAAGATCGAAGGATCGGCTTTGTCACCGTCACGGGCGTGGAAATGAGCCCGGATCTGCGTCACGCGAGAATTTACGTGTCGGCGATGGGGACCGACCAACAGAAGAAGAAAACCTTGGACGCGCTTAACCATGCTGCGGGATGGATTCGCCGCGAGTTAGGCCAACGCATCCGGATGAAATTCTTGCCCGAGATTGTCTTCCGAACAGATTCGTCCCTGGAGTATGGCGAACGAATCGACCGGTTGCTCGACGAAATCCAAGAGGATTCCTGACTAGTAGGTATCAACAAAACCACAGATGAACACAGAGCCGCGCGGCCGCAACCAGAACTATGGTCCACTGTGCTCTTTGGAGTGCGGCAGCTTGCTGCCGCTTTTCTTCGATGTGGAGTTTGTTCCGAGTCCGTCAAGGCGCAAGCAAGCTTGCGCACTCCAAAGAAGAGCCCAAGAATGTTGGGAAAATCCTTGCCGGATTGCAAAGGATTTTCGGGTTAGTAGTACAGATCGGTGTTCATCTGTGGTTTCATATTGCGCGTAATTTGCGCCGACGAAAATTCTTTCCAGCTAACGCGACCCATCGCACTCTCAGGCCGCCTTTGACCGCATCGACCCGGCGGAGGCGGAAGCGATCGACGGAAAAGCTGTGAATGGTGTTTTGGTTATAGACAAGCCCCCCGGGTGGACTTCCCACGATGTTGTCGCCAAAATCCGCAATGTTACGCGAATAAAGAAGGTGGGACACACGGGAACGCTGGATCCGTTTGCTACGGGCGTCCTCCCGCTGACGCTGGGACGCGCCACACGCCTGACCAATTATTTTCTTTCCACGGACAAGGTTTATCGCGGCGTCATCCGGTTCGGCTTTGCCACGACCACGTTTGACATAGACGGAGATCCCCTCTCTGAAGATACCCATCCAGTCCTGGATAGCCGCCGCCTCGAGGAGGTCTTCCAGAAATACTTGGGTCTGGTGAAGCAGACGGTCCCCGCTTACTCGGCCAAGAAGATACGAGGCCGCCCCATGTACAGTTACGCCCGCAAAGGCATCAAGGTGCAGGCCGGAACCAAGGAGGTCCACATCAAGGCGCTCACGCTGATCCGCGTCGAAGGAAGTGAGGTCGAATTTGAACTGGTATGCGCCGCAGGGACCTATGCCCGCAGCCTGGCGCACGACATGGGGCGGGACTATGGTTGCGGAGCGCATCTCATCCGGCTCCGTCGCACGCGCAGCGGCGAATTCCCGATCGATTCGGCCTTGCCCCTCTCTGAGGGGGCGGAATTCCATTCACGCGAGTTCTTTCTGAGCCGCATCATTCCCATGCGGGCGCTTCTGACCGAGATCCCCGCGGTTGTAATAACGGAGGCGGACAAAACGAAGGTGGTCCATGGGATGGACTTGAACTTGCTCACAAGCGCGTGGGAAGCCGACGAGTATCGACTCCTGGATCCGTCCGGAGAGATCATCGGATTAGCCCAAAGACTACAGACTTTTGTTTCTCCTGTGGCCCAACCTGCTCACTGGGTACGCGTCCACCCGCGCATCATCTTTGTCTGACCCCGGATTCGCAAATGACAAATGACCGATGACAAATGACAAATCGACCGGATCGCGATCGGATTGCCCCCGGAAGATTTGTCATCTGTCATTGGTCATTTGTCATTTTCCAAGAAATTGGTGACTTTGCCCGAGACCCTGAGGATTGGGTCATGCGCCATTAGGTCCACTTGGCGGACACAAAGTTCAGAAATCGGTCAAGTTCGCAGCCTGGCCGGGACGGCCATGCCACGAAGCTATCGTGGCACGGGCGTCTCGCCCGTGAATGACTGCGCGGTACGACGTTGCCCGCCATTACTAGGTCCACTAGGTGGCCACCAAGTTCACAAACTGGTCAAAGTTTGCGTCATGGCGAGCGCAGGTTTGGAATTCAGCCTTCAGGCTGCACTGACCGGGGCAGGCTAAAGCCTGAACTCCAAACGGGCCGTGCGCAGCGAAT
>Ga0137380_10003670_pt1 | contig 13366 bp, 13 predicted proteins | sample SagtaG_17_FD_104809 | JGI IMG/M metagenome (GOLD analysis project Ga0137380, IMG submission 104809) | Vadose zone soil microbial communities from Sagehorn Ranch, Mendocino, California, USA - Sage2_L_100_16 metaG | ecosystem: Environmental > Terrestrial > Soil > Vadose zone | place: USA... | reverse complement strand
GATGGAACTCGAGCAGGCCCCACAGGGTCGCAAGGCTCTCGTGGAACGATGAGTGCCGGGCCTTCGGGCGGCGGTCGCAGTTCCAACCGCCGTCGGGCCACTGCGCGCCAAGGATGACATCCCTCAGATAGATGACGCGCGGGTCGCGCGCCAGGCCGAGCCGAGTGCAGACGGCCAGCGCGTTCCCCTCCATCGAGGCATGCCGCCGTTCCAGGCCGTCGATCACAGTGGGCAGGCGCGGCGCGGCGATCCAGCCGAGCACCTGCTCGACTGCGGCCAGGACCTCTGGTCCAGTGCCCATGCCGAGCTCCACCAGTGAGACAAGACGCCAGTGAGCACCTCGCCACTTGTTGCCGTACGGATGGCCTCTTTGCGGGACCAGGAGCGCCTGCACCCACGGGCTGCGCAGCGGAGCATCCCGGTCGAAAGAATCGCCGAGCAACTCAGAGCGGGCGAGGTTGCGCACTGCAGGGTCGCTCGACGCAAGCAGCCATTCGAGGCCGCGGTCCATCGCGCGATGATAAGAGGACGAGCTCTGGCGACTCCGACCTGGTGAGGGGGAAACAAAATGGACGAGAAGAACATCTATGGCAACAAGCCGATCCCGTGGTCCCGCGCGCTGAACCAGCTCGAGGCCCAGACCCGGGAAGTGGGCAGAACCTTCTGGCTGGCGACGACGAGCCCCGAGGGTAAGCCGCACGTGGCTGCCGTCGGCGCCCTGTGGGTCGATGGCGTCACCCCTTCCACTGCCGTCGGCGTCGCCACCTCTGAGCCACACGGCGCGACCCGGTGGCGCTTCACGTCGAGCTGAAGGGCATGCTGTGGGCTCTAATCTCGCTGCAGTGGCTGCACATCCTCGCATCTTCTGGTTCGGTTCCGCGATGGCCGGCCACATCGTTGCGTTCCCCGCATTCCGCAAGTTCCCACCTGAGACCCGGCGCGCGATCATCGAGGCCTACGCGGCCAGGTACGGCCGATTGGTCGGCGCCGCCGCCGGCCTGACCATCCTTCTCGGGATCCTCCGCGGTCTTGCCGGCGGCGTGCTGAACGTGCTGACCTCGCCTTACGGCCTGAGCTGGTTGGCCGCCATCGTCCTGGCGGTCGCGATCGCAGCGTTCGAAGGGGCGCGCCTCAGCCCGACCGTGGGCAAGCTGATCGCCGCCGGCGGAGCCGAGGAGATCGAAGCGCTCGACGAACGCCTGGCAACCTACGGCAGGATCGAGCTCGGCGGATTTCTCGTTCTCTTCACCTTGATGATCGCGATGCGCTTCGGCTACTGATCAACGTATGTCTGACAGCGACGAGTCTGAATAGGCGGCGGCCACGCTCTTGGGAACGACCATTCGCCACGCGTCCAACACGAGCTCGCGCATCTCCCATTCGTCGATCGCCGCCATCCTCACAAGAACCCAGTGGTAACGAAGGTCGGATCGGTCCGGCTGCATGAACTTGTTCGGCGATCCACCGATCAGCCAATCGCGCTGTTCCTTCGGGAAGCCGAAACCCATCACGGTTTCGTCGCGTGAAAAAGACACGTACACGATGCGCCCGACGCGGAACTTGACGCGGCCCCCCACGAGCGCCTCCGTTGTGCGCGGCAGCGTCATCGCAAACCGCCGTACCTCGTCGACCGTCACCATCTCGTAGGCCTGTCAACATAGGCCGGATGGCGCACGCGGTCGTCGAGCAGCTTCGGTTCACGCGGGGCGAGTGGCGACGCGGACTTACGGGGGTGACCGAACGGGACGGCGCCGAACACTGCGGCCAGATGAACTCGATCGGCTGGATCGTCGGCCACCTCACGTGGCAGGAGCAGCGCTACCTGCTGGATCGCCCGCAGCGCACCATGCTGCTGCCCGACATCGCAACGCGCTTCGCGTACGGGGCACCGATGAGCACGCCCTCTCTTGCCGAGATGCTGAAGGCCTGGCGCAAGGTCACCCGCGCGGGCGACCCCTTCCTGGACTCGCTCACGACCAAAGCCTTGCTGCGTGACCTTCCGCTCAATGGGCGGTCGGTCGGGCAGAGTCAGGGCTCCGCCATCCGGAGGTTGACGTACCACTACTGGTTCCATATCGGCGAGATCCAGGCGATCCGGCAGATTCTCGGTCACAAACGCTTGCCGGTGTACGTCGGCAACATCGAGGGCAAGGCGCCGTACCGAGCTGAGAGGTGAGCCGCGGCCTCAGCCCGCTGCGTGAGCGGCGAGCCGGCGCAGCAGGTTGGCCTGCTCGATCAGCTGTCGTGGTGCCAGAAACTCGCGCCCAGCGCGTCGCCGTGCCTCCTCGCCGAGACGTTGCCTGGCCTCCGGGTCGCCCAGCAGGCGGCTGATTGCCTTGCCAAACGTAGCCAGGTCGCGCGGGTCAGTAACCAAGACTCCGCTCTTGCCGTCCTCGATCTGGTCCCCGATCCCGCCGACCCTGCTCGCCACGACCGGGCGGCTCTTCCACATCGCTTCCGCGACCGTGAGCCCGAAGCCCTCCGCGATGCTCTTCTGGACGACGATGTCGGCCCGACGCTGCAGCGCGTTGACCACCGCCGCGTTCTCCTCCGTATCGTCCATCGGCAGCCGAGCAATGTGCACCCGCCGCCGAGCTGACTGCTCGAGTCCCTCCCAGCGGTCCAGAAGCTCACGCATCACCGCCGGCTGTTCCGGGTCGTCCCCTACGCCGCCGATCGCGGGCCCGGCCAGAACGAGGTGTCCTTCCGCGTGGGAATCGATGTTTCTCACAAAGCCCTCCATCACGCCGGCCGGGTCCTTCAGCCGGTCCCATCGTGAGACCTGGGCCACGACGGGATCGGCGTCGGTCAGCCTGGCGACCTCGATGACGTCCGCTTTTCGAGTCACGCGCCCGGTCGTGCCGTCATTCCGCAGGAAAGAGGCGGCATGCCCGTCGGGGTTGGAATCCAGCAGGCCGGCCATGCGCAGGATCGATCTCGTCACGGCCTGGTCCATGTCTTGGTTCTTCGGCGTGAACGCGTCGAGCGACGGCCGGATGATCTCGACTCGCGTCGGATCGAGCCCCTCCCAGACGTACGCGCGCCGAGAGAAGACCAAGACCTCGGCAGCGCTCACAAATGGTCGCAAGAAGTGCCACGCTCGCCGCACCATGTCGCTGGGCTCGTCGATGCCGATATGGCACCGCCATATCAGTCGGCATCCTTGCCGTGCCAGAGCCGGGGCCAGACCCGCCGTCTGCGGGTCATGCAGGACGACGATGTCCTGCGGCCGGACCAGCTGCACCAGGGCCTGCGCATTCTCGGCCAGCGTCGACTCGTACACTTCGCGCTCCCGGGCCTCGATGGCGGTGCCGTCGGGAGAGAACCCGTGGAGCAGTGCGTGGAGGCGCTTGGTGAAGTCGAAGAAGGGCCGCGATCCGTCGATGACCACCCAACGTGCGTCGATGCCCACGCCCCTCTCGTAGGGCAGGAGGGCGGCGAGAAGCTCCGCCACCCCCCCGCCTCGGGCAGTCGAGTTGACGTTCCAGACCACGCGGCCCGATGTCGCTGCGGCGGCTGCGCGCATCGCCTGCTCGAACTTCGCCCACACGTCGTCGTCGAGCAGGGCGCGGTACCGGTCGATAGGCGTTGCGCTCAACGCAACGCTCGTCAGCTCAAGAGCCATACATAAGGTGACGCGGAGGTCCGCCGGTCTACCCGTCCGCAGCCTTGAGCCACTCCGTCACGAAATGCGGGCTGTCGTGGATGTCGATCTGGCGCAGGCGATTGGTTCCTATGTTGACGAAGCGATGGGCGACGTTGGCGGGGATGACCACGATGTCGCCCTCGCCCACGTCAACCGACTCTTCGCCCAGCGTTGCGCGCGCCCGACCTTCAAGCACGATCAGAACCTCGGCGTAAGGATGCCGGTGGAGAGCCGGGCCCTCACACGGCCCAGCGTTGACGATCAGAAACGTGAAGCCGATGCCGCCGTGGTCCCGCCCCACGAAGTCGTGCGAGATCTTGTCGAACGGAAGGTCGCTCTGTCTGATGACGCCCATTTGCCAACCTCCTCCGTGTAGCAGCGGCGATTATCGGCTCGGCCGCGCCGCGCGGCCCTATCCTTCCCAGCGATGAAAGTCACGGCCGGCTCGCAGATCGGCCCCTACCAGGTCGTCGAGCAGGTCGGCCGTGGGGGCATGGCGACCGTCTTCAAGGCTTACCAGCCCGCGCTCGAGAGGATGGTCGCCATCAAGGTGCTGCCCGACTTCCTGGCCGAGGATCCCGAGTTCCGCGAGCGGTTCCGCCGCGAAGCCGTCGCGATCGCCAAGCTTCGGCACCCAAACATCCTGGCTGTGTTCGACCACGGCGAGATCGAGGGTCAGCCGTACATCGTCACCGAGTTCGTGGAAGGCGGAACCTTCGCTGCCGAGCTCGGCAAGCCGGTCGGCCTGCCGCGGGCGCTCGACGTCCTCAGGTCAGTCGCCTCGGCGCTCGACTACGCGCACCAGCGCGGGATCCTCCATCGCGACGTGAAGCCCTCGAACATCCTGGTCACCAAGGACGGCACCAGCGTGCTCGGCGATTTCGGCCTGGCCCGCATGATGGCCACCAACGAGCGGCTGACCCGCTTCGACATGGTGGTGGGAACCCCGGAGTACATGTCGCCCGAGCAGTGCGCCGGCACCGAGACCGGTCCGGCATCCGATCAGTACGCGCTTGGGGTTGTCGCGTTCGAGGCGCTGACGGGCCACGTTCCGTACCACGCTGAGACACCCGCCGCGGTGATGCTGGCGCAGATGCAGGCGCCGCTGCCGATGGCGAGAACCGTCAACCCGGGCCTGCCCGTGGCGGTGGAGCGGGCGCTCATGCGTGCCCTGGCCAAGGAGCCCGGAGATCGCTACCCAAACTGCACAGCCTTCATCGAGGCCCTGACCGATTCGTCAACCGAGGTAGCCGCCGTGCCCAGCCCGTCGAGGGCGGCCCCAGCGACGACCGCGATCTCGCCACCGAAAGCCAGGTCCGCGCCAGCCGGCATTGCGTGGCGACCGGCCAGGCAGCCCATGGTGATCGGCGCCGCCGCGGTGGCGGTCCTGCTGCTCCTGGGGGCGTGGCGTACGCAATCTCGCGCGCCTCGCCGGGTACTTTCGGTTTGGCGAGCGCCGGCCCTGCGCATGGCAGCCTCATCTACGACGCCCACCTCAGCAAGTCCACGTGGGCTGAAGGAGAACCGTCGCCTGACCCTGCGGGTTCGGCTGCGTTCGGCTACGGCAGCGCGATCGACATCCGGCTCGACAAGGACAGCGCGTTCAGCGGGGAGTTCGACGCCCCAGCCCTCAAGAACTATGTCGCCCACCTGGTCTTTCGCGTCGATCCTGGAAGCGACTTCGAGATCGACTGGCACGTCAGAGGCGCCGGTCCGAACGAAAAGGCGGAGGTGTTCCTCGACATCGAGGTCGCGCAAGAGGCGATGACTCTTTACTTCTCGCCGTACGAGGGTGACAACCAGGCCATGGCGGCGACCATCCCGGTGCCCGGGCTGCAGAGCGGCCGCACGATCGACCTCGGCCTGGTCGTGAACGGCACCAGCATCTCGATGTACCTCGGCGACCGGCGTGTCGCGCAGGTTACGGAGAGCCGATCCACCGGGGCGACCACTCCTGGTTTTTATCTGAACGGCAAGTCCGGGACGATGCACATTCAGTCGCTGCGCTACTACGCGGTGCCCTGACCGTAGGCGACATCGCCGCCCGACGGCTGCAAGCCCAGCGGCTCATCGGTGAACCGTTCAGGTCCGCGGTGGACGCTGTGCGCTGGCTGGGCGCGGTGCAGTCGCAGGACTACGCCGCGGCGAAGTGGGCGCTCGGCCAGCGGACCCAGGGTGCCACCGACCGCAAGCTCGACCGTCTGTTTGACGAGGGCCGCATCTTGCGGACGCACGTCATGCGGCCCACGTGGCACTTTGTGCTTCCCGAGGACATCCGCTGGTTGCTCGACCTGACCGGTCCAAGGGTGCATCTCGCGCTCGCCGGCCGCTACCGCCAGCTCGAGATCGATGAGCGCGTGATCCGACGCGCCACCGATGCCTTCACCGCAGCACTCTCCGGCGCCCATCACCTGACCCGGCCGGAGCTCGGCGCTGTCCTGCAGGCGGCGGGCATCTCACCCGATGGCCAGCGGCTGCCCCACCTGATCAGCGCCGCGGAGCTCAACGGGGTCATCGCGAGCGGGCCGCGGCGCGGCAAGCAGTTCACGTACGCCCTGCTCGCAGAGCGAGCGCCAAAAGCTCGCGTGATCGACCGCGCGACGGCGCTGGCCGAGCTCGCGCGGCGCTACTTCCGCAGCCATGGCCCGGCCCAGGTGCAGGACTTCGTGTGGTGGTCCGGCTTGACCGCGGCTGACGCCCGGACAGGCATCGCCGGGTCAGGCGTAACCCTCGAACACGAAGTTGTCGGTGGCAAGGACTACTGGTTCGACGCTGAGGCAGGCTCGATCGCGAAAGGCGGCAAGGCCGCGCACCTCCTGCCCAACTTCGACGAGTACACGGTCGGCTATCGCGACCGGGCGGCGGCCGTTCACCCCGAAGTTCGGTTCGAGCCGGCCATGTTCTCTTTCGGCAGCATCCTCGCCAACGTGGTAGTCGTCGCGGGGCGTGTTCGCGGCGCCTGGCGCCGGACCTTGACGCCGGCAGGCGTCCGCGTGGAGATCCGGCTGCTCGCCAGGCTCAAGCCGGCCGAGGTCGCCGCGGTTGAGGCGGCGGCGCGGCGACTCGGCGGCTTTCTCGAGCGCCCGGTGAAGCTGGTCTGGATCTAGGCGGTGGCTGCAGTAGCGACCGCCTCCCGCGCGACGGGCATCCGCGCTGTGATGTGCCTGGCCACGTAGTCGGCGTCCCGACCGACGCCAGGAAGCACCGCCGACGTCGCCGCATACAGGAACTCCAGGCCGAGAAAGTAGAGACCGGGCAGCGAGTCCACGACGCCGCGGTACTGCATGGGCAGCCCATCCGGGCCAAAGGCCGGCAGGTGGATCCAATCGAAATCGTTGCGGAACCCGGTGCACCAGATGACATTGGCCACGTCGAGCACCCCGCCGTCAGCCAGCTGTGGCTGGCCGTCGCGGACACCCGTGACCCTCGCCACGCGCTCGACACCTGCCGCCTCGAGGTCCTTGAGCTTCACCCTGATCAGCGGAGCGCCGCCGTGCACGAAATGCGGCCGCACCTTGCGGCCCATCGGTGTATCGACAGTGAGCACATGATTGCCCATTAACCGAATCAGGGGCAGGACAAAAACGGCCGCCGCAGGCCCGTGCCGCACGGGAATCTGACCGTGAGGCGCCCCCGACAGCCACGTGCGATGCGAGCGCACCACCTCGTAACCGATCTCGGCCCCGGAGTTGCCGGCTCCCACCAGCAGGACTCCACCCTCGCGCAGCTGGGACGGTCCTTTGTAGGCGCTGGAGTGCAGCTGCGTGATGCCCGGGTCGAGCTCGGCGGCGAACTCTGGGACCTTCGGAGTGTGGCAGGCGCCGGTTGCCACCACCACGTTGTCCGCCTCGAAGCAGCGCGCCCCGGCCGCAACCCTGTAGCAGGCGCCGTCGCTGGTGATGCCATCGACTTTGATCCCATTCCGCACGGGGAGGGAGAACCTCACGACGTAATCGGCGAAGTAGTCGGCAACCTCGTCCTTGGTCGGGAATGACAGCGATGGCGCTGGGAAGCGCATGCCGGGCAGCCCGTTGTACTTCGCCGGTGTGAACACGCGGAGCGAGTCCCAGCGCTTCCGCCAAGCATCGCCGATGCGCTCATTTGCGTCGAGGATGACGAAGGAGCTGCCCCGCCTGGCGAGGTGGTAACCGACCGCCAGGCCTGTCTGACCGCCGCCGACGACGACGGTTTCGAAGTGCTCAGTTCCGCTGTCGCTGTTCATCCGCCTTCCTCCTGAAAATCGAACTGCTATGGGGAGGAAGTTAGGTGCGGGCCCGCACCCGCCACATCGACCGAAATATCCAAATCGCATTCCAACGTGGCGTGGGTATTTCTATGTATTCGCGGCTACTTCAGGCCGTGCTCGTATGCATAGGCGGTGGCGGCCGCGCGACTGCTGAGCCCGAGCTTTGTGAAGATGTTGCTCACGTGCCGGGCCACCGTCTTCTCACTGATGAATAGCTCGCCGGCGATCGCGCGGTTGCTCTTGCCCGCAGCCAGGAGCCGGAGCACCTGCACCTCGCGTGCGGACAATCCTCCGGCTGCAGCGGGCGCCCTGCTTCGTGTTAGCCGCTGCAGCTGCGCCAGGTCGGGATCGGCGCCGAGCTGCTGGAAGACACGCCGCGCGGCGGCCAACTCCATCTCCGCCGCGTCCTCGTCGCCGATCTGCCTGCAAGCAAGGCCGATGAGAAGCCGAACGCGCGCTCCTTCATAGGGAGCGTCGAGGTTGCGCCACGCCGTGCCCGCGCTCCGCAGCGATTCCAGGGCACCGCGATGGTCGCCTGTGCCGAGCAGCGCCGATCCCCGCGCCTGGGAGGCCAGGGCTTGCAGGAGCGGAGAGTCGAACATTGAAGCCAGGCCTCCCAGCTCGTCGGCGCCGGCACGCGCGGCCTCGACATCTTGCGCTGCGATCATGATCTCGACGTAAGCCGGCAGGAGGCGGCAGCGGGACGGCGGATCGGGAGCCTCACCCAACTCACGGCGAATCCCCGCCGCGGCGACATCGACCTGACCCTGCGCCAGTCGCATCTGCGCCAGGCCCGGCTGGGGCGACCGCCCCGCATGGCTCGCCAGGCGATAGCCTTCCTCGGCCGTCGGATACTCGCCCCGCAGCCTGTGCAGCTCAGCGAGCTGATAAAGAGCATCGCCGAGCGCGGGATGGCCCGGCTGCAGCGAAAGCGACTCTCGCGCCCGGGTCGCCTCGACCAGCGCATCCCGCCACTCGCCGTGCATCTGCATCAGCTGCGCGCGGTAGGTCAGGCAGCTGCCGCGGAATGCGACCAGCCCGGGCTGAGACTCGCACCAGTGGTTGAGCGCCGCCGTCCACTGGTGCGCGCGGCGCATGTCAAACAACCGGTGACAGACATCGATCACGGCGCAATAGACCACGCCGGCAATCATTGGGGACACCTCGCCGGAAGTGACGGCGACCATGTTCTCGTCCAACAGGGACACGCCGCGAGCAGTCTCTCCGAGCTGGATCAGGACCTGCCCATGCCCCAGGCGTCCCATGGCGAGCAGGTCAGCGTCACCGAATCGCTCCGCGATTTCGATCGCCTGCTGAAAACCGCTGCCGGCGTTCACTGGATCACCGGCCATCAGCCTTTGCAGCGAGGCGGGGACGAGCAGGTAGCCTACCTCCACGCAGTCTCGCTCCCCGTCGTCGAGCAGTCTCTTGCAGCGCGCAAGCCAGCCGCCGGCACGCGCGTGCTCGCCGCTGTTGATGAGGCCCATGACCAGGTGCAGCCCGGACCGCACTGCCCGCTCCCGGTCGCCCAGGCCCAGGAAGGCGTTATGAGCGCGCTGCCAGACGTTGATGCTGTCATCTTCCCTGCCGGCGAGGAATGCGGCGGTCGCGAGCCGCTCCAGGTCTTCAGCACCGAGCGCCGACTCGCGATCCGCGGCGGAGAGGTGGGTGTAGGCGTCGGCCCACGCCTGCCGGTCAAATGCCTCGCGGCCTTGCTCAAGTGAGGTGGCTAGAGACATCGACGGCCCCCGATCGTCAACACCCGCTCATTTTGGGGCGTCCTGATCGAGTACTGAGCCCGCGCCGGCTCGTTTCCTAGGCGGAGGCTGAACATGAAAAGAATGCTCCTGGTGGCGATGGGAATCGGCGCGGCGATGACCTACTTCTTCGACCCGGAGACGGGCGAGCGCCGGCGCAAGGAGATGCGCAAGCGGTTCGAGAAGATGAAGAAGATGGGCCGCAAGGCCAAGCTGGAGGCCGGACTCTAGAACCCGACCCGGTGCTACGGTGCCGGGGTGCGCGACGATGAGCTGGCGCGGCTAGCGCACCTCAACAACGTCGCTGCTTTCTCGTCGTTGCCTCCCCATCAAGGTGGTGGCTTCGTGCGCCGGATCGGCGGCGTCGTTGTGGCCGTCACCCGCAGCCCGATTGCCATCTTCAACGAGGTGCTGCCGGTTGACGATGCCGTCGATGCGGCGATCTTCTTGGAGGCCGTGGAGGTCGTGAGGGCAACTCGGAGTCGGTGGGTGACCCATCTGCGTGAGGGGGTGGATGACGCTCTCCTGACAGTGGTTCACGACCTGGACCTCGAGGAGCACGACGCGGACCGCCCCCTCCCCGCGATGGTGCTGACCGAGCTTCCCATGACTGTCGAGCTGCCTGACGGCTTTCAGGTCCGTCGCGTAATCGACCGCCAGGGGTTTGCTGATTTTCTCCGTACGTCCGAAGGCAACAGCAACCTGACCGAGACGTGGCTGGGGCCGGGCATCGTCGATGACCCGACGGTCGCGTTGTTCGTCGGCTACGTGGAGGGCCGGCCCGTCGCGACGTCGATAGCCACCCGCACCGATCCAGTCATAGGCGTCTACGGCGTGGGCACTGTGCAGGCGGCACGCCGTCGCGGATACGGGTGGGCGATGACGGCCACCGCCATCGTCCATGGGGCGCAAGCCGGCTGCTCGATTGCGACGCTGCAGTCGTCGAGCATGGGCATGCCGATGTACGAGGCCCATGGATTCCGAACCCTCTTCCACTACCGCCTCTTCGGGGATCGCACAGATCGTCAGGTCGGGTACTGATCCGGCTTTCGTACTCTTAAGCCCCATGGCAGTGGCGACCTCGGTCCGAGAGCGTCTCGATCAGCTGTTCCAGCAGCGGATCGTGATCTTCGACGGCTCGATCGGCGTCCTGCTCCAGAGGCAGGGTCTCGACGAGGAGGGCTGGCGAGGCGAGCGCTTCCGCGACCATCCGAAGCTGCTCAAGAACAACGCCGACCTTCTTTGCCTGAGCCGTCCCGACGTCGTGAGCCGAATCCATCGCGACTACCTGGAAGCGGGCGCCGACCTCATCACCACCAACACGTTTACCGCCACGCCGATCTCGCAGGCCGACTACGGCCTCGAGGACCTCGTCTACGAGATGAACGTCGAGGGCGCGCGGCTGGCGCGCAAGGCTGCCGATGCTTACGAGAACCGCTTCGTCGCCGGGTCGCTGGGCCCCACCAACGTCACCCTGTCGCTCTCGCCGAAGGTCGAGGACCCGTCTTATCGCGACGTGACCTTCGACCAGCTCCGCGAGGGCTACGCGATCGCTGCCCGCGGGCTGCGCGACGGTGGAGTCGACTTTCTGCTCATCGAGACGATCTTCGACACGCTGAACTCGAAGGCTGCGATCGCGGCGGTCAAGGAAGCAGCGCCCGAGCTGCCGCTGTTCATATCGCTGACGATCGTCGACCGGAGCGGGCGCAATCTATCCGGCCAGACGGTCGAAGCCTGGTGGAACTCGATCGAGCACGCTGAGCCCTTCGCAGCCGGCATCAACTGCTCACTGGGCGCGACCGAGATGCGCCCCTATATTGCGGCGCTGTCCGCCGTCGCTCCTGTTTACGTCACCTGCTACCCGAACGCGGGATTGCCCAACTCGTTCGGCGGCTACGACGAGGAACCGCCGATCACGAGCCGGCTGCTGCGCGAGTTCGCGGAGAGCGGCTTCCTGAATGCGGCCGGCGGCTGCTGCGGAACGACGCCGGACCACGTCCGCCAGATCCGCAAGGCGGTGTCCGGCCTCCCGGCGCGCGAGGTACCTGAGCGCGTCCCGCGCACTCGGTTCAGCGGCCTCGAGCCGTTCGAGATCGGCCCGGACACGCGGTTCGTGGTCATCGGCGAGCGTACGAACGTGACCGGCTCGCAGCGCTTCCGCCGCCTCATCGAGTCCGGCGACTTCTCCAGCGCCGTCCAGGTGGCGCTCGACCAGGTGCGCGGCGGGGCCAACCTGCTCGACGTAAACATGGACGCCGACCTGCTCGAGTCAGAGGCGGCGATGACGCGATTCCTGAACCTGATCGCCACCGAGCCGGAGATCGCGCGCATCCCGATCATGGTCGACAGCTCGAAGTGGTCGGTGCTCGAGGCCGGGCTGAAGTGCCTCCAGGGCAAGGGCGTGTGCAACTCGATCAGCCTCAAGGAGGGCGAGGAGGCATTCCTGGAGAAGGCGGCCCTCGTTCGCGAGTACGGTGCGGCGGTGATCGGTATGGCTTTCGACGAGAAGGGCCAGGCGGACACGCTCCAGCGCAAGGTCGACATCTGCACCCGTGCGTACAGGCTTCTGACCGAGAGTGCCGGCTACTACCCGGAGGACATCATCTTCGACCCCAACATCCTCGCCATCGCGACGGGGATCGAGGAGCACGCTGGGTACGCCAAGGCGTTCATTGACTCAATAGCCGAGATCAAGAAGCGCTGTCCGGGAGTGCGCATCTCAGGCGGCGTCTCCAACCTCTCCTTCGCGTTTAGGGGCAACGACCGGGTGCGCGAAGCCATGCACTCCGCATTCCTCTATCACGCGATCCGTGCGGGCATGGACATGGGGATCGTCAACGCAGGCCAGCTCGTGGTGTACGAGGACATCCCCAAGGACCTCCTGGAGCTGGTCGAGGACGTCATCTTCGATCGGCGGCCTGATGCGACGGAGCGACTGGTCGACTTCGCCAAGACCGTGTCCGGCGCAGGCACCAGGCGCGAGGTGGACCTGTCCTGGCGCGAAGGCACTGTGGAGGAGCGGCTGGCATTCGCCATCCTGCACGGCGAGGTCGGGTACATCGAAGCGGACGCTGAGGAAGCGCGCCAGAAATTTGGCAAGCCGCTGCTCGTCATCGAGGGCCCGCTGATGGACGGGATGAAGGTGGTCGGCGACCTGTTCGGCGCCGGCAAGATGTTCCTCCCGCAAGTCGTGAAGAGCGCGCGCGCCATGAAGCGCGCGGTCGCCTACCTCCAGCCGTTCATGGAGGCAGAGAAGGAGGCGGCCGGCGACACGCAGAACGTGCGGGGCAAGCTCGTTCTCGCGACGGTCAAAGGCGATGTGCACGACATCGGCAAGAACATCGTCGGCGTGGTCCTCGGCTGCAACAACTACGAAGTGCATGACCTTGGCGTGATGGTGCCCGCGGACCGGATCCTCGACACCGCGGTGGAGCTGGGCGCGGACGCTGTCGGCCTGTCGGGGCTGATCACGCCGTCGCTCGACGAGATGGTGAGCGTGGCCAAGGAGATGACGCGGCGCAAGTTCACCATCCCGCTGCTGATAGGTGGCGCGACCACATCCAAGCAGCACACCGCCGTGCGCATCGCCCCCGCATACAGCGGCTCCACGGTGCACGTCCTGGACGCCTCGCGGGTGATCGGAGTCGTCTCGGATCTGTTCGACGACACGCGGCGCGTGACCTTTGATCGTGACAACCGAGCCCTGCAGGACAAGCT
>Ga0137380_10003669_pt1 | contig 13366 bp, 9 predicted proteins | sample SagtaG_17_FD_104809 | JGI IMG/M metagenome (GOLD analysis project Ga0137380, IMG submission 104809) | Vadose zone soil microbial communities from Sagehorn Ranch, Mendocino, California, USA - Sage2_L_100_16 metaG | ecosystem: Environmental > Terrestrial > Soil > Vadose zone | place: USA... | reverse complement strand
GTTGATTGCGTCGCTCAAACCTAATCCGACCGTAACGCTAGGAGCGGAGCAGTTCGACTTCACCGGCAGCGAGGTCAGCCGCGCCTTTCATGATTTGATAACCACAAACTCAAACTCGGCGGCTAACCGAACTTACACCTTTCGATACGATCAAATCATCGAGCGCGGAGACAAGCGCAAGCTGCGAACCGAAGCGGCCGACCTTCAGTTGAAAGTCGCCGAAGCGCAAGTGCTTGACGCGACTCGGCAGCAGTTATTCGCCCTCAAGCAGGCGTTTTACAACGCGGTGCTCGCGCGCGACAACTTGCGCGTCGCCGACGAGAACCTGTACTTGATAAATAGCACCGAACAGCTCATCAAACTCCACGTCGAAACCGGCGACGTTGCCGAAGGCGAGTTGATCAAGTTCCAGTCCAACAAGGTCCAGTATCAACGCGACCTGGTTTCGTCGCAGCTCGCTTACCAACAAGCGGCTCGCGACGTGCTCAATATTCTTGGCGCCGAGCCGAAGAATGTCGTCGGCGTCGTTCAAACTGGCGGAGCGGACCAGGTCCCGCAGCTTCTGGCGGATGCACCAGTAGACGTGATCGGTCATCTCAAAACTGAGCCGCTTGTGATCTCAGCAGTCGAGCTTCGTCAGGTAGCGATTGATAATCGCCCTGATGTCATCGCTGTCCAACGCAACGTCGACGCCGCGCAGCGCTCGCTCGATTTGGCCTACGCGCTCCGCCATCGCGATGTTGATGTGGCGTGGGAGTATCAGAGGCTCGGCAGCGAGAACACGTTTGGCGTCGTCGTCTCGGTTCCGATCTTTGTGCACAACAACCACCAGGGCGAAATCAACCAGGCTTTGGCTCAGCTTCAACAAGCGAAAACACAGCTTGCTCAGATCAAGCTGCAAGCGATGACAGATGTGGACAAGGCTTATCGCGCTTACGAAACGGCGGAGAAGATGCTGCAAGTCTACAATTCCGATGCGCTTCAAAAGTCCGAAGAAGCGTTTCGGATTGCGGGAGTGTCCTACAGAGAAGGGGCCACGAGCTTGCTCGAGCTGCGCGACGCTCAGCGCATTTACAACCAGACACGCGTCGCCGCCAATCAAGCGCAGTTTGATTATCGATTGAGTATCTATCAGCTTGAGCTGGCAACCGGAAAAGAGTTGCTGAAGTAGCGTCTCACAAAGTCGCAGCGTTCGCGTCGGCGAGCACCGTATTGATCGCTCGAACCTCGGCGATGAGTTGTCTGAACATGTCAGGCAGCAGGGCTTGCGGCCCGTCCGATAGAGCTTGTTCGGGATGAGTGTGGACTTCCACCATAATTCCGTCTGCGCCGACTGCCACCGCCGCGCGAGCAAGCGGAATGACCTTGTGACGCTTGCCTGTGCCGTGAGATGGATCGACGATGATCGGAAGATGAGAGCGGTTCTGCACTGCAGGAACGATCGACAGGTCCAAGGTGTTGCGCGTGTGGTCCGCGAACGTGCGTACGCCTCGCTCGCACAGGATTACGTTGTAGTTACCCTCGGCCATTATATACTCTGCGGCAAGCAACAACTCATCGAGTGTAGCCGACATTCCACGTTTGAGCATCACGGGCTTGCGCGCTTGGCCCACGCGGCGCAGCAGCGAGAAGTTTTGCATGTTGCGCGCGCCGATCTGCATGATGTCGGCGTAATCTTCGACCAAATCAGCGGTGTCGGTATCGAGCACTTCGGTCACGATGCTTAGTCCAAATCGATCGCGGGCTTCAGCAAGGATCTTCAATCCCTCTGCTCCCAGACCCTGAAACGAATAAGGCGAAGTGCGAGGCTTGAACGCGCCGCCTCGAAACAACCTCACTCCGCACGAAGCGACCACCTCGGCGATCGCCATCGTCTGATCGCGCGATTCAACCGCGCACGGCCCGGCGATGATCGCCGGTTCAGGTCCGCCGATGTCCACGTCGCCGACCCGAACAACGGTGTCGTCGTGTTTGAGGTCACGGCTCACAAGCTTGTAGGGTTTCGAGACTCGAATGGCTTCCGCCACGCCGGGAAGCATCTCGAAGTGAGCGGGATCGATGGCGGCTTGATTGCCGGTGATGCCAATCGCAGTGCGAGTCGCGCCCGGCATCGGATGCGGCTTGAATCCGAGGTCGCGGATGACCTTGAGTACTTCTTCCACCTGAGCTTCGGTGGCGTCGGATCTCATTACAATGAGCATAAAGTTCTACATCCTCTCGGGCGCTTCGATGCCTAAGACCTCCAAGGCACGAATCAGCTGTCGCCGGACTACCGTCGTAATCGCAACGAGCAACGAGCGGCGCGTCGGGTCTTGTTCGGACAAAATATGATAGTTGTGATAGAAAACATTAAATCTCTGGGCAAGCTGGAACACCCACTTCGCAATGATCGCCGGCTCGAGCGCCGTTACCGCTCCGCGTACAACATCCGCCAGTCGCTCCGCCAGATACAACAGCGCCCACAATTCATCACCCGCTTCGCCGCTGAGCAATTCGCTCAGGCGCTCGCGGAACATATCTCGAAGATCAGCAACGCTCGCATCTATTCCGGCATCTTCCAGTTTGCGGAATATCGAATTCGCCCGCACAACCGAGTATTGAACGTAGGGACCGGTTTCGCCGTCAAACGCCAACGCTTCTTTGAAATCGAAGGTAATGATCGAATTGCGCGTGTATTTCAACAGGAAATAGCGCAGAGCCCCAACCGCGATCTTGTGCGCAACATCGCGCTGTTTTTGTTCATTCAAGTCAGGATGGCGGCTGCTGACTTCGGCAAACGCATTCGCTTCGAGCTGATCTATGAAATCATCGATCTTGACACCCAGCCCTTTGCGCCCGGACATGCTGACGATTCCTCGCTTGCGGTCGACCTCCGAGACCGGCTGTCCGAGTTGTTCCGCGGTTAATGTGCTCAATACGACTTTCTCATAACCCAGATGCGCGCTGCGCTCAACGCGCTCATCGTGATCGACTGCCATCACGCCAAGCTTCACGTAGTGTTGTGGGTAGGATTGGCCTACGTCAATCACGTTGAAGTACGCCGCGCCGTTTCCGAATTCTGGATGGTGGACGTCGTTCTCGCTCGGATCGAAGGTGGTGATCCACGCTACGTGTCCGTCTGAGTAAAGGTGAAACTTCTTGTAATAGAAATCCAGATCAAGCTGGCCGAGCTTCCAAAGATGAAAGCTGATATCCTTGCCCGTATAGGTCACCGTCCCGTTGGACCGCACTATGACCTTGTCAAGCTCGTGCTCGGTCTCGTTGCCCTCGCCGGACTCCTCCGACGACCTCATAACCCAGCAGCCGGCCAGCCGGCCCTCGGTTGCGTACTCCACAGCTCCACGTTGCTTCAACAATTCAAAGGTGCGGCTCCACAGATTTAGATGAAGAACCTCTGACTCGCGCGGCAGAAGATCATATTCAATCCCGACCCGCGCCACCGTTTTTAAATGACAATGCAGGATTCGCATCGAGATGTAATCCGCCATCTCGTACATCTCGCCCTTGCCTGCTTCGATCGCATGCAACGCCTCGGTTCTAAACTCAAGCCTTGCGGGGTCTTCTTCGTAGAAGGCGCCGACTCTCGCGTACAGGTCCCAGCAATAGTAATCAAACTTTTCCTCGATGGCTTTGATCTGGTCGAGCGTCATTTGCTCCAGGTGCTTGAACCCGACGACGACATCGGCAACCTGCACGCCGGTATTGTCGATGTAATTCTGTACCTCGACAGTTTCGCCCGCCGCGCGAAGCATCCTGACCGTAGTATCGCCAAGAACCGCGTTGCGCAGATGCCCTATGTGCGCGGCTTTGTTCGGATTGACGGCGGTGTGCTCGACGATGATCTTGCCGCCCAATTGGGGCGTCATCCCGGTCGGCTCATCAAGTGATTTCAACACGAAGTCCGCTCGATCAAGATAGAGATTCAAGTAGCCGGCGCCCGCAACATCGGCACGAGTGACTCCGGGAACGCCGCGCATCTCGGCCGCCAACCGCATTGCGATGTCTCTTGGGTTTTGTTTTTGACCCGTCGCTGCTTTTAAGCGTTTCGCAAGCTCGAACGCGACTGGAAAAGCGAGATCACCAAGCTCGGTGCGAGGCGGCACTTCGACTTGTATATCGGCGAGGTCGATGTCAAATGCGCTGTTGATTGCCGACCGCACGCGTTCTCGCATTGTTTCCTGAAGAGTCATTGTTTCCACAGATAACGCAGATGACACAGATAATCAAGCGCGGACGGCGACACGGACCAAAGCCTGAACCTTATTTGCGCAATCAGCGGAGAGTCACTCCCCCGCGACGGTTTGAGTCTGGCTGCCGATATACGCGCGGCAGAGCTGCAGAAACGATTCAAGCGCGGGCGTCAGATAATCGCTCTTGAGATAGGCCACTCCAAATTCCCATTTCACATCAAGGTCACGAACGGGAATAGCTCGAATTGTGCCTCGGGCCAATTGCTTATGCATTGAGCCTCGTGGAAGAATAGTTACACCAAATCCAAGCTCGACCATCTTGACGATGGCTTCGGTGCGCTGAAGCTCCATCACGATGTTCGGCTCGAGTCTCTTCTTTTCGAAAAACAGATCGATCAACCGCCGAGTGTTGCCGCCTTTTTCTCCCAGGATCAAAGCCTCCGACGAAAGCTCCTCGCCGGTGATCATCCGCGAGCGAGCGAGCTTGTGTTGTGGGCTCATCGCGGCAACAAGCCGGTCGTTGCGCAGTGTTTCAGTTATAACGTCCGACGCTTGCACCGGAAGCGAGATCAGGCCGGCGTCAAGGCTGCCGGCAATGATTTGCTCGATTATCCAGTCGCTGGTGCCTCCAACCACCGACAGATCGAGCAGCGCGTACTTGCGCTTGATCTCACTGAGGATCTCAGGCAGCGGATTTACTGTGATTGTGGTCGAGGCTACGCCGATGTGCAAGCGCCCACGCGACGGTCCGCCGATCGCCGCCAGCTCGGCCTTGGCTTCGTCGTGCGCGCGAATAATCGCCTCGGCGTGTCCGAGCAAGGCGCGACCGGCTTCGGTCAAGTAGAGCTTTTTATTGACTCGAAGGAAAAGCGGCGCGCCGATTTCTTCTTCAAGCTGCCGGATGTGAACGCTGACTGCGGCCTGGGTCAGGTGAATACGCACCGCGGCCTGTGTGAATGAGCCCGCATCGGCTACGGCTTTGAAGGTTCTCAGCAGTCTGAATTCCATAAAAAACCGCGACATTCGCCCCGACAACCGCAACTCTCAAGTGGTCGCGTGAAGATTCTAATTTCTCACATTCTAATTTCTCAGACAGCGACTTGAAAAGCGAGCCGTTGCAAGGCAAAGTGGAGTGGCAAATTCAGCTGCAGAGACAATCAATCGCTGATACGGGAGTCGACATGGAGATCAAACACTTCGAGCCCAAGTTCATGAAGATCGGCGTGCTGACCGCAGCGTTGCAGGAACTCACGCCCCGCGAAGTGCGCGATCCGGATCCGGATCGCGCCGTAGAAGAGTGGATAGAGTTCGCGCGCGACCTGAGCGTAGATAATATACAACTCTCAGCAGCGCTGCATCCGACGGAATCAGATGTTCCCGCTGAAGCGATGCTTGATCCAGTGGCAAACACGCTGGACTTGCGCGAGCCGTTCAATAGGTCGCGCGCCAATCGAGTGTTAGCAGCGCTGAAAGAATACGGCATCGGCATTTCAGACGTTGCCTACTTCGACAATATGCTTCACGAGAATCCCGAAATCAGAAAGAAGAAACACGATTTCATGCTTCGCGTTTTTGACGCGGCTGTTTTGCTCGATGTCGACGCCGTATGCGGATTCGTGGGCAGGAATCAGGCTCTCAGCATGGACCAGAACCTGATTGATTTCCGTGATAGCTTCGTTCCGCTGCTCAAGGAAGCCAAGTCTCGCGGTCTGACTTATCGAGTCGAGCAATGTCCGATGCCGGGCTGGACCACCAGTGATAACTTTCATAACAACATTGCTTACACGCCGGGAACCTGGATAGCCCTTCATCGGATCTGCGAGCGCGCCGGCGTGGGCGATCAGCTTCGCATTCATTATGATCCTTCGCACGCGATTCTGATGGGGCAGGACACGCGTTCAATCTTTCAGTATTTGAAAGACGCGGGCTACAACTTCTTGATCGGAGGCTTCCACGTTAAGGGCCAGGTCGTCAACTCGAAGGGGGTCGCGGCGTGGGGCTACGGCGGACAGACCGTCCAGCGCGGTGACTGGGCTGATGGCAAGCCGTCGGATAATCCTTCGGATCAAGCGAATGCCTGGCTGAAGCAGACTGTGCTTTGCGAACACGAGCTCCCGGGAACGGCAAAGCATGACCCACTGGCTTATTTGCAGAACCGGACTGTTGACTGGCTTGACCACCAGCTTGCAGCTCGTGAGTCGCTTGACCTCGACGTAGCGAACACTCACTTGATAGTCGAACACGAGTACCCGCCGGCAAGAGTTCAGGATAAAGAACGACTGAAACCTATCCTCCAAGGCTCGATTGCATTCACGCGCAAGATCGATGAAGCAGCAGCTTGCATGTATGCTTTACAGAACGAGGTGCTCGCAACTCAAGGCATACCGGTTCAGGGCATCGGCAGGCAAGCGTACCGCTCTTGATTCCTAACCGGCGTGACACAAGATGGCATTTTGTGTTTCTGGAGTTTAGGAGTTTTGCGCAACGGGTCGCGCATAAGGTGGCAAAATCAATGGAGCTGTACACCTTCAGAAGGTTTCAGGTTGGGAAGAGGGACTTGTCCCCGCCTGTCTTTTGCTATGGACGGAAACAAGGGCGGGGACAAGTCCCTCTTCCCAACCCGTAAATCTGCTTGAATTGGCGGTTTGCTCCACTGCTCCCAAATCGAGATGTCAAAACACCGATTCAGGCCAACTTTGAAGTTTGTGTGACACAAGATGCCATCTTGTGCCATCGTAATTCCTACACGCGTTCCCACTTGGCCGATATCGACGCGCGTTCAACTGCGTCAAGCACGCGCTGATTACGAACGCCGTCTTCGAAATTCGGCGTCGGAAGCTTCTGGTCGGCGATAGCTTTCAGCAGATCAAGCACGGTGTGAATGAAAGTGTGTTCGTACCCGATGATATGTCCCGGCGGCCACCATGCATCGATGTATGGGTGTTTCGCGTCCGTGGCGAGTATCGTCTTGAAGCCGCCGTTTGGACCCTCCTCTATGTAGAGCTGGAGCTCGTTCAGCCGCTCGAGATCAAAAACTATGCTGCCTTTGCTGCCGTTGATTTCAAATCGCAGATGATTTTTGTGGCCGAGAGCAAAGCGAGATGCTTCAATCGTGCCGACCGCGCCATTCTCGAACTTCACTAATGAGATTGCCGCGTCGTCTACGTCAACCGGAGCTTTCGACTTGCTCCCAGGCAACGGTCGCTCGGTGATGAAGGTCTTGAGAAAGCCCGCAACTTCTGTGATTTCCCCGACGAGAAAGCGCGACAGGTCAGCCGTGTGTGATACCAGGTCTCCGAGGGCCCCTGACCCTGCTCGGGCCTTCTCCAGACGCCACACTCGCGGGAAATCCGGGTCGACGATCCAATCCTGGAGATAACTTCCGCGATAGTGATAAATCTCACCGATTTGCCCATCGTCAATTAATTGCTTGGCGATCATCACAGCAGGAGCGCGACGGTAGTTATGACAGAGCATGTGAATGCATGAGGCGCGCTTCACCGCATCGAGCATCTTCTCGGCTTCGGCAAGCGAGTTTGCAAGGGGCTTTTCGCAAAAGACGGTTTTCTTCGCTTCGGCCGCCGCGACCGCGATAGGCATATGAGAATCGCCCGGCGTGCAGATGTCAACAACATCGATGTCCTTGCGCCGAACCGCGTCTTCCCAGTCGGTCGAGTATTCCTGCCAGCCATATCTTTCGGCAGCGCGCTTTAACGGCTCCTCGTTGCGTCCACAGATGACCTTCATGACCGGCTCGTACGGAGGATCAAAGATTCTGCCAACCTGGCGCCAGGCATTGCTGTGAGCTCTGCCCATGAACTGGTAACCGATCATGGCGATGTTTAGTTTGGGTTTCATAGCTTGCGAAACTTACTTTCTGCCCTTGAGTGATGTCAAGCGCGATGGGCACGTGCGAGGGCGGCTGAGTTTTCGCGCGCACTTTGAAATCAATCGCGCTTGTGGACGCCTCAGGCTATTGTGATCGGAGTCGCGTCAGTAAGCCCTGAAAGCGTGACGGCACGTAGCCATCCGTCGGGATTCACTGCGAATGTCGACGCGTACCTACTCTGATCTCCAGATTTGAGCTTGACTTCTATCTGGCCCGAATAGATGCTGCTTTCATCAACAATCAGGCGCCGAGAGGAAACTCAGCAAAGGAGACGTGGAATGATGCGGAAGAAGAGCGCGACCAAACGTGGCCAGAAGCGGGTAACGAAAGTCATGACCAGAATCGTCCTCATTGTGGCGGTTGCCTACCTGCTTGTTTTCCCGCAGGCGAAGCGGATGGATCCTCTCGAAGGAATCGCGAATCGAGCCAAACCGAAGGTCCTTTATCTCACTCATTCCGCCGGCTTCAAGCATGCCGTGCTTCCATTATCGCAACAGTTACTGAAACAAATCGGCGACCAGTCTGGCGCGTTTGAAGTGACTGCGACCGAGGACTGCTCACTGATCAGCCGCGAAGCGCTGAAGGAATATAAGGCGGTAGTCTTCTATACGACGGGAGAGCTGCCAATCTCGGAGGACCAAAAAGCAGCGTTCTTGAACTTCATTAAATCGGGCGGAGGGTTCGTCGGGATACACAGCGCGACCGATACGTTTTACAAGTGGCCAGAATACGGGGAACTGATAGGCGCGTACTTCGACGGTCATCCCTGGCACCAGGACGTAGCCGTCAAAGTCGAGGATCAGCATCACCCTGCGACGCGTCATCTCGGAAAGAGCTTCCAGATCAAAGACGAGATCTACCAGATGAAGAACTTCTCACGCGATCGCGTGCACGTTGTGATGAGCCTGGATGCGAGTTCAGTTAATCTGACGCTGCCGGCCGTGCATCGCGCTGACAAAGATTTCGCGCTTGCGTGGTGGCGAGAATACGGCCGAGGGCGCGTATTCTACACTGCACTCGGCCACCGGCCGGAAGTGTGGCAGGATGAGAGATTCCAGCAGCATCTGCTGGGCGCGTTGCGCTGGGTGATGCGCCTAGTTTGAAACGATTCCCTTGCCTTCGACGATCGTGACGTACTTGTCGATCGGGATGTTCGTGAGCCTTTCGACTTTACCACTGGGCGCCGGCCATTTGATTTCGAGCCAGTCGAGTTTGTTGGCTTTGCCAATGCCCAAGACTTCCCGAAGATCGTGCGAAGAGAGGTAGCTGCCTCCGTTGTTCTTTAGCTTCGATCTCTTCACGCCGCCCGACTGCCAGGTGATTAGCGCGCCTATCCCATCGCGATTACACTTCTCGCCTTGAAGCCTCAATCCAACCCAATGGTTTTCCTTGCCGGCATCATTGCGGAGCAACAGAGGTGGTTTGCCATTATTTGCGATCAGCACGTCGAGGCGGCCGTCATTATTGAAGTCGCCGACGGCCAGACCGCGGGCCGGAAAAGACCTGGCGAAGACTGGTCCGGCATCGCCGGTTACGTTGACCAGCCGCTTGCCATCGTTGTGAAACAGCAGCAACGGCTCTTCGTACTTCACCTGAGTTGAATACATCTGAATCATATCGTCCGGATGGCCATTGGCGAGGAAGAGATCAATGTTGCCGTCGTTGTCGTAGTCGAAGAACTTGAGGCCCCACCCGCTCAGAAGGCGAGTAGCCTCTGCTACGCCGTTTGGGCGCGCAAGATCAGTGAAGGTCTCATCCTTGTTATTCTTGTAAAGCGAAAACATCTCCTGGTCTACGTTTGCGACAAACAGGTCCTGCCACCCATCACCGTCGAAGTCCGCGGCGTCGACTCCCATGCCCGAGCGCGGCTGCCCGTTCGCGCTGAAACCGACTTCCGAAGCAAGTCCTATCTCTTCCCACTTGCCGTTGCCTCTGTTTACGAACAGGAAATTCTGGACTGTATCGTTTGCTACGAACAGGTCCATCAGGCCGACATTGTTAATATCTGTCGCAACCACGCCCAATGCCTTGGACAAAGCTCGCCCGATGTCTGTATCGTGACCAACCTCCCTGAAGGTGCCGTCGCCGTTATTGTGGTAGAGGAAACTCGACGAAGGATTGAATACTCGCGGAATGCAATAGTATCGCCGGCCCAGCTTGTTATCGCCGCAGAAGATGTGCTTGTTCAATCCGTACTGAACGAAACTGCACAAGAACAGGTCAAGCAGTCCGTCGTTGTCGTAATCGAACCAGACCGCGCTCGTGGTCCAGCCGGGCGACCCAACGCCTGCTCTTTCAGTGACGTCACTGAACGTACCGTCTTTATTGTTGCGGTAAAGAATGCACTTCCCGTAGGACGTGATCAGCATGTCAGGATAGCCGTCGTTATTGTAATCGCCGACCGCCACGCCCATTCCAAACGTCCCACCTGTCACGCCCGCCTTTTCAGACACGTCGGTAAACGTGCCGTCGTGATTGTTCCTGTATAGCGCGTTCCTTGGCATTTTGGATGGCTTGTAAAAATCACAGAGACCGTAGTTAACCAGGTAGATGTCCATCCAGCCGTCGTTGTCGTAGTCCAGAAAGGCGCACCCCGGCCCAAGCGTCTCCGGGAGATACCGCTGCTCGGACATGGCGTTGTCATGCGTCCATGTAATACCGCTGGCGGATGCCGGCACTTCTACAAATAGCGGAGTGTTATTGGCGGGTTTTATTCGCGCTCCGAAAACGAAAATCAAAAGAGCGATGGCTCCAATGATGCAGGCCAGCGTCTTTAAGATTGCGAAACCTCTAGTCCTGAAGCTTATCATTGGGAGTGTGGTCGCCAGCGAGCCCGCTCCTTTACTGTTGCGGTGGTTTCTCGCCCGGCTTTGCTCCAACGCCGCCGACTGATTGAGGGCCCTCACGTTCGGTGCGCATCTGTTGATCCAGTTTTGTAAATAAGGCACGCTCTCGCGCTGCATCTTCCTTGCGGCCTGCGCGAGCGTAGGCGCGAGCCAACGCAAAGTGCATTTCCGGACTTTCCGGCGCGAGTTTCACGCCCTCCTCGAGCTCCTTCGTTGCCCGCGGAACGTCTCCAGTCTCGAGCAGAATGCGACCCAACGCGTTTCGCGCCGGAAACATGTTCGGCGCAAGCTGCACGGACTTCTCTGCAAACGGCAAGCCTGCCGCGTATTCGCTGCGCTTGATGTACTCGAAGGCAATCTGCAACAAGGATGGCACATGATTCGGCGAAAGCTTTAGCTCATGCTGAAACTCTTCAAGCGCAGAATCAGGCTCTTGATTGAGCAAGAAAACCCCGAAAGCATAGTGCACCCCGGGCGTTTCAGGGTATCGCGCGAGCAAGTCATCGAACACCTTGCGAGACTCGACTTGCTTTCGCACGGACATGTAGTAAGCAGCCCGTCCTGCCATCATCACGATTTCGCGTCTATCGGGCGGCGTCTCCGACGGAAGAAACGGCATACGAAGCACGTTAAGGCCAAATGCTTCAATAACGCTTGGACTCTCGTTCCCTTCACGCGCAAACTCTCTCAAAGCATCAAACCCCAACTCGAATTGTTCAAACCGCGTAAGAAGTATTGCAGCGTGATAGCGAACTACCGAGATGAGTTGTTGCTGACCGCTAAGCCCAAGCAGGCGTGCATGCTCAAGATCAACAATGGCTCGGTCATACTCTTTAGTTTGAAATTCGCAAAGCCCCAGCATTGCTGTGGAAGGTGCGAGTAAGCTGGAATCAGGACCCTTTTGCGGAAGGATTGACAGCAGCGTGCGGAACGCATCGCGGGCCTCAGCGTAACGATCACGCTCGTAAAGTATCGTGCTCACATACCACCACCCTTCGATCCACGACGGTCGTATCTTGAGCGCCTGCCCGTAAAGCGTCAGCGCCTCGTCGAGGCGATCAGCCTCGCGCGCCTGATCTGCTCGCTTCGATAGATCATTGAACTCGGCAGTCAGTTGAGCGGACGGTTTTTGCTCTGTCGGCGAAGGAGTTCTTCGCGACGAGCCTCTGAACGACTGCGCGTAGCTAGTCGTGGCACACACCAACGCCAGGATGCAAACGGACGAAATATGATGTCTAGTTATGATCACGTCGGGTTGATATCCTTTAGGGCTGTTTATTCTCTTGTTTGGGAAACGGCTTCACATCCGGAAACTTCTCGCCCCGATAAGCGGGGCCCAGGCTATCCTGCGCACCCGGGGCGCGGGCTTGTCGCTCTGCGTTTAGCTTTTGAATAACAACCCGCTCGCGGTCGCCGTCTTCTTTACGCTTCAGCCTGTAGTAAACGGTCGCGAGCGAAACGTGAGCCTCCACAAAATCGGGCGCGTCCTTGACCACCTCTTCAAGCATGCGCTGCGCATCGGCAGTCTTACCAAGCGCGACGTACAAACTGCCAATGAAGTACCGCACATTCAACTCGCGCGGGCGCACCATCAATGCGCGCTGGAAGTGTCCGAGGGCCTTCTCGTTCTCCTGATCCTGCTTGAGCAACAAGCCAAGGTAGAGATTCGCTTCGAAGTCGTTGGGATTGATCTCAAGCTCGTCTTGAAAAGACTTGCGGGCTCGCTCAACTTCTCCGGACATAAGCATCGCCTTCGCGTAAAGCGAATGTACCGCCGGCAGCTTCGGATTCAATTCTATCGCGCGCTCGAACTCTTTGATGGCATTCTGATGTTCGCGCGCCATCAAGTGAGCCGTGCCGATCAACAATCTCGCCTCAGCCGAATCTCCGTCCCGGAGAATTCGATCGATCAGCACCTGCCCTTTCTCTATTTGGTTGTCGTCAATCAAAGCAGTGCCGAGCAAATAGGCCAGCGCGCGGTCATTCCCATATGTCGCCTCGTGGGGCGAGAGCAGCTCAATAACCTTCTTGTGCTCGCCGAGTTGCAAATAGCAATCGGCAAGAAGAAAAACTGCGTTCTTGTTTTCGGGCTGCGAGCCGACGATTCGGCTAAACTCCGCGGCTGCATCGGTAATGTAAGCCGCCTTGTAAAAAGCGAGGGCGAGGTTGAAGCGGATAGTGGAGTTTCGCTCGTCCAGTGCGAGGGCGCTCTTGTATTGCTCGATTGCGTCTTGATAACGGCCGAGCCGCGCATATGCGGCCCCAAGGTTGGAACGCGCGTCCACGCGGTTCGGATTAACGGCGAGCAGAGTTTGGTATTCGTGGATTGCGCCTTCTATATCACCGGCCTGGTGCAAAGCCACCGCTCGCGCGAAGATGCGATCAACATTGCTCGGCTGAGACTGTGCTGCTGCACTCTGGCTTGGCGCAAGTGCGAAGAC
>Ga0137380_10003668_pt1 | contig 13369 bp, 14 predicted proteins | sample SagtaG_17_FD_104809 | JGI IMG/M metagenome (GOLD analysis project Ga0137380, IMG submission 104809) | Vadose zone soil microbial communities from Sagehorn Ranch, Mendocino, California, USA - Sage2_L_100_16 metaG | ecosystem: Environmental > Terrestrial > Soil > Vadose zone | place: USA... | reverse complement strand
TCTACCGCGCCCGAGACCCACGCATCGGCCGCGACGTCGCGCTCAAGGTGCTCCGCCCTTTCCTCGCCAGTCCCGAGGGCGTCCAGCGTCTGGCCCAGGAAGCCCGGGCGGCCGGCTCCCTGAACCATCCCAACATACTGGTCGTCTACGATGTCGGCACCCAGGAGGGCCGGCCCTACGTCGTCTCCGAGCTGCTGCAGGGCGAATCGCTGCGACAGCGATTGAACCGGGGACCCGTCCCCGTCCGCAAGGCCCTCGACTACGCGATCCAGATCGCGCACGGCCTGGCCGCCGCCCACGAGAAGGGAATCTTCCACCGCGACATCAAGCCCGAGAACCTGTTTCTTACTCCGGATGGGAGGGTGAAGATCCTCGATTTCGGCCTCGCCAAGGTCGTGCCGGAGCTGGATCTGGCCGGCAGCAGCTCGCCCACCTCACCGCAGAGCCAAGCGGGAATCGCTCGGGGGACGGTCGGCTACATGGCTCCCGAGCAGGTGCTCGGAGCAGCGATCGACCACCGCGTGGACATCTTTTCCTTTGGCGTAGTGCTCTACGAGATGCTCACCGGCAAGCGCGCGTTCCTCCGGGCCTCGCCCGTCGAGACCATGAACGCGATCCTGAAAGACGATCCGCCCGAGCTGCCGGAGAACGTGACCGGAGCGTTCCCCGGGCTGCCGCAGGTCGTTCGGCGCTGCCTCGAGAAGAACCGCGAAGAACGCTTCCAGTCGGCCCGCGACCTCGCCTTTCACCTCCAGCAGTTGCACGGCGTCTCCAGCAGCCGGTTGGGCGCGTTGGTCGAGCCCGGCCCACGCCGGCTGTCGGCCCCGAGGTCCCTGCCGGCGGCGATGATCGGGGCCGCGATCGCGGCCGCCGGCATCGTGGCGTGGCAGGCGACTCACCGGCCGCCGCCCACGGCTTTCCAGCAGCTGACGTTCAAGCACGGCCGCATCGCTTCGGCCCGCTTCGAACCGGATGGCCTGGGCATCGTCTACAGCGAAGGGCGGGTGGGCGAGCCGCTGCAGGTCTGGTTCAAGCTGCCCGGTCGCCCCGAATCCCGAACGCTCGGGTACGACGGCGCCGACGTGCTGGGCATCTCGCGGCCGGGCGAGGTCCTGCTGTCGTTGCGGCCGCGATACGTCGGGGGAGAACGCTTCAGCGGCACCTTGGCGCGCGCGCCCCTCGCCGGAGGGGGCGCGCCCCGCGAGATCGTCGAGGACGTGGAAGGAGCCGACTGGGATGCGGAAGGAGCTCGCCTCGTCGTCGTGCATTCTCGGGGGGTGGGGACCCCGACCCGTCTGGAGTATCCAATGGGCAGGACGATCTACTACACCGCCGGTTCGATCCGTTCTCCCCGAATCTCACCGGATGGGCAGTCGGTGGCGTTTCTCGAGGATGCGGCCGGGCTCGGGTTCGAGGGATCGGTGGCGGTCGTGGACCCGACGGGATCCCGAAGGTCCCTCACCAAGGTCTGGCGCGACGCGGTAGGCCTGTCATGGTCGCCGCGAGGAGACAAGATCTGGTTCACGGCGGGAGACGGGGAGTCACACCGGTCGCTGCGGGAGGTCTCCCTGTCCGGACGACAGCGTGTCGTGGCCGAGGCTCCCGGGACGCTGACGCTTCGCGACGCCGCGAGGGACGGACGCCTGCTCCTCACCCAGGACGACGAGCGTCTGGCCGTCTTCTGCTCCCCCCCCGGGGGCACGCGGGAGATGAACCTGTCCTGGTTCGACCTTTCCGGCCTCGCGAGCCTGACCGGCCTCTCGGCCGACGGTCGAATGGTGCTCTTCGGAGACCGGGGCGGGATCTACGTCCGGACGACCGATGGCTCGCCCGCGGTGCGCCTGGGCCTGCCCGACGGCTACGCCGACGCGCTCTCGCCGGACCTCAAGTGGGCGCTCTGCACCACCCGCACGACGGATCAACTGGTGCTCCTGCCAATCGGAGCCGGCGAACCCCGGCTCCTGCCACCGCACGGCATCGCCTCGTACGCCGGCGCGCTGTGGTTTCCCGATGGCGAGCGGATCCTGTTCAATGCCCGCGCGCCCGACCACGGGTTGAGGGCGTACGTGATGTCGCTGAAGGGCGGCGACCCCCGGCCGGTGACGCCGGAGAACACGTGGGTGCTGTCGATTTCTCCGGACGGCACCAGGTTGGCGGCGATCTCACCCCAGGAAGGGATCTCCTTGTGGCCGGCGGACGGGGGCGCGCCGACGCGGGTGCCCGGAGCGCAGTCCCAGGATCGGCCCGTGGCCTGGAGCGAAGACGGACGATGGCTGTGGCTGTTCCGAAGGAACGAGATCCCGGCGAAGATCGAGCGGCTCGAGATCGCGACCGGCCGCCGGCAGCTCTGGAAGATGCTGGTGCCGGCGGAAGGCGGCGTCTACTCGGTGCTGAATTTCAGCATTACTCCCAGCGGCAACGCCTACTGCTACAGCTACCGACGCAGACTGTCCGACCTCTACCTGGTCGAAGGGCTGAGGTAGCCTACGTCCAGCCGCGTCGCCAGGGCGTGGCAGTGGCTGGAGGTGGCGACGAGGTAGCTCCGGCGCGCGCCGGCCTCGCTGCGGAGGCGATCGCGCGCCGCCAGGATGTCGCGCACCGGAATCGTTCCCACGCCGTAGACGAGGTGTACGCAGCGGAACACCACCGGAGCGGCGTCGCCGGCCGGCGACTCCAAATCCGCGGCCAGGCTCCAGTCCTTCGGCCCGCGCGTGTGCGGGCAGACCGCGGGCTCGATGCAGGTCGGCGGGCACGTCCATGACGCGTAGGACAGCGCGCGATCGCCGGCGGACGTGGCCGCCTCGAAGGGAAGGCCGCGCGCGGCAAGCGCACCCCCATGCGACACGCTGGCCCCGGCGCGGCGCAGCTCGCCCTCGAGCCAGCCGAGGAGAAGATGGGGAGCCCAATGATACGGTACGAGATGGTCGGCGGGATCAGCGCGGCCGAGATTGGCCGCGAGCCAATCGGACCACTCGGCCGTCTCGAGACGCACGAGCGGGTCGCCCGCGGCCTCCGCGGCCACGCGGCAGGCGGGATCGCGATCGACGACCACGATGGCCCCGGTCTCGAGCTTCCCCGCCGTCACCGCGCGCCGGAGCTGGCGCACGTAGAAGGCGCCGGCCTCCCCGCCCGAGATCACGACGAAGTGGGGAACGCGGATCACTTCGCGGCGGTGAGCCTCGCTTCGGCCTGCTTCTTCACTCGCGCCCGGACGACCTCGAAGAAGTCGCGGCCCGCGGGGCACTTGAGCGCCGCCCACTCGGCGTTGCGGAAGCCGCCCGGCGACACCTCGCGCCGGTAGGCCTCGAGGAACGGAAGGACCTTCGCAAAGAGGAAGAAGCCTTCGCCGTTCGACTCCAGGAAGTACTCCGCGTTGACGATGCCGTGCTTGACCATCCCGTACGCCATCTCCCAGTAGCTGCCCACCTGCCGGAACGGGCGGTTCAGGTGGTGGTCGCGCTTGGTCACGGCGAGGATGTCCTCGAAGGTGCGCGGCCAGAACTGGGTGTTGATCGTGTCGCGGGCGTCGCGCATCACGGGCTCGCGCCGCAGCTCGTAGAGCCGCAGCACGATCTCGGCGTCATGGTGGTCGGGAGTGTCCTTGGACATGGGGCCTCCTACCGCGCGGTGCACTCCGGATTGTAGTTCCCGTTGCCGAAGTACGTGCACTTGCAGTTCTTCTCGATGTCGGCCGCGCTCAAGGTCACGATCCTGAGCGGCCCTTCGGCGTAGCCGACGCTGGGGCCCGACTGCCAGGGCTTGGACTTGACGCCGTCGAGCTGGGCCTGCACGCCGAAGGAGGTCTCGAGCCCGCGCGGATCGACGCCCAACCGGTAGTTGAAGCCGTGGTCGCCGAAGCTGCCCTGGCCGAGGACGATGCGGTCGCGGTCGTCCACCACCTGCCACTCGGGGTCGTTCTGGAAGCAGCACTCCTTGCCGTCGGCGTTGCGCTGGTTCGAGTTGAAATCGATCTGGTACTGCTTGTCCTTGTCGAGGCACCAGGCCTCCTGCCACGGGCCCTGGATCCACACGCGCATGGGGACGTTCTCGCCGTCCACGCGCGCCGCCCGCGGCGCGACGGCGTAGCGCAGGACGGGGCCGGGCGCGAGGGTGCCGCAGTGGGCGGCGACGAGAGGCGTGGGAGTCGCGGCGGGCGTCGGGACGGGCGCGGGCACCGGCGTCACGGGGAGGGTCGGGGCGCCTCCGCCGCAGCCCAGCCACACGAGCGCGACGGCGATGGTCCCGAGTCGAGCGAGCGTACGTCTGAGCATCATCGTGCGGCCCCCAGGAAAACGCTTAAGTTAAACCGAGGACCGGCACATTTCAACCGGCACCGGCGCGCAGGCGGCGCACCTCCGCGACGAGCCGCTTGACCATCAGGGCGAGAGTCGAGCGCTGCTCGGTCTCGGATCCGACGACGGTGTGCGGGTTCTCCGCCAGCTCGCGGAGGGCCTCGTCGGCCTGCTTCTCGTAGTCGGCGAGCATGTCGTCGGAGAGCGGCTTCACCTCGTCGGTCATGGCGGCCCCATTCTAGGCCCGCGCGGCGGTGCGCCCGAAAGGCTCTTGACGCGGCGGCCTCGAATATGTATGACTAATACATATGGGAGAGACAGCCCTCGATCAGCAGCAGCTCAAGAAGGGCAGCGCCGAGCTGCTCATCCTCGCCACCCTGGAGGACCGGCCCCGGCACGGCTACGACATCGGCCGGCAGATCGCGCTGCGCTCCAAGGGCGCGGTCCGCTTTCACGCCGCCTCGCTCTACCCGCTGCTGTACCGGCTCGCCCGCAAGGGCTGGATCCACGGCCGCTGGCTGGAGAAGGAGGGCCAGCGGCGGCGCCGGTACTACCGCTTGACGCCGGCCGGCCAGAAGGCCCTCGAGGCCCAGCGTCGGAGCTGGCAGGAGTTCGCGGCCGCGATCGAGCGCGTCGCTCAGGTGCGGCATGCCTGACTGGCGCGCGTATGTGCGATCGAAGCTGCCGCGCCTGGGAGTCGGCGGCGCGCGCGAAGCGGAGATCGTCGGATCCGTCGTTCTCGGCCGCACGATGACCGCGCTCTCGAGCCTCCTCCACGGCGTGACCGCCACGGATCCGCTGACGCTCGCGGCCGTGCTGCTCCTGCTCCTCGCCGTGGCCGTCGTGGCCTGCTGGGCCCCGGCGCGCAAGGCCACGAGCGTCGATCCCACCGTCGCGCTTCGGGCAGAGTGACGCCGGTGATGATCACACTTCTGGCGGCATCGGTTCTCTGACGAGGGACGGCAGTCGTCGACGGCATGATCTACGAGCCCGGCGGGTATCACCCGTACAAGACGACGATCAGCCTCCGCCTGCGTGAGTCCGAGCGCGTGGCGGTTGCCGGTGGGTCTCGCGTGCCGCTCGTGAGCGACGGCAGCGTCTTCGAAACCGTGACGTCGGTCCATCAAAGCGAAGGACTGATGCTGTGCTCCGGGACGGGCGCGGAGACGCTCAGCGGTCGCACGGTCGGTTACCTGGAGACGAAGGCCGGCAAGACGAGCTATCACCTTGCGCTCCCGCGGGCCTTCGGCGCGTTCGCGTGCGGCCGGAACCACACGACCGGCGCGGATCGGTGGGTCATCATCGGCCTGGGCGACCTGGAGGCCGCCGACATCGAGACGGCGGATCCGCTCGTTAGGTCGCTCGAGGCCGGCGATTCGTTGATGCAGGGCTCGTTCCAGTCGAAGAAGACTCGCGGCGCCGTGCGTTATGAATACGACGTCAGTTGGTCGCTGAATCGCGACCCTCGGCCAGGTCGCTGAAACTTTCTTCCATTCCAGTTGAAAGAGCAGACCGCGGTTCGGTCCGCGCATTACGGCGCACGTAAAGAGGTTACCAGCGTCGTAAGCACGCGTCGCTGATTCCGGGTCAAACCGACAGACTTCTCGTGGCATCACGCTTGCTCCGCCGGACGGGGGAGCTTCCGCGCCTGATTCAACCCTGCCAGCTCCCGCACTGATTGAACTCACGTCTCGGCAAAGGAAATCATGCCTGCCGTTGGGAGAGCACATGACGACTACACGAATCGGTACCCGGACCTTTCTAGTCACCGCCCTATTTCCAGCATCGCTGCTCGCCGCTGTCGTCCGTGCGGATCAGCCGCCGCCGCCCTGCCACGCGAATCCCAGAGCCAACCAGGACATGGCCGAGGTTCGCAACCGCGGCGACATCCGTCACCTGCCCGATCCGCTCGAGGATCGGCTCGTTCGAATGGCTGGACGGCCCCACAGCCAGTTGCCCACGCTGCAGCAGAGCGACGGCCACGCCTACTGGGAGTTCAACTACACGACGAACTGGATCCACCCGCTGTACGAGCTACCCTTCACCGGAGGCATCCGGGGCACCTTCGAGGCGGGTCAGGTCGGGGCGCTGCAGTCCATCGTGCCGGCTCGGGGCCTCACGGTGTCAAGAACGATCCCGTCCTCTACGGCGACAACCCGAACAACAAGGGTGTGGTCCAGGCCACCGGCCCCCGCGATCCTGACAAGTTCGACGCGGAGGACGACTCACAGGCCGAGGTCCCCCAGCCGTTTATCCCGAGCGGCCTGGCCAACGAGATCTTCCTGGACGTTTACGAGAGGCCGGCCTCGTTCGATCCCGGGGTCACCGACTTCAAGCAGCGACTGTTCGACGCCTACGCGGCGGAGGTGGCCCGGGTCGACTCGAACGGCGACGGCGTCGTCTCCGCGGCGGAAGGCGATGTGGACGCCTCTTCGGACGGATTCGCGGACAACACACGACTGTTCATTCCCGCGACGCAGTTCAAACGTTTCGCCGTGACGCGAGAGATCAATGACGGATTGCTGGCACCCCGGTTCGCTCCCAGCCAGAAGGCCTGGGTGATGTCGGGAGCCCTGGTGCGGGTGAACCCGGCGGTGCCCGCCTCGCAGGGTGAGGACGGAGACGATCGGTAGGGCGACGACTGCGCGGTCTCGAGCCTGACCAAGGGGCGGCGCCGCACCGCGATTGCGACGTGGCGCCGCCTCGACGCGGTGACGCCTGATCTGCTTAAAAGGACGACGGTCAGCCCGTCTGACTAGGCCTTCGCCTCCTCCTCCGCCACCGGTAGCGGTTCCAGCTTCCCGATGGCGTGCGCGCTGATGTTCATCGAGCAGAACTTCGGGCCGCACATCGAGCAGAAGGCCGCGGTCTTGTAGCCCTCGGCGGGCAGCGTCTCGTCGTGGTACTTCCGCGCGGTCTCCGGATCCATCGCGAGGCGGAACTGCTCCTTCCAGTCGAAGGCGAACCGGGCCCGGCTGAGCGCGTCGTCCCAGTCGCGCGCGCCCTTGCGGTGGCGGGCGACGTCGGCGGCGTGAGCGGCGATCTTGTACGCGATCACGCCCTGCTTCACGTCTTCGGCGTCGGGCAGGCCGAGGTGCTCCTTCGGCGTCACGTAGCACAGCATCGCCGCGCCGGCGTATCCGGCCATGGTGGCGCCGATGGCGGAAGTGATGTGGTCGTAGCCGGGAGCCACGTCGGTCACGAGGGGCCCCAGCACGTAGAACGGCGCCTCGTCGCACTCCTGGATCTCCCGCTCGACGTTCATCGCGATCTGGTCGAAGGGCACGTGGCCCGGGCCCTCGATCATCACCTGCACGTCCTTCTCCCACGCCTTGCGGGTCAGCTCGCCGAGGGTCTTCAGCTCCGCGAACTGCGCGGCGTCCGACGCGTCGGCCAGACACCCCGGACGCAGGCCGTCGCCCAGCGACAGGGTCACGTCGTACCGGCGGGCCACGTCGAGCACCTTGTCGTAATGGACGTAGAGCGGGTTCTGCTTCTTGTGATGGACCATCCACTGCGCGAGGAGCGAGCCCCCGCGGGACACGATGCCGGTGATGCGGTGCTGCACCATCGGCAGGTACTCGTAGAGCACGCCGCAGTGCACGGTCATGTAGTCGACGCCCTGCTGGGCCTGGTGCTCGATGTTGTCGATGAGGTCGTCGGCGGTCATGTCCTCGACGCGGTTGACCTGCTGCACGACCTGGTAGATCGGCACCGTGCCGATCGGCACCGGCGAGGCGGCGATGATGGCCGCGCGGATCTCGTCGATCCCGCCGCCGGTCGAGAGGTCCATCACGGTGTCGGAGCCGAAGTGGACGGCCTGGTGGAGCTTCTCCAGCTCCTGGTCCACGTTCGAGTGGATGGACGAGTTGCCGATGTTCGCGTTGATCTTGCAGCGGGCGTTGATGCCGATGCCCATCGGGTCGAGGCTCGCGTGGTTGACGTTGGCGGGGATCACCATGCGACCCCGCGAGACCTCGGAGCGGATCGTCTCGGGCTCGACCTGCTCGCGCTCGGCCACGCGCTTCATCTCGGGGGTCACCACGCCCCGGCGGGCGTGGTGCATCTGGGTGACCGTGTCGCCCGTGTAGCTTGTCCTGATCATTTCGCTTCCCTCCGCTGGTCTTAACCAGTTCAGGTTCAAGGGGTGTCGAGCGCCGCGTGCGCTCTCTCAGCCCCCGCGCGGGGCGCCCCCAGCAATCTCGATATTACGGCGATTCGCGGGACCCGTCCACTCTCAGGCCCCCGGCTTCGGCGCCGGCGCGGGCTTCGGCGTGGGCGTGGGCGACACCGCCGGCGTGGGCGTCGGGCCCGCGGGCGGCCGGGGGGAGACCGGCACCACCGGCACCGGCGTCTGGCCCGGCGGCAGCGGCGACGGCTCCTGCGCCGCCGCGGGGAACGGCGCGTGATGGACGGCGCCGGAGTCGATCGTCTGACCCGTCCGGCTGACCGCCTGGAAATACATGTCGGCGCCGTCGATTTCGACGAGCATGAACGAGTAGTCGCTGTCGAAGCCGGCGTCGGTGAGGCCGCTGCCGCGGTCGATGTCACCCTTGCGCAGCGAGCCGCCGGCGCCGCACACCCAGTGGTAGATGCCGTTCTGGACCTTGATCCGCTCGTAGAAGTGGTCATGGCCGGTAAAGACCACGGTGATCCCGTACTTGATGAAGAGCGGCTCGAGCTGCGCGCGCAGGTCGAGGGACGAGCCGTGGGTCTTGCCCGACGAGTACAAGGGATGGTGGAAGAAGGCGATCTTCCACTCCGACCTGGACTTCCTCAATTCCGACTCGACCCAGTCGAGCTGGGGCTTGTCCATGTAGTTGCTGTCGAGGGCGAAGAAGCGCACGCCGGGGTTGCCGATCTTGCCCAGCCCGCCGGGAGAAGCGCGCCAGGTGTAGTAGCGCTGGCCGCCCATGTTCCACTCCTTGTAGTTGCGCTCGGTCGGGTTGTCGTGGTTGCCGAGGGCGGCGTAGAACTTCACTTTCGCGGCGAGCAACTGCGCGTACGGGCCCTCGAACTTCGTCTTGAAGTCGTCGGCGCTCGCGGAGCCGCCGTAGAGGTTGTCCCCGACCATGATCACGAAGTCGAACGGGAACCTCGAGCGGAACGCCATCATCTGCCTGCCGACGTCGTACTGCGCGGTGCTGGCGGTGCCGGTGTCGCCGATGACCGCGAACCGGATCGAGCCGTCCTTGAGGGGCAGCCGCAGATCCTGGGCGGAGGCCGGCGCCGCGATCGCCGCCAGGACGAGCGCAGCCGCGAGCGGGCGAAGCACCGCCTTCGAGAACCGGTCGGGTCGATTCATGGAGCTCACCTCGGAATGGACGGATCCGGCACGACGTCCGGGATGTAGTCCAGGATCACGTTCGCTTCGGTGTCGCGCAGGATGAGCGCGCGGCCGATGAACCGGTAGCGTACCTGTTCCGGGAGCAGCGGAAGCCTCAGCAGCAGCGACGGGGGAACCGAGGAGAAAGGCGCCGAGTCGGGATAGAGCGCGTTGACGGCGACGGTGACGCGAGGTTTTACTTCTTTGGTCGGGTCCTTCGGCAGCGGGTTCCCTTCGACCTTGGGATTGCCCTGCTTGACGTCCTTCATGAGCGCCGGCCCCTCCGGGCCCGAGAACTCCCGGTGGAGGGTGCGGCGGATGGCGGCTTCCACCTCCGGCTTGAAGATGTCCCCGCGCCGGGCGCCCTTCCGGTAGGCCATGATCGCCCGCGTGAGCGCGCTCTGGTGCGCCTCGATCTCCGCCGGCGTCGACCGGGCGTCGATGGGCGGGATCGTCTTGAGCGCCGACTGGCGCAGCTCGACGTACTCCTCGACCTCGTGCTGGAACTTGCGCAGCGTCTCGGCGTCCATCTCCGTCGTCTGCGGGGGGACGATCGATTCCTTCGACACGGGCGTGCAGGCCGCGGCGGCCAGGGACCCGGTGAGCGCCATCCGGCGGAGCGCGGCGCTTCGTTGCATCATGCGATGCTCACGGCGGGCATTTCCGGTTCACGATCTCGCCGCGCTTGTGCTTGAAGACCTCCACCCAGTCGTCGAGCGTGACCAGCCGCTCTCCTTCGGCGGCACGGATCCTTTCTTCGAGGCGCTCGAAGCGGGCGGCCCGGAACATGTCGCGGATCTGGGCGTCGGAGAGCTGCGCGAGCAGATCGGCCAGGAACTTCCGGCCGCCCTCGCCGATCCGCGGGTCCGCGAGAGAGCCGCTCAACGACTTCTTCATGTTGGCCACGCACTGCCCCGGGTCCTTCCACATGGGCTGCGATCGCCACGCCTGAAGATCGACGCGCGTGTTGTTGAGCAGCGTGGCCTTGCCGAAGGTCAAGCCCACGTCGTGAACGTACAGGAAGGGCGCCTTGCAGTCCTCGTGGCCGGCCTCGTCCTTGACGACACCGCCGGGCAGGCACACGAAGCGCTGGTTGGAGGGCTTGCTGTCGCTGTGCTGGAGGAAGACCGCGAGCAGCTTGAGACCGTCGCGCTGGTCCCGGGAGGCTCCGCCGGCGCGCTCATCGACCACGTCCAGCTCGGGCCACGCCCAGCCCTCGTCATCGCGGGTCTCGATGTCCTTCCCGTCGAGCCTGCGTTGGATGGTCGCGGTCTGGTAGCGCTTCTCCTCGACCTTGCGCTCGCTGCTCCAGAACCAGGGCTCGATCGGGCAGTTGCGGCAGGTCACCTGGACCGGATAGTCGCGGTCTGCGCCGAAGCCGAGCGCCCACAGGAGCCGGCTTGCGGCCACCTCCGCGTAGACCTCGCCGCTGTTGTACTTCACCTTCGCGACGTCGCCGCCCCCGAGGTCGCAGAGGAACTTGGGCGTGTGGCCCGTGAGGGGCTTGTCGGGGGTCACGTAGTCGCAGGTCACCTGCTGGTCCGGATCGAAGCCGTCCTTGCCTTGCGGGCCGCGGAAGAGGTCCATCTCCGCGATGCGGGTCGGCCGCCAGACGGTGGCGCGCCGGAGGAGGTCCGCGCGGGCCTGGGGGCTGACGCGGTCGAGCCTGCGGGGGCCGGAGACCTCGCGGGCGTGGAGGTGCGCGCAGGCGGCCGAGACCGACAGGGTGAGCAGTACGGGCCCCAGGGCGGTCCCCGGGGCCACGCGCATCCTCAGACGCGACCTCCCTCTTCCATGATGCAACGCGCGTGCGGCGTCGTGGGAGGCGCCGGGTGATTCCCTCCCGAATCAGGTACTCTAGTGGCGATCGGGGGCCGCCCCCTCCATGCCTCTGTTCGAGATCGCCACCGCCGCCCAGCTCGCGGGCAGCGTGGTGCTCGCCCTCTTCTTCGTGCTGTTGGAACGGCACGATCCCCGTCCCTACCTCGCGGACTGGATGGCGGCCTGGATCGCGCAAGCGGTCGCCCTCGCCGTGTACCTGGCCGCGCTGCGGTACGGATCGACGGTCAGCCTGGCCGCCTACCTGTTCCTGGAGGCGGGGCACGGGCTTCTGCTCTGCACCGCCGCCCGCCACTACCACGGCAGCTCCCCGCGCCGCAGCCGTTACGGCTGGATGGTGCTTCCGCTCGGCGCGTGGGCCGCGCTCGGACCGGTCCTCATCAGCGACCCGCTCGCGCTGCACGCTGCTCAATACGCCGTTCTCGCCGCGACCGAGTTGGCCGCCGCCGCCCTCCTCTGGCCGCGACAGCAGCCGGCGGGGATGGGCGTGCGCCTCACCGCGCAGGTGCTGGCGCTCGTCGGATTGCTGCACGCGCTGCACGTGGCCGCCTTCGCGGGCGTCTTCGGTCCCGACGCCCCGGCGATGATGCTGCTGCAGGCCGGTCCCTTCGTGACCCTCCTGCTCCAGACGCTGCTCGCCCTCGGCATGGTCCTCACGGTGGCGGAGTCCACCCAGCGCGCCCTGGCGACGAGCAACGCGCACCTGCAGGAGGCCGAGCACCGCCTCAAGGTGCTGGCGGAGACCGATCCGCTGACCGGCTGCTTCAACCGGCGCGTCTTCCGGGAGCTGGTGGATGGCCTGCGCTCGGGGCGCGAGGGCCCGCAGGGCGCGGTGCTGATGCTCGACATGGACGACCTGAAGGACATCAACGACCGCCAAGGCCACGCCGCCGGCGACGAGGCCATCCGCCGCGCGGCCGAGGCGATCCGCGGCCACACGCGGGCCAGCGACATCGTCGTCCGCTGGGGCGGCGACGAGTTCGTGGTAGTCATCCCCGGCGCGTCGGGCGCCTACGCCCAGGCCCGCCGCGACGGGCTGGCCAACGCCCTCGCCCTCGTGGGCCTGCCCGCCAGCGCCGGGCTGGCCGTCTACGAGGAGGGCAAGGACATCATGGTCGCGGTCGAGGAGGCCGACCGCGAGATGTACGCGGCCAAGGCGATCCGGAAGCGACGCGCCTCGGTCAGCGGCTGACGGCTGCGCCGGTCACGCCGACCCGCTCGGCGAACTCGGCGAGAGCCCTCTCGTCCTCCGCCGTCAACCGGATCGGAAACCCCAGCGCCTCACCCTTGACGGCCTGCGCCGTGACCAGCGAACGCAGGAGCGCCGCGTCGATATCGGCCATGATCGCATTGGCCGCACACTCCTGGCATGGAGAGAGGTACTGGTAGGCGGCGCCCGGCGCCGCCAGATCGACGGTCTTGCCGTCGATGACGAGCTTCAGCGTCAACTGGCTCACGTAGGTCATCGGCAGCGGCTGAGCCCTCAGCACCAACTTCGACGGCGGGCCCTTGGGATCCCGGGGCTGCCCCGTGTAGGGATCCCTCTCGGCTCTTCCTGGGAAGTAGGCCTGGAAGATCAGGCTGACCAGCGGCGGCTTGCCCGCGGGGTCCTCCGGAATCAAGCGGACCCAGATCTCTGTCGTCTGGAACAGGTCCCAGTAGAGCTTCTTGACCTGTCGCGTGTCGGGAACGAGGACCCACCCGTCTCCGGGCCCCTGGAAAAGGAGGATGCCGAGCAACAACGATGGAAGCGCCATGGAGTCACCTCACGACGTGATCACGATCAGCTTAATTTCTGGAATCCTGACATGGGCGTAAGAATCTATGCAACGTTGGGGGCCTGATAGACGAGTTGCAGGTCTGTACCGGGATAGCGAATCTCGCTGGCGTTGAGCACTTCACAGAGTTTCGC
>Ga0137380_10003661_pt1 | contig 13375 bp, 7 predicted proteins | sample SagtaG_17_FD_104809 | JGI IMG/M metagenome (GOLD analysis project Ga0137380, IMG submission 104809) | Vadose zone soil microbial communities from Sagehorn Ranch, Mendocino, California, USA - Sage2_L_100_16 metaG | ecosystem: Environmental > Terrestrial > Soil > Vadose zone | place: USA... | reverse complement strand
TAGCACCAGTACCGGACGCTGGGCTGCCGCCAGTAGCTGTCCATGCGAACGTGTAAGGTGTCGTACCACCGGAGCCTGTTGCTGTGAAGGTTACGGCTGTACCGACTGTTCCGGTTGTTGGACCACTGATAGTAACTGCAAGAGCCAATGGGCTGATGGTAATCGAAGCGGAAGTTGTTGCGGTCTTGGCGTTTGTGTCAGTCACCGTGACACTTACGGTATAAGTTCCCTTCACGCTGTAAGTAGTCGAGAAACTAGTGCCAGTGCCCGAAGCAGGACTACCGCCTGTTGCTGTCCAGGCGAAGGTGTACGGAGTAGTACCGCCCGAGGCACTCGCAGTGAACGTTACGGCCGTACCCACAGTTCCCGTGGTCGGACCGCTTTCTGCCACAATCAGAGCCAACGGGCTAATGGTTATGGATGCAGAAGCAGTTGCGGTCTTCGCGTTGGTATCTGTGACGGTTACCGAAACCGTGTAAGTGCCCTTGACTGAGTAAGTTGTAGAGAAACTCGCGCCCGTGCCTGACGATGGGCTGCCGCCAGTTGCTGTCCACGCAAACGTGTAGGGCGCAGTGCCACCCGAACCTGTCGCAGTGAAGCTAACAGCTGTCCCAACAGTGCCCGTTGTAGGACCACTAATCGTTACTGACAGAGCTATCGGTGCAACTGTGACCGCGTGAGATACGGTGAAGGTTTGCTGCGGGCTGGAAGAGTCAGTTATCGTTAGGGTAACAGTATAGGTTCCTTTGGCCGAGTAGGTGTGAGTTGCAGGATTACCGGTTGCGGTGCCGCCGTCGCCAAAAGTCCACGAGAACGTATACGGGGAGGTTCCACCAGCGACTGTCGCGGTGAAGGTAGCCGGCGAGCCTACTGTCGGAGATGTGGGTGAGACGGTGAAATCGCATGAGCCAGCAGTAGAACAGAGGCCCGCAGTTACGCCGGTAACAGTCACGGTGATCCGGCTAACTTCTTGGATTCGTGAAGGAGCAACGGTGGCGGAGCCTGCTTCCTGAGCAACGACCTTCACGATGAAACCTCCAGTGGGCGAGGTGGTCGTATAAGTGTGAACTACAGACGTGGCGTTTGTGCCTGTACTCAGTACTGTTGGGGAGCCATCACCAAAGTCCCATGTGTATCTGAAAGCGGTAACTCGAGAAGCGGTTGGGTAAGTGCTCGCGTAGGCTGTGGAGGCTGTAAAGTTGATTGCATGACCAACAGTGATTGAAGTAGCGTTACCAGCTTCCTTGACAATGTAAGCTGCAGGCGTACCAGTGACGTTGGTGAAGAATACGGCGATCAGCTGGTTCGCGGTGAAGCCTAGCTGCTGCTCAGTGCCCGAAGCGTCGTGAATAGTTAGTGAATCATTGTAAAATCCTGCAAAGTGGTAGATCTCGGAAGTAACCGTAGCGATATCGGTAATCGAACCGAAATTCTGTGTTACCGCTGGAGCTGCCGATGAGCAGACTACTGTGCCGTTAGGGCAGAACCTCCAGTTACCCCCAAAACCAATGTTAGTTGCAGAGTTGACCACCCCACCCAGCCATTTACCAGTAAACCCACCCGTTGGACCCGCAACGCCAACGCTCAGCGCTGAGTTAACGGGAGTCTCAACCAGAGCAAGAGGCAAATCTCTAGTTAGGACAAACGTGTGAAGGGCAGAATCAGCAACCTGCAACTCAACACGGTAAACGGCGGGAGGAGGAGGCGTAATTGTCACAGTTTGACCAGTGGACGTAGCAGCAAAAGCTCCATTGTCTAGGACTCCAAATTCCCAGCTGTAAGTGAAGGGAGCGGTGCAACCAGGGCAAACAGCGTTAGCCGCAGAGAAGGTAATCGGCTGGCTTACAAGCTCAGGTTTGGGCGTGAAAGTCCAACTGTCCTGGAAACCTAGAGTGGCGACATTCAGTATATCATAGATGCTCTGAGTATCAAGGCTCGTAAGAGATTGAGATACGTGAGGAACAGCCGCAGGATTCGTAAGGACATCGTTGAAAATGGTGATTCCACTATTGCCAGAGCCAACAACATCGAATCGGACACGGAAAAGCTCAACAGCGCCCGTAAAGGCGGGGGCATTCACGACGACCTGAGCAAGTCGGACCGTCCCGGCAACGTTATCGATCGGATTAGAGACTAGAGTCAAGACGAATCCGCCGCCCAACCCGACACCACCGAAGCCTAGACCGCTCTGGTCAATTCTAACCGCGCTAAGCTGATTTGGATTAAACTGAAGACTAACATCATAACCGTTAATGGATTCGGTCGAGTTAAGAACGGCAACAACATCGAGGGTGAAACCCCCACCGCCACCGGAGAAAGTCGGCCCAGCCGGGTTATCGGAGACAAGTGGGTGTAGCAACGTATCACCATTGTCTTGTAGGTAGGTTGCTTGGCAACTCGTGTCCAAGGTTCCATCAAAGTCAACGGTTGTATAGGGAGACGAAGCGGTTATAGAAGAAGGAAACACTCCTCCCTCAAGGTTGGCCCCGTAGGCACAGTCAAGTCCTAGGGTATTGGGGGCGGCGGCAGCGTTTACAGGGTGAACGCTTGGGAATAGGGAGCGGTTGCCCAAAAGGCCCGCGGAATAGCTTGCGGCCGGGACTACCATCAGAATTGCGAGAGCTACTAGGGTTAACAGTCTTAGATTCTTTCTGTTGATCATACGGTTTTCTATCCTCGGAAGAGTTAGGAGGCACTGACCGTGACTCGAAATATAAGAGTTTGCTACCAATAGTGGATTGGAGATATCCAGAGACGCTCTGAGAAAGCGAGGTATAACTCCGAATGTTTACCCCTCCGCTGAAATACTAGTCGATAAAAGTCGAGACGCTAGAGACGATCGCCGAAACCGCTCAATCCGGTCATAATTCACGAAATATATATATAAGAACTCACGGGGTCGAAACGGGCTCTCGGGAAAGTTCCGATTCCGCTTCGAGTTCTCCTGCCGTGTATATCCCGAGTTTCCAGTGGAAAATGAGGCATGAACTAGCCAAAGCTGTCCAGAATCTGTCACTTTGAGACAAGGAGCGAAGGTGCGACTTCCTCGTCCGGTCTAAGCAAGCTCGGTTTCCGAACTCTTGATCGGCTCTCCAGGAAAGAAGAGGAACCGGAATCGTGAATGTCGTGAGAGGTATGCAGACTCAATCCCTTCGACCTACTTTCGTCCATATCGCGAACATGAACACACCGAGGTGGAATAGAAGACAAAGGCTCCCTCGAGATCGGGAGTCTTCTCAGTCCAAATTACGACCGTAACGAGGCTGCGGGATGGGGGTTGAACGCATGCGTTTTGTCCTGGGGGAGAGGAGATGCAAACGATGAAGCTGGATCTAGCGGAATGTCCGCGCAATATCTTGAAGAATTACGGACTTTAGAATGCGCATCTGTCTCGGAAGACCGTTCTCTCAGACAAACCGTTGAAGTCGAGAATGGCGTTCACACACATACCCTTGGGTTCGATCGTGCACTTGATCTGACTCACAAAAAAGACACACACACCTTGTAGAAATTCACTTTTCCTGGAGAACTTCGTCCACATCTCTCAAATATGTGCAACAAGTGCTTCTACTAATTGAGCACGACGCGATGATGCAAAAAGGGAGGTTGAAAAAATGAATATGTTTCCAGGTACTTTGCTGCGAGCTTTTGAACATCGATGGAAAATTGTCGCTCTCTCCGTATTGCTGGTCGGCTTATCGCTTACGATATACACTCCTGTCAAGACAGTTAGAGGTTTGCTCGTAAATACAGGGATAGCCCCAACGAACAATTTCCTCTCGGTTGATGCTGGACGTGTGGCCTTTATTGTCTCTTCTGGTGTAGGCATCTACGACATCAACTCAGCATCCTCTACGAGCTTTGGGAACCCCTCGGGGGTTCTTGCACTAGCTCCACAGATATCAGGAGACAGGGTTCTGGTCGCGGGTGCGACTAACATAACTTCGCCGGTTACCATCTATTACTGCACTCTTCCTCATGCTTCACAGGTTCAGTCTTGTGGCTCTTGGACTGCGATTGTCAGTGGATTGCCCGGCATCGTTGCGTTGGCGGGCCTTGGTTCATTCCCCGAAATCTTTGGAGACCTGGTGGTCTGGGATAACGTGAGCAGCTTTGGATTCTACAGATTCTCCTCAGGATTGGCGACAACGGTACCAACCAACACTCAGGCACACGGTCTAACGACGAACGGTGCCATTATCGCTTTTTCCGCCAAGCCGACAAGCACCTCGGCGTCAGAGACCATACGATTCTACGACACTAGCGTTCCTTCTGGAAGCAGGAGCATCGTTGATACTGGACTTGCAGGCTACTACCCTTCCGTCACCCAGTACACTATAGCCTTCAATGACAACTCAACCACGGTCGACCATCTCCGCTACTATGACATTCTCAGAAACCAAGCGAGCTCTGCTGGAGCCGGACCCGCTGGAACGATTAGCTACGCAAACAACCCATCCATCTGGGGCAACCGCATAGTGTTCACCGTTGACGAAGTTTCGGACAATTTCGACTGCAACGGCGACGGAACCAAGTCTGCCACCGAGTTCTGTCTAGGCTACTGGAATATTCGAGGCGCAAGCTACATCGCAACCACTCTGTCACCCAGTGCAGCCCCAGCCATCAAAGGCACTCCAGTGATCTACGATAACATAGTCGTCTTCGTAGGAAGCAGTGGTACCCTCCAATATGTCACGGTTCCCATGCAAGGCGATGTGAACCAAGACGGTATCGTCAACACCACAGACAAGACAGACGTGACAAACTGTCTGAACCAAGTGCTCAAAGGCAGCGTCTGCTAGAGCGACGCTCCGTCACAACTTTTCCCCCTTTTTTTGTGGCAACAATGCTTCGAGGGCCCAACCATTTTTTTCTAGGGTCGGCGAAATCAGTTGAGTAGCATAGTGTAAGATGGCGAAAAGTCGGATCGGAAAGCGTGTGAGGCAACTTCAAGAAAACGACTCTGATGTCTAGTTATGGCGATGATTCTAGCGAGGTCCGAACCCGAAGCGTGACATGTATAGCAAAAAGTAGATTATTCCAAGTGCAACGAGGAACGCGATCCCAGTAGCAACAGTTCTTCTGAGGACACTATACTCGGCGAACTGCAAGGATCCTCCCACCCTCCTCTCGACGAAAAAGGCGAGGCCGCCAATTATCGATCCCATTATTCCGAGAAAGGCCCATGGCCCATAGTATGCGCCTAGCATAACAGCGCCAAACATTCCGAACATAATTGGAAGTCCCATCATCGCGACAAAGAGGCCCTGCATAGAATCAAAAAAACCGAAAAACCTATTGGCAAATCTTCCCACCCTCCCGCGGGACTTTGAGGTGTCAGCGTGGATCTTGCGATACGTTTCTACGTCAAAATATTTCGGCTTCTCTTTACCCTGGTTGTCCTCGGTCAAAGCTCCTGACCAGGAAACGAATCTACAAAGCCGAAACTTAGAGACATGCTATTCATGCATCGGTGGACCATCAATCTAGAGGTTTCAAGCACCTTTAGGTTTATCCCCAGCACGGCCCAACTGGTCGCGAACTTTAACTCTCTGAGATCAATAGACGCATTCAAGAGATAAAAGGCGAATGCTCTTCGCGAAGACCAGTAGAAGGAACCAGCTTACTATATTGTTCGCTGCAGCCACCTTGGTTCTTCTAATCATTGCAACCGTCGGGACGGTTAATTACTACCAGTTCTATCCTGCGATAAGCCAGATCCAGGCAAGCATAACCTCCCTCCAGACATCGCTTGTACCAGACAACATGGGCGGTTATGCACTGGAAGTCAAGGTCGCGTTCTCAACAGGTAACCCAACGAGCTACAACGGACTGTTCATGAAACACTTCGAATCAACATATGACGTCATGGCCATTTTCTCCCCAACTAGTAACGAGACGTTTACTGGAGGCGCAATGACCTACAACGCGGCGAGCGGGCTTTTGAACCCAGGAAACACCGTTAGCATAGTCTACCCATCTTTCAACGCAACAGGTGATGCATCGCAAGCGGCCAGCAATCCTCAGACCAAGATGGAATTCATCTTCCACATCGACTTCGTCCTCTCGAGTTTTCTTGACAAGGTAACGATGGTAATACCCTCCTACGACTGCACCGGCTCAAGCGGATCATCAGAATGCGTACAGACCGGGATTACAATCGTAACAACACCAGGCGGATCGGGAGGGGGTGGCGGCGGTGGAGGAGGCGTCTAAAACGTTCTCGAAAAAGCTCAGCTGGCTAGTTGCCTCGGAAAACAGGAGGACCGCGGTCATAGTCTTACTCTGGAGCCTAGCAATTGCCACGTCCTACGTTCAAGCGCTGGTCCAGAGAGCATACATGACACTTTTCGACTACGGTCTCGTCCTCATCATTTGCTTCGTCGCGGGCGCCATTATCATGGATGTCGGTAGAGCGCTCCTCGGCTACGTCGCTGCAATCGCAGTCGGAACGATCCTGCTGACTGTAGTGCTGATATATCCTGCGACATCCAACCTCATCCCATATCCTGGGGACATCTTGATCCCCTCGCTCTGGGTCACGGTTATCTTCACAGCGATCTTTCCATTCCCGTTCATAGGCTACCTAGTTGCAACCATTGTCGGCGCGGCGGTCGGCGAGAGATATTTCTAGACACTCAAGTTCCGACCCCTTTGTCTCATTCCTTGACAGCCTTTTCGGACCCTAACCAACAGCGACCATCGTTCAAGGCATGGTTCGCACCCGAACTAGACAATCGGAAAACTGAGCAGAAGACCCGTCCTCGATGATCAAGAGTATACCTCAAGCAATACCTGACGAGTTACATTCGCGGGACCAAAGGCGTTATTCTCGTAAATGGATAAATAACTCAAAGCCCCTTTTCTCTACAACCCAGTGTCCGCGCTTGGGCTTGAACATCCTTTGGCAGTACTTGCATGAGACATCGGAGGCTAACAAGAATGCGACACTGTAGGCTCAACAGATGGCTGGTTATGTTGAGCATCCTGATTCTAGCAAGTCTCTCCATCTCGAACGTCTCGAATTCTCACGCCCAGCAGACCTTCAGCGTCAACTCCCTATCGAATCCCAGCTTTGAAAACAGTCTAACATCGTGGATCGTGGACACCTACAATGACGGAAATGCTGGAAGCACAATAACAGCGAACAGCACGAGATCAGTAACAGGCAGTTCCTCTGCAAGGCTCGAAGTAAGCACAAACGCGACTGCGAACAACCCGAATAACATATCGCCAATAACATTCGGTCACATAACTCTCTATCAACAAGCTGCCTCGACAATCTATTTTGACAATCTCACAAACCGTCCTGACAACTTTAACCTCTGGGTATACATCGAACCAAAAACCGTGGGAGCCGCGGGATACTCGCTGGTGGAGTTCAGAATAAAGGCGACCGACACCACTGAACTGGATTATTTCTATATCAACCCTAGCCTCAGCAACATCATCTCATTCCAGAACATGACGAGCGGCGGAGAAAACAACAAGCCTGTGAAAGAGATAATCCTACCCTCACCACCACTGAACCAATGGGTTCACCTCCAAAGGAACCTCAGACAGGACTGGACGGCGCCCATGACACTACCAGGAGGCCAGACAGCACCCGGCTTCAACCTCACCGAGACACTTTCACAAACAATGCTCGAGGCCATGTTCTTCAAGAACAGTTCCGGCACGTACGCCGAAACAGAATGGATAGATGACGTCGGTTTCTTTGTCGATTCGACCAGTCAGACTCCTCCGGCCGCCTCCAATTACTGGATGGGGTTCAACTTTGTAGACCGAAAGGGGAATCCAGTTAACAATCTAGTCAAGTGGAAACTGTTCAATTCTACGGGAGGAGAGGTTACAGGCTATACTCAGAACAGTACGAGCCTACCGCTGGAGCCATACACGTTGGAAGTCTACTATCCAACCATTACCGGCCAGAACCCAGAACCTTACAGGATTGCAAGACAGAAAATCTCGCTAAACACAACTTCCCTCGTTCACCTAGAAATGATGCCCCTAGGCAGTTCAGGGAAATACATTGCTTTCAACTCAACCCTAAACTCTCTTAGCATACTCGAGAACAGTGCAACGAAAATCAGTTTTAACGCAAGTGGTTCTGGGCCATCCCTCATAATTCTGCAAGTACCCGCGAGGCCTCTGTACGTTGAGAGGGATGGGACAACGCTCTCAGACTCGGAGTGGGCGTACAAGTCGACGACCGGAACGGTAGCAATTCAGTCAGCCTCTCTAGGATCCTTTTCCATTGTCTTCTCCAATAATTCAACCATTCCAGTCACGTACCTGATCGCAGGAATTGGAGCAGCTATTATCGCTGCAACTGGTATTATCGTTTGGAGAACAAAGAAAACTCGCTCGACCAATCCGAACAAAATACGAACAAGAGAAAACTCTAGGACGAAAGAACGGCTTAAGCCAAAGAACAGAAATCCTCCCTCCCGATAATAGAGGACTGCTGTAGCCAGTTTGGTACTAGCTCGAATCCGCCCGGCACTCCTGCTTGCAATAGTATTCTCCACGGCGATTTACGGGCTGTCAACCATCACCGTCGCCCACGCGCTAGGACCACTCGCAGCCAGTTTCACGTGGAACCCCCAGTTCATCTTAGCAGGAGGAAATGATAGCTTTACAGGCACAGCCTCGGGTGGAATATCACCTTACAAGTACAACTGGACATTTGGAGACGGTTCCCTGATAGCGAATGGAAGTTTCGTCACTCACATCTTCAGCATGGCTGGAAGCTACACAGTCAGGATGAACATTACCGATTCTACTCCGATAACACCGATGAAGCTTAGCATTACGAACACCGTGACTGTCTACGGGTCCCCTCTCACTATCGATGGATGGCTAGTAAACTGGAACATAACAACCCATCACGGAGTCGAAATCTACAACGTAACTTACAACGGAGTCTTAACGATTCAGGACGCGTTGATCAATGGAGTGAGCGTCGTCTATTTCCAGCAACCGCCCCCACCCATAACCTCATGCCTTTTCTTCGACGATCTCGGACACGATGATCTAGCATCGTCAATCGCAGGGTTCACGGTTGAGAGCTCCGCCGGCCCCAACCCCTGGTTCCAGATAAGAGCCAGTTACAATCCGTCCCTGGTAGGCTACAACTACACACAGTTCTGGCAGTTCTACAAGAACGGAGCCTGGAACGCAACCCTGTACGTGGGCCATCTGGGATGCGGCTGGAACCACAATTATCAGCCGCACTTTCGAATCGACTTAGCCATAGGAAACAAGAACCATGATCTCATGAGCCAGTACACCCCAAGCGGAGTGTGGCAGAACCTAATCTGGGAGGGAAACTACACCGACAATGGAACCAGAGATATGGCGAACAACGCCACGCAGTGGCGGTTTGGAGACGGGACAGGCTACTACTACATGGTTCCAAGAGTCATTCCCTACGCGGTGGACATGCCGAAGATTGTCGCGAAAATCTATCTAGTTAGAGATAGATCGGGAGAACTCGAACCGAACCCCACTAATGATGTGCCGCCCTATCCTGAGGACCCGATCACATTTGTCAACAGTGAGTTCGCCTACCGGCAAAGCATCGCGTTCTGGTATCTCCCCACCTTCGGGGATCACTGGCTCTACTCCGTTGGCTCTCCTCCAATCGGCCAGCCTAGCATTGTGAGCATGTCATTCTATCCGAGCGGAATCTAGCCCGGAACGCAAAGAGGGAAAAATCAAGTCATCCAACAAAACTGGATAAGTCTTGAAGAAGAAATTCGAATTCCTTCGTGTACTTCTATTGCTGAGCTTGATCGCTCTGCCGGGAGCCCTGTCTCGTTTCCCGCTCGGCCACTCCAACTCGAATGGTCAACTCCTGACTTACCAGTCAACAGGACCATCAGTCTCAATGTACTTCCAAAGAATCAACGACAGCTCATTCGAAACAGGAACCCAATCATGGACTGAGATTGCTTACAACAACTACTCATCAAGCGTTTCAATCGTGCCTACTGGTTACAATGATAATTCAGCAGCCCAACTGACGATCAATTCAGGAAACCTGACTGTGGATTCCTACCTGACTCTAGTACAAGACTTTTCTAAGAACCCCGTGGAATTCGGAAACAGTTTGAGATTCAGGGCCGCAATTCAAGAATTGGCCCTGCAAGGATTCTCTGCTACGGACAGGATTGAGGTTTCCCTCACTCTCACCACTTCCATAGGGAGCCTGGCACGAATTCACTATGTTCTCACACATTTCCCGGCGCTTCTAACCAACACGACCGGCGACGCCTACATCACTATCGGACCCTTGGGGCCACTGCAATGGATTCTTCTCGACAGAAACCTTGCTAACGACGTCGTCAACGTGTTCCCCGGTCTAGGGGGAAGTATTAGCGCGATCAAGGACGCAAGGCTCTGGGTCTATTCCACGAGTCAGGGCATTCCTACACTTGATCCAAGAATAAAGTACTACGAAACAGGAGGCGATAATTATTGGAACACAACGGAAACTGTCGTCTTCGATCCTGACGCTGATGGCTCCTTCAATCCCGCAACCGACTGGATACTCTACAGGGGAAGCACGATACCCACAAGCGGGCAATCGTTGAAGAGCGATTCCAGAATAAAGTTCGTGGACAATAATCTCAACGGACAATGGGATCCTGGCGAACCCATCGTGTATGATCTAAAGGATGAAGGCGTCTACGATTTTGCCAACAACGATCCCGTGATAAACGGCACCGCGGTTGCCGGAAGCCTACTCCAAGACCCGGTTCGGATGCAGACCAACGCGCTCTTGGACCAAGTAGAACTCTACTCTCCAACCGGCAGCTTTGAAATGGTCAGGCATGGAGGCTTTGAAACAGGCGGTTTTACCGGCTGGGGAAACACTGCAGGGTTCGCTATAACAACAAATCCAACGCACTCTGGATCCTACGGCAGCTTAGGTACGGCAGTAGGAACCACCATTGATCTGGCGCAGAGTATTGACGCGAGACCATCTATCGACAGTTCAGCCAGACTGAAGGCCTCTGTCTATCTCGGAGGCATGACAGGCGGGTCATCGGCAGACAAAGTAGATGTGTGGCTCGGCATAGTTGACAGCAGTCCCCAGGCAAACCCACTCTCCGTCTACTACTACTTCAAGACCGGAGCAGGATCAGTGGCATTGAATACTACAGATACCGTGAACCACGCCGTTGCCGGGTTCGGTACGACCTCTCAATGGCTTTCTCTCAACGAGAGCCTAGTTCCAGATACAGCGCATTTCAATCTCACAGGATACACGGCACCATATCGTATCGAAGCTGTCGCGTTGGAAGTTTCAGCATCACCTGGCTCAACTACATCATCGTATTTCGATGATGTCTCGATCCAGACAAGTTACAGGCCCGACCCGGCGGTCTCGACCTACTACGCGGTCGACGGGATCAACTCAACGTATACTTACATCTCAAGCCAGGTTCCACAGGGACAATTCTATCTCGGCGTTCCGAGTGGACAAACATTGCTCAACATAACTTCGCCAGCGGGAACCGTGCTTCAACGGACCGATTATTCGATTCAAACTCTCGGAGGCTCACTCCTAATCGCATTGCCGGCCGCAACAACTCAAAAATATCCAAGTTTCGGCACATGGCGATTCGATACCACTTCACTCAACGCTCTCACATCCCTCTACGCAAACCCCGCAGGCTCCGAAGCCCCGAGTTCCGCATTCGACACCAGCTCATCAGTTACATTCGTATCCCAAAGCAAGGACCCTCTGGGAAACCCTCTTGCCGGGTCCAATGTGACTCTAATCTTCTACTCGCCCGCTATCCAGGCAATCAACGGAATAGCGAATGGTCAGGGCTGGTACAATCAGACAGGGGTGACATTGCCCCAGAACCCAGGGTTCAACACGCTGGAGGCGATAACAAAGTCCTCCTCTTACATCGGACTCCGAACTGCCCAACTTACGATAAGCAGTTCGTTTCCATGGGCTGCAATAGTTTACGGCGCGATCGTTGCCGTGGGCCTTGTGGTATTTGGTCTGTTCCTATTGAAGCGAAATAGAGACAGAACCAGATCGCCCACCCCAGAAAAGAATGCTAAGCCCTCGAGCGCTAAGACGGCTAAGAACCAAGCCTAAGTCGCAAGCTTCGTACCAAGGATCGGGGACAAGAGTTCGACAGCCTCCTTGAGATCCATGTCCGATGTGAACTGAAACTTGTCCGACCTCGTCAGAATTGTGACACTCGTCTCGCCTGATTTCTCGCGCAACTCTACACTCACCAATTCTTCAAAACTCAGGGCAAAATTATCTTTGTGAGCAGCAAGAACATTTTCAGGGCTCTTTGCCCGAGCCTTGCTGCTTCCAGCCCGCTTGCCAAGGTCCTTCGCAGATTCATCAGTGGACCCGCTGTATCGGCCTAGCAAAGGAGTGAGAGCCAGAGCGCCAAGACCTTTCCTGGACTCGTGAGCGATAATAATCCGTCTGTCCGTGACATAGAGTCCGAGCCGTTCGAACCCGATACGACGCGGAAAAGTTGCTGGAATGACGCCCAAGATGACCTCGGACACACCACTCAAACTCTGATACCTACGTTTGCATAGGCAAACCTTCACGTAAAAACGTGCACGTCGGACACGAAACCCCGAAGCATGGAATTATCGGGAAGGGACGAGGCAACGATCCGAGATTCTATTTTCCAGCGCGTTTCCTTCGGAAGTATACGAATAGGATAATTGCGACCAGTGGCAGACCGACGAGAGCCGAGATCTCAGCCGCGACAGTGTAAGTGTCAATCGGCGCGGTCTGATTCCAGATCGTAGAATTGAGCATCTGTATCTCGAGGAGTTCACCATTCGTGAAGCCTGTGACGCTGTAATCGCAGAGAACACCAGTAGCCTGATCCCAGATGATGTTTACCGTGGAATCCGGGGTGTAGAAATGGCTTCCAACGGAAGGACGTGTCACTCCACCACACGTAGACGGCTGCGCCGCCACAATAGTGACATTGGACCAGCCATTGAATATTGCGTCGCCTTTCTGGAGTCCTGAGGCGACAGTGAAATAGAACGTTGAGGTATGGTTGTAGCGTTGGCCGGAGAATATGTCAATCCAGAAGTTCGGGTTGATATGACCGTCCGGGAAAAAGTTGACAAAACTAGCCGAGACATTCGTCCCGCTAACACTCAGCACCTTCATCTCTGAAACGGGTTCCGTGGGAATGTACCCATAGTTTCCCGACAGAGCATAGAACGCGCCTTCACCGGCCTGCAGCCCCGGAGTATACTTAACCCCGAAGGCGGGGAAAACGAGCGAGCCGGAAAGCACGACTCCAAGAGATAGTACGGCGCACGTTGCAAGAAATGCGGATCGCAATATTCCACGAGCAAT